>JAEEGI010015628.1_pt1 | contig 15788 bp, 9 predicted proteins | sample 8958751 | NCBI WGS metagenome assembly JAEEGI01 (sample SAMN16246545, study PRJNA631951) | gut metagenome | biome: gut microbiome; feature: rumen; material: KS-attached | host: Bos | place: Iran: Karaj | collected 2018-10
GTGCACCTGAGATAGGAAATTCCACTTCGGAAGAGCGCAGAGCATATATAAAAGAAAGATATCCATGCATTTCTGACTGTGACATGTGCGGACTTTGTAAGGTGTTTCGCGGAAAAGATGCAGAAACTGCATATAAAGATTACATAGATGGCAACAAGAGTTTTCTTGAAGTCTCTGCCTATTACAAATAAATAATGATTAAAATAGACCTCTTGAAATCGATGACACATATGATACAAACGTATTGTGTAAAATATATAATTTCAAAGAGGTTTTTTGTTATGGATATCGCAGTCAGATACTGTTCTAAAACGAAATTTGGGAATACAAGGAGAATCGCAGAGGCAATAGCTGATGGGGTTGGTGTAAAGGCCGGAGATGCTAGCGCTTTCGTTGAAGATTATTCTCGTATGTAAAGATGCTCCAGATCTCCGTCTACAAATCCGGTTGATATGCCGGTGTATCTTTCTTTGAGATCATCTGCGTACTTGCCTTCATCAAGATATCTAAGCATATCCTGAATAGCATCTTCTAACACATCATCCCACTCAGCAACTTGTCGAAAGGAGAATGCGTCTTCTGAAGAAAAGACTACATCTGTAGCCCAGTCGTCATCATCGGAATCAAAAGAAGATGATATGATCACATCTATTGACCATGAATAGTTACCATCATCATATATATTAAAGCAAAGGCCCTTCCCAACAGGAAGACCTTTTTCTATTGTAGCATCAAGCCAGCTTTCAAATTCTTTATACATTTTTAACCTCATGTCGCGAGCAAAGCGAGTGATTAATGGTTCAAATTGATGGAGCTCGCGTCATCAATTTGGGTTTGAAAGTGGAACACTTTCAAACTTTAAACTTCACAATAAATGACTTCTTGAATTTATTATTCAATTATATCCGCGTTTCTATGCTCAACTTTGATAGGCATATCAGGTGCAGAAAGAGTCTTTATGACTACAATGATAGGTACGAGTGCGGAGATGATTCCAATACCATTATAGTTATCTACACTATCATGCTCTAAAGATGCATATACTCTTGCATACAGATCTCCATAATAGAATATCCTTGCAAGAAGTGCAAGAGTTCCAAGTCTTGGGATAATACTAAGGAGCATGATAACAAGCCACCCAAGACGGTATCGGTTAGTTGGAATATTAACAAAGAATGCGTTGGTTGATTTAATGCCTTTTGTCATAACTGTTGCCAGCACGTAGATGTTGAAGACGGGAATCCATGCATATTCGCTTTTTGGATATCCAATATTTTTCAGTATTTTGACAAGTGTAAGAGAAGTTATTATGTAATCGATAGCCAGCATAGTAAAACTTCCAAAACCAAATCCACCTGATAATGTTAAAAATTGTCTCATCTTATAATTCCCCTTTGCGTTTGAATATATGGCGTTGTTACCACTAATGTCGGATCATTAGCCGCTCATGACATGAGCTCTACTATGAATTTAGTATATATCAATTGTTATATATATAAAACAGTAAAAACGGCGAATTAGACTAGATTAAGACCACATTACTGAATATGATCATGGTATCTTGCCGCTGGTTTTGTATTAGTAATTTACTAAAATTTTATGTAAAAAAAGTGGTATTCAAGTGATTAAATAAGCTATATATGCTAGAATCCTCTAGAGAAGTATGTCATGCAATAAATTTGCGTATAATTAGACGTTGCTGTATATACTGACAATAAATTAAATGGATAGTTTAGGAGTAATAGGAGTAGAAGTGGAAGCAAGGAAAAAACTTATCGACACATCTTTTTACAGGCATTTATGGAGGATTGTATTCCCCATAATCATACAGAATCTATTAAGCGCAGCCGTATCATCGGCTGATGTTATCATGCTCAATTATGTCGGGCAGAGCGCTCTGTCTGCATCTGCGCTTGCTGTGCAGTATGTGAATGTTATAAGTATGGTTATCTACGGAATGGGAACAGGTGCTACTATGCTCTGTGCCCAGTACTGGGGCAAGGGTGATCCAAGAGCCGTAGAGAAGGTTCAGGGTATAGCTCTTCGTATTACGATTATAGTTGGAATCCTGGTGACGCTTTGCTCTGTCACTATTCCCAGATATATGATGCTATTATTTACTCCTGAAGAAGAGATAATAGGTCTTGGTATCACCTATTTAAGGATTGTTTCATTTGGCCTTATATTCTGGTGTATATCAGAAGTATACATAGCTGTAGTAAGAAGTATAGGACGAGTTTCTGAAGCTACTATCATAAGTATCACAGCACCGGTACTCAATGTCTTTTTTAATGCTGTATTTATCTTCGGACTTTTTGGAATGCCAAAGCTTGGGATAGCCGGAGTTGCTCTTGGTACCAGCCTGTCACGTTTTATCCAGTTTGTGATCTGCCTTGTTTTTTCCAAAAAATCCAAGGATGTCAAATTAAATTTTGCCAAGATATTTGAAAGCAATAAGCTCTTGTGGAGAGATTTTCTTAAGATTGCAATACCTGCAGTTTTAAATGATGTATCCTGGGGACTTGCATATTCTACGTATTCTATCATAATGGGTCATCTGGGTTCGGACGTTGTTGCTGCTAATTCTGTTGTAACAGTTGCAAGGAATTTTGGAACGGTAGTAGGATTTGCCCTTGCATCAGCAACAGGTATCATCTTAGGTCAGATGCTTGGACGTAATGATTTTGAAAAAGCAAAAGCAGGAGCTCACAGACTAGTCATACTATCAGCGGTAACAGGACTAATAGGTGGTCTTATCATACTACTGGTATCGCCGCTTATAGTATCAGGAGCTTCACTGACACCTCAGGCCAAAGATCTTCTTAAGTTCATGCTCATGCTTCAAAGCTATTACTGTATGGGACAGACTGTTAATACATCTATAATAGTAGGTGTATTTAGGGCAGGAGGAGATACGAGATTTGGTTTTATCTGTGACACGATCGATATGTGGGTATATGCAGTACCGCTTGGTTTTATAGCGGCTTTTGTTTTAAAGCTTCCTGTCAAGTGGGTATATTTCCTTCTTCTTACAGATGAGTTTGTAAAGTGGCCTTTTGTGTTCAAAAGATATTTTAGCTATAAATGGGTCAAAAACATTACAAGAGATAATATCTGATTTAATCCTTATACTTGGACGTAATGGTATCTCCAAAGCCAGATAAAACCTGTCTCCTTGTGAAAAATATAACAAAAATGCAAAATAACTTCCTTTAATTTGCTATTATTGCATATTTATTTATGCCTTATGGCATAGTATAGTTGTCATATCAAAAAACACCGCTTTAGTTTTAGGAGGAAAAAAGTTTATGGAATTATTATTTGGTATATTTAGTGGATTTATATTTGGGGGATTTGTTATTTTAGCACTTTTATATGTGTTATCATCCCTTGCTTTCGTGAAGGTCTTCAGAAAGCTGGGTTATCAGAGCCCGGGACTTGGATGGGTTCCGTTTCTCAACATTTTTATCCTTGCTACGATCGTAACAACAGGGGTATCTAAAGTAAAGGTACTTGGAGCATTCGAACTTGATATTAATATCTACAGATTTTTATGGGTACTTCCTTTAGCAGTATCTCTTCTGTTTGGTGGATGGGGCACAACAATTTCTTATATTTTTGCAGCTATTTATTATGGTGATATGTATTCAAGAGTATATGCATCATTCGATAATACTAATGTTGAGGATCAGACAGTTCTTGGTGCTGTATCAGGAATCATATCTATCATATTTGTTGTCAAGGCACTTGCAGCAGATAACAATCTGGTTCAGTTAAGATTCAGACATGATGATGTTCGTTAATTAGATGATGATCAATAAAAAAAGCCGCTTCCTTATGGAGGCGGCTTTTTCATGGGGATTATTAGATAAAAAACTGTGTAATGTCACATTATAAGCAAATTGATCTGATAATAGATAGGCATATAATCATAGATCAGCTTGCCTTAAGCTGCTTTTTAGAAGAAGGCCCGGCTTTCTTTTTGCCAAGTATAAGTTCGTGCAGCATCTTTAGTGGAACAGCAGATGCTACGCCAAGGGCAAATACTACAAGGACATATACGATCACATATTTGATATGATGTGGAGATGGAACTCCGCCATCAAACTGCCATCCAAAGAGCTCTACATACAGACCGTGGATCAGATAAAATTCAAGAGTGATGCTGCCCATGAACTTAAGGAATTTATTGCCGATTTTAAGTTTCATGTTGAGAAGCAGTACACAGAATACGAATTCTGATGTTAGAACTATCTGTGACAGAAGGCTTATCCTTCTTCTTAGGATCGTATCAGGTGCTCCCCAGTTCTCGCCGTAATAGCCAAATATGTTGCATATAAAATCTGAGTATCTGTAGAGCGGATAGTATGCGGCAAGTGCTGCGATAAGATATACCCAGTAATACTTTTTGAGATGCGGGATTATCTTATTTTCAAATTTTGCAAAGATGATTCCTATCGGGAATAAGAATACGCAGTTATACCACCATTCTCCTCTTATCCAGAAATCGTTGTGATCTATACTGGTTCCCAGAAGCAGATATAAGACAACGAATGCGGTTGTAGAAAGGACTGCGAGGCCGTCTTTCTTAAAGATCTTAAATGAAATATAGAAAAACAGGTAAAGGAATGGTAATACGATCACATACCAGGTGTTGGGATTGCAAAGGTCAATACTTGTAAGATAGAGCAGTACCTGATTTGCATCCATCTTCTCGCCAACAAGAAGTCTTGCAATAAAGAAGATAAAAGTAGTAGTGTAAAGAGCCAGAACTACAGGAAGGATTCTTCTTTTTACATATCCTTTCAGATAATTTTCTTTTGCGTGGAAACTTTTGTAAACCCCATATCCATTAAAAAACAAAAAGACGGATACCAATAGATATCCACTTGGCACAAAGATATCAAGACCGTGTACTATACGACTTGGCGGATACATCCAAGGCGCGCAGGTCTTTTGTGCGATGTGATGGAGCATGATGCATATAGCAAGGAATCCTTGCAACATCTTGGACTGCTCCAAAGACAGAAATTCATCGTTGAATTTCCCATGTCCTGTAAATCTTGCTCCCCATAACAAGATAACAGGCAGTACTACATAGACTGCATATACCATTTGTTGCATAACTATACCTCCAATAAATATATCGTAGTTTATTGGAGGTATGACCGCTTCTCATTTATGATTATTTATTGTTCATATATTGCGAATATTACGATTACTTATCCTGCAAGTTTTTCAAATTCCTTGAGCTTCTGACATGCCTGTTTAGAGAGATTTTTGGGTACTATGACTTCTATGGTCACGTACTGGTCGCCGCTCCTGTCTTTGTGGCCCATTACAGGTACGCCTTTATTCTTAAGTCTTATTTTGCCGCCTGACTGCATGCCGGCAGGGACCTTGCACATTACCTGGCCGTAAAGTGTATCTACCATTACCTCCCCGCCAAAGACAGCTGTAGTGAATGGTACTCTGGCTATAGTATAGACATCAGAGCCCTTTCTTTCGAAGCCGTCTTTTGGAAGGATATGTACTTTGAGATACAGATCTCCTGATTTTCGCCCCATACGATTGCCTTTGCCCTTTAATCGGATACTCTTGCCGTCTTCGATTCCGGCAGGTATCTTGACCTGCAAAGTCACTGTCTTGCCATCACCTTCTGTGATCTGGAGTCTTCTTTCTGCTCCAAAGGCTGCATCGTCAAAAGAGACATCTATATCAGAATGGATATCTAGCATTCCTGTATCTGCCCCTTCAAAGGGTGAACTGCCTTCATAGTAGGGCCCGCCGCTATAGGCATCATTGTAATAGCCTTCATCCTCGCTGCTATAACTAAAGGGACCTTTATTAAAATGAAAAGATCTTTTGCCTGAAGAGTGTGCACCGCCGAACATGCTTCCGAACAGATCACCGAATATATCATCCATATCTCCGGGATCATTAGTAAAGTGGGTATAATATCTGCCATTGTCTGAAAAACCTGAATAGGAGCTATTATTACTATCGCCTTGCGGTCCGCCGTTTTCAAATGCTGCAAAGCCGTAAGTATCATATAGCTTCTTTTTCTCAGGGTCACTTAGTACTGCATAGGCTTCGCCAATCTCCTCGAACTTCTTCTTGGACTGTTCATCACTGCCTGCTGTATCCGGATGATATTTTTTGGCTAGCTTCCTGTAAGCTGTCTTAATCTCTTTATCAGTAGCGTTCTTGCTTACGCCAAGGACATCATAATAATCTCTCTTTGCCATAAGCATCGCCTCCTTTCGACAATGCCTTAATATTTCTGCATTTTATTAAGTAAAAGATCATACTTTTGTTACTTATGTTCTATCACAAATAGAACAATGATTCAATAGATTTGAGCCTTGGATATATTAAGTTTTAATAAATTTTACATAACTTTGTTCTATGCAAAATAATTTAGCATTTTTTAAAAAGGTCGATATTGCAAAGTCTTTGAACCTGTCTGCATGGAAACATGCCGCTTATCCCATATAAAATTACAATTAACAGCAGTTTTGTATAAGGGGCAACATATATCAAAAGTATACAAAACATCTAAAAACTATATCAAAAAAGGGAAGGAGCAAGCATGTTTAACAAAAAATGGGGAACAAAGCGCGTTCTGGCTATCATCATGTCGCTGGTCGTGCTTGAGCCTGCAGTTTTATCAGGCATATCAACTGTTTCATATGCTGAACAGCTATCAGATCTGGGAGATGATCTAAACGCAGAGGCTGGTAGCTCATCAGGATCTTCATCTTCTGATGAGCAGGATAGTAGCTCTCAGGGTTCTACAGATAACTCATCAGGGACAGGGTCCGGTGCAGAAGATAGTACAGGATCTGAAGGCTCTGATAATGCAGCAACAGCATCATCAGCAGAGGATGATCCGGCTCAGGGAAGTTCTGATTCATCTTCAAATGAGGTTTCTGATGTAGCAACTGTTGAAGATTCAGAAGACGAGGCAGATGCGTCATCAAGTGCGTCCACAGGAGATTCATCTGATGCAGCATCAAGTGCTTCAACTGGTGCATCGGATGATGAGACCAAAGATAAATCCAAGACCAAAAGCACCGTCTTAGGTGCAAGCAGGACTACTTCGCCCATATCCGATCAGGGTGATGACGGATATGAGAACTTTACAAGCGATACTCAGGTTGCAGACTTTGTATTTGGAACAGATGGTAATATCTCTTCCGAAGATACTTATAGTAGCGACATGGGATATGGTTTTAGCGATGTAGACTATAATACCGACCCTACAGGCTGGTCAGGCGGCGTATATTACGAAAGAAAGGCCAATGTCTCTACAGGAAGCGCTGCCTATGTAAGTGACTCTGAGAACTACCTTGAGATCAGGTCCAAGGTATGGACTGAAACTGAAAGCTCAGGTTATGGTGTCTATACTTATGAGAACACTTCTACACTGGACGTAGATCTTTATAATGCTGATTACAAGGTTGAAGTTACTTTTGCTAACCCGACTGGATCTTCATATTCTGCTTATCTTGAAGCAGAGGATATCGGACAGGTAAGCGGTATTAATATATCCGCAGGCGGTGAGGCAACTGCATCTTATGAAGTGAGTCTTATAGACGGAACCCTTAATATGAAGTTCCTTGCATCAGGATCTGCAACATCTATATCAGATGCAGCTACTTCATCCGTATATATCAAGGAAGTCGTTATCACAAGACTTTCAACAGATTATGCATCTTCCAAGCCTACACTATATGTGGCATCGGATTCTACAGTTCAGACCTATGATGCATATTACTATCCTCAGACAGGATGGGGACAGACTTTTAGCAACTGGTTTGGTGATCTTGTAGAAGAAAGAGAAGCAGTAAATGCCTCTTTTTCCCAGTCACAGGTATATGAAGCAGAAAATGCTACAATAGAGAACCGCTCTATAGGCGGACGTTCCAGTAAATCTTATGTTGAAGAAGGTAAACTTGAAGATATCCTTGAAGATATCGGCGCAGGAGACTATCTCTTCATACAGTGGGGTCACAATGATGCAACAGCATCCCGCCCTAACAGATATGTGTCAACATCAGATTTTTCCAAATGGATCATGATGTATGTAAGAGGTGCTTATCAAAGAGGTGCAACACCTATCCTTGTAACACCTGTTTCAAGATACAGCTATACTTATGATTCTAATGGCAGACTTACATGGAAATCAGACTTTGAAGCATATCGTCAGGTTATGATATCACTTGCAGGAGAATATGATATTCCGATCATTGACCTTACAAGTCGTTCAGGTGATATCTGCGAAAGCCTTGGTGCAGAGGGTGCCAAAGCTCTTTTCCTGACAGGTGTAGAAGCTGGTGACTATTCAGAAGGCGCATATACAGGCGGATCTTCAGATGCTACTCACCTTCAGTGGTATGGCGCATTCAAGTTCTCGCAGGCAGTTGCGCAGGGTATCGTTGACTATGCAGATAATACCGACAATGAGTATAAGCTTGTAGGAACCTGCAATGATCAGCTTGACGCTCTTGCATCACTTGTTGAGATATCAGCTGCAACGGATGCTCCTTCCAAGGTTACAGGACTTGAGATAACAAGTAAAGGTTCTACAAGCGTATCTCTTTCATGGGACAGCGCAGAAGGCGCAGAGCTTTACTATATCTACAGAGCTGTTCTTGAAGATGGCCAGAAGGCAGAAGATATTGATTTTACCAAGGCTGAGAAATATTCTGTATCCTCAAAGCGTACTTATACAGATTCTAACTGCGGCGCAGGAGTTACCTATGTATACGCGGTTGCAGCTTATAACAGCTACGGCCTTGGCGAGGTATCAGATTATATTGAAGCTACTACCAAGAACGCCGGATACAGATTCGACTTTAACTACAACTCATCCCCTACAATGGAAGGATGGAACGGCGTAACACAGAGCCAGAGCTATAGCTCCTCAGTAGGATACGGCTGGATCAAAGCGCCTGGCAACGGCCGTTATAGAAACGGCAACGGCAAGGCTGATTCATCCGACATGGCAGACGATTTCTGCCTTGGAGCAGGTGAGTTTGCAGTAGATATTCCTAATGGAAGCTACGAAGTTACTATCTATGCAGGAGACTTGTTGCCAGGTACCAGCACTATCAAGTGTGCGTATACTGCAGAAGGCGTATCTATAGGATCCATTGCCTGCAAGCAGTCTCTTGGCTCATGTACGGCAACTGTTAACGTAACAGACGGACAGCTTAACATAGTAGTAGGCGGAACCAACAATTACATCAATGGTCTTACTATCACAAGCCTTCTTACAGCACCCGGTAACCTTACTATTACAGAGCTTTCCTTTACAGATACTACAGCTTCTTTCCTGTTTGCATTCAATACTGTAGAAGAGGCAAAGAGCTATACAGTATATCAAAAGACGAGTTCTGATGCAGATTATAGTGTTGCTAAGACCTATACAGCAGATGAGCTTGTAGAAAAAGATCTTGACTGCAGAGCTATGGTTGCTGACCTTGGCGAGACATATTCTTACTATATGACATGTACTACAGCAGACGGAGTAGAGTCTCCTGCAAGTAACATCGTAACACAGGAGATGATCGATCCATCAGTAGCAGTTCCTGGCGCAGTCAAAAATGTAGAATGCACAAGCCCTAAGGAAGATGCATCAGAGCTTCAGAACTATATATCTCTTTCATGGGATGCCAATGATACCTCTGACAAGGTTATCAAGTATGTGATCTACAGAAGTGATAAGGCCGAAAGCGACAAGGGCTTTAAAGAATTCACCAAAGTAGGTACTACAACTAAGACAACTTATACAGACAAAGATGATGTTGCAACTAACATTCACTACTATTACAAGGTAGCTGCAATGAATGCAGGTGGTATAGGTGAGCTTTCGGAGGTATGCATCACACCTGTAGTTGGAACACTTGTAGCAGGCGGTCTTGAGACATACTCCAGCAGACAGCTCGTAGCTATAAGCCTGTCCGGAAGTTCAGGAGCATCCACCTATGTGACTGCAACTGATTCTGAGGGAAAAGAAATAAAGAGCGGTGTATATCTTAGCTGGAGAGCTTACAAGGGTGATTTTAGCGGCAATAATCTTACAACAACCTTTACCGTATATCGTAATGACGTTAGGATCGCTACTAATATAAGTGTTACGAACTGTATCGATGAAGGCGGATCATCTTCTGATGTATACAGAGTTGTAGGATCCAACGACTCATCACTTGGTCTTAAAACGATCGGAACCAAGGTCTGGGACAATCAGTATCTTGAACTTCAGCTGGTAAAGCCTTCTGATCAGACTATGCCTGATGGATCTACATGTACATATACAGCCAATGATATGTCTGTGGGTGACCTTGACGGCGACGGAGAGCTTGAGCTTATAGTTAAGTGGTATCCAAGCAATGCCAAGGATAACTCAGGATCAGGCTATACCGGAACAACTTTCCTTGATGCTTATGATGTTAACTTCGCAACAGGCGCCTGCAGCCTTATGTGGAGGATAGACATGGGTATCAACATCCGTTCAGGTGCTCACTATACACAGTTCCAGGTATGGGATTTTGATGCGGATGGATGTGCAGAGATCGCATTAAAGACAGCTGACGGAACTACAACATACGACGCTGACCTCCAAGAAACAGGTTATGTCGGAGCATGCTCCATGGCTGATCTTGATACAGCAACTATTTCTACCAAAAATGATTATCGTAACACATCAGGATATGTTCTCGATGGACCTGAGTACTTCACAATGTTCAACGGTGAAGATGGAACCATAATAGATACTGTTAAGTACACTCCTGAAAGAGGTTCTGTATCTGCCTGGGGTGATGGCTACGGCAACAGAGTAGACAGATTCTTATCATGTACAGCTTATCTTAATGGAACAACACCTTTTGCAGTATTCTGCAGAGGTTATTATACAAGAACATGCCTTACAGCATATTATCTTTCTACAGCAGATGACGGTACTCAGTCTATCGGTACTTACTGGACATTCGATACCAACGATGCCGGTTCACAGTATGAAGGTCAGGGCAACCACGCAGTAATAGTTGCTGATGTAGATAATGATGGTAAAGATGAGATAGTATACGGCTCACTTACACTTGATAATGATGGAAGTGTTCTGTATTCTACAGGACTTGGACATGGTGATGCAGAGCATGTAAGTGATTTTGTATCATCCAACGACGGACTTGAGGTAATGGATGTTCATGAACATGATAATGCAACATATCATGTTGAGATTCATGATGCTCAGACTGGTGAGATCCTTACAGGATACTACACAGGTAAGGATACAGGACGAGGCATGGCTTCTGATATCGATCCTACAGCAGAAGGCGCTGAGTACTGGTCAATAGCAGATCCAAGCTATTCATCCAATGATGAGCCGTCCTGGAATTCAAGAAATGCAAGTGTATATTCTGGTCAGTCCGGTGTATTTAATTCATCAGATACAGATGGATCAAACCTTATAATACTTACAGAAGGAAGCACACCAGCTGTTAACTTCTCACTGTACTGGGATGGTGATCTCCTTGCAGAGATGCAGGATCATACCTTTAACTCAGCAGCATATGTGCCTCTTACAACAACAATTGAGAAGTGGGACTATGAAAATGGTATATCCTACACACTTTTTGAATCTTCAGAAGTGTTAACCTCTAATGGAACTAAGGGTAATTTAGGACTTGTAGGCGATATCCTTGGTGACTGGAGAGATGAGATAGTAGCAAGATGCTCTGATGATGCATCAAAGATCAGAATCTACTCTACAACAATTACTACAGATTATGTGATCCCATGTTCACTTACAGATCTTCAGTACAGAGAAGCTATTGCATGGCAGAATGTTGGATACAATCAGCCTGCACATACAAGCTATCTGATATCAGAAGGCCTTGTAACATCGAAACTTTCAGAAGGCGATGTAAGCTCAAATAGTATTGATGTTCTTTATACTAAGGCATGTGATGGATCAGTATATGGTCACGATGTAGAGGGATATAGCGTATACAGAGCTGATGTAACAGTAGATTCTAATGGCAATGAGACAGTAGGTGACTATACTAAGATAGGTGAAATTGATACAGATGATATGGTCAAAGCTTCTGAAGGTGGATCATCATCCGGATCAGATTCTTCTGAATCAGAGCCTGTATATCTTAAGTTTGACTTTGGTAACGGAAGAGTCGAAGATGGCTATACACAGGTACTTGCAGATACTGCTTATAGCTCAGATACAGGATACGGCTTTAGTAGTGACACTATTAAGAAGAATATTTTATCAAATAAAACTTACAAATCATGGACTGATGAAGACAGCGCAGATCTTCTGTATGACTCCGTATTTGGTTTTGAGACAGATGGAAGTGCAGAGTTTGATGCAGATCTTCCAACCGGAACCTATGAAGTAACATTTATAGTAGCAAACGGATCAGGAGCTTACTATCAGGCTATATCCTGCGAAGGAGAGACGGTATCTACTAATAATAATTTCCGTCATGGTAAGAGTGATATAACTATTGATAAGATAACAGCTACAGTTACAGTATCAGACGGAACTCTTAATATCGTAGTACAGACCAGTAAGAGCGGATATGGTTCAATGTATTTTACAGGAATCGAGATCAAAGACGTAGATTATGACAACTATCTGTCTGAAAGCAAAGCTTCAAGTACTAAGAACGATGCTACAAACAAGGACGATGCTGATACAACAGGCAGATACGTATATACTGATAAGGATGTAGAAGCAGGTCACAGCTATTCATACAAGATAGCAGCAATTGTAGATGGTAAGGATTCCTATAATTCCAAGGCACTCACTATCACAAGCGGTATTGATGTATCTACTGTAATTGATACAGATGTTTCTTTTGATATACCCAGTTCCATGAAATTTGATGATGATGATGCTCTTGAAGCTTATATCATCTCATTAAAAGAAACATATGCAGTTAAGGATCAAAACGGCAATGTATCAAACCTTGCAGTAAAGAGTATAGACGTATCTAAGATAGATATGAGCGCTGTTGGAAGTTACAAGGCTGATGTAACACTTAAGGGTTGTTCAAAGACTGTAGAGATTACAGTTAACGTAATTGAAAACGGAGCAACAGGTTATGCAAAGCTTGACGATATCACTGTTATAGTCGGAGGCAGCGTAACACTGCCTGAGACTGTAGAGGCATCATTCCTTGACGGAACATCTAACAGCGTAAACGTAACCTGGGATACATCCTCACTTGACCTTAACAAAGTAGGAGAGTACACCCTAAAAGGATCTGTAGAAGGCGATGAGAACTGTGTATCAGTAAAAGTTATCGTAGTAGACGACTATATCGTATCTGCAGGTGATGTCTATGTAGAAGCTGTATATGGCAGCAAAGTAGAAGACTATCTTCCGGATACAGTTGCAGCGACCTATTATAGCGGAGCAGTTAAACAGGCACAGGCATCATATGATACTTCCAAGGTAGATATGAACACATCTGCAACCTATAAAGTTCCTGGTACTATTAATGGCACAGATGTGACATTCACTCTTAACCTTGTAGTAAGATATGAAGCTCTTTACAGCTTTGATTTTGGTATATCTTCAGGAACAGGCGCTGATGGCTGGACTACACTGACAGCCAATCCTAAAGGCGGCAGCAAAACACTTGACAGCCTTGGACTTACATATTCCAAGGAAAAAGGCTACGGCTTTACAGATGGAACAGCCACATGTCAGGGAAGGTCAGAAAGCTATGAATATACTCAGGGCGTGATCCCCAAGAATGTATATACTGATTTCATAATTCCTGATGGTCAGACATTTGTTGTTGATGTAGAAAACGGCAGTTATGAAGTTGATGTTGTCTCAGGTTCATATTACAAATCAACTGTTAAGGCTACTATAGAGGGTACTGCAGTAACTGTATCTAATACAGCATCTACTTATAGTATAGGAACTTATACAGTAAGTGTAACTGATGGTCAGCTTACTATAGAGTTTGCAGCAGGCGCTACATCTAGAGTTGATGGTATTGTTATAAGAAAAGTAGGTTCAAACTACAATACACCTGGCGATGATCCTACAGATGACAACAAGGAAACTGACAATAAAGAAACTGACAATACCAATACTGACAATAAGGAAACAGATAATCAGGAAACAAGTAACACCGATAACACAAATACAGATAACAAAGATTCTGGAAATACTAATACTGATAATACAAATACAGAAAGTAATAGTTCTTCAGGATCAACACAAAGTTCCGGAACAGGCAATACTTCAAGTAGCACAGGATCCGGATCAGGCACTACAGGAGGATCAAGCTCATCAACAGGAAGCACAAGTTCTTCAACAGGCAGTACAAGCTCAACAACAGGTTCCGGCAATACTTCAGATAATAGTACTACTACTACTGAATCAGGCTCTGCATCCAATACTACAGGTGTGGCCGGTTCTGCTACAACTGCAACAGGAAGCGGCACGACTACTCAGGATGGAACACTGGTTGCAGATGCAGACAATACTCCCGGTCAGGTAGCTGGTGCTACAAGACCACAGCCTAGTGGAACATCTTCAGGTACATCTACAGGTAACGCAGGCAATGCAACCGGTTCATCAGATAATGGTGGTGATGATACACAGGAGCTTGTTGCAGAAGTTACTCAGGATACAGATGTTGCAGAAAGTACAGAAGAAAACGTTGAATCAGATCAGTCTGATAACACCCAGTCCTTAGAAACAGAAGGCGAAGGCCAGACTACTACTGAGCAGGGAGAGAGTACTACAATCGAAGAGTCAGATACAGCGCAGGCAGATACACCACATCATAACCCGGTAGCTACTGCAGCTGCTGCAGCATCAGTATTTGTAATTCTTGCAGGACTTATCTTTGCAGGTATCAAATCCGGCTTCTTTCTTAAGATCCTGGCTTTTATCAGATAACTGATAGTTAGACAATAGTATTAGGCTGTTACATTTTTCTTTTTCATAATAGTTAAGCTAATATGCAAGCCGGCAGGTAGATCCAAGTGTAGGATTGACCTGCCGGCCTTGCTTTTTTATGCTGTGATTAAAATAAAGAATCTAAGAAAAGAATAAACTGATACGACAAGACTATTTATTGGCAAACTGCTCTTTACTTTGAACATTTCTTACTGCAGGATGGTCATATATATCGTGTATATATACTGGGTTCGTGTTATAATGTGCTTCGTGGCCAAACTGCGTTATGAGCAAATTATAAAGGGTTAATTTGCAGATAATACTATGTATTATCATATGCATTTGAGCTATTATGATACTCATAAAAGGAATCTATTTCCAGCCGGCAATAGCCGGTAGCGGTTAACATCTGTAAAATCAGCTTATGATAGAAAGGAGCATGTTATGTTTTCAATATCAATTATTCTATTTGTATTATTCATTCTTAGTATGGTTGGAGGCTTTATATCACTTGCATTAAAAGCAACATGGGGACTTCTGAAAATAATCGGTGTCTTGATCGCAGTTATTGCATTCCCGGTTATCCTGATCGGATTCATCGTAGGCATCGGCGCTTTCCTTATAATCCCATTCGTACTTCTTGCTGTTGCATTTGGATGCATTTTTAAAGCTGTTACAGCTTAAATTGTATATATTATGAGGTAGGTGTCAAAAGTCCCTTTTGACACCTTATGACTAACGGATTGTTCCGTTTCTTCGAAACTCTCACAATCCTAAAACATTCGCAAATCCGCACTACGTGCTACTTTGCTCATGTTTTGCGGGTCATAAATTCATATGC
>JAEEGI010015629.1_pt1 | contig 15787 bp, 9 predicted proteins | sample 8958751 | NCBI WGS metagenome assembly JAEEGI01 (sample SAMN16246545, study PRJNA631951) | gut metagenome | biome: gut microbiome; feature: rumen; material: KS-attached | host: Bos | place: Iran: Karaj | collected 2018-10
CTTTGATTATGCGCTGGAACGAATGCTGACCGTTGCACGCAGCTTGCTGGAAGGTGAAGGCAAAGGGAGTGAATGAAACCAGTTTTAGTTTAAGAACAGATGAATAATATTCCGGATTATCAAGAAGAAACCATGAGAACTTGTTCCGTTTTGTTAAGTTACCAGTTTGTCATATCTCGCGTCGCTACGGCGGCGCTTTTTCTTTTGACAGCTTGCTGTGCCGAAGATTCCCGCTGTGCTGCTTTCCGGTCTCGGACATGGCAGCGCGCCCCTTTTCGGTGGGTGAACGGATGGTGCGGAAGGTCAGGTGGCCGCATTTGACCGCCGCCCAAAGATAGCCCGGTTCGGTTTCCTCGTCGTCCATGATCCATACCGTATCCGGCTCGTCCTGCTTCAGCTTTCGGATCGCGGCGTTCAGGCGTTTGTCCCAACTGCGGATCTGGATTTCGTCCTCCCCATGAACATAGGAAATGACGGTTTCTTTCTTGGCTCGTGGCATGGTGATTTTTCCTCCTTTGTTTTTTTTGAGATTCGGAGAGACCCCCGATTTTCGGCATTTTTCATCGGCCCTTGCCCCGTGTTTTTGTACCGTTATTGGATGGGTTTTCCCAAAACGATGCACAGGTCGTTTAGCCGATTTCTATTGAATGATTTGTGTTTGTCGAAACCTGTGCGGACAGCTGCACCGTCTCCATGGGAATTTCACCCTCCCGCCTTTCGCGCCGGACGCTCGATTGAAGTATCATTGTGCCCTATACGGGTCATCGCAGAATCGGGTTGCAAAGCCGATCTCACAGCCGGTGGTTCTCGCTCACCTGCCGGGGCAGGGTCATGGCGTACCGCTGTATGTGCTCGCCGTACAAGGAATGTACACAGGGTTCGGATATTCAGTTTTCAAGGTTCATGTGAGCTTTGTATTGCCCCTCACCTATAGACACTTTTCCCGTGATTTAATAAGTACTTTTTAAGGATCTTCAATTATTTTATAAGATTTTTTTGAATTTGAAAAAGGCCTTCTAGACCCGTTTACGGGTAGCAAGACCAGATAAGCAAAAACAAACAGCCGCACGGGAGCGGCTGCTGGGAATGTAATGCGATGCTAAACCATCAGAGCCCCTTTCAGGGGCCAAGCCAGTAAAAGCCCCTTTTAGGGGCAGTGCAAACCGCCGGTTCAACCGGCGGTTTTGATTCTGCGGCTCACTTTGCGAGGGCGGTCATCTTTTCTTCGATCGCAACGAACCGCGGATCTTCCCGGATCGGGTCATATCTGTCCTGCTTCAGATAAAAGCTGAAGTACCACGCGCAATTGTGTTCCTGCGATTCCTTCTGCGGGAGCGCGCAGACGCGCTCGACATGGTCCAGCATGGCTTCGAGGCAGTTCAGCGTCTCGTCCGTTCTGTCCGCCGCGGCGTGGTAGGTGGCCATGTACCGGTAAAGCGTGGCAATATTGTTCTCCATGTCCGCTGTTGCCGCGCTGCCGATGATGTCTGCCGCGAGCTTGCAGAATGCGATGAGGCCTTCAAAAAACCGGAGCTTTGTGTCCCACGTTTCCGCTTCGTTCGGGCGTTCATACGCCACATAGTCGCGCAGCTTCCAAAGTGACTGGAGCGTCAGCGTCAGAATCGCCGCGTCGACGTCTTCCTTTTGCTGATGCGTACCGTTGTAAAAATCCGCGATAAAGATCTCTCTGCAGAAGAAAATTCCCGGAAGCATGTTTGCGACCTCTTCATAGCCCTGCTCGTCCTGCCATGCCTCCCGGTACAGCACAGCCAGCGTCTGAGCGCATTTGAATTTGAAATCGTAATCGTCCGCCTGCCGCATCAGATTGCGCAGCATCTTTTCCGCTTCCCGGAGCACCGCCTGATCCGGGTGCTCTTCATAGCGCTCATAGCACAGTTCCCTTGCGAGCGCAAAGCTGATTTTCACGTCGCCCGGGAATTCCGCGTGAGCTTCGCGCAGCATATCGACCGCCCCGGGGTCGTTGTTGAAGCCGTTTTCTTCTTCGAAACGTTTGATCTGCGCATAGATTTCCTCGCGCCTCGCTTCCCTTTTCGAAAGCTTCACGCCCAGCAGCTCGTCCACGCTGATCTCAAAAAAGGCGGCAAGATCGGGCAGATAGTCGATCGCCGGGTAGCCCGCGCCCGACTCCCAGCGGCTGATTGCCTGCGGCGTTACGCCGAGGCTTTCCGCCAGTTTTTCCTGCGTCACATTTTTCTGATTTCTCAGTTTCTTTATCGTTTTACCAATTGTAAGGTTCATGTTATCACACTCCTGTTTCATTTTCCGTTCTGAAATGTTTCGTTTGTTCCTGCGTTCTGTAAGCTTACATGCACAGTATAACCGCCGCATCGGGGAAAGTCAATTATCAATTCGTTGTTGAGCTATCAACGAATCGTTGTTTCTGAGCCGGGCGCTTCTGAAAACCGCGTGCCGCCGGATCGCGCAGGATCGTTCACGAAAAAGGAACCCGAGCGGCCTTCTTTCGGGCAGATACACAACAAAAAGGCACCTGCGGAAATACAGGTGCTTTTTTTGTTTCAGCGATTTGCAAAAAACGAACGGGGGATCGAAGGTGCGGCAGCCGACCGGGGCGCGCAGTCCGCGCCGGGCATCGATCTCCCGTATCTCCGCCGTCCCGGAGCGGCGGACAACGGAACGCAAACTACAAAGCGGTGCCCGGCAAACAGAACGCATCATTCTGCGGATGCTTTCCTGATATATCGCTTGAAGAAGGCGATTGCGGGGCCGAAAGAGGAAACGGGAAGCCTCTCATTTGTGGCATGGGCGCAGAGCAGCAGACCGGCGTCCATCCGGAACGGAGAGAACCTGTAGATGTTTTCACAAACGGGCTCATAGGTGCAGGCGTCGGTTCCGGCGATCACAAGCATCGGCGCAACGATATTGTCGCCGCTTTCCTGCTGACAGAGCTCTTCAATGATCCGATAGGCCTTTGCATCCGTGGGAGAGACGGCGGACGCCTCTTTTTTCTTCAGGCAGTTGATTTCAATCTCCTTATTTCTCACACACGTTCGGATATGACGGATCACATCTTCGGTTGACACACCCGGCATCATACGGAAATTGACGGTGACGGATGCTTTCTGCGGGAGCACGTTTGCCGCCGGGCTGCCCGACACCATGGTGATGCCTGTTGTTGTTCGCATCATGCTTGCCGCGAGCGGGATCTGCTTCATGGCGGCCTTCATCAGCGGCTTCAGTGCCGGAAGGTTGCAGGCGAGAAGCCGAACGGGATAGGTGGCGTTCCTGCCGACGTTCTGAATCATATCCATCAAGTGGGGCCCGATTTCCGCCTTGAACTGATGGCGGTCAAGATCCTTGATGACGTCTGCAAGCGCGACGACTGCGGAGTGCTTCGGCGGCTGCGAGGAATGACCGCCCTTTGCGCTGATGCTGATTTCAATATCTGCATAGCCTTTTTCGGCAACGCCGACGCCGCACAAGCATTTCTGACGGATAACCCCTTTCAAATTCACGGGGAGCATGGCGCCGCCTTCATCTATGATGGAATCCAGATGGATCCCCCTTGCTTTCAGCGTTTCCATGATCGATTTTGCGCCGCCGGTTTCGCTCATGGAGACTTCTTCGTCCTGGCCGAAAAGCAGATAAACGTCCCGTTCCGGTGCAAAGCCTTCCGCAAGCAGCGCTTCAACCGCTTCCATCACAGCAATCAGATGGTTTTTCATATCAACAGCGCCGCGGCCCCAAATGAATTCGCCGTCATTGAACCCGCTGAAGGGTGCGTGTGTCCAGTCGTTTTCTGTGCCTTCCGAGATTGGAACCACATCCTGATGCGAAAGCAGCGCGATCGGGTCCAGGTCGCTTCGTTTACCCTTCCAGCAATAAATGAGATTTGCTTCCTCGATGATTTCCTTTTCCAGCCGTTCGCGAACAAGCGGGAACGCATCATCAAGGAACGCATGAAATCTGTCAAACTGGGAAAAATCCACTTTTTCTTTTTCGGGATAGCTGACGGTGGGGATGGAAATTGCTTCGCTTAAATGTGCGCACGCTTTTTCAACGTCAACGGCTTCAGCGGGCAACGCACACAGGTCTTTCTTTTCCGGCTTGAACGCAGCAGCTCTGACCGCGTTGATTGCGGCAAGCGCGCCGGAAGCGCCGAGGATGGAATATTTCACTGCCTTTTTCATATACAAGTCCGCCTTTCGGTTTTGATCCGTGGTCGCCGTTCAGTGAGACCATTTGGTATCGGGATATGCAGAATGATCAATTGATTCATGCGCAAGCACTTTGCACGGTTCATGGATGCTGAATGTATAGATATGCTTGTAATCCATATTGCCGACCAGTTTCAATGTGCCTGCGTCGGTGTTGTAAACCGCGCTCCATAACGCGTTTACGCTCCATGGATATTTGTCGTGCTTGTAATTCAGCTTTACATAAGAAAGCAAGTCCATGGCTTCCGGTTCCGAGAGGATGCCGCCTTTCGCGCGCAGGACTGCTTTGACCGCTTCGATGCGGTCCTCTCCGTGCTGTTCAATCTGGAAAGAGCCGATGTCCTTTGTCAGGCTGAAGTTCGCGGCATACTGCAGCTTGAGGCCGTCGTCTTCAAAAACAGAACCGGAAACGGGATAGGCTGAACTGCCGCGCTCATAAACATGCATCGTATGGTCGATATATTCGATGACGACACTTCTGCCGCTTGCGTCAATGATCTGATAGTGATAATTCGTCCACAGAGAATCATGCATATTGTATTCCCGAAACAGGGCCACGGCTTCGTCCACATTGGCGCAGGTGTCAAGCACGGCCCGGATCATCGCGGTCGTTGTGATGTCCTTTTTGCCGGGGTTCTTTTGGTTGGTGGCTTTTGCTCTCAGCTGAGAAACAGCAATCACAAGCCCTTTCTCATTCATACCGTCCACACAGCAATAGGGCGCCAGAAGTGCCCGGTATCTGTTGAGACGGTGAAGCCGCAGGGCATTGCCGTAAGCCATAAAATTGGTGTCAACGACGGAAACGGAAGCATATCCATGGTCGGGATGCGTCCAGACAACAAAGCAGGGCGCGGTTTTGAAATCAAAGTTTCTCGCCAGCAGATGGTTCCCTTCCGCCGTATACGCTTCGAACGTTGTGCAGCCCGCGCCCTGATCCGTGCCGGGCTTGAACAAACGCAGCCCGAGCGTCAGAGCATTTGCCGCAAACGCCGTCAATTCGCCGATCGAAGATACGCCCTTGTTCAAAAGCTCCGGCAGATGGTAATCGTTCCGGTAATCCAGCAGATAGATATTGTTGTCCAGCTTCTTAACGGAACGCAGGGTCGCCAATTTGTTCTTTCTTAAGCTACGTAATCTTTGCATCGTTCGCAAATCCCTTTCTTGTTTGTTTTTATCATTATACACCATTTTTACTGATTTTTCAACTCGCAAAGGCGCCATATGATTCCTAATCTTTATGCGTTAAATATCACTGCCGCAACTCCCGGAACATTGTGTTCTGGTACTACAATTCGATTGTGTAACATTTTGGCGCTTTTCCTATGGGATATGTAACATTTTGGCGCTTTTACACATAGTAAAAACCTCTTTTGTCTACCACGGCAAAAGAGGTTTTTAATGTCATTTTGGAAATATAAGGCGAAAATATAGGCAAAACATGGTAAAATCGGGCTTCGGAGCGGTCAATCAGCTGCTTTGGAGCCTGTTTTTTTATGTTCAGCGGCCGAAAGCAGCCGAAAATACTGGTGTACTTTTTGCGTTTCTTTACGCTGTAAAGAAATCGAAAAAGGATGGACATGAAGAGATTCGAACCAAAAAAAGTCGTCAGATAATTATTTGATTACGCTTAATCCTTGTGATACCCATAGGGCTTTTACGAATATTGATGCATGAGCCGGAACCGGATTTGTTCAGTCATGGAGATCGCCGTGCAATCGAAATTGCCGGGATGAATGCAGTAATGGAAATAGAGCGCCGATTAGGTTATATCCCTACTGACGTCAGTGCCACAAAATGCGGATATGATATTGAATCCGAGATCCCGAAAGAAAAACGAATCAACAGCGAATGTCTGCGTTTTATTGAAGTGAAAGGACGTGAAAAGGGAGCCACAACAGTTACAGTTTCAAAAAACGAAATTCTAACTGGACTGAATCGCCCAAATGAGTTTATTTTGGCGATTGTCGAAGTGGATAGACAGCATACAAAAACCATCTATCTGTTGTGATGAACGATGGAAGTTTACATTTTCATTTCAATAACGGCAGCGAAAAAACAGGATAAGCCTTGGCAGTTGCCTGGGCTTTTTTAATTCACATTTTTTTAGCTATTCCGCTTTGAAGCAGCGCAGACCGGTACCTTTGCCATAATGGCTGCCGTCTTTGTCATAGATCACGGTCCAGTTGTCTTGGGTCAGCCCCGTGACCATGAAATAGTCCCATGTGTCGGGCAGAATCGGATCTGCCAGAAGTTCGCCGTCTTCAAGATGTATACCCAGCAGCCCCGACAGCACCAGATCGCAGAACGTGGAGTGGTTATAATCTTTGCCGCGTTCCGGCACGCCGCCGAGCAAATGCCACCGTCTGCGCAGGAGCTCGTCGCGGGCATACCACCGGCCTGTGAAGGGATCCATATCTTCGTCGATCCAATCGCGCTCCGTGCCGTCTTCATCTTTTATTCGATGCGACAGAGCGTATTGCCGAAGCAGCGCATAGAAGGCATCGGCAGAAATCGGCGCGTCATCGCCGCGGTTGCGGATCACATTGGCAGCGGCGGTCAGCGTCTGCGCTGTCGCATACGGCCAGACGTAGCCATTCCACAGGCATTCATGGCTGTGGAAAAACATAAACCGCGGGTGCCGCTGTTCCGCCGTGGTCAGACCGAACGGTGCCGAAAAGCCGTCGGTTTCAAAAAGCTGAGAAAAGACGAAGTCTTTATCCAACCCCGGCAGACGGAAGTACCACGGGATATAGCCGACCAGTTCCCGCACCTTGTGCTCCTCGGGCACGGGCGGACGCAGCACCCAATCGGCCTTGTCGTTCTTGCCGCAGGGTATCGTGCGGTAAAAGTCCCCGTCCCAGAGCAAGCGGTCTATCGCTTTTTTAAGCGCGTCGCCGCGGGCCGTGTAATCTTCTGCAAGATCGTTCATGCCAATTAGCTTTGCCATCCGCGCGATCGCGAAAGCATCGGCACATAGATAGCTGTTTAGCGTTGGCCGTATACCCGGTCCGCTGATGGAATACTCCATGCCGTCGTGGCCGTCGTTCGACCAGAACAGACCGCAGGGGCGCAATTGTCTGGTTTCCCATTCCCGGAACCAAACGTCCAGTTTCGGCACAAATTCGCGCATCAGCGTTTCGTTCGGGTGCAGTGAGAAGCAGTCTTCCACCGCGGAGGAAAACCAGCAGCTGTAGCCGAACGCGTCACCGTGCCCGTCCAGCCAGAAGCGGATATATTCCCACAGACGACCGTCGCCGTTTTTAAGCCAGCGCGCTTCGCGCAGATGGTGGCCCAGTGCGCAGTTGATTGTGTTATAGGGACCTGCCCAGCCCACGGGCGGCATAAATTCCGTGATCACATGGCCGTGCGGCGTCTGCTTCCAGTGTTTGCGAAACGTCCACCAGCGGTAATAATAGGTGCGCTCCAAATCTTTGTCGGGGCAATCGAGCAGAGGAGCGTTCTGCAAAAGATAGGCATACGCTTGATCATTGGGAATTTCTTCCCGATAAAGCTCTTCGTCTTCTGCATTGAACACATCTGTGTAAGCGCGCAAGCGTTCTTTCAGATCCGGCAGCATAACGGTCCTCCTTATTCAAAATCATCATCGGTGAAATCGCCCTGCTTTTCGGCAAGACCAATATATTCCACGCCGCCATTGCGGCCGTTATACCAGATACGCCATTTGTTTTCGGCTTCATCATAAACGGCGGAGGGTTTATAGCAGGAATCAGCATCCCAGGCGCCGGGCGTTGGCAAAATGAGCGGATTGTGTCTGCAGCGGCGAAAGCCGGTCACACCGTCACGCGAGCAGGCGCAGCAGATACACGCCGTGTGGATATCGCGATAACCAATATAGAACAGCAGATAGCCCAGCTCCTTATGAGGCAGAATCTGGCAGCCGCCGATGCGCTCACGTTCATAGATGTTTTGCGGCGCATTTGTCAGGATCGGGTTCAGCGGAGATTTTTCCCAGTGAAGGCCGTTGCAGCTTTCGGCATAGCACAGCACGTTCGGCTCAAAGGTTTCGCCTGCGCTGTACCACATGCGGTATCTGCCGTTTTCGAACAGTACGCAGGGATTCATTACCGAAAGATTTTCCCATGGTGTTTCAGGCACAAGAACCGGTTCAGTTTGCACCCGGTGAAAATTCAGGCCGTCGTCGCTTTCTGCATAGCCGATATAACTGCGGCCGTTCGCCTGCCCGGTATACCACATTTTAAAGGTGTTGCCGATTTTCAAAACGCAGTTACGGTTGACAAGATCCTCCCAGCCGCTTTTCGGTTCCGGGGATAGTGTCGAGTGCAGCGTATCCCAACGAACGCCGTCTTCGGAAAAGGAAACCGCCGTCGTGTTGTTCGTCCGCCACGAAAGATCCATGCGCAGCAAGCCGTCAGCCTGCGGCGTTACATAAATGTCAAACAATGTGCCGATTTTTTCGTCGCCGAAAATCGGATTGTTCGGATGTTTGGTAAAAAATGATTGCGGGTGTTCCATCGTTTCAGCCTCCAGTTATTCTGCAAATAAAATTATATTTTTCCTTTCCGTGGTTGTCAAAATACCTTTTTTAAGAATGATGATGTGTATTTATTATACACCAACCCACCGTTTTTTCAAGCACATCAAATAAATCTCCGTCATCGTTCTGTCAAGATAAAACAAACCGCAGAAAAACGGTTCTCATAGAGTCAAAATAAGAACAGCTTCGAAGGACTGTTTTCTTCACGCACCTCACCCTCTAAGGGATCGACCCCCTTATCTTATTTTTAATATATGGAAAAAGGGCGGCTCACAATGAACCGCCACACAATTGTTTTTATCTTATTATCAGAAAATTCAAAGGATTATTTGTTTTATGCTTTTCAAAGAGAATGAAGGTTGCAGTACGCGTACGATGATTTGTTAATTCAAACATAAAAAACCTCCCAAAATGTAACACAATGCCGTTTTGCGCACCAGAGCGCAAAAAGCACCGAACAGTCCGGATAAAAAATCGTTTCATCAAAGTCATATGCATTCATAACGAAACTCCCCCTGTTTTGCCTCCTGATCATTTTCTCAAAATCAGGCGGCAACTATATCTTCGCGCGGTTTTATTCGATCGTTAAAAAACCGGAAAAGCCCGTCAATTCAAACACATCCATGATCTCGCTGCATACATGGATCACCTTCATTGTTCCATTTTGATTCATGGCCTTATGCAGTTTCAAAAAGGTACGAAGTCCTGCAGATGAGGTGTAGGACATCTCTTTCAGATCAAGAACCAGCTCTGTTACTCCATCAAGCCGGTCAAACACTGCTTTTTCCAACTCCGGAGCAGTGGTGGTGTCAACCTTGCCGAAAACCGAAACGGTCAGCTTGCCATTTTCTTTCACAAATTCAGTTTTCATTTTTATCCTCTTTCTTTTCTTTTTTGTTGTTATAATCTCACATTAGCCTGTTCAAAAACAGTTACCTGAGTTTCTTCAATATCCAAATCGAACGCTCGACAAATTTGAACGAACGAATCAACGACGCCCTTGTCAGCATAATTCTCGCAAACATCCAGAATCAGCGTTCCGTTCAGATCTGCCGCCGCCATCACGCAGTCGCCGATGTCCGGCCAGGAACGGAAGTTGAAATCACGCAGATGGCTTTTGACCTCCTCGGAAAAGGGAACTCTGCCGAGATAGGTAAACGCGGTGTTGTTCATGGTCTTCTTCAAGACCTTTGCCACCTGTTTCATAATCGCTTTCTGCAGCGCAAGCGGACGGATCCTATACAGGAAGTCGGTAGAATCCTTCTGCTGTGTGCAGGACCAGATAATGTTTTCGGGCTGCATATATAAATCGAGAAGTCCTCTGTAGATCGTGCTGAGCTTTGCCAGGTCGTAAGCATCATACTTGTCCTGATAGGTGATCAGCTTCATGTTCATAAAGTTGTGCATCGTGTCCATCTGCATCGGGCCGCGGCAATCCACCATGACAGTGCAGGAGACATTGCGGTTTTTGGCGTCCTTCGGCAAATGCGCGCGAATCGCCCGGCAAAACAGAGGCACAAGGATCGCGGTCGGGGAGGCGTCGATTTTTTTCGCAACACGCAGCACGTCCGCAGTTTGCACCTTCAAAACATGGCTTGTACATTTATAGCCGTTTTTGACAGCTTTCATGTCCTTCGCTTTAAAACCGTTCGGCTGTTTGATCTGGCCGATGGGTTTCACGCTTTTGTCATAGACGCTTTCATAGCCGAGCGCAAGGGGAAACTCTGCCGGAACCTCGGGCATCTCCACACCGAAATAGGAGTCAAGAATGTTAGAGAAAAAGCGTATGGCCCCTCTGCCGTCTGTGATCGCATGACACCATTCAAACGAAACGGTGTTCTCATCATAGCAAATTTGAAACAGATAGCCGTTCGTGTTCTTTCCGAATTCTTTCGGGCGATGCTCTGTGTCGGTATGAAAAATCGGAATCTCCGGATTGTCGTTGTCCTCAAGATAATACTGCTTGTCATACATCATCTTGCATCGGAAGAGCGGATGATACTGCAGCGTGGTTTTCACGGCGCTCAGCAAGCGCGCGGCATCCACGGAATCATCCAACGTCGCCTTGAAAAAAGATGCATTTTCCATCACCGTGCCGTTCGCGGCCATGGAATATCTGTCCATGTTGCCAAGTTCATAGCGCATTATGATCTCTCCTTTTTCCTGTTGTTTTGAACATTGTAGCACAAAAGCAGCAATAATACCAGCAAAAAAACGAAAAATTGTACGCCGGATCCATATTGATTTTTCCCAAAAAACCGAATTTGCTTCATTTGATGCTTGTCAACAAGGAGAAAACATGGTATAATTAAAAAGGATTATTATTGGTTTTTTACGGATCAAGCGGTTGGGAGGCTGTTATTTATGAATCTGAAACTGAAAAAAACGATCAGCACTGCATTGACGTTGATCATGTTGATTTCCTGTTTCAGCAGCGGGATACAGGCGTTTGCAGGGGTGACGCAGGTCATTTTTCTGCAAGCGGACGGTTCTGAGAGCCGGGTATACAACCCGACCGAGATCAACAGCGATACCTACGAGCTCGTGGGCGGCGAATACGGAACGAAGTGGTACACAACCGGCGCCTATGTATCGCCGAATATGGGAATTTACCCCACGATAGAACACGGGATTACCGTGCGGGGAGACGTGAGCCTGATCATCCGCGACAACCTCCACCTGAGCGTCAAGGGAGGAATTTACGTTGCCGAGAACAGCACGCTGACCATTTACGGCCAGAGCAACGCCCCGCAGGGCGTTGGGCATTATTCCACCGGTGTGCTCAGCGCCGTGGCAACAGACGACGCGGCGGGCATCGGCGGCAAGGAGGGCGCCGTCGGCGGGCATATCGTGATCAACAGCGGCGTTGTGCAGGCCCACGGCGAAGACAGCGCGGGCATCGGCGGCGGCTATGACGAAGACAGCGGCTTTCAGTCCGTTACCATCAACGGCGGCGTCGTGAGCGCCAGTGGAGACGGCGGCGGCGCGGGCATCGGCGACGGCAAAAAGAACAAAAAAAGCGGCGACTCCGTGATCACCATCAACGGCGGCGATGTCCATTCGATCGGAAACGACGGGGGCGCCGGCATCGGCGGCGGAAGCTCCAGCGAATGCAAGGACGCGTCCATTGTGATCAACGGCGGCGTCATCTTTGCGCAGGGCGGCGACAACGGTGCGGGCATCGGCGGCGGAGAGAACAGCCGCGATTGGCGATCCATTGCCATCAACGACGGCGAGGTTGAAGCCATCGGCGGCGACGGGGGCGCCGGCATCGGCGGCGGAGAGAACCGCGGGAACGGCGTGATCCGCATCAGCGGCGGCACGGTTGTTGCCAAAGCGGGCGGCTATGACGAAGACGCGGGTGAGTACGGCGCCGGCATCGGCGGCGGCGTAGAAGGCGACCAAGATAACGCGATCTATATTTCCGGCGGCGACGTCAAGGCCTACGGCGGTATTTGCGGCGCGGGCATCGGCGGCGGCGCCGACGGCGACGGAAACGACGTGTATATATCCGGCGGCAACGTGTTCGCGCAGGCGGGCGCGTGGGCCGATGGGATCGGCGGCGGCAGGTGTACCAAGGAAACGACGCCCTGGCAGCCCACGGTCGATATTCCCAAGTGCGGCTCAAAATATATCAGCGGCGGTATCGTGACCGCCAAAACAGATCCCGATTCGGCCGAAACCGAAAACGCCGCCGCTATCAGCTGCTGGAAGGAAGATGAGGTCGTCATTTCCGGCGGCGCGGTATTCGCTTATTCCACCGGCATCGGCGCAGGCATCGGCTCCGGCAGAACGAAAGGCGCGGGCACCGGCACCATCAAAATATCCGACGCCTATGTTGTGGCAACCTCCGTTGACGGCGCGGGCATCGGTACCCAGGGCACATGGGAGGACAGCCACATCAAAAACGCCGGCGGCAACATAGAGATCAGCAACAGCTACGTTTTCGCCGCCTCCTCCAGGAAAGGCGCGGGCATCGGCGGCGGCAACGACGCGGACGGCGGCAAGGTTACGATCAAAAACAGCGTGGTCGACGCATTCGGCGGCAGCGTTGATTATAACTGGTATGTTGAACACGGTCCGGTCGATTCACGCGGCGAGGCAATCCAATTTGAGGGCTCCGGCAGCGGCTATGGGATCGATTCGCCTGTTTCCGGCATGATCGCAAGCGCGATCCTCACCGCGCTCAGTCAGCTGGTCTACTCCGCCGATTACCGCGGCGCGGGCATCGGCGGCGGCGATGAAGGCGCGGGCGCCGACGTCACCATTGAGAACAGCACCGTTTTTGCCGTCGGCGGCGGCGACGAGGCGCACGCCTTCGGTCACGGTCATGATACCAACAGAACCAACGGTACGCTGAATCTCGGCGACGACCTGAAGGTTTCCTCGGGAAGCAGTGAGGAGACCATGGCCACTGTACAGAAGGACGCCAGAGTCAGCGCAGCTTGGAATACTTATTATGTAAAAGTTGAACCCTGCGCGCATGAAGGAGCGACCTATGACGGAACGCCGGAAGGTCACTGTGTCAGCGCTTGCCCCTGCTGCGCCGCTTCCTATAACGAAAACGATCTTGCGCCCCACACCTTCGGCGATAATAAGGTCTGTACCGTCTGCGGTTGGCAGGGCGTGACCGTCGCGTTTGATCCCGGCGATTACAGCGGATCCGCTGAACCGGTCGTGATCGGTAAAGGCCTGACCTATATGCTTCCGGACGCGATGTTTACCGAATGCGAGGAGCACGGATATATGCAGACCGGCTGGGCGACCGGCGGGGCAGCATACGCCTTCGGCGATCGGATCACCGTAAACGCCGATACGACCCTGACCGCGACCTATCAGATGGCGAACGATATTGTGATCGTGGATTCGGACAACGGCTCCGCTTCGGCAAACGCCTCTTACGCCGTACCCGGCACAGCCGTTACGGTAACGGCCGCGCCCGACACGGGCTGTCGTCTGACGAAGATATGGATGCGGGCAAACGGAGAAACGGTTTATGTGCGGAATGAAACCGACGGAAAGGGACTGCCCCTGACGCATACGTTCACCATGCCGCAGAACGGCAACGTTGCGGTCTATACCACGTTCCGGAAAAACGAATATCAGATCCGTTTCGACGATCCGATCACGGTCCGGGTCAACGGAAGCGCTGCCGATACCGCGGTTTACGGAGATACGATCGAGGTCGGCGTTCCCGCTTCGGACGAAATCAAGGGGATCGTTTGGGCCGAAACCGACGCGAATGGAGAACCGACGGGCGAAAGACATGCGCTGGCGCTGAGCGCCGCCGGAGAGGCGTCCTTTCCGCTGGACGTGTGCGGCGATATCCTGATCACCGCCAATACGGCGCACGAGCATGACGGCGTGGTGTTCTATCCCTGGGGCGACAGCGTGGCCGAGCGGAACTCACTTCCGCAATACGGCTGCCATTACCTGACGCACGACGTCACACTCACCGGCACTTACAGCCCACGCGACGGTGAAACGCATATCTGCCTGAACGGGCATTCAGTCCGGATCTCCGACAACTTTACGGACCAGACCCTGATCGACGTTCACGCAAGGCATCTCTTTATCCACGACCATGAAGACGCCGGCGTGATCGACGGCTGCGGAAAATGCAGACTGGTGAATCTCACCAACAGCCGCTTCACCCTTTACGGCGGAACGCTTACCGGCGGCAGCGCCCTGTCGGGCAGCGTGGTGAATATCACAGAGACGAACGGCTTTGAGCGCTTGTGCAGTTTTACCATGCACGGCGGCGTGATCACCGGCAATACCGGCAGCTCGAAGGGTGTTTTGAACGTCAGCGGTGCGCCTTTTACCATCGACGGCGGCGCCATCGTCGGCAACACGGCGCCCGCAGCTGTGTATATCTCGGATCGCTGCACGCTTACGCTTTCCGGCGATCCCGTGATCAAAGACAATGTTCCGGAGGGGAACTCCTATACCTGCAATCTGATCGTCGGCAAAAAAGCGATCATTGAAATCAACGGCGCCCTTTCCCCGGACGCCCTGATCGGCGTTACCGCCAACGGCAGCCCGAACGCCGATTACCATATCCCCGTGACGGACGGACTGCCCGGAAGAGGAACGCTCGCCAATTTCTTCAGCGACGACAAGACCCGCGCGCTGGGGCTTTATGACGGCGAAGCCGCGGTCGGTTCCGCCGCGAAAGTCTGCTTTGATAAAAACGGCGGTTCGGGCTGCGATATGCCGGAGGAAACGGTTTCAGCCGGCGCGGATTATACGTTGCCGCCCTGCATGTTCACCGCCCCTGCGGGAAAAGCCTTCGACGGCTGGAAAATCGGATCTTCCGACATCATCCGGCAGGCCGGTGAAACGATCTGCGTAACAGAAGACGTAACGTTTTACGCGGTGTGGAAGGAAGGCGGCGACGAACAGCTCGAGCCGGAGATCCACCGGCACAGATGGGAGATCCTGTCCGGGGACGGCGACCCCTCTAAAGTGACCGTGCGCTGCGTGAACACCACCCTGGGCGGCGACGCCCTTTGCAACGAAACGGAACTGAAAACCGTGGAGCTGCAGACAGACGGCCAGTCCGGCGCAACCTATACGAAAGCGTACGACGGCAAAGCGGTCACCGCAGTTGCCGTCAAGCAGAAAGCTTATCTGTGGACCACCGCTTTTCCCGATGAGACCCTGATCCGCGTCAGTCCGGTCACATATTACGACGAAACCGGCGCGAAGCTGGAGACCGCCCCTGTCGACGTGGGCGAATATACCGCCAAAGCCACGGTCGCACCCGTCCGGGGACAGGGCGATACCGTCGTCATGACGCAAACGATCCGCATCGTCAAAGGCGCGGCGCCCGCGATCGTGGTAACAGGAAAGGAAAACCTTCCGCTGACCAACGCCGACCAGCCTTTGGTTGAGGCAACGGACGTGATGGAATACGGTCTGATCCGTTATCGTGTCAACGGCGGCGACTGGAGCTACCGTCTGCCTGAGGCGAAAGAATCGGGAGACTATACGATCGAGTGGTATTTTGAAAGCCCCGGTTACGAGAGCGTCAACAGCAAAGACGATCCGGCTGTCGTCACGGCCTCCATCT
>JAEEGI010015634.1_pt1 | contig 15786 bp, 13 predicted proteins | sample 8958751 | NCBI WGS metagenome assembly JAEEGI01 (sample SAMN16246545, study PRJNA631951) | gut metagenome | biome: gut microbiome; feature: rumen; material: KS-attached | host: Bos | place: Iran: Karaj | collected 2018-10
AGGAAATCACTGACAAGTTTTCTCATTCTGCTTTCATCATCTACTACTAAAATCTTAAGTTTATCCATTCCCTTAGTCAGACCTCTTTTACGGGTCTTCGCCTCCTTTGTATACTATACAGGGCTCACAACGACCATATATATAGTATACCCTTTATATGTCTTTTTTGTGAAAAGATAAAAATCCCCCCTCAAACGTTTATATACAAATCACTCCTCTTCAGAAGAGTTTCTAAAATCCTTCTTTGATTCAATTCCAAGTTCTTTCTCTTTTTCCTTCACTGCCTTCTCTCTCTCAGCAAGCTCCTCTTCCCAGGCTTCATACTCATCGGTTATAGTTTCTTTATAATTAAGCACAGTAGTTGAACTGTTACTAGCAGCTATGAGGAACATCGCAATTACAAGGATTATCAGGAATATATTTAGAAAAAGAGAATACTTCAAAAATTTGGGGCTTTTCTTTTTCTCCGGTTTTTCTTTGACAATTTCCTTCGGAACATAATCATCAGGAGAAGTTGTATGTGTATAGATATGCTTTAGTTCTATAGATGGCATATCAGACAGATCACCTCCCTGGATCATGACCTGACGACGCAAAAAAGACAGAAAGCTCCATCCAAGAGGCGTTCCAAATACTTTGTTCTGTATAGATTTAGTATAGACTGTTTTAATATTGGCAAGACTGTTTAGTTTGACATGGGACTCCAGATACTCTATTTTTCTGGCATCAACTCTTGCTTTGTCTGCGTCTTCTTTGGTCTTAAACAAAAAACCGCCAACATCAAGTGCATCATCAGTCTCTACAGGATCATTCTTAGCAGGCTCAGTATTTTTATCTGGAATTATATTGTCTCGCAAATCTGCCATTGCAGCCTCCTGAAGATACACAATAACCCATTTTTCGCAAAATCATTATCCCCTCAGCAGCTAAATTTTTTGGGGGATGTATTTCCTTGTACCAAATACAGGACGTATTTAGTACATGTATGGAAATACATGGATGTATTTCCATGTACTACACTCTTCTATTTCGGCAGAAAATCCAATAATATCAAGATTTTATTTTTGCTTTATCCAGGATTTGCTTCAAACATACAATAAAAAATTCTTGTTATCTAAGTGTAATCCAGTCAATAAAACAAAAAAAGATTTTATTGCCGGATCAAAGTCCAGACAATAAAATCCTTTTTATTTTTATAAATACTTATTTCAAATCTCCCACTTCGGCAGTGAAATATCCTCAAAGAAGCTTTTTTAACTTGCTCTCATCCCTGATCACGAATAATCTGTCGGGAAATTACCAACAAATACACTTACGCTTCGTGCTTTCAATATCCATCCCTCATCTGTCAGCGGTACAGGCCTATTATAAAAGAACTTGCCATCCGTAGCTCCTGTATTTATAGCAAGAGCCCAATATCCACCTCCGGGAAGCCCGGGAAGTTTTATAGCTATATCTTCCCAGAAAACATTGATCGCAATATATACTACATCATCATGACCTTTTTCTCTGGAAAAGCCTGCAAAACGGATACCAATCATTCTGCTATCCTTAGTTATATTACCATTATAAGGATCTTCTACATGGCAACTTTCATAAGGAAGGCCGCATCTAGCAGGTTGTAAATCTTTCCTGATCGCAGGATGCCTTTTCCTAAACTGTATAGCATTTCTATAAAAATCATAGAAATCGTGGTTTTTATTCATAAGATTCCAGTTAAGCCAGGATATCTCATTGTCCTGACAATAAGCATTATTGTTACCAAACTGGGTATTGGCAAACTCATCACCGGCAAGCAGCATCGGTGTACCTCTGGAACACATAAGGATCGTAATGGCATTGCGCATCATCCTAAAGCGCAGCTTTAAAATCTCAGGATCATCAGTCTCTCCTTCTTGGCCGCAGTTCCAGCTTCTGTTATCATCTGTTCCGTCAGTATTGTTCCATCCGTTAGCTTCATTATGCTTGCCATTATATGAATACAGATCATATAGAGGAAAACCGTCATGACAGGTTATAAAATTGATCGATGAATTATAACCAACATACTCACCACCATAAAGGTCCATGGAACCTGTGATCCTCTTTATTGCTTCCGGCGCAGACCAGTACTCACCCTTAAGATATGAACGAATGTCGTCACGGTATTTGCCGTTCCATTCGGCCCATCTGTTCCATGCAGGAAAGCTCCCTACCTGATACATTCCACCTGCATCCCAGGCTTCCGCTATTAGTTTACAGTTGCCAAGGATAGGATCATAAGCAAGTCTCTGAATAAGAGGTGGCCTGTCCATAGGTGTACCATCTTCGTTTCTACCAAGAATACTCGCAAGGTCGAAACGGAATCCGTCAACGCGGTAATCCTCAACCCAGTAGCGCAGGCAATTGACTATCATCTCCTGAACCAATGGATTGTTACAGTTAACTGTATTGCCACAACCCGAGAAATTATAATACTTGCCATCAGGAGTCAGCATGTAATATATATTATTATCAAATCCCTTAAACGAAATGAAAGGTCCATTCTCATTACCTTCAGCTGTATGATTGAATACAACATCAAGGATTACTTCTATTCCATTGTCCTTAAACTCTTTTATGAGATTTTTGAGCTCAAGTCCTTCGTAGTTGTACTCGCCAACAGAAGCATAAGCCGTGTTGGGAGCAAAAAAGCTAACTGTGTTATATCCCCAGTAATCAAGCAAGGTCCGCCCGTTAACTTCTCTTTTATCCCTGGTCTCATCAAACTCGAAAATAGGCATCAGTTCTACTGCTGTTATTCCAAGATGCTTAAGGTAAGGCACCTTCTCCTTAAGTCCTTCAAAAGTTCCGGGATACCTTACACCGGATGACGGGTCTTTGGTGAACCCTCTAACATGAAGCTCGTATATGATAGAGTCTTCCATTGGAGTTTCAAGCTGTCTTGTAGCATTCCACTCAAAGTTATTCCTTACTATTCTGGCTCTGTATATGCCATTTCTATTATCATTCTGTCCCCAGATGCGTTGCCCGCTTACAGCCTTGGCATACGGATCCAGAAGCAGATGCTTTTTATCAAAAAGAAGTCCTCTTGACGGATCCCAGGGACCATCAACAGAATATGCATATTCAATATTCTCTATATCCAGTCCAAATACGATCATTGAATATGTCTTACCGATTTTATAAGATTCAGGAAATGGGATTGTTCCAAAAGGAGCAGAATCGCCTCTGTGGAATAACAATAATGTTATAGACTTGGCTCCTTTAGAATAGCATGTAAAATTAACACCATCAGGGATGACAGTGGCTCCGTTCATTTCATAATAACCAGGCCTGATACGAAAACCATTGATCTCGTCAAGTGCAAGCATCTGGCGGTTTAGATCCATCTTTCTGAATTCCACACCGCGGTGCTCTCTGAGTACTTTTCTTTCTACTCTGCGTCTTCTGAACTCTTGCATAAAAAACCTTCCGCCTTTGTAAATGTTTTTAAACGCAAAACCTCATTTATAGTTTAACATAAAAATACACCCCGGAAAACCAATTTGGTAAATCCGAGGTGTTATGTTTTTGGAATTATAAAAATATAGTAATAGTATACACTATATTCTCAACTAAAGCTCCTATCAAGCAGGATATGCTCCGTTCTTAGTATCAGCCTTAGCAAGATCTACTCCGCTCTTCTGAGCTTCACGATACTTGAAGAAATCTGTAGCAACCTGAGGGAATGATGCGTATGAAAGAACATCTTCATCGCATGTAGCCCACTGCTTGCACTCTTCTCTGAACTTATCCATCTGAGGCTCGATAAGATCTGCAGGACGGCATGTGATACGCTCTTCGTCGCCGATGCACTTCTTAACAACTTCAGGATCCATAGGCTTAATAGTCTGACCGTATTTACCTCTTACAAGGTCCTTGGTCTGCTCAGGAACGATTTTATATCTCTCGCCCATAAGGACGTTCATAACTGCCTGAGTACCAACGATCTGTGATGAAGGTGTAACAAGCGGTGGCTCACCAAGGTCTTTACGAACTCTCGGTACTTCTTCAAGAACCGCTTCAAGCTTATCAAGCTTGCCCTGATCAGAGAGCTGCTTAGTAAGGTTAGAAAGCATACCACCAGGTACCTGATACATAAGAGTCTTGATATTAACACCAAGAACCTTAGTAGACATAAGTCCTGACTCAAGGCACTCTTCTCTGTAAGGACGGAAGTGCTCAGCAATCTTAGAAAGGATCTTCTGATCATAACCTGTATCGTATGGTGTTCCCTTAAGGGCTTCAACCATAACTTCTGTAGCAGGCTGTGATGTACCAAGAGCAAATGGGCTGATTGCACAGTCGATGATATCAACACCAGCTTCAATAGCCTTCATGTATGTCATACTAGCTACACCAGATGTGTAGTGAGTGTGAAGCTCGATCGGGATCTTTGTACCGCTCTTAAGAGCACGTACAAGCTTATCTGCTTCGTAAGGAAGAAGAAGTCCTGCCATATCCTTGATACAGAGTGAATCAGCACCAAGTGCTTCGATCTCACCGGCAATTCTCTTCCAGTATTCATCATCATAAGCACCGCCAAGTGTGTAGGAAAGAGCAATCTGAGCTTTTCCGCCATACTTCTTGCAGGCTTTAACAGAAGTCTCAAGGTTACGAAGGTCATTGAGACAGTCAAAGATACGGATGATATCGATACCGTTCTCAATTGACTTAGCAACGAATGACTCAACTACATCATCTGCATAGTGGCTGTAACCAAGAAGGTTCTGACCACGAAGAAGCATCTGAAGAGGTGTATTCTTGAAGCCTTCTTTAAGTTTACGAAGTCTTACCCATGGATCCTCTTTAAGGAAACGCAGGCATGAATCAAATGTAGCACCGCCCCAGCACTCTACTGCGGCATAGCCAACTTTGTCCATTGTATCAATAATAGGGAGCATCTGCTCTATCGGCATTCTTGTAGCGATCAGGGACTGATGAGCGTCACGAAGGACTGTCTCCATGATCTTTACCGGTTTTCTTTCAATATCAGACATAGTTTTCTCCTTTTAAAAATTAGATTCCGAATATCGCCATAAATGTACCGGCAACAACTGCTGTTCCGATTACACCGGCAACGTTAGGTCCCATAGCATGCATGAGAAGGAAGTTGGAAGGATCTGCCTCAGCACCGACCTTCTGAGATACACGTGCAGCCATAGGAACGGCTGATACACCGGCTGAACCGATAAGCGGATTGATGTTTCCACCACTGAAAAGATTCATAAGTTTACCAAACAGAACACCTGCAGCAGTACCTACAGCAAATGCGATAAGACCAAGAATTACGATCTTAATAGTAGCCCAGTTAAGGAAAGCCTCAGCACTTGTAGAAGCACCAACTGATGTTCCAAGAAGGATAACTACAATGTACATAAGAGCATTGGAAGCTGTCTCCTGAAGCTGGTGTACTACACCACTTTCACGGAAGAGGTTACCAAGCATCAGCATACCAATAAGTGGAGCTGTTGTAGGAAGGATCATGCAGACAACAACTGTAACAACGATAGGGAAGAGGATCTTCTCAAGCTGTGAAACAGGACGAAGCTGCTGCATGCGGATCTTACGTTCCTTCTCAGATGTGAACAACTTCATGATCGGAGGCTGGATGATCGGTACAAGTGACATGTACGAATATGCAGCAACGGCGATAGGTCCAAGAAGAGTTGTGCAACCAAGCTTTGTAGCAAGGAAGATAGATGTAGGACCATCAGCACCACCGATGATGGAGATAGAAGCAGCTTCTGTTCCGGAGAATCCCATAAAGATAGCCATAAAATAAGCTGAGAAAATACCGAACTGTGCTGCTGCACCAAGCAGGAATGACTTAGGGTTGGCAATAAGCGGACCAAAGTCGGTCATCGCACCTACACCCATGAATATGAGTGAAGGAAGGATAGACCATTCATCCAGCTTGTAGAAATAAGTGAATAATCCACCGCCGCTTCCGTCTTCGGATATCTCGTGCATAATATCAGGATAGATATTTACAAGAAGCATACCAAATGCGATCGGAACAAGAAGCAGAGGTTCAAAATCATGGGCTATAGCCAAATAAAGAAATACGAACGCTACGAGAATCATGATATAATTGCCCCAGTAAAGGTTCTGGAAAGCTGTCTGATTCCATAGATTCGAAAAGGTTTCAACGATTTTTTCCATTATTGTTCCTCCAGTAGAATACGTAACTATTAGTTAAGTGTTGCAAGAACTGCTCCTGCTTCTACTGAATCACCTACTGCGCAGTCAATGCTTGCAACAGTTCCGTCTGAAGGAGCAACCATAGGGATCTCCATCTTCATAGACTCGATTGTAACAACAGCGTCACCCTTCTTAACAGCCTGTCCTACGTTAGCGTTAACCTTAACAACCTTTCCGGCTGCACCGGCTTCAACTTTGATAGCGCCAGCTCCGGCTGATGCCTTCTTAGCTGCAGGAGCTTTCTTAGGAGCTGCCTTTGGAGCTGCTGCAGGAGCAGCGCCGCCTGCGCCTTCTTCTACTGTAACATCATATACGTTGCCATTTACGGTAATAGTATAGTTTTTCATGTTTATCCCTTCCTGCCGTATATTACGGCTTCGAATTTTATGTAAATCCTGTAATTTCTTATCTTATGCCCCAATGGGGACTAATTTATGCTCTTGCTCCAACGCGTCTTTTTCTGATAGAGCGAACAACAAATCCATCACCGGATGCAGAAGCGTTACTTCCTTCATAAGCTGCGATAGCTGCTGCAATTACAGCAACAAGCTCATCATCATCAGAAAGGTCCTCTTCTTCTACAACCTCAGGAGCTGCTGCAGGCTTGTTTGCAGGAGCAGGTGTTGCAGGCTTCTTACCAATTTTTCCAATGATAGGAAAAAGAGAAATGATAAGACTTATAAGAATAAGTACAGCAAAAGCTGTTCCCATTCCAAGAAGTGTATTGATACCCGCATCAGCAAGTGCATCAGCCTTTGAAACAGATGCTTCAAGAGCTACAGGAAGATAAGATAAAGAACTTGTAAAAAATTCCATCATCATTTACCTCCTTATTTCGTTACATGCTTCTTTGCAGGTTTAGCTTCTCTCTTTGTAAAAAGCATTTCTAATGCACCAATAACATATTTTCTTGTATCTGCAGGCTCGATGATCTCGTCAACATAGCCTCTTCTTGCAGCGCTAACTGCACTGTTCTGAAGAGAAGCATACTCTTTGGCGATCTCGTTGATCTCATCTGCGCTCTTGCCATCACCAATGATCTTAGCTGCCATGTCTGCTTCCATAGTTCCGATCTGGGAATCAGGCCAGCATACATTTATATCAGCCTTAGAATTCATGATAACAAATGCGCTTCCAAGAGCCTTGCCTGTAACAACATTAACCTTAGGAACTGAAGCTGATCCAAGTGCAGAAACAAGTGCTGCTGCATTCTTGGCAAGTCTTCTCTCCTCACATGTTGTTGCAAGGAATCCCTTTACGTTAGTGAATGTAACGATAGGAAGATCGAATGCATCGCAGAAACGTACAAAATCAGCAGCCTTCTCAAGACCGTTTGCTGTAAGAACTGCATCGAACTTCTCTTTTTCTTTACCATTTTCATCAAATACTACGCTGCGGTTTGCAACAGCACCTACTGTAGCACCGTTAAGCTTGATGAATCCTGTAACCATCTCTTTAGCGTACTCTCTCTTTGTTTCAAAGAAAACGCCGTTATCTGAAAGAATCGAAAGTGCAAGTGCAGGATCTGCAACTGCTCCGTCAAAATTCTCAAGTGATCTGTTAAGATCATCAGCACACTCTTCATAGAAGTCGCTGTCTTCGTTATTGGAAGGAAGAAGACTTACAAGCTGACGAATCTCGTTGTAGATTGTCTCTTCATCACCAGCCACATCTACGATTCCAGTCTTAGAGCTCTGGAAATCAGCAGCTGCTGTGTCACACTTCTCTTCATAATTGCCTTTAATGGAATTTGGAGAATTAACGAAAAGCTTTCCGTTCTTGGTCTCCATGAATGTAAAATCAGAAAGTGCCGGTACAAGTGCCAGGCCACCACCACAGCCACCGAATACAGCTGTGATCTGAGGAACAACTCCTGAAGCCTCAACCTCTTTAGCGTAAATCTCGCCAAAAGCTGAAAGAGCATCTGTTGCCTCCTGAAGACGCATACCTGTAGAATCAATAAGACCAATTACAGGTGCTCCCATCTTGACTGCCATATCGTAGATACGTGCAATCTTCTTTGCATGCATTTCACCAACGGAACCGCCTAGTACACTTGCGTCCTGGCTGTATACATACACAAGGTTACCATCGATGACACCATATCCCGTAACAACACCATCGGATGGAGTCTCTGACTGTTTCAGACCGAAGTCAGTGCTCCTTGCTGTAACCATAGCACCAATTTCGACGAAACTGTTCTCATCGAGTAAAGCATTAATTCTTTGACTCGCCTGTGAAGTACTACTCATTTACTTACCTCCGTATAATATATGTTGACGTTAAAGCACTCGCAAGTAGAAACATATTGATTTGTTTGTGAAATGAAACCTCTTACATGTCCTAAAACTTGATAATGCCAAACTTTTCACAAATATTATTGTAACATAAACAAATCGGAAATAGTACAGTATTTATAAGGATTTTTATATAATAACGCTTAAAAAATTTAATTGTATACACAATTACATCTGTAATTTTGATATTGAAAGTATTCTGCACACCAGTGGTCAGATATCCAATTTGACATCTATCTCTTTTTCAGCCTCTTTCTTGAACTCTTCCGCATGATCTATATCAATTGAAGGCAGATCATCGACAGATCTTACTCCAAAAGATCTAAGGAACTGTTCTGTAGTTCCGAACAAGATAGGTCTTCCGGGAGCATCCATACGGCCAAGCTCCTTTACAAGCTCAAATTCTACAAGCCTGTTAACAGCATGATCTGAATTGACTCCGCGGATACGTTCTACTTCAGCTTTAGTTACAGGCTGCTTGTAAGCAATGATCGAAAGAGTCTCAAGAAGAGAATCCGTAAGAATATACTTCTTTGGTGAACTTGCAACCTTGATAAGCTGAGGATAAAAATCCTTCTTGGTGCTAAGCTGCAGTGAATCTTCCAGTTCCAGCAGATTTATTCCGCTGTCATTTTTTTTATATTTATCTTTAAGATACTCTATCTGTTCTTTTACTTCTTCTATACTTTCTTCAAGAGCATCTGCAAGCTTGGACACTTCAACAGAATCTCCCATTGTAAAAAGAATAGCCTCAATAGCTGCTGCTCCTTCTTTCTTTTTCATATCAGCTCTGCTCCTTTTCTAATTCCATGGCTGTCTTAACCGCCTCTTCCTCGTCCATCTCTTCACCAAACTTATTGGAAGTTATGGTTATATCCGCAAAAGTGTCATCCTGAATCACAGTAACTTCTCCAAGTTTGATCTCTTCTAGGATTACAAGAAACGCAACAATGATCTCAGCCTTAGTTGCTTGTTCCTGCAAGAGTTTTCTAAAGCTGAAGCTCTTATGTTTTCTGACATATGCCTTTATAAAAAGAGTCTTTTCATCTATATCAACAGACTCTCTTTCAATTCGTCCGAATGTACTTCTAACAGGATCGATCTTATCTTCCTGCCTGCGAAGCAGTTCCTGGAATATCTCGTTTAGTTTCTGAAGATTGTTATCACCAACAAGCTCCGCGTAATCTATAGGAGGTTCATAAGACGTAACTTCTGAAGGAAGGTTCTGCTTACGATAAAAATACATATCGCCGCCATCGAATCTCTGCGCCAGCTCTCCAGACAGATACTTGAACATCTTGTGCTCAAGGAGTTTTTCAACAAGTTCTGCTCTTGGATCCTCCTCTTCGCCTTCTTCATTGACTTCGCGAGGAAGCAGCATCTTGCACTTTATATCCATAAGTTCAGCCGCCATGACCAGAAATTCACTGGTAACATCCATGTCCTCTTTTTCCATAAGGTTTAGATATTCAAGATACTGAGCTGTGATAGTGGAGATCGGAATATCATAAATCTCAACTTTATTTTTATCTATAAGATGAAGCAGAAGGTCCAAAGGTCCTTCAAATGCCTCAAGCTTAACTTCAAGTGACATTACTGTGCCTCCCCATTATCAGCTTCAAGGTCGATCACCACAAGTTCTCCGGGATTAAATACCCTGATAGGAATGGTATGAGTTCCAAGTCCTCTGGATAGAACCATGGTATGACCACCTATCTTAAACAATCCGCCATCATATTTTGGAAAAAGAATAAGTGCCGGAGATATTACACCTCCAAGCAAAGGAAGTTTGATGATACCTCCGTGAATATGGCCTGACAAAACAAGGTCTGCTCCCCACTTTGCATATTTAGGAAAATACTGGGGATTGTGTGCTATAAGAAGATTAAATCTATCTTCATCAGGTTTGCCTATCATGCTATCAAGATAATCATCCTTCATTCGGCGTATGATAACTTTCCTGAAATATTCATGAGGAAGCTCAAGACCTGTTATCCTGATACCATATTCATCAAGAAGCATCTTGTCGTTGTTCAAAAGATTCACGCCAAAACTGCTCATATCATTGATGTATGTATCATAAAATTGCCCAAAGCCTTCATAATACCAGTTAAGTTCACTTTCGTGATTACCATTAGCAGCATACACAGGATATCTGGATGCAAGCTCTCTGACAAGTCCCTTCTCTAAAGGCCATGTCTTACGAGGCGCAGAGCCTGTAAGAACGTCTCCTGAAAAGACAATGATATCAGGATTTAGTTCATCTATAGCTTTGATAAGGTTCTTGTTATCATCGCCATACTGCCAGCCGTGAATATCAGATAAATGGCATATTCGAAGACTTTTTTTAAGCTTAGAACTCTTTACGTTATATTTTCTTATAACAAATCTTTTTGAATTATATATACTGTTACAGATACCTATAACAGCGCAGACAATGATCAATATGATCAGAATTTCCAATATTTTAATCAGCAAATTAAACCCCAACTTTCGTGAAATGTATTGCTACTATGTAATCTATTGCAAATATAAAACATAATTGCAATCATAAAGCTACCATGATAAAAGAAAAGCCCTTGATTTTATATAAAAACCAAGGGCTGTATTTCTTTAGTTGTATTTACGCTTTCTAGCAGCTTCAGACTTCTTCTTACGCTTTACGCTAGGCTTCTCGTAATGTTCTCTCTTACGAATCTCCTGCTGGATACCAGCCTTAGCACAACTTCTCTTAAAACGACGAAGTGCGGAGTCAAGTGTTTCATTCTCTTTTACTATAACTGTTGACATATATTCTCTACCCTCCCTTCAGTCCCGTTACATTATTGAACTGATCGGGTTATTTACTTAAGTTAAATCAATTTAACTCACAGCATTTAGAATTATATACTGTTTTATTTCGATAGTCAAGGGGTACTTTGACATCTTTTTTACTGGATCTGACCGGCAAGCACTTCAGCAGCCTTCTTGAGGGCATCTTCGATACCTGCAGGATTCTTACCACCAGCCTGAGCCATGTTAGGACGACCGCCACCGCCGCCTCCTACCATAGGAGCTATCTCTTTAACAAGATTGCCGGCATGTGCACCCTTCTTAACAGCTGAGTCAGAAGCCATTGTCATGATGCTGACCTTGCCATCATTATCACTCATAAGAACTACAACGCAGTCTCCAAGCTTCTCTTTAAGAGAATCTCCAAGTTCACGAAGTCCGTTCATATCTACATCCTTAAGTGACTTAGCTACAAGCTTAAGACCCTTAACATCTACAGCATCATCAGCTGCATTACCAAGAGCTTCTTTGGCAGCGCTGCTCTTTAAGGACTCGTTCTCGCTCTTAACAGCTTTAAGTTCTTCCTGAAGTTTCTTGATGTGATCATACAAAGTATCAGGTGTAGCCTTGAGAAGAGCTGCTGCATCCTTGGCATTTTGCTCAAGCTCTTTGTAATACTCTGTTACATTGCTGCCTGTGATAGCTTCAATACGTCTAACGCCTGCAGCAACACCGGACTCAGAAAGGATCTTGAACTGGCCGATCTGTCTTGTATTTGATACATGTGTACCACCACAAAGCTCTATAGACCAGTCACCCATGTTAACAACTCTTACGCTGTCACCGTACTTTTCTCCGAACAGAGCCATAGCACCTGACTTCTTAGCTTCTTCAAGAGTCATAACCTGTGTATTAACATCAAGTTCAGCTGCAATCTTCTCATTTACAAGCTCTTCAACCTTCTGGATCTCAGCAGGTGTCATTGCCTTAAAGTGAGAGAAGTCAAATCTTGTACGATCTGCATCCTGATATGATCCAGCCTGCTCTACGTGTGTACCAAGCACCTCACGAAGTGCCTTCTGCATAAGGTGAGTTGCAGAATGATTACGGCATGTAGCCATACGACCATGCTTGCAAACCTTAAGTGTTACCTTATCTCCTGTCTTGAACATACCCTTAACAACGCGGCCTATCATAGCGATCTTAGATCCGGCAACATGCTCTGTACTCTCAACCTTGAATACAGCAACCGCCTTATCATTGCAGCTATCGCAGCCAAGTGCATCATGCTCAGCGCTGTCAACATCAGCAGGATACAGGAAAATCTTACCATGATCTCCTACCTGACCACCCATTGTTCCATAGAAAGGTGTCTGAGAAGTAATGATCGCACCTGTCATTCCATCTGTAAGAGCATCAGCAACAGCATTCTCTGCATCTTCATCAGCAGCATGCAGCTCAGCCATAGCTACGATAGTAGAATCAGCTACAAGCTTGTCATAGCCGATAAACTCAGAATTGATACTAGGATCAAGATCTTCGTATACAGTTGCATCAGCGCCCATGTAGTTACTTACTTTACGAGCAGCTCTAGCTGTATCACGCTGATTCTTCATAGCTTTTTCGAATCCTTCTGCATCTACTAAGAATCCGTTCTCAGCAAGGATTTCTTCTGTAGAATCAAGAGGGAATCCGTATGTATCATATAATTTGAATGCATCTTCACCTGACAATGTATTCTTGCCGGCAGCCTTAAGCTCTTCCTGCATATTTGCAAGGATCTCAAGACCCTGTTCAAAAGTCTTCTCGAATTTATCCTCTTCCTGACGGATAACATTAAGGATGAAGTCCTTCTTCTCCTCAAGCTCAGGATAACCATCCTTAGAACCTGCAATTACAGAAAGTGCAAGCTCAGGAAGGAATGAACCGCTTATTCCAAGCTTTCTTCCATGTCTTACAGCGCGGCGAATGATTCTTCTAAGAACATATCCTCTTCCTTCGTTGCTAGGCATGATACCGTCTGAGATCATGAAAGTAGTAGAACGGATATGGTCTGTTACGATACGAACAGATACATCGCTTTCTTCTGTTCCTTCTGCTTCATACTGTACACCGCCTGCCATCTCGCAGATCTTATCACGAAGAGCTTTAATTGTATCTACATCAAAGATTGATCCAACATCCTGAACTGCAACAGCAAGTCTTTCAAGACCCATACCTGTATCAATGTTCTTCTGTACAAGGTCTGTGTAGTTGCCATGTCCATCATTGTTGAACTGAGAGAATACAACGTTCCATACTTCCATGAAACGATCACCTTCTCCGCCCAGTACATCCTCAGGACCTGTACCGTATTTCTCACCGCGATCATAGTAGATCTCTGTACAAGGACCGCAAGGGCCTGAACCATGCTCCCAGAAGTTATCTTCCTTACCAAGCTTTATGATACGCTCAGCAGGAATATGCATCTTATCAGTCCAAATCTTGAAAGCCTCATCATCATCCACATATACAGAAGGATACAGACGCTCTGCATCAAGACCTACAACCTCTGTAAGGAATTCCCATGCCCACGGAATAGCTTCTTCTTTGAAGTAGTCTCCAAAAGAGAAGTTACCAAGCATTTCAAAGAATGTACCGTGACGAGCTGTCTTACCAACATTCTCAAGGTCACCTGTACGGATACACTTCTGACAAGTAGTAACTCTGCGCTTTGGCGGAACCTCCTGGCCTGTGAAGTAAGGCTTAAGTGGTGCCATACCTGAGTTAATGATAAGAAGTGAATTATCATTATGTGGTACAAGTGAAAAACTATTCATACGAAGATGCTCTTTGCTCTCAAAGAACCTAAGATACATCTCACGAAGTTCATTAACACTATATTTCTTCATGACTATTCCTTTCAAAAGGCTTTGTTTATACAAAGTCTCAATATATTATCTCAAAATAATATTTGCGTAAGGTCCGCATATATTGCAGATCTTACGTCAAATCTCTTCAAATCCTGCATTTATCAAAAAGAAAACTTCTCTTCAAAGAACTTATCAAGCTCTGCGATAGGCCATCTTACATTGCCTTCAGAGTACTCGATCTGCTTCATGGTATCACGCTCACGAATTGTTACGCAGTGATCTTCTTCAGAATCAAAGTCATAAGCTATGCAGAAAGGAGTTCCGATCTCATCCTGTCTTCTGTATCTCTTACCGATAGATCCGCGATCGTCATACTCGCAGTTCCACTTCTTGGAAAGCTGGTCAAATACCTTCTCAGCATTCTCTGAAAGCTTCTTGGAGATAGGAAGAACAGCGATCTTAACAGGAGCAAGAACAGGATGGAAGTGCATAACTGTTCTTACATCGCCGCCCTCAAGTTCCTCTTCATCATATGCTGCGCACAGGAATGCAAGAGCAACACGGTCTGCACCAAGTGAAGGCTCGATAACATAAGGGATATAACGCTCTTTTTTCTCTTCATCAAAATATGTAAGATCCTGAGCTGATGTTGTCTGGTGCTGACCAAGGTCATAATCAGTTCTGTCAGCGATACCCCAAAGTTCGCCCCAGCCAAATGGGAATTTGAACTCGATATCTGTTGTTCCCTTTGAATAGAATGCAAGCTCTTCAGGATCATGCTCACGAAGACGCATCTCATCTTCCTTCATGCCAAGGCTTACAAGGAAATCTCTACAGAAGTTCTTCCAATACTCATACCACTCAAGATCAGTTCCGGGCTCGCAGAAGAACTCAAGCTCCATCTGCTCGAACTCACGTGTTCTGAATGTGAAGTTACCAGGTGTGATCTCGTTACGGAAGCTCTTACCGATCTGTCCTATACCAAAAGGAAGCTTCTTACGAGTTGTACGCTGTACATTCTTGAAGTTTACGAATATACCCTGTGCTGTCTCAGGACGAAGGTATACAGTATTCTTAGCATCCTCAGTTACACCCTGGAATGTCTTGAACATAAGGTTGAACTGACGGATATCAGTAAAGTTGTGCTTGCCACATGAAGGGCAAGGAACATTATTATCGTTAATGAAATCCATCATCTGCTGCTGGCTCCAGCCATCAACTGATGACTCAAGTGTGATATTGTTCTCAGCAGCAAAATCCTCGATGATCTTATCTGCTCTAAAACGCTCATGGCACTCCTTACAGTCCATCAAAGGATCAGAGAAGCCGGCAAGATGTCCTGATGCAACCCAAGTCTGAGGGTTCATAAGAATCGCGCAATCAACACCTACATTGTATTTGTTCTCCTGAACGAATTTCTTCCACCATGCCTTCTTGACATTATTTTTGAATTCAACACCAAGTGGACCGTAATCCCAAGTATTTGCAAGACCTCCGTAAATCTCAGAACCGGGGAAAATAAATCCTCTGCCCTTAGCCAGTGCAATAACTTTGTCCATTGTCTTCTCTTCTGCTTTCATTTCCTTAATCTCCTGTATCTTTATTCGTTAATCTGCTTTCAGTACAATATAACACAAATC
>JAEEGI010015641.1_pt1 | contig 15778 bp, 12 predicted proteins | sample 8958751 | NCBI WGS metagenome assembly JAEEGI01 (sample SAMN16246545, study PRJNA631951) | gut metagenome | biome: gut microbiome; feature: rumen; material: KS-attached | host: Bos | place: Iran: Karaj | collected 2018-10
TTTTCTATCAAGCTTTGGAGAATCAATCTGATCAGGGTCGCCAAGAAGAACTACCTTTGAACCCTTGCCAGCTCTTGTGATGATTTCCAAAATCTGACCAATTGTACAGTTTTGAGCTTCGTCCACAATAATATATGAATTAACAAGCGAACGACCTCTCATATATGCCAATGAACAAATTTCAAGGATACCTGTTTCAAACATATCCTCAATTTGAATCTTAATCTGCTCTTTCTCCTCGTTTTGTCCCTTCAAAAGAACCTGCAGGTTATCCATAAATGGAGCAATTAAAGGAGTCATTTTTTCTTCCAAATCACCAGGAAGGAAACCTAAATCATTGTCAGAAAGGGTGTTACTTCTGGTAATCATAATTCGATCATAGCCGTTGTGATAATAACCCTGAAGTCCAGCTGCCAGTGCAAGGAATGTCTTAGCAGTACCTGCACTACCCTTTAATATAACAAGTGGAAGTACATCTGGACTAGCTAACAGTGCATACAATGCAAATCGCTGACCTACGTTTCTAGGCTGACAATAAGGTGTATAGAAATCTCTATCCTTTAGTAAATGCCATCCATCAGTCTTAAATGTATAAAGTGCAGAATTGCTTCCGTCCTTGCAAATACCAAATTCATTCTCGATAAAGCCCTTATTAAAAGGACTTTCGATATCTTCTGGAGTAATATCTATTCGGCCTGTGTAATTCTCATTATCAAGAATCATTTCGTTGTGATAGCCCTGTACAACACAGCCACACATGGTAGCATTGATTCTCATGGAAATATCATTTGTAACCAGGATAGTTTCTAGCTCAGATTGTTTTGCAATTCCCAGTACACAGTTGATTATTCTATTATCAGGTCTATCAAGAGAAAACTCAGCTGGAATCAGCTTTTCAAATTCAGATTCTTTGGCGATGATAAATGTACCGCCATTTGGCATCGTAACCCCCTTAGCATAATCACCTTCAACAGATTCGATGTTTCGAATGCTCTCTCTGGCGCCATAGCCCACTTCCGCAAAAGCAGTCTTCTTTGAATCAAGCTCTTGCAACGTTGTTGTGGTGATGAGGACATTGTTGTCATCAAAACCAAAAAGTGCTGTAGGGCAGTGAATCAAGATGTTTGTGTCGAGTACGTAGTTTTTCTTCATAGGGTCACGCTCCTTTATTAATTTGTATAATCTAATTTTATACCAATCAGACACTAAGTTCTACAACATTTTGTGCTAAAATATGTAAACTTTGTGAAAATAGACACCACATCTAGACTGTCTTTAATAAAAAAACTGGCACCCGCAAGTGCCAGTTTTATCATTACATATTGAATAATTCTACCTCTGACATAAATGGAATTGACTGTGCAGCACCCTGTTTTTGAACTGCAAGAGCAGCTGCTTTAGAAGCATTCACAAGTACATCTCTCATAGGCTGCTTCTTCAAAATTCCTGCTATCAAAAATCCTGTAAATGTATCGCCTGCCGCTGTGGTATCTACTGTATCCACATCGAAGGCTGCTTGATACAACTCCTCATCTCCATGATGGAAAATGGAGCCACCCTTTCCAAGAGTCAGAACGATTTTAGCATTTGCAAAGCTCGCTTCCATGGCTGCAACTATTGTGGTAGGTGTAGTCTGACCTGTGAGCTGCTGGCCCTCTGTCTCATTCAAAACAAATATGGAAACCTTACCTAAATCACATTCATCTATGATTTCATTCATAGGTGATGGATTAAGGACAATTGTCATGCCCTTTGCAAAGGCCTGATCAATTATATATGGAAGTTCATTTACTTCATTTTGAAGAAGAAGTATATCTCCTGCTTCAAAGTTTTTCAGAACCTCATCAACATATTCTTTTGTGTTCTTTTGATTTGCGCCACCGAAAAGCACTATGCTGTTTTGGCCCTCTTCATCCACCTGAATGATGGTGTGGCCGCATCTGCCGGTGACGGTTTTGATGTAGTCGGTTTTAATGCCGCATTCCTCGCAGGCATCGTAGAAATCCAGGCCTTCCTCTCCTACCAATCCTGCATGATAGACAGGCACTCCTGCCCTGGCCAAAGCCACAGATTGATTGAAGCCCTTTCCTCCTAAATGCATCTGCACATCATTAGAAGAGATTGTCTCGCCCTCCCTGACAATGTGTGGAACCTGATAGGTATAATCCAAATTAAGTGAGCCGAAATTTAATACCTTCATAAGCACCCCCGTAGACAATTAAATATGTCCAACCAACAATAATCCAGCTAAACCATAATATGTAACAACAGCAACCAAATCGTTTACTGTTGTGATAAGTGGACCTGAAGCAACTGCTGGATCCACCTTAATTTTGTGGAAGAAAATTGGAATGATAGTTCCGATAAAGCTTGATACTATCATAGCAATAAAAAGTGAAAATCCTACGATGCTTGATACTCTAAAGGCAGCAAACCAAATATAGCCCTTAAACACATGTAGATATAAAGCTATAAAGAAAAATGCCAATACACCAAGGATTAATCCGTTTGTACCACCAACTCGCATTTCCTTAAGAACAAATTTAGCCTTCTCAAGACCTGAGATTTCCTCGTCCATAAGCACACGAATTGTAACAGCCAGTGACTGAGTTCCAACATTTCCTGCCATATCAAGAATCAATGACTGGAACACAACAACGATTGCCACCGAAGCAACTACCTTATCAAAAATACCGATAACTGAGCTTGTTACAAGACCAAGGCCAAGTAAAAGCAAAAGCCATGGAATACGCTTTTTGATACTTTCTGGCAAGCTCTCATTTAAATCTTCCTCAGCAGTCAAACCAGCTAACTTAGCGTAGTCTTCACCCATCTCATCATCTACGGCCTCGATGATATCCTGAGATGTGATAACACCAATGATTTCATCGTTTGGATTAAGTACTGGGATAGAGTCCTCAGCGTAATCCTTCAAATCTTCGATTGTATCAGCAATCATGGCATCCGCCTTTACGCTTGGATAGCTATGACTGATGATATCGTCTAGTGGGGTGTAATCGCGAGCTAAAATAAGATCACGAAGCTCGATAGCACCGTAGTACTTCTTATCTTCATCCTCAACATAGATAGTGTTGATATTATCATTGTCCTTTGACTGAGAAATCAAAGAACGCATCGCCTGCTTAACAGTGAAGTTCTTTGCGATAACAATGAAGTTGGTAGTCATCATACTACCGATTTCATCCTCGTCGTAAGAATTAATCAATCGTACATCAGCAGATGCATCCTTATCCATGAGGGCGATGAGCTTCTCTCTCTCTTCCTCATCCTCGATATCCTCCAAAGCATCAACCGCATCATCGGCATCCATGTTTTCCAGGACGTCAGCAGCCTGCTCTGGTGTAATCTCTGCTAAATATTCACCTACATCTTCAATATAAGGGAAAATCTCTGATAGACGCTCAGCTCCCAAGATATCGAACAGCCTTCTACGGTCCTCTGGCTCAAGTGCTTCGTACGCTTCAGCGATATCATTTTCATGATAATCGTCCAGCGCCTCCATAAGCTCCTCCGCGCTGATATTAGAACGTAGCAGGTCGATGATTTCTTGTAACTTGATGTCCTCTAATAAATCCTTTGTTTCCATGTTACTTTCTCCGCTATAAAAAAAGAATGTCATGTCTGATTTAGATGACGATGACATTCCTTACTTACATGAAAACAAAGCTCTTTTGATATTAACAAAAAGAACAGCTAATCATATGTATAAAAAATGTCTCGTCGCAGCATAATCGCCCATGACTGTCTGATTTATCCATAGCTGTTCTCCTTTCTTTAATTTGAATTAATTGTTTGAATTTTACATAAAAAACATAACATAAAAAACAAGACTTTGTAAACCCCATTTAACAAAGTTTTTCAACCATTTCTCTATTAAATACTACCGATTTTACACCATCCACTTCTATCTGATATAAAGCGTTTGCTGCAAGATGTTCTGCAGCCTGTTCTACGTTTCTGATTCCTGTTGAAATTACAAACTTTTCCATCACAGCATCAAGTCCATCTTCTGTCACCTGACACTCTTCCGGACTCATACCAATTCGCTTTAAAACCTTTGGTAACGAGAATCGACGGAAGATTTCTTTCTTCTCCTCCACCGTATAATCAGGAATATCGATAACTGCAAATCTGGACATAAGAGGTGCTGAAATATCAGCCTTAACATTTGCTGTGGCAATAGGGTAAACACCCATAGTTGGAATCATGCATTCCATATAGTTATCTGTAAATCCAAGATTATCAAGCAATGTAAGTAAAACATCTGCAGGATTTCCATTGCCCTTTCCTGAATTTGCCTTATCAAGCTCATTGATGATGAATACAAGATTGCTTGTGCCCGAATTTGCAAAGGCTTCCATAATAATACCAGGCTTAGCATTTGAATAGATACGAGAGCTACCAGTGAGCTGCTCAGGATCATTGATAGAACTCATATCAAGAGTTGTCCATGGCAATTTTAAAATACGTGCTACCGCATATGCGATTTGAGATTTACCAACTCCTGCTGGTCCGCACAAAAGCAAACCGTAGCTTGGCAAAGTATGGGTACGATTGACTTGAATTACAGTCTCCATGATTCTCTGTTTTACCGATTCAAGCCCGTATAATTCCTCATCTAGAATTCGTCTCGCCTCAACTGGATCAATAGCCTCAAAATAATCACTCTTCCATTGAATGCTAGTCATTATAGAAAGTGCTCTTTGAGCGTGGCGTCTTTCTTCTATTGTAACTTCTGCAGACTTGGCAACAGCCAGATTTCTTCTAGCCCAAAGGCGAATATTGTCAGGAAATGTTCTGCCAGCGCAGGTGATAAAGTCGGTGATAGATTGAATGCTTGTAAGCTTCATATCATCCCCGTCTTCTGCATCCTCCTCGTCAAGCTCTTCCTCCGATGGTGGATTGGAAGCAAAGAGACGTTCCATCATAAACTGAAGAAAGCCATCCTCCGAAGATAGTTTTCCATTTCCAGTTGATGTCTCACGAATTTTATAGACAGCATAACCTTCATCAGTGTTTGCACCAGAAAGCCTAACCGGAATATGATTCTCCCCCAGCCATCCAATCAAGCTGACAAAACGAGAATCCACTCGCAATATATCCTTTGATATAACACCATCTGCAAGCTCTGCTTCAAAACTGCTTCTAGCGATAGGATTTGTAAACACACCATTGACATGATGGCTCAACTTTCCATCCTTATCTTCTATTATAATAATAGGCTTTTCAGGACTAGCTTGAGGTTCATCCGATTGAAAAGTAGTGTATGTCTTCACTGCCTCACTGTTGTCTCTTTCTTCCTGTGCAAAATCAAATACTGGCATTTTTCTCTCCTTAATCTCCATTTTTGTCTTTTTGATTGTAGCAAAACTCTTTAGTGTGGTAAAGAGTTCTCAGAAATAATCTTGCAAGTATACTTGCATTCTATTTTTAAGTTAGAGGCTAAATTTTGCTATTGCATAAAAAATGTGGATAACTTTCCAAAATTTATCTCAAAATTCAGGAAGTTATCCACATGTTATCTTTCAACAATATGATATTAATTATTTGATAATAATCTGATGATTATAAATATTTCTTTTGCTCTGTAAAGCCTCGCCCCTTAACTTCTGAAACACGGCTTACAATAATAAATGCTTCTGGATCGATTTCATGAACAAGCTGCTCAGTCTTTGCAAGCTCTCTTGCTGTTACGATTGAAAGGGTGATTTCAGTATCTTTACCAAGGTAACCGGTACGGCCATACATAACAGTAACACCACGGTCGATATCCTGAAGAATTGCTCTGCGGATTTCATCGCTCTTCTTACTGACAACCTTAATCTGAGTTCTTGCCTTTCCAAGAATAAGCATTCTATCAAGAGTGTTTGTATATATAATTACAAGGATTATTCCATAAAGCACTAAAGTCTTTTCTGTAAATAAAGCCTGCAATACTAAAATGCAAATATCAAATACCCACATAGCACCTGAAATAGGGGTTCCAAAGAACTTGTTTAGAACTATAGGTGGAATATCCATTCCTCCAGTGGATGCGCCTGTACGAATAACTATTCCCAAGCTGACACCTATTAAAAGTCCACCAAACACAGTGCAAAGCACTATATCATCAGTAGGCCTGAAATAAACTGCAAGTATTTCCGCTATATGAAGTTCTATGGGAAAACAGAAAGTAGAAAGTAATGAATTAGCCGCAAACCTGCGCCCCATCACCTTCCATCCGATAAGGAATAGACATGTGTTTATTACAAATACCACATGAGGGACCTTCCAACCAAGCATATGGTGAAAGAACAATGCTATACCGGTGCCGCCTCCAGTAATTAAGCCAGATGGCTCAATAAAAAAAGCAACTCCCAAGGCATAAATAAAATTTCCAAGTACTACAATCAATGCTGTCTTTAATATCTGCTTCATTTCACACCTGTTTTGAATTAATATATTTGCGATTATATCTTTCGCAACAGGTTGGATTGTACACCTTTTACGGACATTTGTCAGCACAGCACGGTAACGCATTAGCAGACTAAAGTATTCCAATTATTTGTCAAACTTTAGGAAGTGCATGCGGCCATCTTCTTTCTTGACCTCATGCTGAGGCTTTTCTCCTACCTCTGGGTTGAAGAAAACACCCTTGAGGCTGTTGGTGCGTGAGCGAATGCAATCTGGGCAATATCGTCCGTAGCGGATGCTGCAGCCACAGCTTTCGCACTGCACATATACAGGGCTTCCCTCTGGAATCTCCAAACGGCCCTGGCGAAGCATACCATTGATAATATCAACAGGCACATCTGTGTGCTCTGAAATAATGATGGCTGGTGTAGCACCATGCTCATCGATGTATTCCTTGACCTTGCCGAAATCATCTATTTCCTGATTTCCGCACTCAAAACACTCGTAGCGTCCCCCGCCTATATAGCGAATGCGGCCCTTGCATTTCGAACATCTATTAGGTTTTCTCTCAAGAAATTCTTTGGTGAATTTCTCTTGTTCAGCCTTTGTTCCCATTAAAAATCCTCTTATAAATCAAAATCGTTTGTGATGCTCTCATCAAGAGAAACAGTGTCTAAGCCTGCGCCCTCAAGCCCCTCTCTTATAAGCTTCCAGTTCTTTAAGAACCAAACTGTCTGAGCTGGGTGCTTGTACAAAGAAAGCATCTGTGCGCCCTCGTACTTGTATGGGTATACAAGAGGGATATTTGTAGGGCGAGCAGTTGTGAAGTACAATACGTTTTTATATTGATGCTTTGCAACAGCATTAGGTGTGACACAATAGAAAATGTTCTCTCCAAAATCTGAAGAATACCAAAACTTCATGCTAGCTTGATCTACATCCGAAGGTTCCATACCAGTAACCTCGAATTCATCTACACGAAGAGACTTCATTTCAAAATCCTCTTCGTCATCCTCTCTTGCTTTTTTAACGGCATCCTTCCATTTTTTAGCTTCTACAGGATTCATCAGACCCGCAAAGAATCTGTTTTCTTTTTCCGCCTTTTCCGAATCCTCTTCACTCTCGCTAGGATCCCTGCCTGTCTTTAACCAATAATTAATCGTATTAAGATTGTTTGTAAGTAATCTCACATGTGGTGCGTACTGTTTGTCCATTTGCACCATCAGTTTAAGGTAGTATTCAAATTCTTCTCTTGCTGCCTGTAAATCATTCTTTCTTTTAAAGTAGAAAGGCAAACCTACAAGGGCAGAAATTCCTACAATAATAACACAAATATTAACTGCAACCCAATTCATAAATCATTTACTCCAAGTTAAATAAATAATATTGAATATCCAATCAGTCCTATCAACACAATCAAAAGAATAGTATTTATTACGGTAAGACTAGTCAAAGTGGACATGCTTCTCTCCTGCTTTTTAAGTCTGTCCGCATTATACACTTCTTCGATTTTTGCTGAAAAATCCTTGGTGACATTATCCAATTGCTTTTTCAATGGTGTGCCATAATCTAGAGAATCCTTTAGGTCATTAACCTTTGCCTCTAAAGATTTAAGTAATTTTTCATTGCGCTCCTGATTGTCAGCCACCTGCTGTTTAATGTCATTATTATCATGACCAAAAAGCTCCAGAGTCTGCTGCATAGCGTAGATTTCCCCCTGAAGTCTATCAATCTCCCCACGAATGGATTCCTCGTCCATGCTTACATAACGATGCCTAAAAATAGGTTTTCCATTATATTCGTTTTGCATAAACTTCTCCCTTCTATGCGTATTATCCTGAATTTAGTTTAACACTTTTTCACAACAATTTGTATACTAAAAGACAAATTAATACTAAATCTAGAAAAGGCAGCTAGAGTGAACTAGCTGCCTTAAAATATACATATCTATTATAAAGAGAATTGTGCAACGAAATCCTGAAGCTCTTGAGCATTACCTGCAAGACGATCAGAAGCCTGTGCAACCTCGTAAGATGATGCAGTCTGCTCCTGCGATGCAGCTGATACATTTGAAGTCTCATCTGCAACTGAAATACTCATCTGCTCTATGTCATGAATATTCTTTGCGATAGTATCTGTTCCACCGGAAAGCTGTTCTACGATGGCGCTCATTGTATTTGATTCCTCAGAAATAGAGTTAACCATATTTACAATATTATTGAATGTTTCGCCAGCTTCGTTTACAAGCTCTGAACCATTGATAACCTCTTCTGCGCCTTCTTTCATAGCCTCTACAGCCTGTCGTGAATTGTTCATAATAGCTGCAATAAGCTCGTTAATCTTCTGAGCTGCCTGATTTGATTCATCAGCAAGCTTAGAAATCTCACTAGCAACAACGGCAAAGCCTTTACCCATCTCTCCTGCACGAGCTGCCTCAATTGAAGCATTCAAAGAAAGGAGGTTTGTCTGGCTTGCAATTTCTGCAATTGTAACAACGAACTCGTCAATGCTCTTTAATCTCTCGCCAAGATCATCTACTACTCTTGCTGAATTTTCAACGGATTCTTTGATTGTATTCATCATATCTGTTGCATTTGTCATATCAGCAGCGCCGTTGATAGCAGCTTCATTTGTAGATTTAATCATCTCCGAAGAACGATTAATTGCTTCCTTGAATTCCTGCATGTTTGTAACAAAGGAATCTGTCTCTGAGCTGGCATCTGTTACTGCGCTTATCTGGCCTGAGCATGAGTTTGCAACATTTGTACAAGATGTTGCAACCATCTCACTAGCCTCTGCAGACTGTGATGCTGATGCTGAAAGCTCTTCGGATGCGGATGCTACTGAAGATGTAGTATCTGAAATCTGAATCATCAAATCTCGAATATTTTGATGCATCAAATCCAAAGCTTCCGAAATGGCTCCTATTTCATTGTTATGGCTCTTCAGCTTTCGAACCTCTTCCATCGCCTCATTTTCTGTAAAGTCTCTATTAGACATTCGAATCATCTGATCAGCCGCCTTAGTAATAGGCTGTGTAATTTTGCCTCCAGCCAGGAATGCTCCAACAGCACCTATAATAACAAGAACTAGCATGATTACTACAGTTTCTATGATACTCTTCATCAGTGCTTCATGAGCATGTGCCTGATACTCAGCAACAACTACATCCAAATCGTCAACCCATACGCCAGTACCCATTACCCAATCAAATGGCTCATAGTAAGCTGTATAGTTAATCTTTGGAAGTTCCTCAGTCTCATTTGGTTTTGCAAACATAAGCTCGGTGTAACCGCCGCCTTCTTGCATACCATTTTCTATCATCTGCTGGATAAATTTATTTCCAGAGGAATCTGTAGCATCCCATCTCGACTGTCCTTCTGTATCTCTACCTAAAAGAACTACGTTGACACCTTTGATGTATCAACCCAGAAATAACCGTTTCCATCGTCGTATCTAAGTTCACGAATGATATCAGCCGACTCCTTTTCAGCCTCTGCCAGTGTCATTTCACCATTCTGGTATCTTCCATACATAACCGCACAGATACTCATTGCTTCTTCTGTCTCATGCTTTAATTTAAGCTTAACATCGTCAACAAGTCTCGATCTATAAACTTCAACCTGAGTATTGTTTGTGTTTACAGTATTAATAATAGAAAACACGGAAACAATTGCTGATGAGAGTATTACAGATGCCATTACAACTCCAACAAGAACTGTTTTTAAACTACCCCTTTTCTTTGCTTCTCCTGCCATAGTAAAAGCCCCTCCTTAGCATAGTGACTACATCACTTACTATAGCATTTATTTTCTGACATTTATGCGTTTTCACAGATAGTTCACTGATAGTTTAAAATTATAGTGCACAATATTATTTAGCTTTCTTTGCTGCTCTCTTCTCTGCCTTAGCCTGAAGCTTTGCTAGCTTTTTTGCAGTAGGCTTAAAGAGTCTAAATATCTTGTAAATCTCAAGAAGTATAAGAAGAACAAATACAACAGTTACAATACGCATAACATGAGTTGTGATTCTTGCGCCATCTTTAATATGACTTCCTGGCATTGCCCCATTCATAGCCTTTGAATTAGCAATAGTATAAAGCAAATGATGCATAGCCTGTCTTGCATAGTAGTATGTTGCAGCATCATTTTTATCAAAATTGTATCTTGCTGCTGAAGGAAGTGATGTAAGCTTCACATCAGCTCCTGCCTCTGTCATCTGGTAACCATCCATGAATACACCAGTATTGGCATTATCTGTCATAACAAGACCATCAAAAGCCCACTCGTTTCTGAGGATACCTGTGATAAGACCGTAATCGCCACCTGCCCATGTAGCACCAACTCTATTGAATGATGTCATAACTGCCTGTGATGCTCTAATTTCCTTAGATGCATTTGCATAAGAACCATCATCCTGTTTTTCAACATAATTGAGAGTAACATCTCCTGCCTTCATGCACATTTCAAATGGAAGAAGGTAAATCTCACGAGCGCTTTGCTCGTTAAGCCATGTTGCAATACTGTACTGACCATCTCTATCACCACGGTGATTCTCCTGGTCGTTAAATGCGAAATGCTTAATATATGTATACATTCCCTTAGAAGCTGCACCCATTACCTCATTAGAAGCAACTGTACCAGAAAGGAATGCATCCTCTGAATAATACTCACCATTTCTTCCTGAGAATGGAGTACGGTGAATATTCATTGATGGTGCATACCAACCATCAGCTCCACCTAGTAAGCCTTCATTACCAATCATTGTGCCGTATTCTAATGCAAGTGATGGATTCCAGCACTGAGCCATTGTCATGGCACTTGGGAACATTGCGCTTGTTCCACCATAAATAAGACCTGCTGCTGTATCAGCATCGATATTAAATGGCTTTTCAATTGATTTGATATACTCGATTCCGTATCCGCTTACGCCGATTGCATTGTAGATTTCATCAGCTGAAAGCTCATCCAATAAATCTTCCCAAAGTGGATCGTCGTAATCAAGACCACGCATATCTATAAGCTTAAGTCCATTATCTTTGTCATAAACAATCTCTGTATCAGAAAGAGTTTCTGGATCTATAGTTGTTCCTGATTCAAAGCTATCTAACTGTGCTATCAACTCATCGGATGCTGTCTTAGTATATGTATAAGATGCACCGTCATCTCCATTGATTTCATTTCCCCAAGTGCTTATCTGAGCACTTGCTGTACCATCGTGTGTAGGGAATGTTCCTACCCAATCGTTTCTAGTAAGATATGTAGCCTCACCCTTTGCATCATCAAGCTGATTAGTGATTTCTTCACCTGAATAGCTATCCTTTGAATATGTAACTGTGTCAACCTCTGTAATATCAGGTGTGTAAACTGATACAAACTCAGATGTAGGTTCATCTGTTGTATCCTCAAGTTTTGTATTGATTATATTATTTACTGCCTCATGTGCATTCTTTGCTGCAGTAATATAGTAATCACCAGCATCAAATATATATGTCTTTGCGTTATTAGCATCGTATGCCTTTAACTGAGACTTATCGAAGCTAAGTGACATTGTCTGTGACTCGCCTGCTGCAAGCTCATTTGTCTTATCGTATGCTACAAGCTGCACAGATGCCTTTTCTACACCATTTTCAATATCGTAATCTGTGTATGGACTCTGGGCATAGATTTCAACTACATCTTTGCCAGCCACATCACCTGTGTTAGTAACTGTGACTTCAATGTTACAAGTATCTCCATCCCATGATGTCTTCATATCAGACCATTCAAATGTGGTATATGACAAACCATATCCAAATGGATAAACTACCTCTGAATCATAATCAAAGTCTCCGGCATTTTCACGGCCAAGAGTTACATCCTCGTATCTTGTCTCATAATACTTGTATCCAACATAGATTCCTTCTTCGTAAGTAACATAGTTGTACTTTGTGAGGTCACCGTTTGAATCAGAATACTGATAGTCACCAAAGTTCATAGCAGCTGGTGACTCAAGTGGATTTGCAGCAAAAGTATCTACTGTTCTACCTGAAGGATTAACCTGACCTGTTAAAATATAAGGCAATGACTCAATTGCTGTTGCTGAGATTACAGCCTTGATATTTGGATAATCTTTAACAAAATCAAGATCAAGTGCAGCATTTGAATTGCTTACAAGAATAAATCCATCAAAGTTGTCATTCAAATATGAGATAATTTCAAGCTCTGTGCTGTCTGGCTCAAGATATGTTTTTGCCTGGTCCTGCGCATTATCCGCATGATTGTACATAGAACGAGGCATATCTCTTCCCTCACCTGCTACTCTCTTTAAGAAGTAAACAGGAACTGTATCTTTGATTGAATTCATTACCTCATCATTGGCTTGAAGCTCAGAAAGTGGTACTTCATTTATCGAAAAATCCTCACCATCTCCAAATGAAATTGAACCAGCCCCCAAACCATAATTTTCAGACTGTTCTTTGTAGTAATCAAAAAGTGTTTTATTGATAGATACATTTGCCGAATCAAAAATATCAGCAAGGCTTCTACCACCCATCATGCTATCATTTGCTGCTACTGTTGCTGAATTCACACTAAAGAAACTAAATGTAGCATCAGCTGTCTGAGGTAAAAAACCATCCTCATTTTCAAGCAGTATTGTTCCTTCATCTGCAATTCTCTGATGAAGATCTGCCTCTGCAGTCTTAATAGAATCTGCATCATAATCCGCCTTGTTATACTGCAAGTCAAGACCTGTAGTATCAACATCCGAATTATCGATTTTTGTGTTAATGCCTCCCAGCATGCTGTCTACCATTCTGGCATAGTTTGGTAAGATGCTGTTAACCGCTACAATTATAATCGCAAATACGATAATAAGAATTGAGCGGATGCATGTTCCAATAATTTTTCTTCCCTTGCTCATTTGCATTCTCCTTTTCTAGGGGCATACCCCGATTGATAACTTTATCGAGAGAATAACAAAATCCTTTAAAAAAATGCAGGCCTTGTCACAGCCTGCACATTTTTTGTCATAATCTGCATATCTATTTTGCAAAAATTATTCTGAGTAAATATTTATCATTTTCAGTTTTAATAGTTAAATTGCCATCATATTTTTCTACAATCGCTTTGATACTTTGGGTGCCATATCCATGGCTTAACTTGTCACTTTTAGATGTGATAGGCAAGCCATGCTGCATTTTAATTGTACCCGTGTATGGATTAATGATTTCTACCAGAACAATCCCTTTTTTATTTTGAATTTGCACTGATATCCATCTCTTGGCTCTATCTAAAATCTTTTCATTTGCTTCAATTGCATTGTCTAAAGCATTTCCAAGCAATGTGTACAAATCGATTTCATCCATAAACTTGAGCTGCTCCCCATCTGCCATACAGCTCATGCTGATTTCCTTACTGTGACATATCAGCTTTTTTTCAGTCAAAACTGTATCTAGAAGATCGTTACCTGTGCGAACTACAGCATCATATATGGCTATGTCGTTTTCCATCTCAGATAGAATGCCTCTTCTTTTCTCATCACTTTCCATATTGGCCAAAGCATTAATCTGATGTTTCATATCATGATAATGTTGATTAACTACTGCCATGGCATCCTTTGAAAACTGATATCTCACCTGAGTATCTTTCCAAAGCTGCTCTTTAATTCTAAATGCTCTTCTTTCTTTTTCATTGATAAGCTGAGCTCTTTGATTTATAAGAATGAAAACACAGGCTAGAATTGCATAAATAGCATGGATATAGCCGATATCATTCATGCTTGAAACAATACTTAAAAACCATACCACAAGCAAAATTACAACTGTGGCAGATGTAGCCGAAAGCGTCTCTATTAAGTATTTTCCATCAACCAGTGTAGGCCTTGCAAACCAAAAATAAGCCATTGCAAAAGAGCCCAAAAGACAGAATGTATATAGTATTGGCTGATCTTCTGAGATGCGCCCACCACTGTAATGATCAAACAGTTGTCTTACACAATAAAAAATATGCTCAATTCCATAACTTATTGCAAATAAATAAACCGCCTCGTGAAAGCTTACGTCCGTAGCAAAATAAATTCCTACTATCACAGCCCCCCATATTGCCATAAACCAAAAAAGCAAAAAAATGTAGGTTGAAGATGTTACATCCATATAGTCTGAACCTTCGTACCCTAAAAGCTTAAGTACAACTGTCATTAGTACATCAAGGAGCAGCCCCAAACATAAACATGCAGTTCCTTTCAGAATTGGATATTTTTTCTTGTTTAATCCACTACAGATACCCAAAACAGGAAGGAGCATTTCTATCAGATATCCTATGTTAAATGAATTATCCATGGCTATATCTCCATTCCTACAAAATCACCAAAGGCTGTGATGAATTCCTTTTTTCTGCTTCGGCTAAGAAAAAGCTCATCTCCTGCCACAGTAACCACATCACCTTTTATTCTATCCACATATTTAAGATTAATAAGATGGGATTGTCCACTTTGAACAAACCCATAATCTCTTAAATCTTCGGCAATAGCCTTGAGGCTTTTGCTTCTGGTCTCATAGATTCCTGATTTGCTGTGGATGACAATAGTGTGGCCAACAACCTCAATATAATAAACATCTTCTGTATCGATTTTTCTTTTGGCACCATCTTCTGCCACAATCAGTTCTGTACCTTTGTGATACTTATCAGCAGTTTTTAACACTTTATCCATTGTGACTTCAAATTGCTCATATACCACTGGCTTTAATATAAAATCTAGCGCATTTACTTTGTACCCTTCTATCGCATATTGAGCAAGGGCTGTTATAAATACGATGATTACGCTGTCATCCAGCTCTCTAATTTTTCTGGCCGTAGTCATTCCATCCTGATATTTCATATGAATATCCAAGAAAATCAGATCATACTCTGAAGTATAATCGTCCAAAATATCTATTCCATCAAAAAAAGTCCTGACAATGAAACTGTCCGAATGCTCTTTCTCATATCTGGATAAATGCTCTATCAAGCTAGCCTGACATTCTTTTTCGTCTTCAACAATCGCAATTCTAAGCATCTACTATCCCCCTTCTATATTCTAGTGTAAGTATACCATTTATGTCTTCAAATCGACATGATATGCCAAACCAATAGAACTTTGCAAGATATCTGTTAACATACTTATTGATTGATAACATTTTAAAAGAGCCAGTTGCTATGTATTTTATAGGGACTGGCTCTTTCTCCATTTTTCTTAAGATTTAGTATACTTCATAAGCATTTCAATGTAGTTTTTAGTCAACTGGGACTGTGGCACATTATTAGGAAGTATGTAGCCAATCTCCATATAATCATCCACCTTTAGTGGCTTTGCGATGATGTTTGGACCATTTAATTCTTCGCTG
>JAEEGI010015643.1_pt1 | contig 15778 bp, 7 predicted proteins | sample 8958751 | NCBI WGS metagenome assembly JAEEGI01 (sample SAMN16246545, study PRJNA631951) | gut metagenome | biome: gut microbiome; feature: rumen; material: KS-attached | host: Bos | place: Iran: Karaj | collected 2018-10
GACATCGAAGCTGAAGTCGCTACCCATGATGTTCTTGCCCAGCATGCCATATTCGCGAGCCTGCTCGATGGCGATGCGCAGACGGTTCACTGCCAGAGGATACTCGGCACGGATGTAAATCAAGCCCTGGTCAGCGCCAATGCAATAGCCGCAAATGGCCATGGCCTCGATTACTGAATGGGGGTCACCCTCCATGATGGAGCGGTCCATGAATGCACCGGGGTCACCCTCGTCGGCATTACACACCACATATTTGTGTTCGGCCTGATAGCCACGGGCAAAGCCCCACTTCATGCCGGTAGGGAAGCCTGCGCCACCACGACCACGCAGACCCGACTTCTTGATTTCGTCAATCACCTGTTCGGGAGTCTGGTTCTGGAGTGCATTCGACAGTGCGGCATAGCCGTCACGGGCAATGTAGTCGGCAATGTTTTCAGGATCGATGAAGCCGCAGTTACGCAGCGCCACACGCTTTTGCTTGCGATAGAAGTCCATGTGCTTGGAGTCGCTCACATGAGCATTGGTCTTGGGGTCAACATAGAGCAGACGCTCCACACGACGACCACCAATCACGTGCTCCTTCACAATCTCCTCGGCATCTTCGGGTTTCACCTGGGTGTAGAAAGTGTTATCGGGAATCACATTCACGATAGGGCCTTTCTCGCAGAAACCGAAACAGCCGGTCACAATCACTTCGGCCTTGTCGGCTATACCATTGGCTTCAATGGCAGCCTTGAGGTTCTCGACGATTTTTGCACTGCTCGAGGCCTTACAACCGGTACCACCACAGCAAAGAAGCTGAATGTGCTCAGTACCCACAGCAAGACCGCAAGCCTTGTCGCTCACAGCAGCGTAGCTCAATTCGCGAACTTCAAGATTCGCCTGAGCTTTCTTCCTGAATTGGATTAGATCTTCAAAATTCAAGGTTTTCACAAAAAAATAATTATTAAGTTATTAGTTATTAGTTGTTTATGTATAAAAATCAATACACATTAAGGCCCTCTTACACGAGGGTCTCTGAAAATCCACACGAAATTACTGATTTTATTTGGATTAAACACTAAACAACAATTGATTTAACAAATTTTCAGATTTATCTGAGACCCTCTCAAAATCAATAAGACTAACATAGTGAAACAGGCATCATAAAATAAGGAGAAAAACACACTAAAAAGCCACGTTTTCACAAAAAAAGCGATGAAAAACTCACCTTTTTCATAAAAAATGCAAATCGTGACTCAAAAATGATTAACTTTGTAGCAGAAGAAAACCAAAACATCCAAACTCTATGAAAAAATATGTGTATTCTTTGATGACTCTTGCCATCATCATCTTAGCAGGGTGCTCTACACCCAAGAACATCGCCTACATGCAAGATGCCGACCAGCTTCCCGCTGAAGTGCTCAATGCCACCGCCAAAGCGGTTGACCCCGTTATCATGCCAGGCGACATCCTGCAAATCAATGTGGGTAGTCTCAATGCCGAGGCAGTAAAACCATTTAACAAGACGGAGTATTTGGCCACCACGCCCACCATGAACACCAACGACCAGGAAAACTCCATCTACTACTATCTGGTCGACAACAATGGCTACATCGACTTCCCGATGCTGGGTCAGTTGCACATTGGCGGCATGACACAGAGTGCCGTGCAGAACCACATTGCTTCGCTCATCTACCCCCGTTACCTCACCGAGAAACCCAATGTCGAAGTTCGATTCAAGAACTTCCACGTGTATGTGCTGGGCGAGGTGAAGAGCCCCGGTATGCTCAAGGCTGCCAACGGCCGCATGAATGTGCTCGAAGCCATTGCACAGGCTGGTGACCTCAACATTCAGGGCCGCCGCGACAACGTGATGGTAATCCACACCAATGCCGACGGCAGCCGCACCGTGAACCGCGTGAACCTGCTCGACAAGAACATTCTCGTCTCGCCGCACTTCAACCTGCAGCAGAACGACATCATCTACGTTGAGCCCAATGCCTCACGTGCACGTTCGTCATGGAGCGTTCCTCCGGGTCTGAGTCTGGGTATGAGTGCCGTGGGTACGCTCATCTCCATCGCTACCTTTGTCATCACGCTCACCAAGCTCTAAACATTCGATCCCTATACGGGTTCAACTCAGCATAATGGCGCAACTCCCCCAACCTGGAGTTGCGTCATTTTTTTGTTTATCAATGTGCATGAGAAATGACAAAAAGTGACATATTGTCACCCTGTTTTGAGCGAAAAGCGCATTGGCATATCAGTTGCATGAATGAAAATGTAGAAAGGAGCAACCCGAAATGCACACCCCACACGATTGTGGCTCTGCGCTTAGAAATCGGGACGGAATTATAACTATGAACTTCAACAACTATACGATCAAAGCACAAGAGATTGTGCAAAAAGCAATTGAGATTGCACGACGCAATCAGAACCAGGCCCTCGAGCCGGCTCACCTCATGAAAGCCTTGCTCACCGAAGGAGAATCGGTGGTGAAATTCATCTTCCAGAAACTCGACATTGCTCCGGCAATGATTGAACGCCCTCTGGAGGAAGAACTGGCTAAACTGCCCAAGGTGAGCGGAGGTGACCCTTACTTGAGCGGTGATGCCGCCAAAGTGCTCGACAAGGCAAGTGATTATGCGCAAAAGAACGGTGACCAGTATGTGACCGTCGAGGCGCTGCTCATGGGACTTTTCATGGCCCCCTCTCCTATCGCATCGATACTCAAGAGTGCCGGTGCTACCGAGAAGGACCTCAGTGCCGCCATCGCCGAACTGCGCCAGGGCAAGAAAGCCACTGGTCAGGAGGCCGAGGAGCAGTACAACGCCCTCTCGAAGTATGCCATCAACCTCAACGAGCGCGCCCGCCAGGGCAAACTCGACCCGGTGATTGGCCGTGACGACGAAATTCGCCGCGTGCTGCAGATTTTGAGCCGCCGCACCAAGAACAACCCCATCCTCATTGGCGAGCCGGGTACCGGCAAGACTGCCATTGTGGAAGGACTAGCCCAACGCATTGTGCGTGGCGACGTGCCCGAGAACCTGCGACAGAAACAAGTGTTCTCGCTCGATATGGGCGCCCTTATCGCAGGTGCCAAGTATCAGGGCGAATTTGAGGAACGACTCAAGGCCGTGATCAACGAAATCACCAAGTCGAATGGCGAGATCATCCTCTTCATCGACGAGATTCACACCCTGGTGGGTGCCGGCAAGAGCAGTGGCGCCATGGATGCCGCCAACATCCTGAAACCCGCCCTTGCGCGTGGCGAACTGCGCAGCATCGGTGCCACCACCCTCGACGAGTACCAGAAGTACTTCGAGAAGGACAAGGCTCTGGAACGCCGCTTCCAGATTGTGATGGTCGACGAGCCCGACGAGGAGAGTGCAATCGCCATCATGCGTGGCCTGAAAGAGAAATATGAAAATCATCACCAGGTGCGCATCAAGGACGAGGCCATCATCGCAGCCGTGCAGCTGAGCCAGCGCTACATCAGCGACCGTTTCCTGCCCGACAAGGCCATTGACCTGGTCGACGAGGCTGCCGCCAAACTGCGCATCGAGATGGACTCGGTGCCTCAGGGGCTCGACGAAATTTCTCGCAAGATTTCGCAACTCGAGATTGAGCGCGAGGCCATCAAGCGCGATGGCGACGCACAGCACATTGCCGAGCTTGAGAAGGAGATTGCCGAACTCCGTTACAAGGAGCGCGACTACACCGCCAAGTGGAAGAGCGAGAAAGAGCTGATTGGCAAAATTCAGCAGAACAAGATCGACATCGAGCAACTCAATTTTGAGGCCGAGCGTGCCGAGCGCAACGGCGACTACGCCCGTGTGGCCGAGATCCGCTACTCGCTCATCAAGCAAAAAGAGGATGAGAACAGCAACATTCAGGAACAGCTCAAGACCATGCAAGGCGACAAGGCCCTCATCAAGGAAGAGGTGGACAGCGACGACATTGCCGAGGTGGTTTCGCGCTGGACCGGCATCCCTGTGACCAAGATGCTGCAGACCGAGAAGGACAAGCTGTTGCACCTCGAAGAGGAACTGCACAAGCGCGTCATCGGTCAGGACGAGGCCATCGTTGCCATCAGCGACGCTGTGCGCCGCAGCCGTGCCGGCCTGAACGACCCGCGCCGACCCATCGGCTCGTTCATCTTCATGGGAACCACAGGTGTGGGCAAGACCGAACTTGCCAAGGCACTGGCCGACTACCTGTTTAATGATGAGAACATGATGACCCGTATCGACATGAGCGAGTATCAAGAGAAATTCAGCGTCACCCGACTCATCGGTTCGCCTCCAGGCTATGTAGGTTACGACGAGGGCGGACAACTCACCGAGGCCGTGCGCCGCAAGCCCTACTCGGTGGTGCTCTTCGACGAGATCGAGAAAGCACACCCCGATGTATTCAATGTGCTGCTGCAAGTGCTTGATGACGGCCGACTCACCGACAACAAGGGCCGCACCGTCAATTTCAAGAACACCATCATCATCATGACGTCGAACCTGGGCTCTGACCTCATCCGCGAACGCTTCGAGCATCTCACGCCCGACAACCGCAGCGAGATAATCGACAAAACCCGCAATGAGGTGTTCCAGCTGCTCAAGACGCACATGCGCCCCGAGTTCCTGAACCGTATCGACGAGATTATCATGTTCACCCCGCTCGACGAGGAACAGATCAGTCAGATTGTGGCTCTGCAGTTGAATGGTGTGAAGAAGATGCTCGCCAAGAACGGCATCACGCTCGACGCCACTCCAGCAGCTATCAAGGTACTGACAGCAGCAGGTTACGATCCCGAGTTTGGTGCACGACCTGTGAAGCGCGCCATCCAGAACATGGTGCTCAACGAGTTGAGCCGCGACATCATCGGCCAACGGGTCGACCGCAGCAAACCCATCGTGATCGATGCCGAAAACGGAAATCTTGTTTTCAAGAATTGATTCCAAAGGCTGAAATCTGTCTCTCAGAAACTAAAAAGTTTAGGCGGGTCCTGGTCATTCAGGGCCCGCCTTTATTTTTCTAATTCTCGAGCTTTCGATTATTCGAGCATTCGAGTATTCGAGAATTAGAGTATTCGAGAATTAGAGTATTCGAGAATTAGATTTTTCAATTTTTCAGGATATAATCTACGATCCACTCCCCTACCTGGGTGGTGCCGTAATGCGGGCCACCCGGTTTTTGTATGTCAGGGGTGCGAATGCCCTGCTCTATGCTCTGCGCCACAGCATCGCGCACGGCTCGGCCTTCTTCGGCAAGTCCGAAGTGCTCGAAGAGCATCGCCACACACAAGATTTGCGCCACAGGATTAGCGATGTTCTGCCCAGCCGCCTGAGGCCAACTGCCATGCACCGGCTCGAAGAGCGGAGTGCCCGTTCCCAGCGATGCCGAGGGGAGCAAGCCCATAGAGCCGCTGATGCACGCCGCCTCGTCGGTGAGGATGTCGCCAAAGGTGTTTTCGGTAACAATCACATCGAAGTAGCGCGGCTCGGCAATCATGCGCATCGACGCATAGTCCACAAACATATAGTCGACCCGCACCTCTGGATACAGGGGTTCCATTTCCTGTGCAATCTGCCTCCACAAGCGGCTCGAGTCGAGGATATTAGCTTTGTCGACCACAGTGAGATGACGCTGGCGGCCCATGGCCGTCTCGAAGCCCACGCGCAAGATGCGCTCAATCTCGGGACGGGTATAGACGCAGGTATCGAAGGCACGGTCGTTGGTACGGCCACGCTCACCAAAGTACATGCCGCCAGTGAGTTCACGTATGCACACAAAGTCGGCACCCTCGAGCAACTCGGCACGCAGCGGCGACAGGTGAAGCAGCGAAGCGTAGGTGCTGATGGGCCGCACATTGGCAAACAGGCCCAACTGACTGCGCATAGCCAGCAAGCCCTGCTCGGGACGCACTGGCGACGTGGGGTTGTTGTCATATTTCGGGTCGCCCACGGCACTGAACAGCACCGCATCGGCACGCTGGCACACGGCAAGGGTCTCGGGCGGGAACGGGTCGCCCACCACATCGATGGCATGAGCACCGCAAATCGCATATTCAAATTCCACTTCGTGACCAAATCGCTTGGCGACCGCCTCGGTCACAGCCACGCCCTGACGGCTAATCTCAGGGCCTATTCCGTCTCCAGCCAGCACGGCTATCTTCAGTTTCATGTCTTTTTCGGTTTTTATATATTTCTGTTATTAAGGTGTCAACTAAAACTTATTCCCAATTCTCTAATCACTCCTAACTCAATTATTCGAATGTTCGAATGCTCGATTGCTCGAAAAACTCGAGAACAGAAGATTGACAACTGCTTGCTAACTTAAAACAAAGACGCCTTTTTTATCAGGCGCCTTTGATTATTGCTACGATTCCACATGTAAATGTTAACCTAAATAGGCCTTGAGCAACTTGCTCTTCTGGCCTTTCAGGCGACGAATGGCTTTCTCCTTGATTTGACGCACGCGCTCACGGGTCAAATCAAACTTGGCACCAATTTCTTCAAGCGTCATCTCCTGGCAGCCGATGCCGAAGAACATCTTCAGGATGTCGCGTTCGCGCGGATTGAGCTGTTCGAGTGCACGATTCACCTCCTTCGAGAGCGACTCCTGATTGAGCGAAGAGTCGGCCATGGGAGAATCCTCATTGGGGAGCACGTCGAGCAAGCTGTTGTCCTCGCCGTCGACAAAGGGAGCGTCAACACTCACATGACGGCCCGAGACCTTCATGGTGTCGGCAATCTTTTCGACGGGAACATCGAGCTGTTCGGCCAGTTCAGCAGCCGACGGGCGGCGCTCATGCTCTTGCTCAAAGCGAGAGAATGCCTTGCCAATCTTGTTGAGCGAACCCACCTGGTTGAGCGGGAGGCGCACGATGCGCGATTGCTCGGCAAGAGCCTGCAAGATAGACTGGCGAATCCACCAAACGGCGTAGGAGATAAACTTGAAACCACGCGTCTCATCGAATTTCTGGGCTGCCTTTATAAGGCCTAAATTACCTTCATCGATCAAGTCGGGCAGACTCAATCCCTGATTCTGGTACTGCTTTGCCACCGATACAACAAATCGAAGATTCGCGCTCACAAGTTTGTCGAGAGCAGCCTGATCACCTTGTTTAATGCGCTGAGCCAGTTCAACTTCCTCGTCAACGGTGATAAGGTCTTTGCGACCAATCTCCTGCAAGTACTTGTCGAGCGATGCACTCTCGCGATTGGTGATCGATTTAGTAATCTTAAGTTGTCTCATTTAGTTAAGTAGAGTTTAAGCACGCAAAGTTACGAACATTTTTTTAATTGAACAAAAAAGAATCTCATTTTTCTCGGTTTTTCTCATAAAATCATTGTTTTTTCCTCACAATATAGGATTGCACTCAAAAAAATTCAAATGGGCTGGCAAAGATTTTTTTGCCAACTCGTTACAATCTGTAAGTATAACAATAATCATGCCACTCGCAACCGGCTGATTTCAACCCAATTCAGCCAACAGAATCACGAATCAAAAGCACGACTGCACCCCTTCAAGGAGTGCAGTCGCGTGTATGAAAAAACAGTGCTTATTGTGTCGTTTTATCCCAATTCGGTCATTAGGATTTTTGTTAGAAGCCTAATGACCGATTTTTGGGGGGCATTGCGACAATTATTCGTCGGTGAGATCAACGGCGCAGTATTCCTTCTTGCCAGTGGGATAGATGCCGGTGATGAACATCACCTTGTCGGAATCGGCCGAGCGCATAATCTCGTTGTAGATATCCTCCACATCTTCCTTGCTGTTCACAGGAGTGCCATTGATGCTGGTGATCACCAGGCCATTCTTGATACCGGCACGCTTGAACTTGCCATCGACAATGCCGCTCACCTTCACGCCGCGCGAGATGTTCAGGTTGTCCTTCTCCTCGGCAGTGAGCTTCTGGAAAGCGCAGCCCAGTGAGGTGAAGTCGCTGCTCTTGGTGATCTTGGTTGTGCCCTGATCGTTCTTGAAAGTCACCGTAGTGGTGCGCAGTTTGTTGTCGCGATAGTAAGCAAGTGTAGCCTTGTCGCCCGGACGCAGCTTGTTCATCTCTTCCTGCATCTCGCCGCTGTTCTTCACGGGAGCACCGTTGAGCTTCACAATCACGTCACCCTCTTGCAGGCCGGCCTCCTTGGCAGCACTCAGGTCGTTGACCTTGGCCACATAGATGCCCTCCTTAGTAGCGGTGATGCCGTGTTCCTTGGCGCTCTCGGCGTCGAGTTCCTTGTACTGGATACCCAGCACGGCGCGCTGCACGGTGCCATATTGCTTGATGTCGGTGATAATCTTCTTCACAATGTTGCTGGGCACAGCAAACGAAAGGCCCGCATAGTTGCCCGTCTGCGAGAATATCATGGTGTTGATGCCAATGAGCTCGCCATCGGTATTCACCAGAGCACCGCCACTATTGCCGGGATTCACGGCAGCATCGTGCTGAATGAAGGTCTTGATGCCCACGCTCGAACTCTCGGCCACGCCACGGCCCTTGGCACTGATGATGCCGGCCGTAACAGTAGAGTTCAGACCGAAGGGGTTACCCACGGCCAGCGCCCACTCGCCCACCTTCACATCGTCGCTGTTGGCAAAGGTGATGGGATGCAGGTCGGTGGCCGAAATCTTGATAAGCGCAAGGTCGGTGGTAGCGTCGGTGCCTATCACGCGCGCGTTATATTCACTATTGTCGTTGAGCGTCACGGTGAGCTTTTCGGCTCCATCCACCACATGGTTGTTGGTCACGATGTAACCGTCGTCGCTGATAATCACGCCTGAGCCCGAGCCACGAAGCTGCGGTTTCGACTCTCCCTTAGGCTGTTGTTGCTGCCTGCGCTGCTGGCCGCCATTGCCGCCCCAACCAGGGCCAAAGAAAAATTCAAACGGATCCCAGTCGTCGCTGCCACCAAAGAACTGCTGCTGACGCGAAGTGCCATAGTTCTTGATGCTCACCACGCTGTTCACAGTGCTCTCGGCAGCACGGCTGAAGTCGGGATACGAGCGCAGTTGTCCGGGTTCACGGTGTACTGCCGTTTTCACAAAGTTCTCGGCCTGAGCTGCAGCCTGGCCCACATACAGGTCTTGATTCTCATCTTGAGCAGCTGCCGTTGTAAGACACAGCAGCACGCCGCCTGTAATTGCAAGAATGTTCTTTTTAATCTGTTTCATAATACTATATTGTTAAAATTTGAGTCGGTTTTAATATTTCAATCGTTAAAATTAACTTTTCAAACGACACCCCAAAAGTACATCATTATTTTGCAAAAACAATAGCGCACACCTTCATTTTAAACTAATTTAATAGGATTTTTCCCACTTTTCATATTCTTTAAAAGTGCCACCGACGAAATAAACACTTTTGCACATTTCCACGACATGAAGCACGGTGGCGCCCTATTCATCGGCTTCACCTATTAAATAAAAAACAATAAAAAGTGCCACTCAGGCAATCAAGAGAAAATGTTTTCATGCCAACCCGCTTGCCACACATTATCGTTCACACAAAAAAAATGCATATTTATCATTTATTTAATAATAAGGTGTCATTCAAGCAAAACAATTACAATAAATCAGAAATTTCTACGAAATAAATGTTTATTTTTGCAAATATTGCTTGCTAATCAAAAAAATATTACTAAATTTGAGGGTGAAATTGATGACAATTACTTCTATTGGACTTCTATTTGGCTTCTATTAGCGATTTATTAACATATTTATTCACTTAAAAATCAAACCTATGAGACAAAAGTTACTGTTTACTCTTGTTGCTCTGGCTTTAGGGGCTTTCTCGTCCTTGAATGCTCAGAATAACTTGACAGTGTACGAGGGCGAAGCCACAAATGCTTACGTCCCTGTCTACGGCTTCTATGCTGATGCTTTCCAAAAGATTGACATGGTCATGCCAGCCGCAGATCTCAGCGAAATGGAAGGTGGTACTATCAACAGCATCACCTGGTATCTTGCCTCTCCGGCTGCCGAAGCCTGGGGTGGAAACTTCCAGATTTACATGGTAGAAGTTCCTGGAACTTCCCCTGCTGCCTACATCAACGAGGAGATTGCCACCCTCGTCTATGAGGGGCCACTTGATGGCACAAGCGAGAAATTGAGCATCGAGCTCGCCACTCCTTACGCCTATCAAGGTGGCAATCTGCTCATTGCTGTTCGTCAAACCGAAAAGGGTACCTACAAGAGTGCCACTTTCAAAGGCTCAGAAGTTGCTGGCGCTGCCCTGCAAGGCTACAGCTACAGCTCTCTTGACGCTGTCAACTTGAACGTGCGCGACTTCCTGCCCCAAACTCTGTTTGAGTACACTCCGGGCAGCGGCGTTGTTTACTACAAGCCCAAGAACCTGCAGGTGACCAACATTGGCACTGACGCTGCTACACTCACTTGGGAGCCTGGTAGCACCGAGACCTCTTGGAACATTGAGTGCAAGAAGGCTGCCGATACAGAGTGGACCGCTGTGGGTGCCGCTACTGCCACCACCTACACTCTCGAAGACCTGACCAATGCCACTCCCTATGATGTGCGTGTCCAGGCCGACTACGGCGATGGCAACCTCAGTGGCTGGGCTCCGACCTCATTTGCCACATTGGCTTGTGAAGAAAGCGACATGGGCGAAGTTGAGTACAGCCTTACCGACTCTTATGGTGACGGTTGGAATGCCGGTGGCAAACTCCAGATTTGCTACGCCGGAACCGACATTGTGGTTCAAGAACTTGCCTTACCCTCAGGCAACAGTGCTGAAGGCACCTTCAAACTGTGCTACGGCGTTGACTACGACCTCAATTGGGTAGGCGGATCTTACCTCTATGAGGTTGGCTTCGTGCTCACCGGCCCTGAAGGCGAAACCATCTATGAACAAACTCCCTCTTCTAGCTCTGAAGCAACTCTGGCTGCTGGTACCCTCGTTACCTTCCAGATTCACATGAACACTTGCCCGCGTCCCACCGATGTTGTAGCAAGCAATGTTACTTATAACAGCGCTACCATCAGCTGGACTCCCGGCACTGACGAGCAAGACTTGTTCGAAGTAGCTTATGGTCTCCCCGGCTTCGATCCCGAGACTGCAACTCCCGTTCAGGCTAACGCTGCTACTATCAACCTCACCGAGTTGGCCGAAAATGCCGCTTACGATGTGTATGTTCGCAGCATCTGCACCGCCGACGATCACAGCCGCTGGAGCAAAGTGTACACATTCACTACTCCGCTGCGCTTCCCCTTGCCCGTTAATCTTGAAATCAACGACATCACCGCCAAGAGCGCTAACGCTACTTGGACTGGCGATGCTCAGGCTTACAACTTCCGCTATCGTCTCAAGACTGGTCTTGACGAAAACTTCGAGTACAACGGCGACGAGCTTCCTGCTGGATGGGTTCCTGCTAACCTCACCAACAAAGATGCTGATGGCGACGGACACTCATGGCAAGTTCTTAAGATTACAAACTGGAACATGAGTGGTACTACACTTACCGCTGCTGATGGTGACTACTGCATCGTATCAGAGTCAAAAACAATTGAAGGTAGCACTGCAGTAACTGGTGACAACTGGCTTATCAGCTCGAAGGTTGATTTGGGTGGAACTCTTGAGGTTTCGTCTGCTGACCTCGGCGCTGACTATGCTGAGAGTTTCAGCGTACTGGTTTCTACAACTGGCACCGCTCCCGAAGACTTCGTTTCACTTGGAACAGTGAATACTCCTGGCGAGTTGAACACATGGTTGAAGTCTGAGTTTGACCTGAGTGCTTACGAGGGACAGACTGGCTATGTAGCCATCCGTCACCAGCCAAATGGCAGCACTGGTTACATCCTCTTGATCGACGCAGTTAAAATCAATGGCGTAGAAGGTGCTGAATGGACTGTTCTGAACAACGTTAATCCTCCTGTTGCAATGGAAGGCTTGACTCCTGGCACAACTTATGAGGCTCAGGTACAGGGTGTCTTTGAAGATGGCAACTCCTTGTGGACCGATGTCGTCAACTTCACCACACTGGCCGCCGATGCAATGCCCGAGAACCTTGCCATCACTGAGGTGACCGCTACCTCGGCCAAGGCTGAGTGGATTGGCTCGCAAGATGCTTACAATTTACGCTATCGCACAGCTGCCGTCAAGAATGGTGTTAACGAAGACTTCACTGGTTATGAAACAGGTGCTGTGCCCACTGGCTGGACACTCATCGACGCCGATGGCGACGGACAGAACTGGTATGTATGGAATCTCACACTTGATGATGGTACTGTACAGACCACATTCTCTTCTAACAGCTACATCAACAACTATGGTCCTCTGACTCCCGACAACTGGGCAATTTCTCCACAGACCAAGCTCGGTGCTCAAGTGAGCTTCGATGCATGGGGACAGGATCCCAGCTATGCTGCCGAGCACTTCCAGGTATATGTTAGCACAACTGGCACCGAAATTGCCGACTTCACTCCTATCTCGGATGAAATGGTAGCAACTGGCGTTCAGACCACTTATACCTTCGAACTTGGCGAGAATGCAGGCAAGATGGGTTACATCGCAATCCGTCACTTCAACTGCACCGACATGTATATCCTGAATGTCAGCAACTTCTACATGCCTGGCGAAGAAGAGGATGTTCCTGCTGGCGAATGGATTGTGCTCAACAATGTTACCTCTCCTGCTGCTATCACTGGTCTCAAGCCCGCAACCACCTATGAGGCACAAGTTCAGGGTGTTGTGAACCGTGACACCGAATGGACTAACAGCGTGTTCTTCACTACCGAGGAGGCCGAGTTCTTCGTGGCTGGTGGATTCAATGGCTGGGATTGGAACAATGGTCTCGCAATCGATCCCACCGAGGGTGCTACCTTCGATGTGGTTAACGATCCCGCCGATCCCGAAAGCATGGAATTCAAGATTGTCACCTTCGGCGATGATGGAGAACCCGTATGGTTTGGTGGTCTTGATGAAAACGATGTTAACTACTTCGAAATCAACGAAGGCCTCCTTAACAGAGAGATTGACCTCTACGACGATGGCGCTAACTTCCGTCTGACCGCTGAAGGCAACTACACTGTGAAGCTGGTTGAGGAAGAAGGCAGCAAGGCACTTGTTGAAGGCCTCAAGTTGGTGGTTATCAAGAACGACACTCCAAGTGTTTCTGTAACCGACATCAACGGCAAGACTGTTGCTGGTGTGAAGTATGTGAACCTCGCCGGTATCGAGAGCGACAAGCCCTTCGAAGGCGTGAACATCGTGGTTACTACCTTCACCGATGGTACCAAGGCTGCTACCAAAGTTATCAAATAAGAAATCTCTTTTTGAATAACTCCAATAAAAAAACTCTCGCCAAAATGGCGAGAGTTTTTTTGTTTTGTTTGCTATTGAATAATAAACTGCTAACTCACCCCCAGTATAATATTGATGAGGGCGGTCACATCGCTCACGTTAATCTTACCGTTCTCATCCACATCACCTCGGTCCATAACCTTGGGAATCACGCCCAGAATCATATTCACGAGAGTGGTCACGTCACTCACGTTCACCTTGCCGTTACCATCCACATCGCCTTTCATGATGGCAGTAGATTTAAATCTGAGAGGTTGGCCTTTAGGACTGTCCCATGTGCCGTCAACTGGCTGGAAGGTGACGCCGTCGAGCAGTTCTACATTGTCGAGACCTAAACCGGTGATGCCCATTACGGCCGAGCGGTTGGCCTGACCTGTTGTAAACTCGCCACTGCTGTTACGCAAACCAAGCACGGTCTTGTCATAATCGCCTATGAAACTCACGTAGGGCGTAGTGCTCTTGAACAACTTGAGGTTGGAGATTTGCAGGTTTCCACCGCTTTGGAACACATAGTCTGCCAGTTGAGCATTGGTGGCTTCGGTCTCGAGTGTTGCATTGCTGCCGACACCCTGAATGGTCACATTGGCGGGATGTTCGCTGCTCGATATGTTCAACAAGAAATTTTGTGCCTTGATCTTGTTCATACCCTGAACCTTGATGAGCAGGTCGAAATTGCAGATGATAAAATTCTTCGCCGTTGTGAAATCTACATTGTCGAGCGTGAGCACGCCATCGGCATAGCCCACACCGGGCACCACAGCACCCATGGCGCCGTTGTCGTTGGTCATCGGCACGCCATTAACTATAAGTGTGCCATTCTCGTGCGTGGTTTCTTTGGGTTCCACAATCACCACATCATAGTAGTTCGAGAGGCTGGTGCCCTCCGTCATGGGATGCATAGTGCGCACCCACACGAAGTTTTTGGGAGTGGTCACGCTACAGTCGGTGAACTCCACGTCATAAAAGCCCTGAATGGCGTAGTCGTAGGTCACCGTCGCGTTCATGCTGGCACGGCAATTCATGAAGTACAGGCTATTTTGGGTATTGATGGTTTGAACGGGTGTCTTGGGCGAACTGAAGGTAAAGTTGCCATCTTCCATATAGAGCGACTGCCCCGTTCCGTTCATCACCACACAGCTGTTCTTGCCGCCGTTCTGACCCTGATTGGTGAATGCCAGGCTCGACGAGGTGGCACCTGTGCCGCGCACAATGATGTAGCCATTGTCGTTGTTGGCAACGATGAAGTCACAGTAGCCCGTAATCACATTGGTGCCATGTGTCTCTACCGCCACGGTACCCGTGCCAGTGGTGGCTATCATCACATCACCTGTGGGCTTGATGCCCGTGAGCTTCACGTCGTGCAGACGCACGACAGCATTGTTCTTGTCAAAGTCGATGTAACCATTAGAGCCGAAATCTTGCACTTTGCCGGCATTGAACGAGGTCACACGGCGACCCATCACCTTCACAGGATAGGCGGTGACCTGCGTAGCCCACTCGTCGATGTGCAACTCGGCTGTCGCAATGTTGCCGTCGGCATCCTGCACATTCTTCGGGTCACCTGCGGCGAAACCTGAGTTGTAGAACAAGCCGTTGTCGGAGCGAATGCCGCACTGGTAGCACTCCATCTCGCTGAAACCGCTCAAAATGGGTTTGGTGGCACCACTCTTGGCTTTCAGGTCGATTACCGCACGCTCCAAGTAGAGCTTCATCTTGCCGCCTGTTGCCACACGCCCTTCCATCAATCCCACATCATAGCCATTGTCGGTCATGTTCAGGGTCACATTCTTGATGCTGAAGGTGTTCTTCCCGCCACTTTGTGAACACGACACAATGAGCGGGTGCGACACGGCTGTACCTGTGCGGGTAAAGGCGAGTTTCGACGAGCCCGACGAGCTGCCGGTGAGTGTGACATTGCCCGCAGTCCACATCAGTATGCCCTTCATGCTCACGGTGCAGGTGCCGGTCACACGCACAGTAAGGCCATTCAAGTCCGACTCAATCAAGTAATTATCAGAGGTGTTATTGTTCACCACCACATTCTTCAGCTCAACCTCCTTGGTCGAGGGGTTGTAGCTGATGCTGCCACCATTGAGTTTGCTGGCAGCAATGCCTGTCACGGTACTGGAGGCATTCAAATTTACACTATTGCCCAGCACATTCAGGTAGGCATCGGCAGCTAAGGCTGGAAACACCACCATCAGGCACAAGGTAAGTACAGTAAAAGATTTCTTCATAGTGTATAAATTTTTTGATTGATTTTGAAAATGATTTTGCAAAAATAGTCATTTTTTCAAAATCCTACTCTATACACTACATAATTACATAAAAAACTACTGCCCTACTGCCAGGCGATACTCGAGCAACTTGTTCTGGTAGGCGGCAAAGGCATCGGTGCGCTGGTCGCAAGCCTGCTGATAGAGCATCTGCGCTTCGAGCAGGTCCGACATCTTGCTCATGCCCGCGTGATAATAGTCCTTG
>JAEEGI010015648.1_pt1 | contig 15775 bp, 9 predicted proteins | sample 8958751 | NCBI WGS metagenome assembly JAEEGI01 (sample SAMN16246545, study PRJNA631951) | gut metagenome | biome: gut microbiome; feature: rumen; material: KS-attached | host: Bos | place: Iran: Karaj | collected 2018-10
TCCCCAATCCCCAATCCCCATTATTTATTTATAAAAATATTTAATTTTAATAATTAAAATTTATCAAATTAAATATTTCATAATAAATATATCAAATTGAATTATTTTTTAAAATATAATTATATATAAATGGCATTAGAAATAAAAATTATTGGCAGGAATATTATTATTCATTTCATTGCTCATTGCATTAAACGTATTACTATTACTTCTCCCAACCGGATTAGCCCATTTATTTGTAGGTCCTGTTCTTTGCAAATTATCCAAATTTACTAAATTACTATTTAATAAAGAAGAAAGGTTATTTGTTTTATTTGCATTAGTATTAGCATTATTATTTATATTAAAAGAATTGCCAAAATTAAAACCTGAATTTGAATTTTGATTGTTATTAAAAGAATTAAAATTATTATTTGTATTTGAATTATTACCAAAATTAAATAAATTATTATTTGAATTATTAGTAGTACTTAGACTAGCGTTTCCTAAACTTGAGGTTAAATTATCCATTGTTAAATTATTGGTTTTATTCATATTATTATTTCCTAAGAAATCAAAATTATTATTTGTATTTATATTATTATTATTTTGATTAGAAAAACCAAAATTATTATTGTTGTTATTATTATTGCTTACATTAAAATTAAACATATTATTCATATTATTAACTTGATTATTTTGTGGCATATTCACTTTAGAATTCATATTTAAATTATTATTTCCAAAATTAAATAAATTATTATTCTGATTATTCATTTGCTGATTATTATTCATATTTATATTGCTATTTCCTACATTAAAATCAAATAAATCATTATTTAGATTTTGATTATTATTACTAAAATTATTATTGTTATTGTTATTAATGCCAAAATTGAAGGCATTATTATTATTCTGTTGAACAACATTATTATTAATATTATTCATATTATTATTTTGCATAAAATTAAAATTATTTTGATTATTATTTGGAGGCATATTATTAAAAAAATTAAAACCATTATTATTATTTAAATTATTATTAGTACTCATGTTAATATTTTGATTGATATTTTTATTAACATTTTGATTATTATTATTAGTAGCAGGGACGAAATCATCATCATCATCATCTTCTTCTTCTATTTTTTTTTGAACAACTTTTTGTGCATTTTGTTTTTTATTTCCTTTTATATCTTTTTTTTTATTATCTTCACTTTCTTCTTCTTCCTCTTCTTTTTCACTACTTTCTTCTTCACTCGATTCTTCTTTTTTTTTCTTATGATGCTTTTTTTTCTTTTTATGCTTTTTCTTTTTTTTCTTTTTCTTTTTTTCTTCACTTTCTGAATCACTATCCGAATCTGATTCTTCTTTCTCTTTCTCTTTCTCTTTTTCCTTTTCTTTTTCTTTTTTTTTATCTTCATCTTTTACTTTTTTTCCTTCGTTTTTATCATAATATATTGAAATTTCAAAAAAAAAATATGAAAAAATTAAAGATAAAAATATTATAGAAAAATCATATATTAAATCAATTGATGATTATGAAACAAAAATAGAAGTGAAAAATTTAATTATTAAAATAAATACAGGGAAAGATATATCAGATATTGATATTGAAGATTTATTAAACAGATATTCTAACAGTTATATGATTGAACTTGAGGATTTTCAAGAATTAATAAAAATAGCAAAATTGGATGAAAAAAAAGTAAATGATTTAGAAAAGCAATTAAAATTTTATAAAGATAAATTAAATAAATCAAAAAATAACGAAGAAGAATATCTAAATCAATTTTTTGAATGTTTAATCTACTTTTTAAATTCTTATCCTCCTGAAGAAAAAGTTAAATATGATATATTAAGCAAGGCAAAGGAAGTTGTTTATAAAGAAAAGAAGAAAAGCAAAATGATTCCAGTTATTGAAGAGTTAAGAGCAAAATATCAAGATTCTTTGAGAAATTTAAATCAAAATAATGATAATGATGACTCTAAAAATAAAAGTGATAAAATAATATTTACTAGAATTACTTCATTTTTAAACGAAATAAGTAAAGATTTGGAATAATTTTTATTAAATAATTTATTAAATTGATTAAAAATTTTTTTATATTTTCACAAAAACAAAAAAATCAATTGGAATTTAAAAAATAATTGAAATGTGGATCAATGAAAGTCTGGTTCAATAAAATTATTAAATATTTAAAAAATTTAAAACAAATCAAAAATCAAAGTGTAAAGATAAATGAAATATTTAATTAGAAAAATTTTCAATTATTTATTGTTTTAAAATAAAATTATTTTGGAAATTATATTTGGTAATGATTTTTCTAAAACCGGAAAAAAAAAAAAAAATTTTAATATTAAAAATCAAATAGAATATTTCAAAATTTTAAAAAAATTTAATTTTAATATTGGAATTTAATTGACATTGAGATTGGGGATTTTTAAAAATCATAGAATTAAAATGTTACTATTTTTTTTTATCATTTTAAAAAAATAATTGAAAACGTATTTTAAACAAAAAATAATATAAATTCTTTTTAAATTCTATAATAAAAAATTTATTTAAGGAAGAGGATCATTAAGTGTTTTTCCTGTTTGAACATCAAGAACTTCTAATTCAGTTCCATTACAAGGAAGAGGTCTAAAAATTTTAACATGAATATATTGATCATTATCTACTTTTACTTTAACAAGAAAATTTGTTCCTGCAACAACTTGTGTAGTAAAATTAACAGCTTCAAATACATTATAAGTATTATTTGCTTTGGCTTCTACTTTAGGTTTAACTGATTTAACTAATTCTTTAACATCATCATCGGCGGGTCTTGCTCCACCGAAACCTCCACACATCATTTTTTAATATTTTTTTTTTTTAAATTACTCTTAAATGTCAATTCTTTTAGTTTATTTTATTTCAATAAATATGTGTTAAATAATAATAATATATTAATTAATTGTTTATTTTTTTCATATAAAATAAATTTTAATATTTTTATTTTTTATGAAAAATTCTAAAACTCTGTTCTTTATAATTATTTAAATTTTTTTTTTCTTTTGATTATTGTTTCTTTTTTTTATCGGAGGAAAAAAATTAAAAGGAAATATTCTTGGATAATATTGATTTGTAAAATTATTTTTAATATTTCTAAGATGACCTGGAAATGGAAAAGAATTGACAATAAATCCATGATGATTTTGATTTGGAATATTATTGACTAATCCTATATTTTCGGGATTAATATTATTTTGATTTAATAATCTATAATCATCATTTTCTTGATTATCTTTGGGAATTAATTTATCATTTTTATTTTGAATTGGTTTAGGGATTGGAAGAGAATAATTAATTTCATTACTTTGTATTATATTATCAGAATTTTTATTTTGAAGAATCAGTTTAATTTCTAATTTCTCTAAAGATTTATTTGCAATGAAAAATTCAACTAATATATCTTTTTTTTCATGTGATTTTAATTGTTTTATTTTATTATTTTGACAAATCACTAAGTTCTCATCATTTTTATAAATTGCAACAAAACTTAAATTATCATTTTCAAAATCATAATTTGATTCATTTTTTACAGTCAAAATCACATAACAATAAATGGTATTTCCATCATTAACTATTTGAGGATGATTTTGTTTAATAGAGAATTTAAATTCACGTTTTTCATTCTTCTTTTCTTCCATTTGTTTATTTAATTCTTCATTTTTTTCTTTTTCAAATTTATTTTTATAATATTCTTCAATATTTTTTTTATTTTTAATTTCATTTGATGATAAATTAAACATAATTAAAGGATGATTACCATGAATATTCTTACAATTTTCACATAAAATTAAATTATTACAAATTATACATTCATATTTAATTAATGTAATATTATTTTGGCAATTAATACACTTTTCATTTGAATAAATATAATTATCCTTTTCACTAGTAATAAAATTATTTGTTTTATTTTTTTCAATCTCAGAAATAATTGTTTGGGAAACTTCTTTTAATTTTTCTTGTAAAATATTCTCAATATGAAAAAGTAATTCATCTTGACAATATACATCACCATTAAAATATGGATGAAATGAATTAGGAAGTGCATTTAAATTATTTTTCAATTCATCTCCAAAATTAAAATCTGTATTATTTAATATAAAATTATTTTCATCTTCTTCAAGTCTAAATTTTAATGGTTTATTATCTTCTGTTTTTTTTAAAAGATTTTGATATTCTTCATCATTTTCTAAAATTTTTTCTTCTGAATTTTCAGTATATATTAATTTAAATAAATCCTTTTCTCTTAATTGGAAAATCTTCTTTGATATATTCATTAAATCCTCAAAATTTTTTGCCCCTGTATTAATTCTTTTTGTAACATTTCCATTTGTGATTTTTATTGGCTTCATTAAATATTTTTATTTTATATAATTAATCAATTTTATCAGATAATATTAAAATTTTTAAACATTTTATAATTAAGAAAATATTATTTATAATTTATTTATTTGATAAGCAAAAAAATAAAGCAATTTTTTTAATTTTATTGTTAATTAATATATATAAACCTTAAATTTTTAATTTGAAAAAATTTATTCCATAATAAATAATTAATTATAAAATCTCAACAAAGGATTTTAACTCAAAGAAAAAATAAAAAAAAATTAAAAAAATTAAATAAATAATAAAACTAAATCTTTAACTCTGTTCTCCATTAGCTTCACTATATTCTCTACCTTCACTAACTTTTTGTTCCTCAAAATTTCCATTATCTTTATTTTCAGCTTCATATTTAGCAATACTTTCAAGTAATTGATTAAAATAATTTACTGTAAACATACTTAAACCTTTATTCTTCTCTAAAATATCTTTGATACTAATATTTAATGAATTCAATTGGTCATTTTCTCCAAAATAACCAATTACATTATTAATATCCATTTTAACAACAATTAATTTTTCTGTTGTACTTCTTACATTTTCATTTTCATCATTTAATCCAATTAATAAAGTTCTCATATTATGAACTCCATTTTCAGATAAACCAATAGCACAATTTGCTCTTATTATTGGATTTGGATCTTTAGTAAATCCTTCAATGAATATTAATTCACCTTGAGGACCTAAATTTCTAATACAAGTAATAGCATAATTTTGAATATTTGGATCTTTATCTTTTAATTTATCATAATAAAAAGGAATAACGTTTTTTCTTTTTAAATAAGTTATTTTTTCATCTGCTTTTTCAGCAAGAACTCTAATGGAAAAAATAGCACTTCTCCTAACTAAATTATTTGAATTTTTTCCTTGTCTAAAAATACATTCAACAATAAAATCAATATTAGTAGAATTTATATCAGTATATGCTAAAGCATGAACAATAGCTGCTTTTAATTTATAATTTGAATCAGGTTCATTTGACATTATTTTTAATAATACACCTTCACCTTCTAAACCTAATTTAACGATAGTTTCAGCTATTATATTTTTATTAATAGGACTTTCCTTAAGTATTTTAATTAAATAAGGAAGGGCATTTTTAGCAGCTCTTTCACCAAATTGACTTAAAGCATACATTGAAGCTTTTTTTACTTTCCACATATTATTTTGAAGAGAGTCTATTATAAATGGAATTACTAAAGAATCAGCTCCTTGTGCTATTCTTCCAATTGCCCAAATTATTTTTGAACGAACATTTACATCTTCATCATTTATATTTTCAATTAATCCATCTATTGATAATAGTGATTCTGGAAGACCTATTATTCCTAATGATCTTGCTGCACTCTCTCTAACTTTTGGATTATAATCTTTTAAACAATGACTTAAACTTTTTATTATATCTTCTGTTACTAAATAATTATTGTTGTCATCTAATAAATCATTATTATTTGAATTTGATGTATTATTTTCTGTATTTGTGTTATTATTATCATTTTTTTTATTCATATTTTGCGATGGTATTTGGAAGAAGGAAATATATTTATTTAATGGTTCTAATTCTCTTATTTCATTTTCATTTTTTTCTTTTTCTTCATTTTCTTCATTAACATTATTTTCTGTTTGTTGATTTAAATAATCTAAATTTAATTTATCCAATGAATTATAATTATTTTCTCTATTATGAACTAGTTGAGGAAAAGAATAATCATAATTCATTGATAACATTCTTTGTAAAGCAGCTAAAAAATCTCTAGTATTTACTTCTAAATATTCTTCTTCATTTAAAACCTTATTTTCTGAATTTAATTCATCACCTTCTTCTTCTTCATTTAATAATTCTTCAATTTGTTTATTATTCATTTCTATAACAGGACAAATTTTACCATGATATTTATAAAAAGAACCAGGTAAATTTTTAGTAATTGAATAAATATCATTTTTATCTAATTTAATATCTAAATATTTAGGATTTTTAGGTATTCTATAAGAAAAACAATTTGCAATTGCTTTTCTTACTTCAGGATCTTTATTATATTTAATTTCTTCTAATAAAATTTCTTCTCCTTCTCTTCCAGCTGTTCTTAATATTGAGGCAATATAATCTTTTCTTATTTTTGGGTCATCAAAAAAAGAATCAATTTTTTCTAAAGTGTCAGTGTCATTTACTAATTCATGCATTCTATTAATTGCACTTAAAGCTATATTTCTCCTTTCAAAATTATTAGAATATACTTCATTTAATAAAGCTTTTATTATTATAGTTTTTTGAATATGTGGTGTTTGAATTAAAGCATTTAAAATATAATTTTGATAATCTTGATAATCTTTTGAAGCTAACTCAATTAAAGTTTTTATTCCTTCATATTCCATATTCATTAAACAATAAAAAGTTGCTTTTTGTAATTTTGGAAAATTAAAATCTGTAATAAACATACAAATTAAACCAATATTTTCAATTAAAATATCAATAGCACCATATAATGAACAAATTTCTAAACAAGCAACTAAAAATAATTCTTCTTGTTTTTCATATGTTTGAAGTAAAGAAACTATATTTTCTATAATTAAACCTTTATGTTCTTCATCAATTTCATTTGAATATTTTTTACAAATTAAATATAAAGCAACTAAAGAACCTAAACGTGCTTCTCTTCTTTCATCTTTACTTAAAGATATTAATTTTTCTATTTTTTCATTTAATGATAAACTTTCAAAAACAGGATCTAATAATTTCATTGACTCATTTAAACAATTTATATAAGTTTCATTCGAATTTTCTTGTGATGAAGTATTTATATTTTCATTTTCATTATTCTTATTATTTTTAATATCATTCATTTCATTTTGATATATTTTTAAATTTGAAGGTGAATTAGGAGAAAATTCTTCATTTGAATCTAATATTTTTGATAAAATATCTGCATTTGAATCTTTATAATTATTTGGTACATAAATATCACTTTTATTATTTGTTTTAAATGCTTTTAAAATATTCTTTTTTTTCTTTTGATTTTTTTCAAAAAATAATTCATAATTAGCTAAATTTCTTTGTAATTCTTCATCTTTAACACCTCTTGAATATTTATAAAGATTATTTGCATTACTTTTATCTTGATAAGGTTGAGATCTATATTCTTTCATAGGAATTTTTTGTTGTTTTTTTGAAATTTGTTTTGGAAAATTTTTAAAAGATAAACTTTCTAATGTTAATCCTGGACTTGGTCTACTTCCTCCTAAACTTGAATTTGAAACACTTTTTTCTTTCATTTTTTTATATGTAAAAAATATAATTTAATAAGAAACTAATATTTTAAATTTTAATATTATTTAAATCTAAAGAATTATATTTAAATTTTCTCTTTCATAAAAACAATAAAAAAATAAAATCTTGAAAATTTAAAAATATTTACTTACAAAAAATACAATTATTACCTTAAAAAAATTTAAAATAAAGACTTAATCTTTATCAATATCCTTAGGTTTAGTGACAGTTCTATGATTAATATTATTTCTGATACCAACATTTTTATCAGCATTAACCATCATAATTTTAAATTCATTAAAATCGACTTCACCATCTTGATTTAAATCAATTTCAGAAATGACTTTTTTCCAAGATTCTTCATCACCACCAAAGACATTAATAATTTCCTGAACACTTAACTTTCCAGAATTATCTTTATCAAACATTTTAAAAGCAGTACTTAATCTTTCATCAGTTACTATTTTTTTACTAGAAATCATAGCACTTAAAAATTCATCATAAGAAATTAAACCAGAACCATCTAAATCTAAATTAGAAAATATTTTATCTGAATATTCCTTTGCATCATTTTCTCCATATAATTCAACTAATTTTTTTTTAAATAATTCTCTAGATAATTGTCCTTTTCCTGAAGTATCTAAAGATTTAAATATTTCTTTCAAATCAATTTCTTCTTTTTGAATATCAAATTGACTTGAAATAAATTGTAAAACTGCTTTTTTTAATCTATTCTCTTGAACAAATTGTGCTAAATGAGTAATAGCACCTCTTTGAAGATTTTTGAAATTACTTGTATTCTTTTCATCTTCTAAAATTGAAAACCATTTATGTTGTAAGCATTTTTCAGCAGAAAATCTTTTAGTTGGATTTTTATTAAGCATATTTTTAATTAAATCAATAGCATCTTTTGAAATAGAATCCCATTCTTCACCTTGAAAAACAGGATTTTTCTTTTTAATATTGTGATAAATATCTAAATTAGTTTTACCATTAAAAGGAGGATAACCACATAATAATATATAAAAAATAACACCACAAGACCAAACATCGCATTTTTCATCATAGTTTTCATTTAAAACTTCAGGAGCAATATAATAACAAGTACCAATAAATTTACTTATTTTTTTTCCTTTTTCAAAAGTAGTTGCAGCACCAAAATCAATTAATTTAATTTGGAAAAAACCATCTTTAGGTTGTGAAGTTAACATAATATTTTCTGGTTTTAAATCTCTATGAACAATAAAAGTAGAATGAAGATAATTAATAGCATTTAATAATTGCTTCATTATTTTAGCAGCTGAAATTTCATTAAATGATCCTGCTGAAGTTATAGCTTCGAATAATTCTCCTCCTGATAAAAATTCCATCATAATATAATATTTTTTAGAATCTTCATATATTTCAAATATATTTGTTATATTTGGATGAGATATTTTCCTTAATATATCTATTTCTACTTTTGATGTTGATGTTTTCTTACTTGTCATTTTCATTGCTCTTACTTCATTTAATTGATTATGCCTTACTTTTTTCACTTGACCATAAGAACCATGTCCTAAATCACTTAAAATAATATATTTCTTTGATATAGGTTCTTTAGATATTTTCACAAAATATTGTTTAGAAACATTAATATCATTTTCATCATCTAAATTATCAACATTAATACCTTCACCTAAACTATTTTTATCTTCTTCTTTTTTTTTCTTTTCTTCTTCTTCTTTCTTTTTTTTCTCTTCTTCTGCTTTAGTACCAGCAATAATATCTAAATTAGCATCAAATTTAAATGAAACAGAACCTCTTGGTCTTTTAGGTTTCTTCTTATGTGGAGTACCGAAATTTCCATGACTTACATTATTACTTTCTTTTTTTTCTTCTTTAACTGCATTATTATTATTTTTTGCATCTTCTTCAATATGTTTATTTTTATCTGTATTATTATTAACATTTAAACCTTGCATTTCTTGAACTTTTTTTAACTCATCTAATGAAATCATTTTTGAATTTCTATATGTATTTTTTATTAAAATAGAATGTTTATCTTTATCTAATAATTTTGACATTTCTTTTAATTTTTTCTCTATTTCTTCTGGTGACTGTCTTAATACACTCTTTCTTCTATCTTTACCATCTGGATTTGGTATATCTAAACTATCTTTTAATTTTATTTTCCCTGTTGTTCCTATTGGCTGTATTGATTCACTACTGTCACTTGATATTGATTCTTCTTCTTTTTTTTTCTTTTTTTTCTTCTTAGCTTTTTTATTTTCTTTATTTTCTTCTTTATTTGTTTCTTTATTATTATTCATTTCTTTATTGTTATTTCCATTTTGATCTTCTTGTCTTTTCTTTTTCAATAATTTTGTAATATATTTATCTATTTCTTCTTCTTTTTTTGTATTTGATAATATATTTTTTAATTGTTTATTTACTTCTTCTTTGTTGTCTTTATTTATTTTTAATTGATTACCATCAAATTCTTCTTTTAATGTATCATCTGAACATTCAGAACTTTTTTTATCATTTTTATTAGAAGATACATTATCATTTTCAGGAATATTTTCAGGATTATTTTCATTTGTTTTTTCAGACACTCCATTTTTTTCATTATTATTATTATTACTTTCACCTTTTATTTTTTTATTATAAATATCCCACATTTCCTGTTCTTTATTATCAATATTCCAATCAAATTTTGTTTTATTTCCTTCTTTTTCTAATAATTTAACAAATAAATTCTTTAAATATTCATAATTAGGTTTATCTTCAAATCTTAATTTTTTACAATAATTTAAATAATAAATCATTTCTTCAGGTAATCCACTGCATAAAATTTCAGTTGTAGTTTGATATTTTTTTTCTTTAATTTTTTTAATTTTATCTTTTCCTTTATTTCCTTGCCAAGGTAAATTACCTTTTAAAAAATAAATTAAAACATAACCAATACTTTCTAAATCATCTCTTCTACTTTGTTCAATACCAAAATGATTATTTATTGACATGTATCTTAAAGTTCCAGTTAAATTATTTCCTTCTTTATAAGGAATATGTTGATTTGTTTTTGAATCTTTATATTTTTTAGACAAACCAAAATCAATTAAAAATAAAATATTTGATTTTTCCTTTGAACCAATTAAAAAATTTTCAGGTTTAATATCTCTATGAATAAAAAAATGTTTATGTATATTTTCAATTCTATTTAACATTTGTAAAGCTATTAAACAAGTTGTACTAATTGAAAATTTATTTTTGCAAAAATTAAATAATTGATTTAAATCTAAACCTAAAAGTTCTAAGATTAAATAATATGAATCTGATAATTCTCCCATTCCATAAAAATAAGGAATACCTTGAACTTCATCTTGAGATATATTATTTTTTCCACTTATATCATTTGAAGAAATATTTAATAAACTTTTATATACTTTTGATTCAATTTTTAATTGACATATTTTTTCACTTTTTTTTGTTTCTTTTTTAATTATTACTTCGTTTTTATCTCTCTTATTTTTTGATATATAAATTTCACCAAATGCTCCTTTTCCTATTAAATTTGATATTTCAAAATTATCTGCGATAATTTTCTCTGACATTTATTATTTATTTCAAATCATTTTTTTTTATTATTTTTATTCAATTATTATTAAGTCTGTTAAAAACGAAATTTATTTTTTCTGATTTCAACCATCAAAAAAAAATATTTAATTTATTATTTAATTTAATAGAAAAAACGCAAATTAAAAAAGTTATATAAAAAAATATAGAAAAATATAATTTAATTTTTATTCAAAAGCTGAAGTTTTAAAATTATACATTTCTAAAGGAACAATATATTTATCTTTAATATTCAAAGATTTTAACTCAGCTATTTTTTGTCTTCTAATAGCTTCTAAATTTTTCTTATATTCATCTAATTTTTCTTTTATTTTTCTACCTTCTTCCATTTTCTCTTGATAAGAATTTTTTCCTAATTCTTCTTTTTCAGCTATTTGTTTTAAAATAGCTTCTTGATTCTTTAAATTATCTTCTTTCTTCTTTAAAGCAAGTTGTTTTTCTTTTTCAATTTCTTTCATTTGTTCCATAATTCTCTTATTAAATTCTTCTTTTTCTCTTTGAGCTTCTTCAGCTAAAATTTTTTCTTTAGCTTCTTTCTGTTTTTTATTTTCTAATACTAACATTTCCATTAATCTTTGTTGTTCTAATTTCTTTTCTTCTTCTTTTTGTCTTTCTTTCCTTTCATTTTCCTCAAAAGCTCTTTTAGCTCTAATAGCATCTAATTCACCTTGTTTATCACTACTTCTTTTTTGTTTTTCTCTTAATTTCTGTAATTCAATTTCTTTCTCAGCAGCAATTCTTTTTTTTTCTGCAAGAATTGCTTCTTCTTGTCTATCTTTCTCTCTTTGAAAGATTAAAATTTTTAAATCTTCTTCTTTTTCTTCTAAAACTTTCTTCTGTTTAGCTAACTGTGCTATTTTATTAGCAGCTACAGCTTCATTAATTTGATTTTGTTGTCTTAATCTTAATTCTTCTTCTCTTCTTTTATCTTCTTCTGCTAATTTTTCCATTGCTTTCAACATTTGAATTCTTTCTCTTTCTTGTTGTTCTCTTTTCCTCATTCTTTCATGATCACTTTCTTTAATTTGTTCAACTACAATTCTTGCTCCTTGCATTCTTTGTCTTTTTAATTCTTTTTCTCTCTCTTGTAAAAATTGAATTTCTTTTAACCTTTCTAATTCCATCATAACATCCATTCTATTTTCTTTTTGTTTATAAACATCTTCCATAACTTTCCTTTCATCTAATTGTCTATCTCTAATAGTAGCTATTTTAGCATAAAGAACCATTTTATCCATTACTTTCACTGCATCATCATCTTTAGAAACTTTATTTTGTTCAGCTAAAATTTTTTTAGCTTCTTCACCTTCAAATTCTAAAAGAGAAGCTCTTGGATTTTTTTTATCATAATCAATTAATTTCTGCTTTAAAGCAAGAGCTCTTTGATTTTTTATTCCATCACTATCAAGAACTGATGAATTTTGAAGATTTAAATGAGATGATAACATTGGAGTATATTGAGCATCTAGTCTTATTTGATTGAAATCTTTCATTGATAATATTGCAGTATCTTTTAATACATTCATTCTTGCTCTTGATATTGGCTGACCTGGTAATTTATTGTAATTTGATATTGCTGATTTAGATAATGATAACTAATTTTTAGTTATATAAAAGGAGTTACCATTTTTTGTTTGTTTTTTTATTTTATTAATATTTTGATTTATATATAATATATTTGGTCATTTAAATTTTATTGGATAATAAAAAATATAAAATTAGATATAATACGAAAATGTATTCAACAAAAGGAAGTGATCACTTACATTTTAATAAGCAAACATTTGTAGGATTAACAGAAGGTTTACTAACAAATGAATATGATAAATTAAAACTAATAGGAAAAGGAGCATATGGAAAAGTATTTAAAGTAAAACATAAGATAACTGGAGAAATTCGAGCATGTAAACAATTAGTTAAACATGATATATCAAACATAGTGAAATTCCAAAGAGAAATAACAATATTAAAAAAAGCAGATCATCCAAATATAATAAAATTATATGAAGTATATGAAGATGATAGATATCTTTATTTAGTAATGGAACAATGTAAAGGAGGAGAATTATTTGATAGAATAATGAATCATATTCAAAAAAAAAAAATGTATACTGAAAAAGATGCATGTACAATATTTCTTCAATTAATGTCATCAATATCTTATTGTCATAATAATGGAATATGTCATCGAGATTTAAAGCCAGAAAATATATTATATTATTTTGAAGGAGAAGAAATAGATAACCCAATTAAAGTAATAGATTTTGGTTTAAGTAGATATTTTGAAAGAAAAGGGAAAATGAATACAAAAGTAGGAACAGCATATTATGTAGCACCTGAGGTTTTAAGTGGTAATTATAATGAAAAATGTGATGTTTGGTCTGCTGGAGTAATATTATATATTTTATTAACTGGAGAACCTCCTTTTAATGGACCAAATGATAATGAAATATTTAAAAAAATAAAAAAAATGAATTTATTCCCGAATAAAAGATTGGATAAAATTTCTAAAGAAGCTATTGATTTAATTCAAAAATGTATTTGTCCTGAAAATAATAGATTAACTGCTCAAGAAGTTTTAAATCATCCTTGGTTTAATATTATAAATAAAAATGATTGTATGAATTTAAATTTTAATATAGACAATTTTATAAAATATGTTAATTCAAATAAATTAAAAAAAATGGTTTTAACATTTATTGCAGCAAGATTAAATGAAGATGAAGTAAAGAATTTAAAGGAATTATTTACTATTTTTGATACTAATAATGATGGTACAATAAGTTATTTAGAATTAGAAGAAGGATTAAAAAAATTAAAAAATGAAAAAATATCAAATAATGATATAGAAACAATATTTACTTCATTGGACACTGATAGAACTGGTTGTATTGATTATACACAATTTATAGCTGCTTTACTTGATGAAACAGTTCATTTAACTGAAAAAAGATTATATGAAGCTTTCGTAGCTCTTGACAAAGATCATTCTGGAACAATTTCTAAAAATGAAATTAAATTAGTTCTTAATTCTGAAAATGATGAAAAAATCGATGAATTAATTAAAAAAATTGATAAAAATGGAGACGGAGAAATTGATTATAATGAATTTTTAGATATGATGGGTTACAACCAACATATGGAATTAGATGATGAGTAGTAAATTATTTTTATAATATTTATATTATTCATTTAATAAACAAATTAAGAAATAATATTTATATTTTTGGTTTTTTTTTAAATTTAATTTAAGTTAATTTATAATTTCATTTAATATTTTATTTATATTTATTTATATTTAATTTCAAAATTAAATTTTTTATTAATTATATAAAAAAAAGAGAATTATTTTTTTAAGGATAAAATTAATTATAAAACATTTTATATAATAGATAAATTTATTATTATATCTAAAAATATTTAAACTTTATTTTTTTAAACAATAATAATATTTAAATATCATTTAAATTTCTAACATTGTAATTTCTAAAAACCATTTCATCACCAGGAAATCCAATAATATAATCGACTTTATCTAAAGTGACAGAGATAAATTTTTTATTTTGTGGTAAATCATAAATATTCTTATTTTTATCAAAATGAAATTCATTTAATTTCCCAATTTTTCCAATAACAATAAGGGAATTTTCAACAATTAAATTTTTTAATTCTTCATCAAAGGAATTTAAATCTAAAATATATTTACAATTAAAAAATTGATTATGATTAATAATCTCTTCATCTTCTTCTGATAAATTAATACAAATAAAAATTCCATCTGAATAAGGAACAAAAATACATCTTAAACCTTTTTCAATTTTTTTATAATTTAAAACTTCATCATTATAATTATTTATTTCTGAATTATTATTTATTTCTTTTTCATTTAATTCATTAATTAATTCATTTATTTTTTTTTCTTTTTCATTTAATTGTTCTTTTAAAGTGGAATTTTCTTTTAAATATTTTTGAAATGATTCATCAGAAAGTTTTTGATAATCTTCTTGATTTCTTTTTAACTTTAAATTAAATTCTTCTGTTATTTTTCTTATTTTCTTATTTAAAGTTTCTGTTTCATTTTTATGAGAAATATTTAATGAATTTATTGTTTCCATTTGTTCAGTTTTTGTCTTTTCTAAATTTTTATTTGTTATTACATAATCTTTTATTTTATTATCTAATTCTTCTTTCATTAAAATATAATCTTCATTTAATTTATCATATTTATCTTGAAGAATATTAAATTCTTTTTTAATATATATTCATTTTTTTCATAAGTATCTTTTATTAAATGTAAATTTTTATTTTCTTCTTGAAGATTAAGGTAATTTTTATTAAATTCTTTATTTTTTTCATTTAATGATGAAATATTTGATAATATTTCTCTATTTTTTTTTTTTCAGATGATAATAAATCTTTGATAATCATAAATTTATTTTTATATTATTTTTTAATTTTATGTTTTTCTATATTTT
>JAEEGI010015650.1_pt1 | contig 15773 bp, 12 predicted proteins | sample 8958751 | NCBI WGS metagenome assembly JAEEGI01 (sample SAMN16246545, study PRJNA631951) | gut metagenome | biome: gut microbiome; feature: rumen; material: KS-attached | host: Bos | place: Iran: Karaj | collected 2018-10
ACGTATCGGAGCTGGATCTGGCGGAGTGCGCGGCCATCGTGGGCATCACCAACAAGCCCACCTATTACGACCCCTTCTACAACGCCAGCAACAACAAGTGGCGGCAGGAGACCATTCTGCGCGAGATGTACGAGCAGGAAATGATCGACTACGAGACCTACAAGGCCGCCGTGGCCGAGGAGCTGGTCTTCGCCCACAGCCCCGAGGAGAATGTCAATCAGGTCATTTACACCTATTACGAGGAAGTGGTCATCAACGATGTGATCCACGACCTGATGGACGCCAAGGGCATCGGCCGGGAGGCCGCGACCCTTCTGCTTTACAACGGCGGCTATCAGATCTATAGCTGCATCGATATGCGGATCCAGAGCATTGTGGACTCCATCTATACGGATCTGACCCAGATCCCCCGCCCTGGCAACCGCACCGATCAGCAGTTCCAGAGCGCCATCGTGATCATGAACCCCTATGACGGACGGATCCTGGCCCTCTGCGGCGGCGTGGGCTTCAAAACCCGCAATTTCCCCCTGAACCGGGCGGTCCCCAAGTCGGTCAACGGCTTCGACTACGGCGGCGCTACCCGCTCCCCGGGCTCCTCCATCAAGCCCATCGCCTCTTATGGCCCGGCAGTGGATCTGGGGCTCATCACCCCGGCCACCTATGTCAACGACTCGCCGGGCATTCGGCTGCGGGGAACCGGCTGGTATCCCCACAACGACAGCTATCAGAACTACGGCGTCATCACCATCGAGCAGGGCATGATGTGGTCGCTGAACACCGTGGCGGCCCAGATCGTGGACATCCTGCCCGGGGGGCCCCAGACCTCCTACGACTACCTTACCGAGCGCCTGGGCGTCACCAGCCTGGTGCCGGATGATATCTCCTACGCGCCCATGGCCCTGGGGCAGCTCACCTACGGCATCTCCGTACGGGAAATGTGCCAGGCCTACTGCGCCTTCGTCAACGACGGCGTGTTCACGTACAGCCGCACCTATTCCAAGGTTACCGACGCCAAGGGCCATCCCGTGCTGGATAATTCCCCCAGGACCATTCAGGCCTTCCAGCCCAACGCGGCTTACACCATGACCTATATGCTCCGCAAAAATGTGGAGGAAGGCATCGCCGGCGAGGCTCGTTTGTGGACGGTGCCCGTGGGCGGCAAGACCGGCACCTCCGGCGACGCCAAGGATCGCTGGTTTGCCGGCGTGACGCCCTACTGCGTGGCGGTGGTCTGGACGGGCTATGACATCCCCGAGTCCATCAGCATCGGCGGCAACCCGGCCGCCCAGCTCTGGCGCAAGGTGATGAGCAAGGTGCTGGAGGGTTACCCCTGGAAGGACTTTACCTGGCCCTACCTGGGCGAGAACACCGGCGTCTTCGGCCTGGACGAGTCGGATGAGGATCCGGGCGATGCCATCGTGGTCGAGGACGATGATGGCGGAGGCTGGGTCGACCACGGCGACGACGACGGCGGCGACGACAGCGGCGGCGGAATCGTCGTCGGCTGACCCCAAACAGGTGCATTTTTCTGGAAAAACCGGAGATTTTACAAAGATTTAACGAAAAAAGTGGGGGGCATCCCCCACTTGGCCCCCGTTTTCTCCCTTTTCGGAGTTGACAAAATGGGCTCATTGTGTTACATTTTGATTACATTACTGGAGGTGCTATTCTTGGCAAAGGTATTGGAGTATAAGGGACATCCCCTCCAAAGGAAGGACAACATCATTTATTACGGCAGCTTTGCAGACCCCTACATCATCCAGATGCAGATTCTCGCCACCAAGAAGGTCAAGGATCTGGACGTGGCCACCAAGGTCTCCGTCCAGCTGATGCTCACCGATCCCAGCATGAAGACGCGGGATAAGATCGTGAAGAAGAGCGAGAAGGAGAGTCTATACTCCGCCATTGATGTTGCCGCCGTGTGGCTTGAACGCGCACTGGCCTCCCGATAAAGCCTTGTGGTTGGAAACGCCTGACCCGGCGTTTCCGGAGCTTCCGAACAGCCTCCGCGGGAAAGGGAGGGCGACGTGCCTTCCGTCCCGAACAAAGAAAGAAGGATCTGTTTCATGCGAAAGAAGTTCTTTCGGACCCTGATTGCCGGGCTGCTGATCTGCGTCATGCTGGGCATGCCGGTGGCTTTTGCGGAAGAAGCCACCGTCACCGGCAGTGATGTAAACGTTCGTTCCGGTCCCGGGATGAACTACCCCGTGATCGACTGTCTGCCCAAGGGCGCCCAGGTCACCGTGACCGACCGGTCCAATCCCGACTGGTACGCCATCAGCTATGACGGCGTCACCGGCTACATGTCCTCTCGCTATCTGAAGATCGCCGAAGCCCCGGCTCCGACGGATGTTCAGGGCGTCAAGGGCTACATCAACGCCATGTATGTGCGTTTCCGCTCCGGCCCCTCTTCCAGCTCCACCATCCTGGGCGAGTACAACAAGGGCAAGGCCCTGACCATCACCGGGGCCTCCGGCGACTGGACCGCCTGCGTGATCGACGGGCAGGCTGGCTATGTCTTCAGCCAGTATGTGACCCGGGGCGAGCCGGCCTATACGTCGGATCCGGAGCCTGCCGAGGAGGATCCCGGCGATGAGGATATCGTCATCGTGATCGGCGAGGACGAGCCGGATGAGCCCACCCCCACCGAGCCTCCCCAGGAGCCCACGCCTACCGAGCCCCCTCAGGAGCCGGAACCCACCGAGCCTCCCCAGGAGCCCACGCCTACCGAGCCCCCTCAGGAGCCGGAACCCACCGAGCCCCCTCAGGAGCCGGAACCCACCGAGCCTCCTCAGGAGCCGGCGCCTACCGAGACGCCCCCGGTGGAGGTAGTTGAGGAGCCGGAGGAGCCGGAAGAGCCGGAAGAGCCGACCCCCTCGGGGAATGAGACGGAGCAGAAGCAAGGCTATATCAACGGCGATTATGTGCGTTTCCGCTCCGGCCCCGGTACCAATTACAGCATCTACGGCACCTATAACAAGGGCAAGGAATTGACCATCACCGGCGTGTCCGGCGACTGGACGGCCTGCGTCATTGACGGGAAGGACGGCTTCGTCTTCAGCCTGTATGTGAAGGAAAAGCCCGCCGCGACCACACCTGCTCCGTCGGAGGATCCGGAGGAGCCCGAGGAGCCGGAAGATCCCGTGACGCCCGAACCGAGTGAGTCCGAGCCCGGCTACATCACCGGCAACAATGTGCGCTTCCGCGCCGGCCCGTCCATGTCTGCCGAGATCCTGGGCGAGTTCTTCTACGGCAATGAGGTCGCCATCACCGGCGTATCCGGCGACTGGACGGCGATCATCTACGAGGGCAGAAGCGGCTACGTCTACAGTCAGTACGTGGCCCGCGGCGAATACAACAAGCCGGAACCCCCGAAGGAGCCCACGCCCGGCGACCCGGTAAAGGGCCAGCAGATCGCGGACTACGCGCTGCAGTTTGTGGGCTATCCCTACACCTGGGGCGGCATGGATCCCTCCACCGGTTTTGACTGCTCCGGCCTGGTGTACTACGTGTACGGCCAGTTCGGCTACAGCATGAACCGGGTGGCCGCGGATCAGGCCCGCAACGGCGTCCACGTGGATCCCAGCGAGCTGCAGCCCGGCGATGTGCTCTGCTTCTACTCCAGCGGCAGCTACATCGGCCATGCGGGCATTTACATCGGCGGCAACAAGTTTGTCCACGCGGCCAACTCCCGCACCGGCGTCATTGTCTCCGAGCTCTCCGGCTACTACGCGGATCGCGGCTTTGAGGCCCGCCGCATCGTCACCGGCTGAGATCAGACCGATCAGCATCAAAGCTCCCCTCCGTTCGGAGGGGAGCTCTTTTGCGGTTTATGCCAACTTTACCGCTACCAATACAGGATTGCGGAACAGCAGCTCGTTTTCGGTGTGATTGACCGCGGTGACGACGCCCGTTGCGCTCAGCGCAAGCACCGTCTCCAACTTGACGCGCACCTTACCGCCCAGCTCTGTGGGAATGGCGCAGGCGGTATAGGGCAGCGGCGCGCCGTTCAGGGCAAGAACCGCCCCCAAGGTCCCGGCGTCCGCAAGCTCCGCGTCTGCCGTGAAGCTGAGCAGATACTCTCCGGGGCCGAGACTGAGACCCTGGCTGCCCTCGGCCCGGATCTCCCCGGCGGAACGGATCTGGCTGGTCTCCAGAAGGAGCGCTGCGCCAGGCGCTGCGGTTTGCTCGCCCGTCTGATAGCGCATGGCGTTCTGGCTGGTGGCGGGGCTTCCTGCGGGCCCCTGCGGCCCCTGTGGCCCCTGCGGCCCCGTAGGCCCGGCGGGCCCCAGCGGCCCTTGCGTGCCGGCTTCTCCGATGGGTCCCTGGGGCCCGATCGGCCCCTGGGGCCCCATCGGTCCCTGGGGCCCCATCGGCCCGGCGGGCCCCACACAGCCGCAGCAGCCGCAGTCGCCGCGGCCGTTGATCATTTTAGTGGAATAGTAGTCGTTTTCGCTCATATGGCTCTCCTCCCCGGGCCATTCTATGCAAGGTGCATTTCACCGGCCACGAAAGCGGCAAAAAGCCGTGCGCTCATTCGAGCACACGGCTTTTTGAAAACGGGAAGATCACGCTACTCCTGCCGGCAGGTGAAGAGGATGACCTGCCGATCCCGGGCGATCTGCTTGAGCAGCTCGATGGCCTGCTGGAAGCGGGTCTCGTCCAGATTCACCAGCGCGTCGTCCAGGATCAGCGGGCAGGGCTCGCCGTCGGGGAGGGCCAGCTCGCACACGGCCAGACGCACCGCCAGATACATCAGATCCAGGGTGCCGGCGCTGAGGTACTCGGCGTCCCGGGCCACCGCGTCGCCCTTGGTACGGGTGCGGGCGGAGAAGTCCCGGTTGATGAGCACATCCTCATAGCGCCCGCCGGTGACGGCGGACATATACTGAGCGGCCACCCGGCCCAGCTCCGGCGAGAAGCGGGTCTGGATCTCCCGATCGGCGTCCCGCAGGGCCTCCAGGGCAATACCGATGGCGTCGTACTCGGACTGGATCTGCTCGTGCTCCTCCTGCATACAGCTCAGGGAGCTGGACAGGATCAGGGGATCTCCTATGGCGGAGAGACGGCCGCGCAGCGTGGCGATCTGGGCGGAGAGCTGCTCCTCCCGGACGCGGGCGGCGCTGAGCTCCCTGCTGAGACGGACGGCCTCGGAATTGCCCGCCGCAAAGTCCAGCTCCTGGATCGCGTATTCCTCCAGGGCGGCCTGCTTCTGATTGGCGGATTCAAAGCGCTGGCGGGCTTCCAGCTCCTGCCGCTCCGCGGCGGCGACGGCCTCGTTCAGCGCGCGGGCCCGCTCCAGCGCGGCGCCGATTTCAGCCTCGTTGACGGCCCCGTATTTTTTCAGAATGTTCCGGCGCCTTTGCAGAAGCTCCACGGTCTGTCGGCGCAGCTTGGTGTAGCCCATCATCAGCACCACCGACACGACGCACAGCACTGCGGCCAGCAGGATCAGGACGATGGACTCGGTAGTGGAATAAAAGGCGGCGGCGACGATGGCCAGCAGGAAAAAGAGCAGCGCGGGAAGCAGACGGCGGGCGCCCGCCTGGGGGATGTGCGTCTGCTGAAGCTCCGCCAGATCGGATTCTGCGTCCCGCTCCAGATCCTCCAGCTTTCGGTCGCCAAAGGGACTGTCCCGCAGCTCCCGGCGGCGCTGGGAGAGGGCGTCGATGGCGTCGTCATGGGCTTCGCTGCTGGCGCGCAGGGCGCTGCGGCTCTGATTCAGCCGATCCAGCGCTTCCCGCCGCTGGCGCTTGCGGGCGGAGATCACGGCCTTTTCCAGGTCGGCGGTGCGTCTGCGGGATTCCTGGAGCTCGTTTTCCATCTCCTCCAGCCGCTCCACCGAGCTTCCCATGTCGTTCAGGAGCAGCTGGGCCTCGTCCATCTTGCCCTCCAGCTCCGGCAGGAAGCCCCGCCGGTTCCAGCGGCGCTTCCGCTGCCAGGCCCGCAGGCGCTCGTCGGCCTCGCTGTAGGAGGTCTGCTCCTCACCGGAGGAGACGATGGACTGGATGCGTTTTTCCAGCTCGGGGCTGCCGGTGACGCCCACATTTCCCTGGGCGATGAAGGCGCTGCGGCGGAAGACCTCCTTGCTGACGCCGGTGAGCAGCTCGCCGGCGTTGGAGCCGTTCATGTTTTCCACCGGGATGTTGGTGCCGGTATAGGTGGCGGAGAATTCCCGCATGGGGGCGTTTTTGGCCCGGGTGCTGCGGGTCAGGGTGATATCGCAGCGGTCGGCGGTGAGCTCCATGGTGCCTTCCATGGGCGCGCCGGACCAGGGGACGTACTTGAGCTTATCCGGCAGATAGCCGCTGCGCACCCGCTCCGCGCTGTCCACGCCGTAGAGCATGGCCCGGATGAAGGCGCACCAGGTGGATTTACCGCTCTCGTTGGGGGCGTAGATGATGTTCAGCCCCTCATGGAAGCGGAGGCTCTCGTTCTGCAGCATCCCGAAGGACGCGGTCAGCTTATTGATCTTCATGCTGTACCACCTCCTCCGCGTTGTCCAGGGCGGCCAGCCCCCAGCGGGCGGCCTGCTCCAGCTTTCGCCGCTCCAGCTCGTCTCCGGCTGCGTCATAGCGCGCCTTCAGCCGGCCCAGAAAGAGCCCGCGGAGCGTATCCTCGCCCACGCAGTCCCAGATCCCCTGGCGCAGTCGGGTCTCGTCCCGGAGCTGCAGCTCGAAAAAGAGCTCCGAGAGGTTGGCATAGAGGCGCTTCAGATCCGGCGCGGTATCGGTCTCCCCGGTGAGGATCAGCCGATAGACGTCGCAGACGGTGTCGTCCGGCAGGGCGCTGTGGATGGCCAGCAGGGGATCGGTGCCCGTGACGTCCACCCGCAGCGTCTCATAGCGCCGCCCGGCGATGGAGACCTGCCGCAGCCGGCACTGGCCGTTTTCCAGCTCCACCAGGTTGACGGTCTTCTCGCCGGTCTCGTCGAAGCCCCGGCCCTCCGGGCAGCCGGGCCAGGAATACCAGGTGTTCCCGGCCTTCCGCAGCCCGCTGGCCTTATGGACGTGGCCAAGCGCCGCATAGTCCAGCCCGCTCTGGGCAAGCTCCTCCTCCGTGATGGGATCGTAGGGGCTGTCCTTGACGCCCAGATCCCCATGGAGGCAGAGGAGATTGACCACGCCCTCCGTTCGCTCCGCGCAAAAGCCCCGCAGCAGAGGGCCGCTGCGCTCCTCGGTAAAGGCGGCGCCGTAGACCCGCGCGTGCAGCTTGGGCAGCTCCAGGCAGCGGATGGCGTTTTCGCGGAAGATATACACGTTCTCCGGCATCTGCAGCCTGGCGTAGGGAGATCTGGCGGTGTAGCAGTCGTGATTGCCCGGGGCGATCACCACCGGCGCGGGGATGCTGCGCAGCCGCCGCACCAGCTCTTCCCCGGTCTCGAAATAGGGGCTGGAGCTGTCCAGCAGGTCGCCGCTGAGCAGCACCAGATCCACCTGCTCCTTGGCGGCAAGCTGTGCCAGGGCGTCCAACAGCTCCCGCTGCTCCTTGCGGCGGATGGAAGCCTTCCCTGCGGGCAGCGCCTCGAAGGGGGAGTCCAGATGCAGGTCAGCCGCGTGAAGAAGTTTGATCGTACTCATGTCAGTCGTATCGCCTCCGCTCTCTCACAGCGGCCCGTCTCCGGGTCGATGGTAAACAGGCAGCCCTCCAGCTTTACCGGGCCCTTGGCCGAGTCGTAGCGCCGGGGCGGGTCGCCCATAAATTTGCCGATGCTTTGTTCCGGGTCGATGCCGAGGACGGAATGGACCGGCCCGGTCATGCCCAGGTCGGTGATGTAGCCGGTGCCCTTGGGCAGCACCTGGGCGTCCGAGGTCTGCACATGGGTGTGGGTGCCCCAGACGGCGCTGGCCTTCCCGTCCAGCAGGAAGCCCATGGCCCGCTTCTCGCTGGTGCCCTCGGCGTGGAAGTCCACCAGGATGATTTTCTCCTTGATCTCCGCCATGTAGCCGTCGGCAATGACGAAGGGGTTGTCGGTGTTGGTGTCCAGCGTGAAGCGGCCCATCAGATTCAGCACGCACACGTCCCCGAAGGAGGTGTGGTAGGCGTCGATGCCCCGGCCGGGGCACTGGGGGCCGTAGTTGCCCGGGCGGAGGATCTTCCGCCGCTCGTCCAGATAGGGGCGCAGCTCCGTGCGGGTCCAGGTGTGGTTGCCCAGGGTGATCACGTCCACGCCCGCCCGGAAAATGAGATCCGCCTGCCGGGGCGTGATGCCCACCACGTTGGCGTTTTCGCCGTTGGCCACCACGAAGTCGATGTTGTTTTCTTTTCGATAATCCTTCAGCCGTTTGCTCAGGAAGTCCAGCCCCGGCTCGCCGCAGATATCGCCCACGGCAAGAATCTTAACAGCCATCTCGCGTACACGCTCCGCTTCCATATTATTTCATTTTATTATACCATACTTTTCCTGATTGTAGCAATGACTTTCTTGGACATAATACAAGCAGATTCGTGAAAGGGAGCGAAGAGATGAAAGCACAGTTCTATCTGGGCATGGGCCTGGGGATCGCGGCGGGCACAGCGGTGACGATGCTGATGAAGCCGAAAAAGACGGGGATGCAGAAAGCCATGGATTCCGCCAGGAAAACCGTGGATCAGGCCATGCAGAAGCTCGGCGGCTGAAGCGAAAAAGCAGCCAACGCAGACAAAAGGCAGGGAGCGTCTTGCTCCCTGCCTTAAGTTGTAGACAAAGTAGGTTTCATGTCATTGCGAACCGTAGGGCCGAGCATTGCTCGGCCGACCATGGTTCGCCGACCAATGGTCGGCGCTGCGGTGTGGCGATCCGTATTCTCTAAAAGCCTTGAAATATAGGCATTTTTGGAGAAAGCGGATTGCCACGACCAGTTTGCGAACTGGTCTCGCAATGACAGACGCATTTTGCAACGCGCCCTTCTGCGCGATCCGAATCCTAAAACCTAAAACCTATCCCCCGCGCTCAGCGGCAGACCAGCTCCCCGTCCGCCGCGTCCACGGTGATGGTGGCTCCGGGGCTCAGGTCGCCCCGCAGGATGGTCCGGGCGATCAGGGTCTCCACGCTGCTCTGCAGCACCCGCCGCAGGGGCCGGGCGCCGTAGAGGGGATCGTAGCCCCGCTGGATGATCAGACTCTTGGCGGCGTCCGTCAGCTCCAGCTTCAGGTTCTGCTCGGCCAGGCGCTTGCGCAGGCCCTCTACCAAGAGGTCGATGATGCCGGTCAGGTTTTCCCTGGTCAGCGGGCGGAACAGGATGGTCTCGTCCAGCCGGTTCAAAAATTCCGGCCGGAAGGCCCGCCGCAGCTCCGCCATCACGGCCTCCTGCGCCTCCGGGGTGATGCTGCCGTCGGGGCCGATGCCCTCCAGCAGATAGGGGCTGCCCAGGTTGGAGGTCAGGATGATGATGGTGTTCTTGAAGTCCACGGTGCGGCCCTGGGAATCGGTGATGCGCCCGTCGTCCAGGATCTGCAGCAGGATGTTGAACACGTCCGGGTGGGCCTTCTCGATCTCGTCGAAAAGCACCACGCTGTACGGCTTGCGCCGCACGGCCTCGGTGAGCTGGCCGCCCTCGTCGTAGCCCACGTATCCCGGAGGCGCGCCGATGAGCCGGGAGACGGAGAACTTCTCCATGTACTCGGTCATGTCGATGCGCACGATGTTGTGCTCGTCGTCAAACAGGCATTCGGCCAGGGCCTTGGCCAGCTCCGTCTTGCCCACGCCGGTGGGGCCAAGGAACAGGAAGGAGCCGATGGGCCGGTTGGGATCGGCGATGCCCGCCCGGGAGCGCAGGATGGCCTCGGTGACCTTCTGCACCGCCTCGTCCTGGCCCACCAGGCGCTTGTGGAGCTGCTCGTCCAGGTGCAGGATCTTCTCCCGCTCGCCCTCCATCAGCCGGGACACGGGGATGCCCGTCCACTTGGCCACGATCTCGCTGATCTCCTCCTCGGTGACGGTGTCGTGCACCAGGCCGCTGTTCTTCCGGTTCTCGCTGTTCTTCTCCGCCTCCCGGAGCTGACGTTCCAGCTCGGGCAGGTCGGAATACTTGAGCTTGGCGGCCTTCTCGTACTCATAGCGGAGCTGGGCGTTTTCGATCTCGCCGTGGAGCTTTTCGATCTCGCCCTTGAGGCGCTTGACCTCGTCCACGCTGTTCTTCTCCGCCTCCCAGCGGGATTTCATGGCGTTGAAGCTGTCCTTCTGCTCGGCCAGCTCCTGGCGCAGCTTGGAAAGGCGCTCCCGGCTCAGCGGATCCTCCTCCTTCTTCAGGGCCATCTCCTCGATCTCCATCTGCATGATCTTCCGGCGGATGTCGTCCAGCTCCGCGGGCATGGAGTCGATCTCCGTGCGGATCTTGGCGCAGGCCTCGTCCACCAGGTCGATGGCCTTGTCCGGCAGGAAGCGGTCGGTGATATAGCGGTGGGAGAGGGTGGCGGCGGCCACCAGGGCTGCGTCGTGGATGCGCACGCCGTGGTAGACCTCGTAGCGCTCCTTCAGGCCACGGAGGATGGAGATGGTGTCCTCCACCGTGGGCTCATCCACCAGCACCGGCTGGAAACGCCGCTCCAGGGCCGCGTCCTTCTCGATGTACTTGCGGTACTCGTCCAGGGTAGTGGCGCCGATGCAGTGCAGCTCGCCCCGGGCCAGCATGGGCTTGAGGAGGTTGCCCGCGTCCATGCTGCCCTCGGTCTTGCCGGCGCCCACGATGGTGTGCAGCTCGTCGATGAAGAGGATGATCTTGCCCTCGGACTTGCGGATCTCCTCCAGCACGGCCTTGAGCCGCTCCTCAAATTCGCCCCGGTACTTGGCGCCGGCGATGAGGGCGCCCATGTCCAGGGAGAAGATGGTCTTGTCCTTCAATCCCTCGGGCACGTCCCCCCGGACGATCCGCTGGGCCAGGCCCTCGGCGATGGCGGTCTTGCCCACGCCGGGCTCGCCGATGAGGACGGGGTTGTTCTTGGTCTTGCGGGAGAGGATGCGGATCACGTTCCGGATCTCGTTGTCCCGGCCGATCACCGGATCCAGCTCGTTCTCCCGGGCCCGCTTCACCAGGTCGGTGCCGTATTTGGTCAGGGCGTCGTAGGTGCTCTCCGGATTGTCCCCGGTGACCGGGGCGGTCTTCACCTTGCTCAGCTCCTCGGTAAAGGCGTTTTTGGTGATGCCGTGGTCGGCGAAGATGCGCTTGATGGCCGGGGTGGCCGCGGCGAAAATGCCGATCATCAGGTGCTCCACGGAGATGTACTCGTCCCCCATGGACTTGGCGGCCTTTTCGGCGGCGTTCAGCACCCGGTTGGCCTCGGCGGAGAGGTAGACGGAGTCGGCGTTCCCCACCTTGGGCAGCTGCCGGATGGCGCTGTCCAGCTCGGCCAGCAGGGCGTCGGCGTCCACGCCCATCTTGCCCAGCAGGGAGGGGATCAGCCCCCCGTCCTGATCCACCAGGGCGTAGAGCAGATGCTCCGGCGTCAGATAATTGTTGTGATTCTCCTGGGCCATGGCCTGGGCGGTCTGGATGGCCTCCAGAGACTTGCGGGTATAATTCTCAGCGTTCATAGGAACACCCCCAGTACGAATGAATAATGAATAATGAATAATTATGGTGTCGCCTGCGGCGACGGATCATGAGCCCGAAAGGATCAAATGTGCAGCTTGGCCTGGAGCATGTGGGCGTAGTAGGCGGCCTCCACCTCATGGGCGTCGTAGCGGCCCGAGAGGTAGCCCTTCATCAGCCGGTCAAAGAGCTGGATGTACTCGGACAGGGCCCCGGCCAGCTCCTCGGCGCTGCAGTCCCGCTCCGGCACCGCGAGGGAGCGCAGGAATTTGCCGTCGTAGAGGGCGTAGTCGATCCGCGCGCCGGTGCTCGGCGCCAGATGGGCGTCCTCGATCCGCTTCCAGAGGCGGAAGAACTCCGTCATGGCCTGCAGCAGGGGGGCGGACTGGGTGCGAAACAGCACCGACAGCTCGCCGATGGACTCGTCCCCGCCCCGGTACAGCTCCACCTCGTATTTCACCGTGGGCCGGTATTTGTACTCCAGCGAGCTTTTCAGGGACATGCTGGAGGAGTTGGGCGCGAAGAAGGGCACCAGATCCCGGCTGGGGCTCAGCAGAGCCTGGATGGTGCTCAGCACGTCGTTGATGCGCCGCTCCGGCGTGGTGTAGCCCACGTACTCCGCCAGAATCTGGTTGATGAGGCTGGAGCGGTTGGTGCCCATCCGGTGGGCGGCTGCGTCGATCTCCCGCACCACCTCGTCGTTGAGCATCAGGCTGTATAGCGTCTTTTTCATCGGAAAGCTCCTTTCCCGGGGGCTGCGCCCGCCTTCCTGCGGGCCGCTTTCCCCTTCTCTCATGGCTGTATCATACACCCGAGCAAAACTTTTGTCAATAGTTATATATAAGTTTACAAACAATTTATATATGTAATTTCAAAAATACTTGCCCTTGCATTTTACCCGGCCATCGGTTATACTATTACAGCAATTGGAGGGTTACTCAAGTGGTCGAAGAGGCGTGACTCGAAATCTCGTAGGCCGGTAACTCCGGTGCTAGGGTTCAAATCCCTAACCCTCCGCCATAAAAGGTAGGTAATTTTGATAGAATTACCTGCCTTTTTCTTTTGCCTGAAAATGTTCTGAGAACGCCGAAATCCGGTTATTTCAGAACATTTTTATTATAATTTCCTAAAAGCAACGCCGCCACGGAGCCCTTTCCGCAGCGGCGCTTTGCTGTTATGTAAACTTGTTGTCCTTCCCCTCCAAGACAAATCGTTCTCACAGAGGGGTATCGTTCAATTTGAGGGGTATCGTTCTCACAGAGGGGGAATCGTTCAATTTGAGTCCGTTTCAAGCGTTACGGGAATGTATACCTTCTTTAACGGAATCATTTTCCGATACTTCTCGCCAAGCTGGTCATAATACTTCAGCACGAGCTCAACCAACTCTGTTCCGTTGATTCCTCGGATGATCGGAGTGTTTTCAAGGTACTTCTTCGCATTTTTCGTATAATTGGATAGCGTAACAAATAGGCCATAGTCACCCTCGCGCATCGCACCTTTGAGCGACTGAATGGTCGTTTCCTTAATATCCCCATCCTGACTCTTAACTTGAACGAGAATCCGAGGCGGAAGTTCATCCTTATATGCAGTGATGTCAATTCCGCTATCACCGCCATGAGGAGACACCGTCGTCCTGTATCCCATCGCTCGCAGAAGATCCGCCACAAACTCTTCGAGATCATAGCCCTTGAGCTGACGGCTGATTTCTTTGAGAATGAAATCCTTTGTACTTTCTATGATTTCTTCTGCAGTAGCTCCAACACTTTCGTCTTCCTCAGGAAGATTCTTTTTAAAGCCCTTATCAAGGGAAGCAAGGAACTCATCTGCATAGTTTTTTACAGTGAAAAGAGACATGAATGACCCTATTTCATACAGAGCTCCCTGAGAGAACGACGTACGCGGGAGATGCTTTATCCACTTCACCCGCCGTTGCTGTTTGTATTCAGCAGCATTTGGCTCATACTGATAATCACCTTCGATTACGCCGATATTGACCATTCTGTCTGATTTCGATGGAAATACCACATAGTCACCAATTTGCATCTCATGTATAAAACGATAGAGCATGCCAGAACTTGTGGCAATACTGCCTTTCTTGGCATCAGGGTATGCTATGGCATACTTCTCTCGAAAAGACTCCCTGTCTGGAGAGATAGCCGACAGATCCCCCATCTCTTTCCAACCGACGGCAATTACATTTCCATGAAGGAATAGATTATCATCCTGTGTGTGGATTCCCCATAGCTTTGCTTCTTCTGCCATAGTGCATTCACCTACCATTCAGTACTGTCCATATAATACAGCTTTGAGGCTCCTTTTTCAATTCTATTTTGTCTATTAATCACTACTCTTAGTATTCCGTTCAATAGATCACTGCCTTGAGCGCTGAATGGTATCTTACACTCTTGGAGTTGTGACGCAACCCACAGGTCGGTTTTTACTTCTTTCTTTGCCATTACTGCTTACCCTCCTCCCGAAGTTTCTTTATCCACTCGGCGATCACAGCAGCAACCGTTGTATCATGCTCTGCAGCATAGACTTTGAGAAACCTTTTGTCGTCAGGTGAAAGAGCAATATTCATGGCAACACGTTGTTCTTTCGAGTCTATTTCGTTATTTGCCCTCATACATATACCCCCAATTATGTTTTTCCTTATTTACGTATTTGCACATCTATGTATAGAATACACAAACTGCATCAAAATGGCAATACTGTTATTCGATTAATTATCCTTTTCTATATTGTTCACTTTGCACCCCCTTAAATTGAAATGCACCCCCCTGAACAGGCGGTGCACCCCCTACCGCGAAATTCTATCAAAACAGTGAAACAAATCCATAAAAGTACTCTGATTTTAATAGAATCAGGGTACTTTTCTTTTTGCCAAAAACCCCAGTATTACTGGGCTTTTCAGAGTTTAAGGCCGATCTCGGATCTCCCCGGGACCGGCCTTTTTTTCTTTTATGTGGTTTTTATGGGTTCCTGCCAGTTTTTGGGTTCGTTGGAATATTGGGTAGGTTCATTGGAATATAGCCAGGTTCGTTGGATTATTGGGTAGTTCGTTGGATTATTGGGTAGTTCGTTGGAATATTGGGCAGTTACGTCAAGCAAGGACCGCGAGGGTGTTCAGCATATAGGCGAAGCGATGTCCGAAGCCCTCAGACTCCACGACGAAGGAATGAGCCCGGGCAACGATGCAACCGTCGGGTGTGGGAATGATGTAGACCCACTGCAGTTGATCTGCCATGTTGTTGGTGCCCTTGATCACGGACGCTTCAAACCAGATGCACGGTCCGACTTTGTCCAGCTCGCGAGTCTCCCGCGTAATGTCATAGTCCCGGGAAAGCTCCTCGATGATTGCCGCAGCGGTGGTCTCGGCATCGTCTGTGCTGTGGGTCAGCTCCAGATAGTTCTCGGGATTGGCAGGATCGTCCCAGTCGGAAATGAAGCGTTCCCGCTCCGCGTCGCTCTGTCGCACGAAGTTCTCATAGTCGTAGTCCATCTCGAAGCCCAGCGCGGTGTTGACGATATGCTCGTACCGGACGGTCTCCTCCATGCCTTCCAGGATGATGACCGTCTCAAAGCGCTCGCCGTCCTGCCTTGCAATCTCAGTCCTTTCGTCGGGTGTTTCGCTCACAATGCCGCTGATGGCGATGATCTCCAGCCTGGGCTCATTATCCGTCATGTAGTTGGGGTCGTTTAGCCATACCTGACCGCTGCCCATGCAGATCCCCTGCCCGTTGACGAACATGTCCAGGAAATTCTCATCCATCATGGCCTGCCGATCGCTGTCGCTGATGGTTTTGTCCTGCATGTAGTCGATGAAAGCAACGGAATCCGCAAGCTCCGTCCCGTTGATAGTGATGGGATAACGGATCATGTCGGCCATGGCGTACCAGTTTTCACTCAGATACCAGGTGCGCACGTTAAAGCCGACCACGCCCTCGACCTGGTACTTGTCCATGGCGGTGACGCCGGCATAGTGCTGCGGGTCAGTGACAGTCATCATGTTGGAAGCGGGTCCCCAACTGAACGCCGTCACGATCGGGGCGGACTCAAAATCCTCGGTGATGGTCAGGGTGCTGCTCTCGGGATGGAAGACCGCGCGGCCCTTCCCGTCCGTGTAACTCACGGTCTCGGAGTCAACGGTGCCGTCGCTGTTATAGGTGTACTCGGTGAGGGTTGCATTTTCAAACTCCACCGTGAACGTCTCAGTATCGAAACGCCCGCTCATGACCGTAACGTTGCGGAACCAGGGACTGC
>JAEEGI010015652.1_pt1 | contig 15770 bp, 12 predicted proteins | sample 8958751 | NCBI WGS metagenome assembly JAEEGI01 (sample SAMN16246545, study PRJNA631951) | gut metagenome | biome: gut microbiome; feature: rumen; material: KS-attached | host: Bos | place: Iran: Karaj | collected 2018-10
GACGAACCTTTTCGTTGCAGTGAAAACAGGTCTTAATCCTTGTTTTAATGGAAGATGGTCTCTGACCCTGATTTTTGCAACTCGCTGTAAATCAGCATGTCAAGGAATTCAATTTCACAAATTTTAACTGGTTTTTGACCCATGAGTCAAAAATATTTAGCCCTGTTAACATTTGTGTTGCAAAAATAAAAATAAATTCCGGTTCCTCCAAATTTTTTGGCAACGATATAGGAGTTGACCCTGAAAGTTTTTTAATGCCAATTTCGCTAAATAAGCCAATTTCACGAAAAATATTAAAAATTCGCGTTTATTGGCCTAATTGGTGAAATTGGCATTAGCCCCGCAGGGTTTGGGCCAAGTACTATATCATTGCAAATTTTTTGGCAGAAAACTCTGGAAACCGCACGCGCGCGCACCGCAATAACCGCAAAGACCGCAGAGCGGCTGCCGCTCCCGGATTCACCATGTAATTGCAGCGTTGACCTTGAAGAGGTCAGACGGGTCGAAGGCCCGGCTTTGTTTTGTAACACCATGCAAGTGGGTCGAAGGCCCACGCAGCTTGGTGAGAGACAATCCGTCAGGCTAGTGCCTCGTAGAGGAACTTCATAGCCCCAGCCCTCGAAGTTCGTCTTCGACGCACATTCACGCACGTTTCCTCGACACCAAGCGGCAAACGTCTTCGACGTTCTTGCATGGTGTTTCTCATTGAAATCGGGCCTTCGACCCGCTATGCCTTTTCAAGGCAAGACGCCGAAAAAACTCACATCACGCAAAAATCCCACGAGTGCCCATCGATCACTGATGAACATTCGTGGGATTTCATTCCACTTAATCCTTGTTTTAGTGGAAGATGGTCTCTGACTAACAAGTTCCTTGAGCCTAATCTTGTGGTTGAACTGAAGTCTTAATCCTTGTTTTAGTGGAAGATGGTCTCTGACATGATATGAAAAAAACATTATTGGTAATCTTATATTAGTCTTAATCCTTGTTTTAGTGGAAGATGGTCTCTGACAGCGATTTTTGTAACTCGTTGATTATCAGCATGTCAAGGAATTTGATTTCACAAATTTTAACTGGTTTTTGAACCATCGGTCAAAAATATTTAGCCCTGTTAACATTTGTGTTGCAAAAATAAAAATAAATCCCGGTTCCTCCAAATTTTTTCGCAACGATATCGGAGTTGACCCTGAAAGTTTTTTAATGCGAACCTTTAGTTCGGCGAAGCCAATTTCACGAAAAATATTAAAAATTCGCGTTAATTGGCCTAATTGGTGAAATTGGCATTAGCCCCGCAGGGTTTGGGCCAAGTACTATATCATGGCAATTTTTTGGCAGAAAACCCTTGAATCCACACGCGCGCACCGCAATAACCGCAATGACCGCAAAAGTCGCAAACTGGGCGATTGCTGTTATCGGTTTTTCAACAGGATTGGCCCCGCTGGAGCAAAGGCGAGGCCACCCCGTCGGGGGTAACCTCGCTTTTTTGGGGCCATTCCATCAATGCCCTCAGGTTAGATGTGTTGAGGGGAACTGTCCTGCCCGTTACTTCTTGATGAAGTGGTAATTGCCCGTGATGTCGTTGAAATAGACGTCATAGTTGCCGGCCTCTACCGAGATGTTGGGCCCGTACCACAGACCTTCTCCCCAGGGGAAGGAAAGGCCGCCCCAGTTGGAGCCCCAGCCGTCGTCGGCCGAAAACTTGAGTTCGTTGTAGCCGTTGAAGGAGCAGTTCCTGAACAGCCAGTCGTGGTTGTTCTTGAAGGGGTTGAGGTTGGTCATGTGGAAGTTCGCATCGTCGACTGCCCAGTCGTTGTGGGTGCCCACCAAGGTGATGCTGCCATAGACCACTGGCGACGGTCCGGTGTAGGGCTCGACGGTGAAGGTGTCCGTGCGGGTGTCCAGCGTGATGACGTAATAGCCGTCAGCGCTTACGGTGAAGGATTGAACCTGGTCGCTGTTGCCGTGCACGAAGTTGCCATTCTGGTCTACTCCCCAACGGTCGTCCCAGTTGCCGGGGGTGTGCAGGACAAGGAGGTAGTCATAGTGGCTAAAGAAGCCTGTGTAGGTGAGCGTGCCCCTGCCCCTGTCGTCAAACTCGCCGATGGGAAACAGCGGGATAAGACTCTGTCCGACGCATTGCGGTCCGCTGTTGTCCCACTCAATTGTTCCCACATTGGAGCCGATGAGGTACCACATGTCGATGCCGCCCATGGGCCAAGCACTCGTGAGCAGGTAGTCGATGAGGGCGCTCACGTCACTGATGGACACCTCGCCGTCGAGGTCGGCATCGGCGGCTTCAAGCACGATGTTGCCTCCCGTGAGCAGGTAGTCGATGAGGGCACTCACGTCGCTGATGGCCACCTCGCCGTCACCGTCCACGTCGCCGCGGATGGCGTCGGTGGCGAAGGTCGTCTCGCTGATGTGCTGGAACTTCTTCCAGATGGCGGTGTTGCCATAGGTGGTGGCGGTTCCCGTAGGCACCACCAACTGGGTGTTGGCGTAGTGGCTGTCGTTGAACGGCTCATAGAACACATGGGTGTGCGAGTCGTAGTGCTGCTGGCACACGGGAGGCACGGTGGCCTTGACCATGAGTTTCTGGAGTTGGGGCGTGTTGTTGAACGCCAGGTAGCCCAGCGAGGTGAGCGTCGAGGGCAGTTCGGCCTGCGTGATGCCGGTGCAGCCGCCGAAGGCGCTGCTCTCGATCGTCGTTACCCCCTCGGGGACGATGACGGTGGTCAAGCCCGTGTTGTCGAAGAAAGCCGAACTCTTGATGGTCCGTAACGTGGTGGGCATCACCACCTCCTGCAGGCCCGAAGCGCCGCGGAATGCGACCGAACCGATGGTTGCGGTGCCATCGGGGATGGTGTAACGGGTGGTCTTGCCGTTGGGGAAGGCTACCAGCATCGAGCGGTCCTTGCTGAACAGCACGCCGTCGATGCTCGTGTACTTGGTGTTGTAGGGGTGGACGAAAATCTCCTCCAGGTTGCCGCTGTAGCAGAAGGCGGAGCCGATGATGCTGTCCACACTGGCTGGAATCGAGAGCGACGTGAGCGCATTGATGTGGGAGAGCGAGAACTGGCCGATCTGTTTCAGTCCCTCATGCAGGCGCAGCGTCTGGAGGTTGGTGCAGCCGTAGAACGCATAGCCGCCAATCTCGGTGACCGTGAAGGGCACCTCGGCACGGACCATGCTGGAACAGTTCATCAGTGAATTGCTGGCCAGCGCCTTCACCGTGCACAGGTTGCCAATGTAAGGCACCTTGGGCGGGATGCCGGGATCCATGATGCCGGTGCTGGTGGCATCAGTCACATTGACGTTGTGGTTGTTGTCGATAGTGGTGAACTCGAGGCTGTCGACCGTGAAAGTCTTGCCCGACTGGAGCGTGGATATCATGTTGACATTGGGATTGAAATAGCTGGAGAGCCAGTTGTGGGACTGGTAGTCGCTCACCGCATTGCCGGGGACATAGAACGTGAAATCTTCATGTAAGCCGACAGCGTAGAAGGCATTACTGCCCACCGTCGGTGGCGCCGGGCTGGCAATGGTGATATCCGCAACCTCGGTGTCCATCTCGAAGGCGAGCGCTTCGATCTGCTTGATGGTGGAGGGCAGATAGACCGACTTCAACGAGGAGCAATTGCCAAAAGCATCCTGTCCGATGGTTTCCACTCCCTCGTCAATAACCACACGTTCGACACTGGAGTTCATGAAACATGCTTCGGTAATCTTCTTGATGCCTGAGGGGATGTAAACCGACCGCAGCAGGGTGGTACCAGTAAACGAGTCATAATCGAGGGAGTCGGTCGAGTTCAAGATGGAATAGTGCTTGTCGGGGCGGCCACTAGGGTACTGCAACAGCGTCTTGCCGTCACTCGTGTACAAGACCCCGTAGTTCGACATGTAATCCTGGTTTCCGGGATCCACGTCGATCTCGACCAGCGAAGCGCACTGAGCCCACGCAGCGTTACCGATAGCACTGACACTGGCGGGAACGTGGACGGTCGTGAGCTTGTCGCAGGCCTGGAATGCGATCTCTCCAATAGATGTAAGCCCCTCGGGCAGTGTCACTGAATACAGGTTGTCGCAGCCGAAGAATGCTCCCCGGGTGATGGCCCTGGTGCCGGCAGGAACCTGATAGTCGGTGCCCAGCATGTTGGGGTAGGCAACAAGCGAGTCCAGCGCTGCAGTGAACAGCACGCCGTTCTGCGAGCGGTAATGGGTGTTGCCGCTGCTGACGTAGATGTAACTCAGTGAGGTGCATTCGCTCAAGGCCGCCTCGGCAATGGTCGTCACGCTGGCAGGAATCGAGAACGTCGGCAACGATGTGCATGACTGAAAAGCACCGTTCTGGATGGTCTCTACACCATTCTGAATGGTGACAGAAGCCAGGCTCTCGCAGTTATAAAAAGCAAAATAGGAAATCTCGCGGACCGACGATGGGATAGTCACCTGGGTCAGCGATGTGCATTGGAGGAAACACTGCCGGCCCAGGAAGGTGACGTTGTTGCCTATCGTGACACTTGACAAGTTTGAGCAGCTCATGAAGGCAAACTCATCGACAAGAGTCACACTGTTAGGAATGACAACCGCCGCCAGGCTAGAACACTGATAGAACGCGCCATAGTTGATGGAAGTGACCGTGTTGGGAATAGTGATGCCTGTCAAGTCCGGGCTCCCACGGAAGGCCATCCGTCCGATGGCTTTCACCTGATAGGTGACGCCTTGGTAGGTGACACTCGACGGGATGGTGATGTCGCCGCTATAGTAGTTGAAGTTGGTGTCCTTGTAGGTCACTTCAACAGTGTTGGATCCGGTGATGTTGTAGTAAATGCCGTCGACCATGAATTTTTTGTCCTCCTGGATGTTGTCAAAATTGTACCACGGTGCCGTGCCTTGATAACTGCTTTTCGAGCCGAACGGAACGTGGAGTGTCGCGTTGGCGTAGGTGCTGGCATCAAAGTTGTTGGCGTTGGTTGAGCGTGCTGTAGTCCATAGGCATCTCACATCGGCCAGGCTGGTGCAGCCCTTGAAGATGTTCTGATACATGCTCATCACCGAACTGGGAATGGTCACACTGGTCAATGACGTACAGTTCATGAAGGCTTCGTTCATGATGTACTCAATGCTTTCGGGCAATTTGATATTGGTCAAGTTAGCGCAGTCCTTGAAGGACTGGTAACCGATGGTGGTGACCGTGTAGGTGGTGCCCTGGTAGGTCACTGTCTCCGGGATTTCGATATTTCCGCTGTAGGAGTTGAATTCGCCATTGTTCACAACGGTCACATTGGTACCACTACTGATTTGATAGTAGATGCCAAATCTCTCAAAATCGTAGGCATTGGCCGGCAATGCCATTGCAAGACATGCTGCCAGAGCAGCTAACGTCATGAAGTTAATCGTTTTTTTCATAAGCATTGGGTTTTTATAATGTTATTGATTGTTTCTAAAATGCAAATTTAGTTATAATCGACGTTTTAAGCAAATGAATGAAACGGAATTAGGAATTTTCTCTGAAATTTTTAAGTTTTTTGCAACATTATTTTGCAAATATGTATTTTTCTCCTAACTTTGTGAGTTGTTTAACGTTAATCCGCCATTGCCATGAGTGACAATCAGGGTAACCAACAGGGTTTCTGGTCGCGCGTGTTCCATCTGTACTACGATGGATTCCGCAGCATGACTGTGGGGAAGACGTTGTGGCTCATCATTTTCATCAAGCTCTTCATCTTCTTTGTCGTCATCAAGTTGCTGTTTTTCCCTAATTTTTTGAGTACCAAGTGTGATACCGAACAGGAAAAGTCCGAGTATGTGAGGCATCAGTTGACCGACCGTTAACCTCTTGATCGACAATGAACTATAAACTTTAAACATGACATAGTATGGAAGAATTAATCAATGTAGTTGACTGGTCGCGAGCGCAGTTTGCTCTCACGGCAATCTACCATTGGCTGTTCGTGCCGTTGACGCTGGGCCTGGGCATCATCGTCGCCGTGATGGAGACGATATACCTCAAGACCAAGAGCGAGAAATGGCTGGCGACAACCAAATTCTGGATGACCATCTTCGGCGTGAACTTTGCCATCGGTGTGGCAACAGGTATCATCCTGGAGTTTGAATTCGGTACCAACTGGTCCAATTACAGCTGGTTTGTGGGCGACATCTTCGGAGCGCCGTTGGCAGTGGAGGGCATTTTGGCCTTCTTCATGGAATCGACGTTCATCGCCGTGATGTTCTTCGGCTGGAAGAAGGTGAGCCCCAAGTTCCACCTGGCAGCCACCTGGCTCACGGCCATCGGTGCCAGCCTGTCGGCACTGTGGATTCTCGTGGCCAACGCATGGATGCAGTATCCCACGGGCTGTGAGTTCAACCCTGCCACGATGCGCAACGAGATGACGAGCTTTGCCGCCGTTGCCCTCTCGCCGATGGCGATGAGCAAGTTTTTCCACACGGTGCTGAGCGCCTGGACGTTGGGCGGCGTGTTTGTGTGCGGCGTGTGCGGATGGATGATGCTCAAGAAGCGTAACGAGGATCATTGCTGGCGCAGCCTCAAGGTGGGTGCCTGGGTGGGCGTTATCGGCATCGTCCTCACGATGATTACCGGTGACACGAGCGCCGTGACCGTGGCCAAGTACCAGCCCATGAAACTTGCTGCCATGGAGGGCCTGTATAAGGGCGACCACGGGCAGTCGATTGTGGCCTTCGGTATCCTGAATCCCTCCAAGCAGGCTTTTGACGACCAAGATCCCTACCTGTTCGACATCAGCATCCCCTACGGCCTCTCGTTCCTGGCAACGCACGATTTCAAGGCATTTGTTCCCGGCATCGAGGACATCATCAATGGTGTGACCTATGACAACGAGGGCAATGAGGTGAACACCGTTTCCTATGCCGAGCGCATGGAGCGCGGGCGCCGTCTGCAGGACATGCTCTCGCAGTATGATGCCGCCACGCGCAGCGATAACCGCTTGATGGTCGACAGCCTCAAGAACGCCATCAATGCCGACTTCAAGAATTTCGGCTATGCCTATCTCGACAAACCCGAGGAGGCGATTCCCAATGTGCCGCTGACGTTCTACACTTTCCACTTCATGGTGACGGTGGGCGGTTACCTGATGCTGTTCCTGCTGCTGGCATTGCTCTTTGTTTACAAGCCTAACATCCTCATCAAGGCGAAATGGGCCAAGTGGTGGCACATCCTGGCCATCATCACCATTCCTCTCACCTACCTGTGCAGCGCCAGCGGCTGGATTGTCGCCGAAGTGGGTCGTCAGCCGTGGACCATCCAGGATCTGATGCCCAACAAGGTGGCTATCAGCGACCTGAGCGCAGGCTATGTGCAGGTGACCTTCTGGATTTTTGCCGTGGTGTTCACGGCCTTGCTGATTGCCGACATCGGCATCATCTGCAAGCAGATTTCCAAGAAGTCGCAGACCGATTTAGATACCGTTAACGATTAACCAGAAAGGAGGAACCAAGTCATGACTACATACAATCTATTGCAAAATTATTGGTGGCTCATCATGTCGGTGCTGGGCGCTTTGCTGGTGTTCCTGCTCATGGTGCAGGGCGGTCAGTCGATGCTCATTCATTATGCCAAGCCCGACAAGCGTGCGTTGCTCATCAATTCGATGGGCCGCAAGTGGGAACTGACCTACACGACGCTGGTGACCTTTGGTGGTGCCTTCTTCGCGTCGTTCCCGTTGTTCTACAGCACGAGTTTCGGCGGTGCCTATTGGCTGTGGATGCTCATCCTGTTCAGTTTCGTTATCCAGGCCATCAGCTACGAGTACCGCTCCAAGCCTGGTAACATCTATGGGTCGCGTTTCTACGACACATTGTTGCTGATTAACGGTATTGTGGGCCCCGTGCTGCTAGGTGTGGCGGTGGCCACGATGTTCTTCGGTGCCGAGTTCACGGTGACCAAGAACAACATCCTCAACGTGCAGGCATCAACCATCTCGCAGTGGGGACCGCGGCACGGCCTGGAGGCTATTGCCTGCTGGAAGTGCCTGCTGTTCGGCTTCATGGTGTTCTTCCTGGCCAGGACGTTGGCCTCGCTTTATTTCATCAACAACATCGATGACGAGGAGGTGGACAAGAGCCAGCACAAGTTGCTGCTGGTCAATGCCGCTGTGTTCGTTATCCTGTTCCTTGCCACGGTGGCCGTGATTTTGACGTCGCCTGGCGTGGGCTATGACGACAGCGGCAATGTCGAGTGGGTGCCCCTGAAGTACCTCAAGAACTACCTCACCATGTGGTGGGCACTGATTATCCTGCTGCTGGGCGTGGTGATGGTGCTCTTCGGCATCGGCAAGACCTTGTGGAAGGCCGATTACCGCAGCGGCATCTGGCCTGCGGGCATCGGCACCGTACTGGTGGTGTTGACACTCTTCTGGGTAGTAGGTTACAATAATACCGCTTATCTGCCCTCGCTGCTCGATGTACAGAGTTCGCTCACGCTGCGCAATAGTTCGTCTAGCGAATTCACCCTCACGGTGATGAGCGTGGTATCGATTCTCGTACCCTTTGTTCTGGCCTATATCGCCTACTGCTGGTATAAGATGGATCACCGCAAACTCACCAGCGACGAACTCGACCACACCGATCACAAGTACTAAGCCAGGCCTAGCCTGTTAACTTTCCGCTTTTTGTCGGGCATTGTTGGACTCGGTCTGACGATGTCCGACAAAAACTGTGTTTTGGCTATCGAATACCAGGATTTTTTTGTATCTTCGCAGTCCAAAAGACTAAAACGACTACAATCATGAATGTGAAGATTAACGATATCGTGCGCTTTCTCAACGATGTGGGAGGCGGCAGAGTGACAAGGATTGAAGGGAAAAACATCTATGTCGAGGACAAGGATGGCTTTGAGCGGCCCGTGTTGGAGCGGGAATTGGTTGTTGTGGGACAGGCAGGAACCAAGGCCTCGGCCTATGAACGCCCGCTCGACATCCGCACCCGCCAGGTCGAGCCCGACAAACCCGCGCCCAGGCCCCAGCCCGCCCCTGAGCCCACGTTGCCCATCGAGGAGACGCCCGAGGGCGAGGTGCTGAATGTCGTGCTGGGCTATGAGGCCCGCGAAATCAAGCACTTGAACACGACCACGTTCTATGCCTCGCTGGTCAACGACTCCAACTATTTCCTCTATTTCACCTACATGACGCGCGGCGACGGTGAGGGCGAGTGGAAAACCCGCTACCACGGCATCGTCGAGCCCAACATCCAGGTGCAGCTCGAGGAGTTCGGCCACGATGACCTCAACGACATGACGCACATCGCTGTGCAGTATGTCGCTTTCAAGCAGGGCAAGGGCTTTAAGTTGAAGAATCCTGCACTCATCGAGCAGCGTCTCGACGTGACCAAGTTCTACAAAGTGCACTGTTTCCACGAGAACCCCTACTTTGACGTGCCCGTCATCGCAGTGGAGATTGTGACCAACGACCGTCCTGCCCGCATGATGCACATCGACAGTGGCGAACTCGAGCGGGCCATGAAGGAGAAAAAGCGCATGGACCGTCCGCAGCGCAAACCCGTGCAGAAGAAGGTTGACAACAACGGTATCATCGTTCAGGACCTGCACATCACCTCGCTGATGGACAACCTGACCGGGATGACGCCCGGTGCCATCCTCGAGTATCAGATGGACAAATTCCGTGAGGTGATGGATGCCAACCTGAACAAGCATGGCCAGCGCATTGTCTTCATCCACGGCAAGGGCGAGGGCAAGTTGCGCCAGCACCTGCTGAGCGAACTCAAGCGCCGTTACCCGCGCTGCACGGCTCAGGACGCCAGCTTCCGCGAGTACGGCTTCGGGGCCACCCAGGTCACGATTCACTAATCTCCTATAAAAACGACAACGTTTATCATAGGAAAACAAGAAATACAACAAATACAAGAATCTGTGTTTCAGTGATTTGTATTTGTTGTATTTCTTGTTTTTTACTTGAGGATGGGGAAGTGGAATTGGCGGAGTTGACGTTCGAGTTGTTTTTCTTGCCCGTCGGTGTATTGGTTGCACAGGGCATGGAACTGGGGGGAGTGGTTCATGTAGGTGAGGTGGGCCAACTCGTGGCAGATGATGTATCGCACAAGGGGTTCGGGCAGGAACATGAGGTTGCGGGAAAGCTGGATGACCTTTTTGGCAGTGCAGTGGCCCAACTTCCTCATGCCGCGCCCCACCTCCAAGCCTGCAGGCTTGAGTCCCAACTCGTCAGCCACACGTTGGGCAAACGGCAACAGGACGGCATGAGCTTGAACGTCCATGGCGCGCCCGATGACGTTGGAAAGGGTACGCTTGACATTGTCGTCGTCAAGATTGGCACTCTCATGGACTTGCAGGTGTAACGTGTCGCCATCCCAATGGTTGAGGATATAGCCCGGCATGCGGCTCTGTGACTCAATGACAATCCGGCACTTGTAGCACTCGATGACCTGCCCCAAGTGGAACGTTACCGAGTCTGGGCGCGGAAGGGTGCGCAATCGCTCACGGTTCATGTCCACCATGCGCTGCAGGTCCCCCAACGAGGCGCCCAATGGCGCTCGCATCAGCAACTGGCCATCGGCATGATAAGTGAACCGCACCGAGGTCATGCCCCGGCGCAGTTCCACATGTATCTTACCGAACTCTTTGTCCTCGATATAGCCTTTCATGGCTTTTCAAACTACGAATTACGCTAATTAAACTAATAATAATCCGTTAATTCGTAGTTTTTAAAAAAGATCAGAACTTGGTGATGCCCATGATTTCGCGCACGTCGGCCAGCGTCTTGCCGGCACGGGCGCGGGCACGCTCGGCACCCATCTCGAGGACACGGTGCAGATAGGCACTGTCGTTCTCGATATCGAGGATGCGCTCACGGATGGGCGTGGTCATTGCCACGATGTCCTCGGCGATTTCCTTCTTGAGGTCGCCGTAGCGGATCGAGCAGTTGTTATAGGCCTCGGTAAAGAACTCCACCTTGTCGGGAGTGCCGACGAGCTTGAGGATGGTGAACAGGTTCTGTACCGGTTCAGCCATGGGCTGGTTGGGCTCGGTGGGGCCGCCGTCGGTAACGGCGCGCATCACCTTCTTGCGGATGGTCTTCTCGTCGTCCACGAGGTAGATGCAGTTGCCCTCGCTCTTGCCCATCTTACCGCTGCCGTCCAGACCGGGCACCTTCACGGGTGCACTGCCGAAGTTGAAGTTCTGCGGCTCATTGAAATATTCAGTCTTGTAGAACGAGTTGAAGCGGCGGGCAAAGCGGCGCGTCAGCTCCAGGTGCTGCTCCTGGTCCTTGCCCACGGGCACGAAGTCGGCCCGCTGGATGAGGATATCCACGGCCATGAGGGTGGGGTAGGTGAGCAGGCCGGCGTTCACGCGCTTGTTGGTGCTGGCACCGATGATTTCCTTGGCCACGTCCTCATCGTCGTCGCCCTGAGTGGGAGCGGTGATGCCCAGCGCCTTGCGGGCCTTGTCCTTGAAAGCGGCGGTGCGCATCAGCTCACCGATGCCCACATGCATGTTGAGCAGCAGGTACATCTCGCTCACCTCGGGAATATCGCTCTGTACAAAGATGGTCGATTTCTCGGGGTCGAGACCGGCGGCGAGGTATTCGGCCAGGATATGGCGCACGTTGGTGTGCAGTTCCTTGGGGTCGGGGTTGGTCGTGAGCGCATGCAGGTCGGCGATGAAGTAGTAACTGTCATACTTGCCCTCGTTCTGCATCTTCACGAAGTTACTCAACGCACCCAGGTAGTTGCCCAGATGCAACTGTCCCGTGGGGCGTATTCCACTTAAAACAATCTTCTTATCCATATTCAAAATAGTTGTATTTTCAATTTTTGTGGCTGCAAAGGTAGTAAATAGTTTTCAGTTTTCAGTTTTCGTTTTTCAGTTTTTTAGGAGCGGGTGCGGTCACTCTACCATCTCCAGCAGTTGCTGGGCGATGCCCGGACATGCCGCGAGGATGCAGATGCCGTGGTCCTCACGGTAACGCTTGACGAAGGCTCCAGCCTCAAGGGCGATGAGTTCGCCGGCGCAGGCGTCCCACTCCTTGAGGTTCAGTTCCCAATAGCCGTCGAGCCAGCCGGCGGCGACATAGCTCAGGTCCATCGCTGCTGAGCCCAGCCGCCGCAATCCCCTGATGCGGGGCATGATGCTTGCCACGCGGTCCAGGTTGTTGTCGGGGTTGGTGGCTTTGTCATAGGGGAAGCCGGTGGAAATCACGGCACGCTCGAGCTGCGTGGTGGATTTGGCCTGGAGCCGGCCGTAGGGGCCGTAGGCACCCTTGCCCCTGATGGCGTAGAATTCCTCGTCGAGCGTCGGCGCATAGACGTAGCCCATCATGGTGACTCCGTCAACCTTGAGGCCGATGGAGATGCAGTAAGTGGCGATGCCCGCGCTGTAGTTTACGGTGCCGTCCAGGGGATCGATGACCCACTGGTAGCGAGCTTGACGGTGGTCGTCACCACTCTCCTCGCTCAGGATGGCGTGGTCGGGATAACGCTCCCGCAGGTGATCGAGAATGATGCGCTCACTGGCCTTGTCGGCCTCGGTCACGATGTCAAATGCGCTGCCCTTGTCTTCGATGGCCAGGTCGCGGCGGCGAAAGTAGGACCTCAATACCTCGCCGGCCTCATGGGCCATCTTGCCGGCGCACTCCAACCAGCCCTGCTGCTGAGGGCTTAACTCGTTGAATAACATGTTTTTCATTGTGCTTAAACCTATATTGAAACCTGAAACAATTTTATTATTGAAAAGGGGGCCACCGTTAAGTGAGCCCCCTTGAGATTTTCGTTAGACAGTGGGTTCCTCGCCCTCGGGGGCGATGGGAATCTGGCGTTTGAAGACTTCCTTGAAGGTGATGAGGGTCTCGCTGCGGCCCAGGCCCATCTTCATGAAGCGGTCGTGGATTACCTGCAGCAGGTGGTCGTTGTTCTGGGCATACAGCTTGATGAACAAGTCATACTTGCCGGTGGTGAAATAGCACTCAACGACCTCGGGGACAGTCTTGAGCCTGGCAACCACCTCGTCAAACTTGGAGGGATCGTTCAGGAAAAAGCCGATGTAAGCACAGGTCTGGTAGCCTACCGATGCAGGATCAATCAGTGAGATGGAACCTTTGATAACGCCCATGTTGTAGAGTTTCTGGATGCGCTGGTGAATGGCAGCTCCCGACACGTTGCAGGTGCGGGCGATTTCCAGATAAGGTTTGCGAGCATTAAGAGAGAGCATTTTCAGGATTTTGTAATCCAGTTGATCTAGTTTTGTTGCCATAATAATATAGTTTTTAATGAGAGTTCAGAAAATGATTTCAAAACACAGTTATTAATTTCATCGATTAGTTGCAGGTTTTAAGCTGCTTAGCGCCATGTTTTCACATTAGACACTGCAAAATTACAAAATATTTCTTACAAAAACGACAAATTATAAGAAAATTTTAGAAAATTTCTTCAATTTTTGAATAACTCTAGTTTTATTCGTTGTTTTTTTACTGTTTTTAGGCACCATTTTCAGTTGCAGAATGGCAGCGGAAAACAGGTTTTTTGTATCTTTGTGGCGCAATGGGGGCGGTTCACGCGGCGGTTCGTGGCTATGAAGCATGTGAGCTTCCGTGTTCCCCTGTCCCCGTGATGTTAAATAATTGTCAGTGAATATGATACTCAAGCAAGCAATAGAACAACTCAACAGCGGCTTGGCAGGAGTGGCCGAGCCCCGTGAAGTGCAGGCAATGATACGCATCATCTGCGAGGACGTGTTCAACTACGACCCCGTGGATGTGGCGCTGCGCCAGGAAAGTGAACTGCCGGACTTTGCCCCCGAGCGCATCAGCGACATCATCTCGCGGTTGCGGCGGCACGAGCCGTTGCAGTACATCGTGGGCACCGCTCTGTTCCATGGCCACAAGTTCAAGGTAACGCCCGCCGTGCTCATCCCTCGCCCCGAGACCGAGCAGCTCGTTGACCTCATCGTCGACGAGAACACGGCTTCTGACCTGCGTGTGCTGGACATGGGCACCGGCAGCGGCTGCATCGCCATCTCGCTGGCCCGTGCGCTGAAGTTTGCCCAGGTCGATGCCTTTGACATCTCGCAGGACGCCCTCGCCGTCGCCCGTGAGAATGCGGCGGACCTCAAGGTCAAGGTGCGTCTGTTCCAGAGCGACATGCTGGCGCCTCAGCCCACGGCACGTTACGATATCATCGTGAGCAACCCGCCCTACATCTGCTGGAGCGAGCGCGAGGCGATGGAGCGCAATGTGCTGGACTATGAACCTGGCCAGGCGCTGTTTGTCCCCGACAACGACCCGCTGCTGTTTTACAAGGCCATCGCCCCCTATGCCGCCCAGTCGCTGGAGCGTGGCGGACGGCTGTATCTCGAAATCAATCAGCGCTTTGGCAACGAGGTGAAGCGGCTGCTCGAGGCCTGCGGCCTGGACGAGGTGCGCATCATCGAGGACAGTTTCGGCCGCGTGCGTTTTGCCGCTGCCGTCAGGAGTTGACCATGAGCCGTAAACCTCACTTTTCCCATCCCGATAATACACGCTGATGCCCATCGACGAGAAATACATGCGCCGCGCGTTGCAGCTGGCACGGCTGGGTGCCGGGCACACCTCCCCCAATCCCATGGTGGGAGCGGTAATCGTGGGCCCCGATGGTGCCATCATCGGTGAGGGCTGGCACCGCCAGTGCGGCCAGGCCCATGCCGAGGTCAATGCCGTCGCCAGTGTCAAGGATGACAGCCTGTTGAAGGAATCGACCATCTATGTGACTCTGGAGCCCTGTTCCCATTATGGCAAGACGCCTCCCTGTGCTCGCCTGCTCATCGAGCGGGGCATCCCCCGTGTGGTGGTGGGCTGCCTGGACCCCTTTGAAAAGGTGGCGGGCCGCGGCGTGGCGATGCTGCGCGAGGCGGGCATTGAGGTTGTCGTGGGGGTGCTCGAACAGGAGTGCCGCAACTTGAACCGCCGATTCATGACCGCCCACACCGCCGGACGCCCCTGGGTGCAGCTAAAGTGGGCACAGACTGCCGACGGATTTATCGCGCTGCCGCCCGACGCTGGCGAGAACCCCCTGCACATGTCCACACCCGTGACCATGAAGCTGATGCACCGTCAGCGCTCGTTGTGTGATGCCATCGTCGTGGGGGCTGCGACAGCCCGTATCGACAATCCCGCGCTCACCACGCGCTACTGGCCCGGCAAGTCGCCATTACGGGTGGTCATGTCGCGTGACTTGTCGTTGCCTGACAACCTGCGTTTGCTCACCGACGGCCGCCCCACCGTCATCTACAATGGCGTGAAAGACGCGGTGCAGGGAGTCGTGGAGTATGTCAAGTTGGATACAACCCATCCCCAGGCATGGCTGCAGGACCTGTACCGCCGTGGGGTGACCAGCGTGATGGTCGAGGGCGGGCTGAGCCTGCTGCAGTGGCTCATCGACGCAGGCACATGGGACGAAGCCCGCATCGAGGTCAGCCCGCGCAGGGTGGGGCAGGGCGTGAAAGCCCCCAGGCTGGACGTGCCACCCATCGCCCGATACCATATCGACGGCAACACCATCACCCTTATACGTCAAAACGCCTAACAGACATCTAAAAGCTTAATTACCAATAATTTGTTCTTATTGTGTCTGTTGTTTTTCCCAAGAGCGTGCTCACCCTGTAGAGACGCAAAATTTTGCACGGCTGTCCCAAGAAAATTTTAACACTGTTTTTTAGTGTTATTTCTTGGGACTGCTGTTGACAATTTGCTATTTTTCATTATTCAAACAAAGATCCAACAACCCCATAC
>JAEEGI010015653.1_pt1 | contig 15768 bp, 10 predicted proteins | sample 8958751 | NCBI WGS metagenome assembly JAEEGI01 (sample SAMN16246545, study PRJNA631951) | gut metagenome | biome: gut microbiome; feature: rumen; material: KS-attached | host: Bos | place: Iran: Karaj | collected 2018-10
TAGCAATAATGATGATTCTGTTAGAACATTCCATAGACCAGGGAAAGATAAAGATTGGCAGTAAGCTTTTCTTTTGCAATCGGCAGGAATGAAAGATAAGCCAGCTTTATCTTTAGATGATGCCCAAGGATAGCAGTTGAGACAGCCGCTGGTGCGGTGTTTTTGCCCATCATCAAGCCCGAGCAGTGGGTAAGGCGCGACGGCCTTTCATTAGACTTTCTTAGAAGTAGAGGCTTACCAAATACCATGTTGCCGCCCCGGGCATGTGTCGCAGCGGAGCAAAGGCTAAAAGAAAAGTACATGAAGCCCGCGACCGCTGCGACTCTTGCCCAGGGCGATTTAGAAGTAGAGGCAGGCCGTCGCGCGGCGCTGGGCGGTGATGTCGACGAGCAGAGTGGTCTACCGCAGGAACGAGGACAGCCACCCTGCTCGGCGGCTTGACCGCACAGCTTAGGGGAGGCAAGGTAAAAGCCCAAGCCTTGCAAAAACCGTGACAGCGGCGGCTTGGTCGGTAGAGGCTAATAATATGAGCTATAGGACAGATGGGACTTATAGTGAAGGGTCGGTGCCCTCTTACGGGGTGCGGCTGCTGTTATTGGCCGCGGAGTGGAGTCCACAGGCGTTTTTGGGTGGGTGACGGGCGACCGACTGCGGTGGGCGTGGCTTATTCTCATCATAAAGCGTTAAGGCGGTGATGTAGCCAGCGACCTGACAACGGACTGAAAGCGGAGCGAGCAGACGACGCTGGAGGTACGGAAGCGTCGTCTGCCCGACGGAGCGAAAGGTAGTCGTCAGGTCGCGGACCTTAGTAAGAGCTGAGGGAGTTCGTTAGCGTTGGCAACGCCCGTGAGCGACCGTAGCGGCGAATGGCAGCAGCAGGCCTTGTGCGGCTGACGGGACAAACACGATGTGGAGACCGCCGACGATGCCTGAAGGACTGGGAAGGCAATGCTGGGCGCGTTAATGGAGCGGGGAACACAGCGAGGAATGAGCCGTGTTCCATCGCGGAATGATAGCGACCGTTGCACTGCCGCACACAGGACAAGGGCTTCGACGGTGGTCGGAACACCTTGACGGGGATGGGATGGTGATGCTAAAAGATGCTTCCCCATAGTAAAAGCCTTAGAGCGGAGTAAGGGCTTCCCTAGTCGTTGAGGCTTTACTGCGGGGAACGCGCAAGGGATTGGAGGGGCTTGGTGGTTTGCGGATTATTGCGGCGGCACTTGGCTCTCTATGAGGCCAAATGACGACGCAACAAGGAGCAAAGCACGGGAGCGATAGCGTACCCCTGGAAAGCCCGACCCCGACGGCCTGTTGAAGCTTGCCTTTCGTTGAGGTTTTAGGGACGGCGGGGAATGCGCCCAAAATTAAATAAAAAAATATCCAATTCTTCTTGTAAAAACAAGAGTTGTATTTTGTTGATATTCAATAATAAAACTAAATATTCTTATAAAAGTAGATACGTCTCTTGTAAACTCATCTTGACTTTACAAGAATCCAGATGCGGGAGCCTTCTTTGACTTGGATAATACCAGCTTGCCTCAATGAAGCCAAAAGATTGGTGATTTTGTTGAACTTTTGATCTTGAGTCAACGATTCAGACAATTTGCTCATCAACAAAGTGTCAATGTCTTTTCTTCTAGCTTGGCCAAATTTGGAAAGGTATTCGACAATTAGTTTCTTATAAAAATCATCGTCAAAACTCTTATTCCTGATATAATTGGATTTCAATTCGTTGTTGTCCAAAGGTTTCACAACCATTGAGGATAAATACAAGTTGTTTTTTCTTCCTTCAACAAAATGCTTTTTTCTCAACATAGTTATTTCATCGTCAGTCAAAGGTTTGTGCTTTTGGACTTTGTCAAGCAATATAATGTCGTGTAAAGTCAAAGAAGGATTGCTGATTAAAATCTTGGCAAACTCTTCGTCAAGGATGTTGCCTTGGATTTCCACTTTGACTTTCCCTCCACTAAGGTCGTATTCAGGCATCGGGAAGAATTTTCGTCGTTGCCTCTCATATAGTTTCCTTATTCCACCTCCTTCAGTCTCAACCATTTTGACATTCTTCATGGCAGACACCAAAAAAGGGTTTCTGTATTGGGATTCAGGACAATCTTCCATCACGACATCTTCTACCGAATTGGGGATAAACTGACCGAAATTTCGGAAAATCAAACGGTCATTGTAATACTCAATCACTTCAATCATGGCCGACTTGGAATAATCCTGATGTGCAATGCAGTTATTCAAAGGCTCACGAAGTGTGAAAGCATCGTATCTCGGCATTTCATCGGGGAATAGGGAGCCATTGATGGAAAACACATATTTGGAATTGTGTATTGTGTTTTTCAATTTTTCGACAGCAAGAATCATGGGGATGGTGAACACATCGAAATCGGAGTTGCTTTCACCAGAGGCATTTTTGCGCGACCATCTGATTTTACACACAGCAGGCGAAATGAAATGCTCGGATTCAGGACGGCCAAGCAGAATGATAGCTGTATTGGTGATTTTGCCTTTGATGGTGATACCCGCTTTGTTTAGGAACTTCTCATCATTCCATTGTTTGACTTCATCCTCTTTTTCGGGGTAGCGACTGACAAATTGCTTTCTTGCTTCGAGAATGGCGGCAGGATCGAGGTCGTCAATGGAGGCTTCAGGGATAATTTGAGCCGACCAATCCTGATGGGCAATAGGTTCGGATAAGATTGCATCCATTCGTTCAGGGGTCATCTCAACCAACGAATCCTCAATTCTTTGCCATGCTTTTCGATGTGCATAAACGGGACGGCGGGGTAAATGCTTGGGAATATGGATAATCCAGACTTTCTTTCCGCTATCTATTGCAATAAGTTCGTCCACATATAATCCTTCGGAGGATAGGTTGGTGCATTGTTCCTTCAGCTTGTAAACAATGTTATATTTGTCGAAGTTATAAGTGTTGGTACCTGCGATTTCAAGCGTTTTATCAACAACACCAATAACCAGCTCGCCACCTTGCATATTGGCTATGGCTGACACATACGAAACGACATCCTTCGACTCGTCACCAGAAAAGCTGTTTTTCAGATTCTTAAATTCTTTCCATTCGCAAGAAGAATTTTCAGCAGGATAGTTGTCCTTGATGAATTCCTTAATTTGTGATTCTGTCATATTGTTGAAGTCGGCCATGTTCGTTTTTTTTGTTTTTTTCTTATAAATTTGAGCTATTCCAATTTATTGATAACAAATGTGATAGCACTCTTTTTCTTATAAATTCTTGTATTTTTCTTATAGATATATGGATGTTTACAAGATGCAAAGATAATGAAAGTATTAGACGCTTTCTGTCGGTGTTTCGTTGGTAAAGTATGGTATCGCGCCGTAAATACCCTGGATGTAGTTCTTTTGGTAATTTGAATCTGAGCGAGGTGCGTGTCCCAATTTGTCTGTTGCTTCCATCATCGGATAAATACAAGAGCAATCTTTAGAGTCTTTTTGTACAAACCATATTTGGTCTCTACGGAATAATCGGTTTGAAAGCAGATGTGTATCATGAGTGGTGAAAAGTAGTTGTGCTCCATGAGGATTGCTTTCTTGGTTGTTGAATTTTTCCACCAGTTTCCATGAGATCAGAGGATGCATTTGGGAATCCAGCTCATCAATTACAAGTGTTAGTCCGTTTTGAAGAGCTTCAAGAATTGGTCCTGTAAGATTAAAGATTTTATTGGTTCCAGCCGATTCGTTTTCATCAAGGTTGAGCTTAATCTGTTCAACAATGTTTCCGTTTTCATCGTATACCGAGTGAATTGATGACACCTCAATAATTGTGCGTCCTCGGAATTGTTCAATTAGTTCCGCAGGGAAACCTTGAGGGAATACAATTTTTTCAAACTCTATTTTCTTTGTTTCAAATTCGTTGAATCCCAAACCCATATTACGCAGGAAATCTTGTGCAAGTGTTTTGTACTTTTTATTCTCATGGACGAGACGACGGGTGTAATCTGAATAATCAGAGTCTTCGATGCCTGAAATAACACGGAGTTTGTTCTGGAAAAGGGTAATGATGTTGTTGGAGATGTCACCACCTAATTGGCCAACTAAAGAAAGGAACAAGCGATTTTTGTTTAATTTGACAGTTATGTTAAGGCCTTCCGTGAAATTATTGGGATCTATTTCCATTTTTTCTCCGTCGCGAATAAATAGTTTTTTGGTCGACTTTTTGGGCGACTTCATGAATAGCCATTCTTTAGTGATAGAAGATGGTAAATACTCGAAACCGTAGGTATAAGTGGTCTTGTCAACTATGTTGAAAATAGTCGCCTCGAATTTAGTAGGGTGTAATTTTACTGTGGAGAGAAGAAAAGGATCGTATGGTAGTGAATCGTTTTCGTTAAGCTTTACCGATTGGACAATAATTCGGCGCATGTTGCCTATAGCACGCAGAAAATTTGTTTTTCCGCTAGAGTTAGCACCATAAAAGGCCACGACATTCAAAATCTTGTTGTTTCCTGCATCAGTAAAAGCACCTTCAATATTGTCGCGAATACCATTGGATGCAGCAAGGTCAAGTGTCATTTCTCTTCCGAACGAGCGGTAGTTGTCAACGGTAAATTTCAAAAGCATGGCGGTATATTTTGAGGTGTTTTTGAATTATTTGGCTGCAAAATTAGAATTATTATATGAGAAATGCAAATATTTGTGGTTTTTGCTCAAAAACTGCCATATTGGCAGATGCTATTGTGGCAGTTGTTATGTCAATTAATCCAAAATATTACGTTTTTGCTCATTCTTTTGTTGAAATATTTGGAATGATGGGGTTCTTTGTTTGAAAATTGAGCAAAAATCACAATTGGCACAAATTTTGTCTTTCTTTCTTGAAAAATTCATGTTGACGATGAGTAATACACATATACCAATTAATGTTAGAAGAGACCTCTGGTTTGCGGCTCATGGGAGATGCGAGTTTGCTGGTTGTAACAAACGACTGGGGGTGCATGAGGTTACGATGGAAAAGTGTAATATTTCGAATTACGCTCATATTATAGGAGATTCCGAGAATGGTCCAAGGGGAAACGAAAGGTCAAGAGAACTGGCTCAAGATCCTAATAATATCATTTTGCTTTGCCCCGAATGTCATAGGCTGATAGATCATGAGGGCGAGAGGAAGTACACGGACGAAATGCTAGTTGCAATGAAAAAAGAGCATGAGGAAAGAATTGATTTGGTCACAGGCATCCAACCTCAGAAGAAAACTCTGGTGGTTGCATATGGTCCGAAGATAGGAAATGACACGCCTTATTTCCATAAAGACATACTTCACACTACTGTTTTCCCCGACTGGTATCCAGCTTCGTTGAATCCTGTTGAAATTCAGATGAAAAACTCGGTTATGCAGGATGGTGAGTCTGATTATTGGAGTGCAGAAACAAAACAAGTTGAAAAGCTATGCGAAGAGAAAGTACTTGGGCCTTTGTTGGCAGGTGAGATCTCGCATGTTTCTCTATTTCCGATGGGGCCGCAACCTCTGTTGGTCAAATTGGGTACAATTTTGAACGACAAGTATCCTGTGACTGTGTATCAGAAACATCGTATCCCTGATACATGGAAGTGGCTTGATAAAGAAGCAAAAAATGAAATACGACTAATCGAGCCGGATGATAAGACGAAATTACCAGTGCTTGTAATAGCTTTGAGTGCTAATGCCATTAAAGAGCGGGTCGCAAAAAGGTTTGGAGAATGTGCAAGTATCTGGTTTATTACATGCGATGCCCCTGATAACGATATGATGAAAACCTATGTTCAATTAGAGCAGTTCAACAGTGTCGCACGCATGGCGATGGATGCTATCAAAACGGAACATCCAGAATCAGACCAGCTGAAAATCTTTATGGCGGCTCCGGCATCGTGTGCGGTTGAATTAGGCAGAATTCGAATGCCTAAGGCTGACTTGCCATGGGTGTTGTATGACTATTGGAACGAGAAAGGAGAAGATGTTGAAACAATTACAATTAAATAAATAGAATACGATGGTGAAGAATTTAAGTAAAGAACAAAAAGAGGAATTCAAAGATATTCTTGAAACGCTTGGTGAATCTCTGGACATCACCAAAGAACAGTATGACAACCTAACTCAAAGCTATAGAGCGGTGGGAACATTTTTAGAAAACGACCCCGCTTTTGCTGATTACAAACCATTAGTGACCCCACAGGGTTCACTTCGTTTGGGAACGATAATTCAGCCCATCAATCCGAGTGACGACTTGGATGTGGACTTGGTGTACCGTCTTTCCGAAAAGAATCCATGGTGGACCCAAAAAGACTTAAAGGACAAGGTGGGAGCAAGATTGAAAGGAAGCGACCGTTATGCCCCGATGTTGAAAAGGGAAGAAGGTCGTCGCTGTTGGACGTTGCTTTATCGCGACAATTCAGATCATCCTAAGGAGAAATACCACATGGACATTTTACCATCTGTTGCCGATAGCAAATATGCAGAAAGGATGACGCGCTTGTTTTCGGAGAGTTTCTCTGAACAAACCGTGGATCAAATCTCTATTCGGATTACGGACAAAGAATCTGACGATTATGCAACTGCTACTCAAATTGAGAAATGGCTAAAGAGCAATCCGGATGGTTATGCCCTTTGGTTTGCCACTAGGTGTAAAGAAGACGCATCAGTAAAGTTGTTAGCAGAAGCGGTTGTGCCTATTGAAAAGTACAACAAGGACAAAACGGTTCTCCAGCGTATTGTTCAGATTTTGAAAAGGCACAGAGATATGATGTTCAGTAATGATAAGGAGAACAAACCTATCTCCATCATTATTACAACACTGGCTGCACGAGCTTACAAGGGGGAACAAGATTTGGTTGATGGCTTGGTCAACGTAGTTAACAACCTTGAAAAAAGCATCACAAAGAACGATGAAGGCGAGGATGTGATTTCAAATCCTGTCAATCCCGAGGAAAATTTTGCAGATAAGTGGCCGTCACATCCGGTTCGTAGAATCAATTTCTACAAGTGGCTTGCTGCTGTGAAGAAGGATGTGTCAGATATTTTGGGTGGTACGAACAGGGTGCAAATACAGGGAGTGTTAGACCGCGCTTTTGGGAAAGATACCTCAACGCGAGCAGCAACTCTATTAACGGAACGTCGGAAGGCAAAGATGGCTTCTGGTGCTGTGTTGTTGGGAAGTACAGGTAAGGTCGGTGCTTCTGGTAAAGTAATGAATACATCAAATACGTTTTTCGGTGATTAGAAATGTAATGACTCCAGTACAGCAATTTGGTTTGCTAAAGCATGAATATCCTGAATCTACTGGTTCCATTTGTGCAGGATTGATGACGTGGCAGGGAGATTTTACGCCATCGGCTTTGTCGGACACGTATAGACTAAAGATTGTCTATAGGGTAGGTGAACTACCCAAAGCATACATTGTTTCACCCAAGCCGTTACCTTTGGCAGAAGGAGCAACAAAGTTGCCTCACACCTATAACTATAGTGATGGTAAGCAAAGATTGTGTTTGTTCTTGCCTGGGGTTGGCGAATGGGACTCTTCCAAACCCATAGCCACTACCATTGTTCATTGGGCGGTACAATGGATGTACTATTACGAGTTCTGGCTTACCACTGGAAAATGGCTTGGTGGTGGTCATGGTGATTGGGATGCTGAGAAGAATGAAAAGCAAAAGCATGAATCGGGGCGCAAATCCTCCGTGTAAAAAGCAGGTTTGTCTGACTGGCTCCAGAAACCAGAATTGTTTAATCAAATCTTTGAGCGTATGGGAATTAAACCTGGACCAAAAAGAATCGCAAAATCGACGGGGAAACCTGATAGGCGTCAGCGTGATAACAAACAGACGCTAGGAAACACCCCTTCGTTGAAACCGCACATCCATAAGAAGGGCGACTAAAACAGATTGCCATTTTATGGTAAGTCGGTGAAAGCAACATTTGCTATTTATCAATCGGGTCGGATATTCCACAAGGTGTCCGGCCTTTTTCATAGGACGTTCTTGAACCTTTGGAAAAGGACTATCTGAATGGGACGGATTGAGCTGATAAGACTAGTGGTTTCGCTTGTTTTTTGGTCGGAATTATTGCAGATTTTTCCGACCAAAAAGTGGATGGTGGCTGCTGATATTTTTCTTTGGTATTCGCAATTTTTACGAATTTGGGGACACAAAACATGCATTCTTGATCTGGGAAAAATCCCCCGCCGCTGCGCGGCACCCCCTTTCAAAGGGGGATTTTTTGATTGAATTTGATGGATTTTGAGTAATTTTGCGACGTGAAACGGTGGTTTTATATAGGGATTGTTTTGCTGGTGGCGGTGTTGGTGGGATGTAATACTCCCCCGCCCGTTGGGCACCCCCTCTCAGAGGGGGAAGGGAGCTCACCCCGGCCCTCTCCTGGAGGAGAGGGAGTGGCCTCTCGTTCATTGGAGAACATTGATAGTTTGATGTGGCGGCAGCCGGATAGTGCTATTGCGATGCTTCAGGAGTTTGCTTCAAGTGCGGCAGCGGATAGTCTGGATGAGTTTAACGGGCATTACTGCCAGGTGCTGATTGCGGAGCTGCTGTATAAGAATTATTATAGACAGAGTAACCGAAAGGATCTGCTGAAGGCGGTGGGGTATTTTGATTCCAGCGATGACGGGTTTTTGGCGGCACGGGCGCATTATATTAATGGTGTGGGGTATGCTGAAAAGGACAGTGTGGTTGAGGCGTGTGGGGAATATCTCTGTGCCTTGCGGACGATGGAAAGCCATTATTCCGAGAACGAGCTGGTGGGAACGATGGCACGTTTCATGGTTTACACGTACAACCGTCTTATGGAATTGTTTTCCGGCCAGTTTATGCAAGAGCCAGCCATCGTCTGTGGCAAAAAAGCCCTCGTTTTCAATAATATAGAACCAATTTCCCCTTTCAACCATTCCCAATTTTTGATGTTTATGGGGAAACAGTATAGCAAATTGAACCAATACGACAGTTCGGCCTATTATTACGATGAGGCACTGAAACAATTGCCCGATACGAACAATTTGATTTTCAGGGACTTGATTTCGGCCAGGGCTTTTCTGTATTATCAAATGGGTAAAGGGGTTGAGCCTTCGGTGAATGATCTGAGGCGTATGGCAATTCAAACCACAGATGAAACAGAGAAATTGAATCGCTATTTGACTATTGGCAGTATTTATAGTGAGGAGGTACAATATGATTCAGCGTTAGTTTATTTAACGCCTGTGTTTGAGAATATGGAGGATGCTGCCAGACAAAGGATTGCGGCGCGATATCTTTACGAGATATTCCAAAATCAGGGAGACACATTGAAAGCCGCCCAGTTTTCGATGTATATTGCGGGAAACACCGTATCGGAAGGGGAAAGCAATGCACAGGTCTCGCAACTTAACGAGTTGTTTCAGCAGCATCTACAATGGGAACAGGAACGGGCCGATGCTGAAAGGCAGGGGAAAATCCGTGTCCAAAGAAACAGGATGATAGTGGCAACAGGCATCCTTGCGGTGTTGGCCGCTCTTACGGCTTGGCTGCTCCACAGGCGCAAGATGAAAGAGCAACGTGAAGAAGCCAACCAGCAGATAGAGGTTGAGCGTGAAGCACATCGGTTGGAGAGCCAAAAATTGGAAGCCGAAAGGGAAGCGCACCGTTTGGAGAAAGCGTCGATGTCGGGTCGATTGAAAAAGAGCAACCAGGAAGTGAGGGAGCTAAAGGACCAAATCAAACGGCAAGAGGAGGTGAACGCGAAGCCCCAACAGGCTGAATCGTTCGCCGATGAACCCATCTGCCGCCTCATCATGGAACGGGTGCATGAAGGGCAGTTCAAGGCGCAGATGGACTGCAAACTTTATAAGGACGCCGCCTTAAGCAAGGAACAGGTGACGGCGTTGCGCGATGCCGCCGACCGCCATTTCAATCTATTCACCGTCAGGTTAGCCAAAGCCTATCCGAACCTCACCAAGAACGACCTCGACTATTGCTGCCTCTATCTGCTCGGCCTTTCGGATGCCGACATTTCCGCCTTGATGCAGCGGGCTTACACCACCGTGAACGACCGAGGCCGCAAAATGAAAGCCATTTTCGGCGCTGAAGAGCCTCTTTCGGTCACTCTCCGAGGCTTCGCGGAGGAATCCACATCTAATTGATTATCGGTACGATAGCGAAAAACCCGTACAAACCCGTACATGGTTTTGCTTGCCATGCGCTGGGGCTTGGTGTAGTTTTGCCGAAAAATTCAAAACCTAACGAATATGAAAACGACAAGATTTTACACCCTGCTTGCGCTCCTGCTGATGGCGGGAGGGGTGACGATGCAAGCACAAACAGTAGATGACTTTTGGATGGGAATTGACCCGCCAACAACAGGTATTTTCTCGCTCATAGAGGATGCCGAAGGGAACATTATTGTAGGCGCAACGGGCGTGTACAGTTCTTCCGACGGTGGAGCAACATGGAGCCTCATTGGATTGGAAAACAGCGGAATACTGCGCCTATATGAGCATACGGACGGCACTTTGCTGGCTGGAACAAATTATGGCGGACATCCTTTGCAAAAAAGAGAAGCCGGCAGCACCGAATGGAAGGCACTGCCCGTTCCTACGATTGCCAATGGCGTTTCAATAGGTGTCACACCTGACAATTCTTTGCTTTTGGGCACATGGGAAGGCATCTACAAATCAACGGACTGGGATTCGACCTGGACCAATGTCTATGTGGACCATAGTGGGGTTTGTGAGGTGACAGGGCTGCTAAAACTTAACAACGGTACAATGTTGGCTACAGTTCTTGACCATATCGGCATGGGTATGGGCGGCGTGTTCAAATCAACCGACAATGGAGAAACATGGAGTAATATCGGCTTGTCCGACAAATACCCGTTTTCTCTGGCAAAAAACTCACAAGATGAAATCTATGTGGGTTGCCTTGTCCTTTATGATCCGGACAATCCTCAACGCGGTTTCTACAAGTCAAGTGATTACGGGGAAACATGGGAAGAGTTTTTGCCGCATCAGTGCATTCAGTCAATATCCGTTGATGACAATGATGTGATTTATGTCAATTTGTATTGTGATGCGTGGGGCAATCCTTTTGGTATTTATCGTTGGGAAAATGGTGATGAATGGTTGTACGGGTTAGCCGCTGGTATGCCAGACAGGAGAATTGAAAAACAGTTTCTTTCCAGGGATGGCTATCTGTATGCCTTTGGCCAATACGACAATCAAATCTACCGCAGCCGCAAGTCGGTGTATGAGGAGTTTGAAATCGATGTTGTGGCGTGTCCCGAAAATGGTGGTACGGCTACGGGTTCTGGAATCTACAATTTCGGTGAGTTTACCCATCTTTCTGCATCAGCAAATGCAAACTACCAGTTTGTTGGCTGGACTAACCAGGACGGCGATACCATTTCAACAGAACAAGATTGTGTTCACATGATAGCAAGAGGCGGACAGCTAACAGCGAATTTTGTCAGCATTGACGCTGTGGATGAGACGGAAGGGAAAGCCTTTACACTGTGGCCAAACCCTGCTTCCCAAACTGTTTACATTGACGGCGTTGAAGCTGATGAGGTGCAGGTTTATAATACGCTTGGGCAAGTGGTGAAGACTATGCGAGGCACGAATGAAATAACTGTGGCGGAGTTGCCGCAGGGCATTTATTTGGTGCGGATTGCGGATGCAGAAGGAAAAGTGCTTACGGCTAAGGTGGCGGTGGGTAGATAGGCTTTTTCGTTATTTGTACTAACGTGCTAACGTGCTTACGAAATGGGACTTATAGGACAAATAAGACAGATATGAATATGAGGACAACAAAGATTACAATCATGCTTGCACTCCTGATGATGGCGGGAGGAGTGACGATGCAAGCGCAGAACATCAACGGCAAGGTCGTTGACGAAACCAACCAATCTGTTCCATTTGCGAATGTGGTGCAGATGAGTCAGGACTCGGCTTTTTTAAACGGCTGTGTCACAGATGAAAACGGAGCCTTCCAAATGGGAAAGGCGCAAAATGCGGCCTTGCTGAAGGTGTCCTTCATCGGTTATAAGGACAAGTGGCTGCCGCTTTCGGGAACGCAAACCAATTTGGGCACCATCCAGCTTGAACTTGATGCCGTCAGCCTTAGCGAAGTGACGGTCAGCGCGGGGCTGCCCGATGTTTACATTAAAGGTGACGCGCAAGTGACCACGGTCGAGAACAGCATCCTCGCCGATGTGGGTGCTGCTGACGATGTTTTGGGCAAGATTCCAGGCATCGTCAAGGACGACGACAAACTGACGGTGTTCGGCAAGGGTGAGCCGCTGGTTTACATCAACGGGCGACAGGTGCGTGACTTCAGCGAATTGGAGCAACTCAACGCCAAGGACATACAGCGCGTGGAGTTGGTCACCAACCCAGGGGCGCGGTACGATGCCACGGTCGGGGCGGTGGTGCGTATCGTCACCAAGAAAAACCCCAATGAGGGCTTGGGCGTGGATGTGCGCTCATCGGTTTATCAATCGGCGGCCAACACCGACCTGCGCGACATCGTAAGCCTCAACTATCGCAAGAACGGCTGGCAACTGTTGGCCACCATCGATTACCGCAACATGAAGTCCTTGCAGCACTCCAACATCATCCAGGAAAACAAGGTGGAAAACGACTGGCTTCAGCAGAACACCTTACAAGAAGACACGCGGGATGCCCGCATCTCCAGCGTGTTTGAGGCCAACTATTCCTTCAATCCCGACCACATCGTTGGCGTGCGCTACAGCCCTACTTTCTGGGCGGTGATGAGCGATTCCATTCATATCAACAGCGCGGTCAAGATGGACGGAGCCTATTACGACCAATGGGAAAGCCGCCAACAGATGAAGTACGACTACGACATGGGGCATCGTGTCAATGCCTTCTATCTCGGTAAATTGGGAAACACCTCCATTGACTTCAACGCCGATTACCTCAACAACGGCCACACCGTTTATAATAATGGCATTGAGCATAGCATCGAGTGGGACGACCGTGTCATCAAATCGGAAAACCCAGTCAAGAACAGACTTTTGGCCGGCAAACTGACCCTCAGCACACCACTTTGGGGTGGCGAGATTTCGTATGGCGGTCAGGCTTCGTTCACCTCGCGGCGCGACGACTACATCAGCCATTCGGAGTATGCCGAAACTTCGTTCACACAGATTAAAGATAGAAATCTTGCCGCCTTTGTGGAATACAGCCGCATGGTGCCTTTCAGCGAGACATTGATGGGCATGTTCAGTGTGGGCTGCCGCTACGAGCACGCTGCCTACGACTATTTTGTGCAAGACCAGATCATCGATGGCCAAAGCCGCAAGTTCGACCATGTTTTCCCCAGTGCCTCGCTTTCGATGCAAATTGACAAGGTGCAACTCATGGCGAGTTATTCCGCGAAGACCAGCCGCCCGTCGTACCGTGACTTGCGCAACGCCGTGGAATACATCAACCGCTTCACGTTGCAGACGGGCAATCCCTTTCTTGAACCGAGCCTGACGCATGACTACTCGTTGGCTGCGTCATGGAAGTTCCTTCAGTGCTCCATTGGATTTCGGGATGAGCGCAATGTCATTATAGAATGGGCAGAGCCTTTGGACACCGACCCGAGCATTTCGGTATTGAAGCCTCAAAACTTCGAGAGGATACCGAGGATGAATTTCATGCTGTCTGCGGCTCCAGAAATTGGGGTCTGGCACCCACAGTTGTCCCTTGGTTTCAACAAGCAATGGTTTTCCGTCAGCAGCCAAACCGAAACGATTCCGTTGGACAAGATTTCCCCGTTTGGCGTCATCGACAACACTTTCGTTTTCTCAAAAGGTTGGAAGGCCAATCTTGAATTTGGCTGTGCGGGCAAGGGCTACATGGACAACTATTTCAGGTCCAAGAACATGTGGATTTGCAACATGTATGTGCAGAAATCCTTGTTGGACAATGCCATGACGATTACTTTGGGTGTCAATGACCTGTTCAACCAGTCGGGTTATTATTATGACACTTATTATCCGACTTTGCGGATTTACAAAAGCGGCACCTACGATTCCCGCGAAGTCTACCTGACTTTGCGTTACCGCCTGAAGGCCAAGACCAGCAAGTATCGCGGAAGTTTGGCGGGAGAGGAAGAAAGACAAAGGCTGTGATTTATGAAAACGACAAAGATATTCGCCTTGATGGCGGTTTTGATTTTGGCTGGATGCCGGGAAGGAAGAGACAAGGAATTGCCGCAAATGCCTGCCAGTGTTGACACCTCGGAATTCGATGAGGCTTATTATGAACGGATGCGGGTGTTTGAGAGGTTGTGCCCGGATGTGGAGCTGGATAAGTGAAGGGGGATTGGATTTTTTTTCGATATGTGTGCTTTAACTTCGTTGAATGCTTCGCATTTCGTGCTATCGAGATTACGACGGACTCCCCCGCTGCTGCGCTGCATCCCCTCACGGAGGGGGACAACTCCCCCTTTCCCCCTCTGAGAGGGGGAAAGGACAGATGAGACTAATAGATTATTAGTGAAACCAAGGATTCTGTGAAGATACGGCATTTGATGGAGCATTTGAAAAGAGAAGGCACCAACAAGGGCAAATGGGTTGTGGTGTCGTGAATTGTCGTAAATCTGTCGTGAATTGTCGTGAATCTGTCGTAGATTTCGGCCAGCGGTTTGTTGCCGTGTATAGGGCAAGGATAGATTTTTGATTGAATTTGATGGATTTTGCTATTTTTGCAGCATGAAACGAATTTTGTGCATTATGGGCCTTGGGGTTGGACTGGCGATGCTGGCAGCTTGCAACACGAGTGTGGAGCCTGTGGAGAGGCCGTGCCAGGAGTTGGAGGATATCGACAGCCTGATGTGGCAGCAGCCCGACAGTGCCTTGAAGGTGATGTTGGAGTTTACCGAGAGTGGCAGGGTGGATAGTATGGATGAGTTTGACGGCCATTATTGCCAGCTGTTGATTTCGGAGCTGCTGTATAAAAATAATTATGCACAAAGCAATCGACAGGACTTGCTGAAGGCGGTGGATTACTTTGACAACAGCGACAATGTGTTTCTGTCCGCTAGGGCTCATTATATAAACGGTGTGGGGTATTACGAGCAGGATAGCGTGGTGGAAGCCTGCACGGAATACCTGAAGGCATTGGAAATCATGGAAACGCATTTCCCGAAAGCAGAAACAGTGTGCACGCCGTCTCTACCCATACCCCATTTGCCTCGTTTCATGGCCCTAACCTACAGCCGCATAGGGGAATTGCTCTCCAGGCAGTATTTGCAGGAACCTTCTATCGACTGTTTCAAGAAATCTCTTGCTTTCGACAACATCGAGCCTTGTTCACCGAACAACCGATCCTGTTTGTTGCTTTATATTGGAAAACAATACTATAAGCTGAGACAATGTGATACAGCGGAGTATTATTTCGATGAAGCTCTGCGTCAGTTGAACGATACCAACAATTTGGTTTACAGGGATTTGGTCTCCTTTAAAGCCTTGTTCGATTATGACGTTCGACATCATGTTGAGGTACCCATCAACAATTTGAAGCGCATGATAACCCAAGCTGCTGACAAGAATGAACTAATGGTGCGATACACTGCTTTGGGCACCATTTATTCCCTTGAAGGACAAGATGATTCTGCATTGTTTTACCTGACCCCTGTGTTTGAAAACAACAACGACGTAGTGCGGCAAAGAGCCGTGTCAACTTATTTACGAACCGTTTACCAAAACTTGGGCGACTCGATAAAGGCCGACCAATACGCCGTCTTTATTGCAGACAATGAGGG
>JAEEGI010015657.1_pt1 | contig 15766 bp, 12 predicted proteins | sample 8958751 | NCBI WGS metagenome assembly JAEEGI01 (sample SAMN16246545, study PRJNA631951) | gut metagenome | biome: gut microbiome; feature: rumen; material: KS-attached | host: Bos | place: Iran: Karaj | collected 2018-10
AAGCATCAATGTAAAAATTTAAACAAATTTTGAGTTGAGGTGAGGAGGATATTCTCGAGTAAATGGCCAAAGAATCTGAGCTTCTTCTCGCTTAAAACTCAAATGAAAATGAAAACAAGAAACGGAAAAATTTTAGGGAAACAGGTAATGCTTGAGGGTCTGATGACTCTTGGCAAGTTGGAAACAGGTCAGCGTACACTCGACTTTCAGTGCTGCGAAGATGTGCAAGCGGAAGCTTTCACAGGCAACTTTAAGGTGCAAGGTATGAGAGACGGCAATCTATACATGACTCAGAAACCGGGGCGCAAGCGTAACAGTCCTCTGTTTCGTGAGGATGATTCCTCGCTGTCGTTTGGCCAAAACAGGAAATGGTATTACAGTTTTTGTCTCGATGAAGAGGAGGGGGAACTGCTGCCAGAGAAGTTGGTAAGCCAGGCAATGGCTATCGCCATCAAGTTCTGTCAGAAATATGGTATTGAATTTAAACCTCTTATCGTCAGTAGTTTATGATTTACAGAATCTATTATCAGGGTGTGGTGAAGTTCGCCACCCCTGTTAAGAATCGCGAAGAGCTGATGGCGCTGAGAAACTCGAAAGAGAATCTGGAGCATCTGGCGAAGGCTCGTGCGGGCGACCAGAAGGAGAAGGGCAAGCTGCTGCAGCTGGCTTATAACTTAGGCTATGCTGAAGGCAAGTTGGCAGGATGCGAAAGTCAGGGCAGTTTCTTCTTCCACGATGTGGACTGCTACGACCAGACGAAATCGGCAGAGATCAGAGACCTCATCCTGTCGAAGAAGGATGAAATCGGGCTGATGATGCTCGAGCAGAGTCCCGGTGGCGGTTGGCATCTGGTGTGCCGGAGAGAGCCAGGAACGACCATTCTGGAGAATCAGGTGAAGGTGGCTGTTGCGTTGCGTCTCGAGATGGATACGAATGCGAAAAACCTTAACAGAGTGGTGTTCTCGACGAGCGGTTCGGAAGAGGATCTGCCTTATCTCGACGATGAGCTTTTCGACGAGCCGATGACGGCCGAGGAGTGCCTGGAAGAATTCAAGCGGCTGAAAGAGCGCGAGAAGAAGGGCTTGGAAAGTGTGCCGAAGAGTGCCAAGAAGGCAAACAAGCATTATTGTCCGTGGGAGGGCTTGGAGGTAAGTGGCAAGCGGTCAGAAGTGAGTGGTCAGAGGTCAGAGGTAAGTGGTGAGAGGTCAGAAGTAAGTGGTGAGAATAAACCTCAAACCTCAAATCTCAAATCTCAAACCCCTCCCCCTCGTGTTGACTTTATCTTCAGAGAATGTATGAAGGAAGAGGGCGTGACGGAAACCGACCTGACGGATGAGGGCGGACGGCATAACTCGGTGAAGATGGTGCTGAGCAGTTGTAACCAACTACTGACGAAAGAAGAGACGCTGAGCATGCTGCAGAAGCTGATGCCCGACCACTGGCAGGACGAGAACATCCAGACGCTCGTGAACGACTTCTACAGCGAGTATTATAATCCGAGTCAGCGACTCTCGCTGTTTCAGAAGCGGGTGTTCAGGGAGAGCAGGAAGGTCGGCGTGACTGAAAGTACGGAGTTGGCAGAGCCTACTGAGCCCTATGCGCATCAATGCGAGTTGTCGAGAATCTTTGCCAGCAATACGCCACCAGAGATTCCTGCTCAGTTGCCGAAACTGGTGAAAACAGTGCTGCAGAACACGCCTCAGGAGTTTAAGGCGACAGTAGCGCAAGCGATGTTCCCGCCACTGGCTACCTATCCTCAGAAACTCAGTTTCGTCTATATCGACAATCAGGTGCGCGACTTGCGTATCAATTGTCTGATCGTGGCCCCGACTGGCTCGGGTAAGGACTCTTGTACGAAGCAGCCCTTGACGCATCTGATCGCTGACATGAAGGCTCGTGACCACGAGAACCGTTTGCGGCTGAAGAAGTACAACGACGAGTGTAACAGTAAGGCTGCCAACAAGCAGAAGCCCCAGCGCCCTGAAGGACTGATTATTCAGACGATTAAGGCTGACATCACGAAGGCTGCGCTCGTGCAGCGTATGGAAGAGGCTGACAGTGCACCGCTCTATGTGCGTCTGAACGAACTGGAACAGTGGGACCAGATTGAAGCCAAGTCGGGTAGGAGCAACCAGTTTACGACGATGAAACTCTGCGACGATGAAGGTAACGACTACGGTTCCGACCGCGCCAGTACGCAAAGCGTGATGGGCGACGGCTGTCTGCATCTGAACTGGAACGCGAACACGACCATTTCGAAAGCGATGAGGTATTTCAAATATGTGCTGACCGATGGTCCTATCTCTCGTTTGTGTCTGGCGACGATTCCCGTTAACGAGGATGAGTTTGGAGTAGAGATTTCGGTGTTCGGCAGATATGGTAATGAATATGATGAAGCCCTGAAGCCCTACATCGACAACCTGAAGGCCGCAACGGGTGAGATAGACTGCCCGGAGGCTAAGAAACTGGCAATGAAACTGATGCATGAGTGTGCTGAGTTCTCCAGACTGTCGCAGGATCGCGTGTTCGACAATCTGACGCACCGTGCCCTTGTGCACGCTTTCCGAAAGGCCTGTCTGCTTTATGCGGCCAACGGGATGAAGTGGGAGAAGTCGATTGAGACATTTTGCCGCTGGAGCCTGTTCTACGACCTCTATCTGAAGATGATATTCTGGGGAGACCAGATTCGTCATGCGGATGATGATATCCCGACTTCGAAACGCGGCCCTCAGAGTCTGCTGGATTTCCTTCCGGAGTCATTTACACTGGAGGATGCTAAGCGTGTACGTGAGCAACACGGTAGGAGCAATAAAGGTCAAAGTTGCAAAAAGATGATAAATACTTGGATTAATCGTCACTATGTGATACAGTATACAGAATACAGTTTTAAAAAAGCGTCGTTAAATAGTAAGAAGGATGAATCCAAAAGTTGAAATGAACAAACAAGCCAAACTCTCCGAGCACTTGGCTTCGCCGAGTGTGGCTGCGCTCAGCCATTCGAGCGAGCTCAATGGCCTTCGCTTATCGCCACACTTTTCGCTCGGAGAGTTGACGAGGAGTAAGTCGCATCCGGAGATCTACAATATTCCGAGTCGGCAAGTGATTGAGAATTTGAAACGGGTGTGCGTGTGGTTGGAGGCGCTGAGGGCGAGGTACAATCAGCGGTATGGTGATGGGGATGACCCCATCATCATTACCAGCGGGTATCGGTCGGCGGAGCTGAATCGGAAGGTTGGGGGAGTGGCAACCTCCAATCACTTGACGGGCTGCGCGGTCGATATCCGCGTGGCGGGGAAGGAGCAACTGATTCGCTATGCGTGCATCCTGCTTGACTATGCGGACGAGACGAAGCAGGACTTCGACGAAATCCTGCTTGAGCATGGGGCAAACGGCGTGATCTGGCTGCACTTCGCAGTGAGACCGCCGGGACAGCAGAATCGGAGACGAATCTGTTTATTAAAAGTTTAATGATTGCTGGGGTCAGGTCCCGAAAGTAGAAGTTTTCGAGGAAAACTTTATTTCGAGGCCAGACCCGTGGCTATTTCGAGACCAGACCTTGAGTTTAGGGCATAAAATACCAAACTATTTATGGGATTTTTTCGATATTTTCCTAGAAAGACTTGCGGAAATTTGGAAGTATGAGGGAATTTTCGTAACTTTGCCGATCAAGATGACGATTAAAGAATGGATGTTTCACCAAGAAAAGGAATCATCATAAAAAATGGAAAGAAATTAATAAATAAATGAAGAAAGTAATGAGAAGACTGTTTATCACATCGCTTTTCTTGTTGGTGACAGCAGGAAGTTTTGCGCAGGGTACCAACGACCAGAAGGAATCTATTCGTGACAAGATGCTTAAAATCATGAATAAGCGTGCTTATACAGGCCAGTATGAATTACCCAATTATCCCATAGCGAAACCAAGCTCTACGCGAGGATACGACGCATTGGGACAGCCGCTGGTTTTCAACGACCGCGTGTGGTTCCCAGGCGAATGGGAAGAGGTGAAGGCCATTGTCGTATCACCTTATTATATCCACTTGGCGGTTGGTTATGAGAATGATCTACATTATCTTGCATCGCCTCAAGTAGAAGGGTGGGCTGCCTATGAATATACGGAGGAAACACCAGACGGTTATACACAACCGAAGATTGTGGGTTATGGACCGTACGTTTCTCAACTCAATATCGAAAACGCTACGGGTAAGATTTTCTTGTATATCATGGACGGCATCCAGAAAGGTGGGGCAGAAGCATGGGTGCGCATTGAGCGCGCTGAGGACGAGCAGACGATTCGCCAGGCGATGGAGCAAATGAATCTGAGCACCGACAAGATGCGCTTTTTCATCAGTGCAGGTAATGCATACTGGTTCCGCGACTGTGGCCCTATCTGTTTCTACTATGGTGATGAAGACAAAATAGCCATGCTCGACTTCTTCTATGGCTCCGCCCGTCCGATGGATGATCTGCTGCCGTCGGTGTTGCACAGGAAGATGGGCATCCCCAACTATGTCACCAACGTAAAATGGGAGGGTGGCAACTGTCTCGTTGACGGCGTCGGAGGCTTGGTTACCTCATCGGCTATGTACTTTCAGAATCAGGACACCAATGGCCCATTGCAATGGGATAATAAGGATTATAAAAGCATTGAAATCGTGCCGAGAACACCTCTTAGCGAAGACCAGACCAATGAAGCTCTGATGGGGATGCTGGGACAGCGGTCGTTTATAGTGCTTACTGATCTGAAACACGACGGAGGAACAGGCCATGTGGACCTTTATGCTGACGCGATAGACGAAAACGGTTTCTTGTTAACCAAGATGCCTGACCAATACAGTAATTGGGAGGATTACAAGATCGCAGAACAGAATGTCGCAAGTTTATACAAAATGATCAACACCTGCTGGGGCACCAAATACTACGACAAGGGACGACTGCCGTTCCCTTCGAAGAACGACGGCAGCAATTTCGATAGTGAAAAAGACTATGAGGCTTACACGCGTTCTTATGCTAATCACACCATCGTGAACAATTACATCATACAGCCTTGTTTCTCACCTGTCGGCGAAGATCATATGCCTACTGCAGAATGGGACCGTAAGAACATCGAAGAGTTAAAGAAACACTATCCTGGCTACACCTTCTATTGTGTTGACATGCGCGCCTTGGACGCCAATGGTGGTTCTATCCATTGCGTCACCAAGCAGATACCTGCCGACAACCCTGTCCGTATCCTGCACATGAATCTTCATGGCGATGTGAATGCGGGCGATATGACCGCTATCCCTTTCAGAGCTATTATCACTAACAAGAGCGGCATCAAGAATGCACAACTGGTGTACCGCGTAGATAAGGGGGAATGGAAGACGACGGAGTTGACTGCTAATGGTAACACTTGGGCGGGCACGGTTGCTACTGGCAACTTCACGGCCGGCAAGCAGGTTGACTATTACATCTCTGCTACTTCGAACAACGGCAAGACTGTCACCAAGCCTGTCAATGCCGCACACGGTGGCTACTACAACTTTACTCTGAGCGATCAAGTGGCCTATGATGAGAATAAGTTCGACTTTTCTACGGATCCTGTGCCTGCGGATGCAATCACCTTCAAGCTCAACACTTCAATGCTGACTGAAGATACCACCACAGACGATGTGACTGGCATCAGTGAAGTATATCGTGAGGCAACGGACGTGAAGGGCAAGAATGACAGTAAGCTCTATAACCTTAACGGCCAGCGCGTGGATATGCCTGAAAAGGGTGTCTATATCATGAATGGGAAGAAGGTTGTTATTAAGTAAAGGTCGGAATTGACTTTGTCGATCCTTGGCCCTGCCACGGGCCAATGATTAAAAGCAAAAATAAAAACCCCCGCTTGAAAGTAAACTTTCAGACGGGGGGTTCTCTTTCTGCTTTTGTGATTCCGTCGGGATTCGAACCCGAGGCCTACTGCTTAGAAGGCAGTTGCTCTATCCAGCTGAGCTACGGAACCGACCTTAGTTTCTTGTGAAATCGGCTGCAAAGGTATAAATTTTTTCTGAAACTGCCAAATAATAAGGGAAATTTTATACGGTGAATCGAATATATGACCTGTCGTCGAAGGAATGATTACCCCGAACGAAGGCTTTGGTAGCCTTGAAACGCCCGATGTTGAGGGGATCGTTGAGCCGTTGCTGTTCGAGGAGGGATTCGGTCTCTTCGAGTGTGGCAGCGAGTTGGGGATAACCATCGCTGGCGAGGACAATCTCCCAAGGCTGGAAGTTGAGTGTAAGCACGGGGACGAGCGACTGGGGGATATGGAATCCGTCGATGACGGCATAGGTCTTGTTCTGATTCTTCATGACCTCGATCATGTGGGGAATCATCACCTCGCGGGCTGGGTCGAAAGGCTGGCGAAGCTGCTCCTCAGTATAGCCCTCAGCCAAGAGCTCGCGCACTCGGGCTGCCCGCATCTCGGCCAACTCTTGTTCGTAGGGCTTGGGATTATCGTAGTATTCGCCTCCCACCAGGCAATGACAATCGCCAACGAGCCACACCTCGCGGCGCACGCGGCTATAGACGACGGCAGAGGCGGTAAGTCGCTCTTCGGGATGCTCGGCCATGCGGCTCTTGGGAAATCGCAGCCAGTAATGACGACTGATGGCTTTGGTGACGCCTTTGCAGAACTGCTGACAACTGATATCGGCAGGCATGCGGCGGATATATCGGCTGACTATCTTCATGGCATAGCGACCATTGCTCATCCAGGGGCAATGGCGACGGCTGGTCTTCGAAGTGGAACCGTCGATGACAGCGATGAAGTCATTTGTGACGACGATTCCGTCCTCGCTTTTCTTCTCGGGGTTCTTCGGAATGACGCTTTGCTCGATGATTTTCATTTGAGGTTTGAGGTTTGAGGTTTGAGATTTGAGGTTTGAGATTTGAGGTTTTGTCGTAGAGACGCTGGATGAGATCGGGGCGCCTGATACGACGGAGGCTCTGTTCGATGTTGCGACGCTCTTCGGGCTTATACCAGAAGAAATACTGGCGCTGGGCGAGTTTCTCGCGCGGCGTCTTGGCACTGAACACCTCTTCGAGTGTGTAGGGATCATAGCCCGTGTACCAGGTCTCGGTAGCATTGGTCATGGGTGTAGGCGTGAAGTCCTGCACCTGTTCCAGATGGAAGTCGAGGCCCTTGGTGATGACAGCCAGTTCGGCCATATCCTCTTCATGACAGCCGGGATGGGAGGAGATGAAGTAGGGGATGATCTGCTGGCGCAGGTTCTCTTCACGATTGATGCGGTCGAACTGGCGCTTGAACTCGTAGAACTGCTGGAACGAGGGCTTGCGCATGAGGTAGAGCACGCGTTCGGAGGTATGTTCCGGGGCAACCTTCAATCGGCCAGAGACGTGGCGCATGATCAGTTCGCGGGTGTATTCCTGAGCCGCACGATTAGCCTCTTCATCTTTGCTGCGATAAAGCAACAGGTCGTAACGCACACCACTGCCGATAAAGCTGCGCTTGATGCCCGGCAGCGAATCGACGGCATGATAGATGTCGAGCAGTCGGCGATGGTTGGTATCGAGGTTCGGACAGATCTGCGGATGGATGCAGCTGGGACGTCGGCACTTCTCACAGGCCTTGAGATTGCGCCCATGCATGCCGTACATGTTGGCAGAGGGTCCGCCGAGGTCGGAGAGGTAACCTTTGAAGTCGGGCATCTGCATCACCTGCTTCACCTCTTTTAATATACTCTCCTTGGAACGGCACGAGATAAACTTACCCTGATGGGCCGAGATGGTGCAGAAGGCACAGCCTCCGAAACAGCCGCGATGGATGTTGACGGAGTGCTTGATCATGTCGTAGGCGGGGATGCGTTTGCCCTTGTATTTGGGGTGTGGCTGTCGCGTATAGGGCAGGTCGAACGAGGCATCGAGTTCCTCGGTGGTCATCGGGGGGAAAGGAGGGTTGACGACGACGTAGGTTTGAGGTTTGAGGTTTGAGGTTTGAGGTTGGAGGAGGCGCTGGGCATGCATCATGTTTGACTGTTCCTCGATATGACGGAAGTTCTCGGCCTGTGAACGCTTGTTGCGCAGACACTCCTCGTGGCTGTGGAGCACGATGTCGTCAGCGGTGATGCCGCCAGGGATCTCGTCTTGGCTGGCGAGATAGACTGTTTGGGGCAGATCGTTGATGTCGCGGATAGACTCGCCCTCAGAGAGTCGTCGCGCCAGTTCGAGAGTCACCTTCTCGCCCATGCCGTAAGTGATCATATCGGCCCCTGCATCGCAGAGAATACAGGGTCTCAACTTATCCTGCCAGTAGTCGTAATGCGTCAGTCGGCGCAGAGAGGCTTCGATGCCTCCCAGCACGACGGGCACATCGGGGAAGAGCTCTTTGAGGATACGGGAATAGACGATCGTGGGATATTCCGGACGCATGTCGTGACGCCCATCGGGACTATAGGCATCCTCAGAGCGCAGGCGACGGTTGGCTGTATATTTGTTGACCATCGAGTCCATACAGCCAGGAGCGATGCCGAAGAAGAGGCGCGGGCGCCCCAGTTTCTTGAAGTCGCGATAGTCGCCGTGCCAGTCGGGCTGCGGAACGATGGCCACCCGATATCCGGCAGCCTCGAGAGTTCGTCCGATGACTGCCGCCCCAAATGAGGGGTGGTCGATATACGCATCGCCAGAGAACAGGATGACATCGAGTTCATCCCATCCTCTGAGTTCCAACTCCTTCTTGGTCGTTGGCAGAAAATCCGTCAGTCTATATTCCATTCTTACCTCTTACCACTCACCTCTTAATTAAACGGTGTTCCTTGAAAAGCACGCGTGGTCATACCCAGATTATCGTTAGCCTGATTCTTCCAGTTGATGTAAAGCAATACGAGCTGCTGGAGTCGGAAGGCCTTCATGTTGGGATGATAAATCACGTCGAGACAAAGGTTGAGCAGGTCTTTGTCGAGTCCTGCCTGAGCCTCGAGGAGCGCGCGGATGTTGAACTTCAGTTTGTCGAGAACCTGCTCATCCACATAGCCATTGCTGTCGATGAGGTCGCGAAACAGTTGATACTTCTCAATCACCTGCAAGTGTGCTTCCTGCACTTCTATGCTGCGGGTGCCAGACGAATTAGTTTGAATCTTCATAATCTTTTAAGTTTTTTGGTTTATATTTTATGGGTTTATAGTGAACGTAATAGGAAATTCAGAATGCCCTTCATCAGCATGTGGCGCTTCTGTTCAGACTGGATACACTCGAAGGGGAATCCCATCGTCATCGCCTTGTAGTCGCTGCCGTCGTAAGCCACACAGGCACTATACTTATCGGCATAGATCATCGCTGAATAGGCAGGCGACACGGGGTTGAGTATGTCGGGATGCTGGGCTGCATAATGGATATCGTTGAGTTGGCGATGGAAGGTGAAGGTAGTGCCGAGACCAGCGATGGTATCGCGCTCCAGACTGTCGCGATTGACACCTTCGTAGGAACACTTGAGCACCTGGGCGAGGAACTGCTGATCGCCAGGCAACGTCATGTCGGCACCGACATACGAACCACTGACGAGAAGGGCTCCGCCACGCGAGGTGAAGAGTTCGAGATGGCGGCGCATCACTGGTGAGAAGGCGTGGTACTTACGCAGCGACCACCCATCGTTTTTCTCGAGTCCGAGAATGAGGTCGATCATCTGGTATCTCGAAGGCAACACCTCGTTGCTCTCGATAGCCTCAGACGAACAACTGACGATGTTATAGGCCTGTGCCGAAGCGATGGCCTGAGCATGGGTGCGAATATAGTTGAAGTCGTTGCCGGCAATGATACGCCCTGCCAAAGCATCGTCTGTATAGCCTAATCCCGAGGTGCTCGTATTACCGATACGCGACTTGTCGAAACTGGTCTGATAGCCCGTCCATCCAGCAGTAGGACCATAGGTGACACCGATGTCGCGACGAAGGTCGAAACCCTGTTGTGCCGCATTGTCGATGACGGCAGGCGAAGAGAGCCGATGGAACCCGTTGACGATGAGTACCGTCTTCTGAGCCTCAGGCACATAACAGGCCGATACCACCTCGCTGGGGAAACTCTCGCCACCATCGTTGACGGCAGCAATCCTGAAGTTGTAGAGTTGGCCGGGCTGTAGTTTGATTGTTGCACTGGTATGGGCACCTTTCAGATAAGTACCATTGTCGAAACCCCGATTGCCGACGGCTTGATAAACGATGTAGCCCGAAGGTACAGCAGAAGGCTCGTCGGGATCGTTGACGCAGTTCCAGCTGAGTCGGGCCTCGCCCTTGTCGGTCAGTTCTACGCGGAGGTGATTTGGTGTCAGCGGCGTAACCACATACGGAGCATGGTGCATGCGACAGATATAGCGGAGCAGCGTCTTATAGATACTGCGGGCGAAGTCGAACTTGAAGTTGGGATCCTGCGCATAACGCATATCGGCAAAGTTCTGATGCGACATCGTCTCGAGGATGGCGCTGGGCACCTCGGGCACACGACTCTCAGAGTAGTTGCGGTCCCAGAGTTCGCGTCGCTGCCAACTGCCATAGAGTCGTTTCATATCCTTAGGAATCGTAGTGAGCAGTTCGTCGGCCAGATCGCGAGAGGCCAGACGGGAACGGCCAGTACTGAGGATGCTGTCGTTAAGATAGGTGGTGCAGACAGCCAACGTGCCCGTATGCGTTCTGCCATCAGAGGTATAGCCCGCATCGCTGTGGATAGCCAAAGACAGTTCGATAGGCACATGACGGCCCGTCGTATCAGGCATATAGCAAGAGCCCCCAGCCAGCAGATTAGTCATGTAAGAACGGGCATTGATATCGTCGCCGTAATCATCCTCACCGTTCTTGGTGGAATAGACGGCATAGGGCATACCTGCCCATTGGGCATAATAGCGGGCACCCTCGACACAACGGGGCAGTCCGCTGGTGGAATAGCCGCGACGGATGTTACCCATACCCCCTCCGAAACGTACCGCATCGGCTGTGACGATGCCCGACTTCTTGCTCAGGTTAGAGAGAATGACGCAGTTCTGTTCATCGTTACCCGCATCGAAATCAAACGTGCCGAGATAGACCCAAGTGGAACCGCCCATCTGCTGATTGACGTGAAACTCTGTGGGGATGCCTTGATGCCAGACCGTATAACGGGCATCGTCGATGCTGCCAGGAACCGTCTGATAACTGACATAGACGGCATAACGGCCAGCCTCGGGGATAGCGGGACGATAGATGGCGGTACACTCCTGACGCTTATCGCTGACAGTCGGGATCTGACGGGCCGAACCTGCCGTGAAGGGATTCTCGTGATCCTCGTAGATACCAGCATGGAACTTAAATCCGACGGAGTCGCACGAGGTCCAACCCATTCCCATGTGCGTCTCGAGATAGATGCCCTGAGCGGTTCGAGGCGTATCATTATCGACGATCACCTCATGTCGCTGCCAATCGCGCTCACGCGGTGTGAAGACGATGGCACCAGCCTTTTCGAGCATCGGTATTAAATAAGGTACGACGATGGTCTGTGTGAAGAGATCTTCACGACTGCCGAAGAGTGGAGGTCGCTGCCATTGCCACTGATTCTCCCTGATGCTGAAATAGCGTCCATGACTGGCCCAGAGTGAGAGATGGCGGTTCTGCAAGCCATAAGATATCTGATAGGGGAGCGAGGCATTACGCACCCAGGGATTACCTTTATAGTCGATGTCGCCCCAAACCCTCGACGCATCATCCACTTGACGGAACCGCGTCGGAACCAGGTCGCGAACCTCCCAACCGCCCGTTTTCACCGACAGTTGGTAAGAGCGGCAATAATCGGGCAGAAGTCGCTGTATCGACTCATAGATGCGTTCTGCTGATTCGGGTGTGAAAGTCTGTTCGCCTAAATGGTTATCGGCACATATTTCAATGGTTTGAAGGGAGTCGTTGATGTTAATGCTTTTAAGATGGGCTGCTGAACGTATCAACTGCCCTGAAGGACTATAGGTCCTGAAGTAGTTATCTAATTTATTAATCAAGTCCTGCTGGCCAAAGGCAGTCAGCGCCAAAGCACCAGTCAGGACGAGTGTGAAGAGTCGTTTCATGAGATGTCACCAATCGTAAAATTCTCAGGCTTCTTGCCTTTGAAGTCTTTAAAATAGAGTTTGATTTCCCGCATGTCGGCCTCGAGGTCGCCAGAGGGAATGATCGTTTTCGTGCACTTGATGAGGCGTTTCTCGTAATCGACGCCATAGAGCAGGATAGGGATGCCAGCCTTCAGTGCGATAAAATAAAAGCCTTTCTTCCAGTCGGGAGTGGGAGAGCGTGTGCCTTCAGGTGTGATGCAGAGCTTGAACTCCTTTGCTGCCTTCGCAGTCTCGGCCATCGCATCAGTCATGCTCGAATGTTTCTGCCGATAGACGGGAATGCCACCCAGCCTACGAAACAGGATGCCGAGGGGGAAGAAGAACCACTCTTTCTTCATCAGGAAGTTGCTCTTCATCCCACACGCGCCCGCGTAAAGTTGTCCTAAGGGGAAGTCCCAGTTGCTGGTGTGTGGCGCCAGACAGATGATAAACTTATCGGGATGGGTTTCTGTTACTTCAGCCGTCCATCCCAGATGTTTATATAAAAGCCAGTTGCAAAATCGTTGCCACATCATGCTATGAAATTATCTGATCAAGAATATCACTAGCTTGTGCAGCGAATTTGTCTTTCAAATCCTTATAGTATTCTTTGGCCTTCATGCCAGGTTCGGGATGAGAGATTCGACAGATAAAGTCGGCTTGCATCTTCACGATGGAGAAGAACACCGACTCGACATCGTCCTTATGATTTTCCGATCCGTAGAGTGAAACAGCCAAGGCTTCAGAAATTAAATCCTCACAAATTAAGTTGATCGCTTTTTTCAATTTTCTCTTGTTTGCCATAATTAAAAATCCTCCTTATTTTATCCATATTGTCATTTTCACTGAACAAAGATAAGAAAAAATTTCGAGTTATCAACTCTTTCTTCCACAAAAAATATTAAAAAGGCGAAATTAGCCACTTTTCTTTCTTATTTCTAACAGATTTTGATTAATTTTGCACGTCAGAAACGAATTATTCATTCAAAATCAAAATTAGTAATATGGAAAAGAGTGCATTGCAAATTGCCAGAGCCGCCTATCAGCCAAAGCTGCCAAAGGCTCTTCAGGGTGCTGTAAAAATCAAAGAAGGTAAGCCAACCCAGAGTGTAGGCGATCAGGAAGAAATTCAGAAGCTGTTCCCAAACACCTACGGTATGCCTATCGTAGAGTTCGAGCCGGCAACAGAAGCCAACCACACCAAGATGAACGTTGGTATCATCCTTTCTGGCGGTCAGGCTCCTGGCGGTCATAACGTGATTACAGGTCTGTTCGACCAGATCAAGAAGCTGAACCCAGAAAACCGTCTCTTCGGTTTCATCCTCGGTCCTGGCGGTCTGGTTGATCACAACTATATGGAGTTGACTCCAGAAATCATCGACGAATATCGCAATACCGGTGGTTTCGACATGATCGGTTCTGGTCGTACGAAGCTGGAGAAAATCGACCAGTTTGAGAAGGGTCTGGAGATTATCCGCGAGCTCGACATCAAGGCTATCGTGATTATCGGTGGCGATGACTCAAACACCAACGCTTGCGTGCTGGCTGAGTACTATGCTGCTAAGAAATATGGTGTACAGGTGATCGGTTGTCCGAAGACCATCGATGGTGACCTGAAGAACGATCAGATTGAGACTTCATTCGGATTTGATACCGCTTGTAAGACATACTCAGAGCTGATTGGTAACATCGAGCGCGACTGTAACTCAGCCCGCAAATACTGGCACTTCATCAAGGTGATGGGTCGCTCGGCTTCTCATATCGCCCTCGAGTGCGCTCTGCAGACACAGCCCAACATCTGTCTGATTTCTGAGGAGATTGAGCAGAAGGCTATGAGCCTCGATGATATCGTAGAGTATATCGCAAACGCAGTAGCTCAGCGCGCTGCCGACGGTAACAACTTCGGTACCGTTATCATCCCTGAGGGTGTTATCGAGTTCATCCCCGCCATCAAGAAACTGATTGCTCAGCTCAACGATGTGCTCGCTCTGCCTGAGGCAAAAGAGATCAGCCGCGACGAGCAGGTTGACTTCGCCAAGAGTCACCTGACTCCTGAGAATCTCGCTGTATTCAACAGCCTGCCTGTAGGCGTAGCCCGTCAGCTCGCTCTCGACCGCGATCCTCACGGAAACGTACAGGTATCACTCATCGAGACTGAGAAGCTGCTCTCTACGATGGTAGCCCAGAAGCTCGAGAAGATGAAGAAGGAAGGCAAGTACTCAGGTAAGTTCGGTACCCAGCACCACTTCTTCGGATACGAGGGACGTTGCGCTGCTCCTTCAAACTTCGATGCCGACTACTGCTATGCACTCGGTACTTCAGCAGCTCAGCTGATTGCTAACGGCAAGACTGGCTATATGGCCATCGTTAAGAACACAACCGCTCCTGCTGACCAGTGGATCGCTGGTGGTGTGCCCATCACGATGATGATGAACATGGAGAAGCGTGCAGGCGAGATGAAGCCCGTTATCCGCAAGGCTCTCGTTGAGCTCGACGGTGCTCCCTTCAAGGAGTTCGCTGCACATCGCGACGAGTGGGCTCGTAAGACCGCTTACGTATATCCTGGTCCTATCCAGTACTGGGGACCCACAGAGGTTTGTGACCAGCCTACGAAGACCCTGGCTCTTGAGCAGAGTAAATAATGTCGAAGAAAAGAACTACGATTAGCCGAAAAGGAATCGGTACTACTCATACGTATCACGGCCCCGGACGCAGAAAGCGTCCTGGCGTCGTGATACGTCTTCTTCGGAAGATTCCCTCCTGGGGATGGTGGATGGGCGGTGCAGCGATTGTCATCTGTTATATCTGGTTCTTCTATTACTTCTTTGTTGGTCCCTTCGGCTTCCGTTGGCGCGCTCTCTATGGTACGGTGAACTATCCCGACGGCTACGAGATTCACGGTATCGATATCTCGCACCATCAAGGTCGTATCGACTGGGATGAACTCAAGGATAACGGCAGTATCAACGACTGTCCGATCCGTTTTATCATGATCAAGGCTACCGAGGGCTCAACTCAGACCGACCAGAACTTCAAAGACAACTTCTATCAGGCACGAGAACACGGGTTTACGCGTGGTGCCTATCACTTCTATAGTGTCCACACACCTTCATATCAGCAGGCCGCCCACTTTATGAAGACCGTCAAGCTGGAGAATGGTGATTTGCCTCCTGTGCTCGATGTGGAGCATAAGCCCAAGAACCAGACCGACTCAGAGTTTAAGACTTCCGTGAAGCTCTGGCTTGAACTGGTGGAGAAACACTATAAGGTGAAACCTATCATCTATACCTATTTTAAGTTTAAGATGCGTTATCTGAACGACTCCATCTTCAATGAATATCCCTACTGGATAGCGCATTATTACGTCGATTCCCTGGAATATAAAGGCCCATGGAAATTCTGGCAGCATACCGATGTAGGCCGTCTGCCGGGCATCAAGGGTAATGTGGACTTCAATATCTACAATGGTTCCTATTATGACCTTCGTCAGATGACGATCGGTTCACAAGAAACCATTGGAGAAAAAGCCTATAACGAATAGTCACAAGTCAGGCAAGGGTCAGCACTAAACAAGCCCAATTCTGATCTTCCAACTGCTTTTCGAGTTTCAACCCTAAGGTCTGCGCCTTTTCAAGGAGCAACGGGGTGTCGTCGGTATAGAATCCGCTGAGGATCAGT
>JAEEGI010015658.1_pt1 | contig 15766 bp, 11 predicted proteins | sample 8958751 | NCBI WGS metagenome assembly JAEEGI01 (sample SAMN16246545, study PRJNA631951) | gut metagenome | biome: gut microbiome; feature: rumen; material: KS-attached | host: Bos | place: Iran: Karaj | collected 2018-10
ATTATTTTATAATAAAAAAGAATATTAAATAATAAAAAAAAGAGAAGAATAATTTTAAATATATTATTTAAACATTTTTTTTAAATGAGTGAAATAAAAAAATCAAAACAAATTTTAAAAAAATCAACAAATCAATATTCAGATTTTAATATAGAATTAAATAAAAAAAATGAAGAAAATTTTCCATATAAAGATATAAATTTAGAAAATATAACATTTAACAAACCAAATGAAAACATTGATTTTGAAAATTTATCATTTTCAAAACCAATAATAACAACAGATTATAATTATTTAGGAATAATAGGAAATTCATTAATAAAAGAAGATAAAGTTTTCATTTGGAAATTAGATAATATAGAAAAACCAATTTATAATTATGAAGCAAAGAAAATTTTAACTTTAGATTTTTCACCAGATAATCAATCATTTATTTTAATAACAGATAACAATGCAACGCATTATAACATTAATGATGGAAAAAAAATAGTGGATTTAACTTTAAATAATAAAATAAATAATACTATTTGTTCTTGTTTCAGTCAACCTTGTAACTTTTATGCTTTAGCAACTGAAAATGAATTATTAATTTGGGATATTAAAAAAGGAAAAATTCTGTTAAACTTTAAAGAAAAATCTCCTATGAAATTTATTAATTTAGATATTTTAATTTCAATTTCTGATAAAGGCTTTTTAAAAATAATAACAATTGGAAAGCAAAAAATTTTAGTGAATTGTCAAATTGAGAATGTTCAAAAAAATAATGAAATATTAACTTGCTTAACTACTCAAGATAAAAAAAAATATATTACATTCTTAAACAAGGAGTTTATTGTATTGATATTGATTATTCAAAAGGAGATAATTATCAATTTAAAAGTAAATCAATTATTAAATTCGATGATATAATTTCAAATAATCAAATAAGCTCAGCTAAAATAAGTCAAGATTGTAAAAAGTTTATTATCACTGATTATGAAACAATATTTATTTTTGATATGGAAAAAGGTTTAATAAGTAATATTCTTAATCAACAATTTAAAGACTTCTTTTATTCTTTTACTTTATCTAAAATAGTATTATTAGATGATAATCACATAAATATTAAATTTACTAAAGAAGATGAAAATAATGAAAAGCCACAAATTAATATTTGGTTAAATAATACTTTTTCAACGATAGATTCTTTTAAATATATAGAAAATTATAGTATATTCTTAGTAATAGTGGATGAACATAGTGCATGTATATTTGATTGTGAAAAAGGTAATTTAATTTATAAATGGTATAATCCTTTACCAATGTGGTATAAAAGTATATCATTAACACCAGAAGATTGTGATACTACTTTAATATCAGTTAAAACAACAAATAATTTAGTTTATATTTATGATTATACTGATGGAACTGAAATTTTACCTTTAATAGGCGTTAACGCTTATACTTGTTGTTTTTCAGATGATGGAAATAATATTGTTTTAGGTTGTGTTGAAGGTGATATTATTGCAATGTTATTTAATTTAAATGATACTTCAATTTCTATTCCTTTTTATAATAAAGGAAATAAGAATTTAAATACTACTGTTAAATTTACTAATAATTCTCTTTATTTAATTTGTATTAGTGAAAATCAAGAACCTTTATTATTTGATATTGAAAATCAAAATTTGATTAAGACTTTTAAATGTGATGTTTCTTTAGATTTTATTAATGAAGTTAATATGAAACATGATGAAATTTTTTATGTTAAAGGTTATAAAGGAAAAAATCCAATAGCAATTTTATTTTCTGATAAAAGAGAAGAGTGTTTAAAAGTTTTTAATAATTGTCAATTTATAGATATTACTAATGATTCTAAATATTGTGTGACACATATTAGTAATAAAAATAACCAAAATGAAAATATATTATTTATATGGGATATTGATTTAGAAAATTATAATTTGATTAGTAAAGATATTCCTTTAGATGTAAATGAAAATTTTTTATTTAATGATAATATGTGTATGTATTCTGTTATTTTAAGATTTAATGAAAAAAGATTTGTTTTAATTAATTTAAAAAATGGAGAGATGATTGGAGAAATTATTTATAGTCAATTGTCTCAGAATAAAAATTATATTATTGAATTAAATGTTTCTAATCAATATCAAGATATTTTAGTTTTAAGAAGATATGAGTTTAAATAAATTATTTTTTTAATTAATTATTATCTTTTTTTCTTCTTAAAAAATGTTTATTTTCAATTTTTAACAATAATAATATGAAAATCATTTCAAAATTTTTATATAATTATTATTATTATTATTGTTTATTCTTTTACTTTAGCCATTTATTTAAAGTTTTAATTAATTGCTTAAAAAAAATTTGTCTTTTTTTTTTATTTATTAAATTTATAATTTTTAAATTCATTAATTTACCTACATATTTATATTGAGTGTTTGAGAAGTCTAAAAATTTTTTTTTATTTTTAAATTTTCACATTCTTTCTATTATTATACTCATTTCAAAAAATTTTCTTCTTTCCTTGACAAATAAATATATATTTTATATCATATTTTTTTATTGTATTATATAGAAATTTATTTTTCTAAAGTTCTTTAATTTATATTTATTCAAATATTTTTTGAATTAACAAAGCAAAAATGTTTTTAATGAACATATTTTTATTCTTAAAATAATTGTTTGTTAAAATATTAAATGCTTAAGTTAATCTTCATTTTTTTTTTATATCTACATTTTTTCAATTTCCTTTCCTTTCTTATGTATAATTCACTATAATTATTATTTTTACTTTAAAAAAAATCTAATTTGCTTATTCTATATAAAAGATTAAATTGATAATTAAGAAATAATTTGATAAACATTAATTTTTTTAGAATCATATTTTTTTGACAAAAAATAATTATATTAACTTTTTTTTTTCTATTTTTTTATTTTTTTGAAAATGGAAAAAATTATTAATATACGTAATGAAACTCCTCCTGTTATATACAATCAAGATGATATTACAAGATGTGTTGAATGTAATTTAATATGTTTACTTAAATTAAATTACAAAGAAGGAAGACCATTCATTAATTATGAATGTGAAAATGGTTATAAAGGAAATATTTTATTAAAAGATTATATAAATGAATACAATAAATTTTCAATTTCAAAAGAAAAATATTTATATGAAGAAAGTAAAGAAGGTAACAAATATATTTCTTTTCTTCAAAATTTACAAAATATTTATTCAAATTCTATGAATAATAATTTTAAAACTCTTACTAATCATAAAAACCAAATAAATCATTTATCTACTTTAACTGATGGAAGATTAATTTCATATTCATATGATAAATCATAGAATAAATATAAAAAAGAACTTAGATTTCTTATCAAATGCTGCTGAAGATAAATCATGGAGAGTAAGAAATGAATTAGAAAACATTTATCCTGATTTTGTTGATTATTTCGGTAATCATTTAAATGATGATTTAGTGAGAAATTTAAATAATTTAATAAAAGATAGTGAAAATGAAGTGAAAGCATCAGCATTAAAAGCATTAAATCAAGTAATAATAAAAATATCAAGTGATAAAATCCAAAGTCAAATAATTCCAGCCTTAAGAGGATTAAGTAATGAATCAAGTAAAGAAACAAAATTGTAATATTATGTTTGGAGTCAGTGGAGATTTAATTATTCAATTAAATTAAGGGATTAATTTGAATTATTATAATCATATAAAAAAAGTTAGTTTAAAGAAATATTAATATATTAAAAAAGGCAAATTATATTTTAATTATATTTTAATAAATAATTTATGATTATTTTCTAAAAACAATAAATGTTAAAAAGTCTAAAATATTTTGTTTTTTTAAACATTTTTTTGATGAATTCTTAAAAAGAAAAAATTTGAATAAAATTGAGGATAAAAAAATAAAGAAAAAATTATAATCAATTTAAAATTTAAAATTTAATTATTATGTTAATTAAAAATAAATTTAAGGATTATGGTTAAGAATAATTCTGAAATATATATTTATTGAATTTTATATTTTTTAGTTTTATAAAATAAAATTCCTTTTAATGTAAATTAATCAACAATTGTTTTTATTTTCTCTATTTTAGTTAGTTTTATTGTTTAGAAGATAAAATTGAGAATAAATATTATTATAAAATCATTAAGTCTTCTCTTAGTTTTTAGCTTAAACATTTTTAATTTATTGAAATTTTGACAAGAAATAGACAACAACAAATTAATTTTTATTTTGAAAATTTTATTACTTTTTAATCTTTTAAATATATAATTTACTCTATAATTATAAGCTTAACCTATTTTTCTAGAAAAAAAATAAATAATTATCAAAAATGGAAATAAAAATAATCAAGAATGATTTATTTAATGATATTAAATAAAAATAATAAAAGCAAAATTCATTTCATGAATTGAAAGTAAAGAAGTTAAAAAATAAATAAAAAACTCAAAATTTTTTTCTATAATAAATTAATTTAAGCATCAGATCTTGCATAGGCATTTTTCATTCCTAGACTAGCAGTAAACAAAACTTTACTTAATAAAGTTCCTGTTTCTTTTTGGAAATAATCAGAAATAGTTTGATTACATTCTTCCAAGAATTTTTCAGAAACTCCACCAGCAATAAATTTCTTGTCAAATTGATTTAAAAATTCATGACTTTTACTTAAAACATTTAATTGATATCTATCAACATGTTCTAAACAATTATTATAATGAGCATCAACAAGAGCAGCAATAATTCTATTATTCCAATACATACAATTAGTATTAACTTCGCTTGTAACATTTTTTAAATAATCTGGAGTATCACTAACCATAGTATATTGAGGAACAAAAGCATTAAAAGGCGTAGAACCAAAAGAAACCCATTGAACACTTTTAATTTTTTCTGGTAAATAACTCCTAATTTGAGTAATACAAGTTTCTGCTGTTCTATTAACTCCAATTGGTCTATATTTCCCTTTTTCTTTGTCATCACCATATCTTAAATAAGGATCATATTTTGTATTTTGATAATGTGATGATAAAGCATATTTAACATCTTGAATTGAGATTTTATATTCTGGTTTCATACACCATGGTAAATCAAAGTCTTCTATTTCATATTTTGTATGAGGGTTGAAATACTTTAACATAAACCAAGCTCTACAAGTATTATATGAATAATCAAAATCAGTATGACTACCAACTGTTCTTCTTATTTTATAATCTGTTAATGTTTTTAAATCATCTTTTGTGAAATTTAAATCTAAATGATTATTAGAAATAAAATCAATGAAATCTTTAGAGCAAATATGATTTTCTTGTTTACCATAGGCATCAACAAAATCAAAAACATCAATTCCTTGTTGATTTGGATTAACAACATAACAATCATCAGGTACTCTCTTTGCAATATAATGATGACCTCCAATAGTTTCTAACCACCAAACTTCATTTTCATCTTGAAAACCAACACCATTCATTTCACAAGTTCCATATTTTTCTAATAATTCTCCTAATCTCAAAACTCCTTCTCTAGCACTCTTAATATAAGGTAAAACAATAGTTAAATAATCTTCTTCTCCAATTCCTTTATCAACTAAAGGATCAGCACCTAATATTAAAGCATTTGATGTTATTGTTTCTGTTTCAGACATACCAACATTTAAACAATTTATTCCAGCTTCTCCCCATACTCCTTCTTTTTTATCTGCGTTTGGAATTGCAGTGTATTGTAAGGGATTATCAGGTAAATCTACTTCACATCCTGTTAGAACTGATTTATATTTTTTTGGTTGATTTTCTGGTTTGACTACAATATATTGCTTTTCATTGAATACTCCAGCTGGAGTGTCTTCTGTTCTTCCCATTAAGGTTGAACCATCATATGAAGCTTTTTTTCCTACAAGAAGAGTTGTACATGATGATTTGGATTCCATTTTACTTTTTTTTTTTTTTTTGATATTTATATGAAACTAAAATTAACTATTTTATATTTTTTATAATTTTTTATTGGATTGTTTTTCAAAATGTTTAATTAGCATATTTTTAGTTATATTAAACTTTTTTTTATCTCATTTTTAATTTTATTTACAATTTTTGAAAAGCTTTTACTTATTTTTCTTCATGTGAAAACATAATTGTATTTTTATAAAATAAATTATTAATTATTTATTTTTCATTGATTATAAAGTGATGATTTGTGAGCATAATAGAAATTTTGGTATTTTTTTTGTAGATTTTTATCAACAATAACTTTTAAAAAAGTAAAGGATTGTAATAAACCCTTATAAAACAAAAAATTTTTGAAGATACAATTTATTATTTGACTATTTTTAGATTTAAGGGATAATGATTTTTACAATTATTTTATTATTTATTATTTTTATAATTTTTATTTTATGATTAATTTAAGAACATTATATTTAAAAAATTCACCTAAGTATAAAAAAGTATTGTATTAGGAGGTCAAAGAAAAATAATAAATGATATTTTTTGTCAATTTTTACAAATGAGATTTTATTTTTTTGTTTTGTTTTTCTGGATTAATTAGTTTATAGGATATAGATGTTAAATTGTTTTATTCTCTCTATTTTTAAAAACTTTTTTTTAAATTTTTTTTAATTTTTTTTTAATGGAACAAATTATGATGGATGGAATAATAAATCAAAATGAAGAAAAAGAAAAATTTCTTGAAGAACGTTTAAAAGAAAAAATAAGAAAAAATTGCAAAAAAGAAATTTATAACGAAGAATATAAAAAAGTATATGAAAAAATTAGAAGTGAAGTATATGATAAAATAAAAGAAGAATTAATAAATAAGAAAAAAAGAGAAATTGAAATTAGAAAAAAGAAAATTGAATATGCAACAAAAAAAAAATTAGAAGAATATGAAAATAATCTTTATTTGAATTTAAAAGAAGAATGTAATATCCAAAAAGCAGAAATAATAAATCAAAAAGTAAAAGAAATTGAAGAAAAATATAAAAATGATTTAATACAAATGAAAGATAAAATTAAAAGAGAATTATTTTCAAAATATCAAAATAAAAATAATCAATTAATTCAAGAATTTGAAGAAGCTAAAAATAATTTGAAAGAACAAAGAGAAAAAGAACAAAAAAGAATAGAACAATTAAACCAAATTCAAAATAGTTATAAAATAGAAGAAAAATTTCAGAAAGATAAAAACAATAAAATAAATAATTTAGTTAAACAACATAATATAAAATAATATATAATCAATTTATAAATTTTAATACATTTCAATAAATGATTAAATTTAATTATTCAAATTTTAAATAAACCTTATAAAAAGAACATTAAATAATATAATTTGAATTATGAATTAATAATAGTAGTGAATTAAATAATGGAATATAAATTGTTAAATAATAGAAGTACTTTTTTCAATTAATTATAAATTAATTTTCCATTATAAATAAAACATTTTATAATTAAATTTAATATTCTATATTTTTATAAACAAAATAAGAAATAAAATTGAAAAGTTAAAAAATAGTTAAATTAATTCAAAGGATAAAAACAAATATTAAAAAGAAATAATCAAATTTAATAAAAATAGGTTGTACACGAAATATATATTTTTTATTAAAATAATAATATTCGTTTCAATGATATTTCCAATTTCCTCAAAGGACTAATACCCTTCATAAGAAACAATTAATTTATTACTTTATAACAATTGAATTAATATTTTTGAGTAAATTGTTTAAATTATATATTTTGAGAATTAATTGTTTTTATAATTAATTATTTATTCAAAAATATAATTTAAATTTAATATTTTTCTTTCTAAAAAAATTAAAAATCATATTCAATTAAAATAAACATTAAATGTCAGGAGTGGATTATGTGTTTAAGCTTCTCACATTAGGAGAATCAACAGTAGGAAAATCAAGTATAATATTAAGATATACAAATGGTCAATTTAATCAAAATTTATTATCAACAACGGGAATAGATTTTAAAACAAAAATAATTGAACATAAAAATGAAAGAATTAAATTAGTTATATATGATACTTCAGGTCAAGAAAGATATAGGACAATAGCAGCTAATTATTATAAAAATGCAGATGGAATATTATTTGTTTATGATATTACACAAAAAAATACTTTAACTTTTAATTATTGGTTAGAGCAAATTAAAGAAAAAAGTTCTGTTAAATCTATAATTTTATTTGGTAATAAAACTGATTTAGATATTCCAGATAATAAAATGGAAGATGCTCCAAAAAGAGAAATTACAAAAGAAGAAGGAGAAAAAGTTGCTGAACAATATGGATTAAAATTATTTGAAGGAAGTGCTAAAGATGATATAAATATAGATGCAGCTATTTTAGAATTAGTTGAGTTAATATATAAAGAAAAAAATATTCAATCTGGTGAAAAAAAACAACCTGAAACGCAAAAAGTACAAAAATTATCAACTAAAACTGTAAGAGTAAAACAAAAAGGATCTTGTTGTTCAAATCCAGTGTAATCTTTAAATTAAATTTTATTATTATTTTGTTATATAAATAAATATTTAAAAATAAAATAAAAAAAAACTAAAAGAAATTTCTTAAAAAAAAATATAAAATAAAATAAAATATATTTATTCCTTTTTATCTTCTATTTGATCAGGAATAAGAGGTATACCTCCAGAAATGAAAAAAATACTTTGTAAAGGTCCAGCAAACATTCTAATAACATTTCTAATTTTCATATCACTAACTTCAACAGGAGTAAATTGATCAACTCTAGTTTCTTTAAATCCTAATTTATCCCAAGCAGAATCTCCCCATACATATACTTTTCCAGATTTAGATTTTGCCATAGAATGATTAAAACCTGCTTGTATATCAACAATAAATTCTTTTTCACTTCCAAAATCAACAATTGAAGGTGAAGATACTATTTTTTCATAACCAACACATTGACCATCACTATTATCACCAAAGCAATATACATTTCCATTATCACAAAGAATTAATGAATGCCTTGCTCCTGTTGATATTTTAACTATTGTTAACTTATATTTATTAAAGTAATCATTTATTAAATATTTCCCTGATTCTAATATATCTATTGTTTTTTCTAAACCAAATTCACCATATTCTCCATGACCTATTAATAATAAATTTGAATTTGAATCTAATATTATACAATCATTTATCCCTGCTTGTAAATTTAATACTGTTTGTTTAATTTCTATTATTATTTTATAGTCTTCTGCTATATCCATATTATATAAAGTTCCTTTCATTAATAAATATTTATTTGTTAATATTATTGTTCTATCACCAGAACATTTAAATTGAATTATATTTCCAAATATAATTACATTGAAATTTTCTTTAAACACTGTTGTTTTCTTTGTTTCTTTTGCTTGTACTATTGTATCATATTTATCTTCTTTTTTTAATTGAAAACGATATAAAGCAATATTATCATTATTATGATATTTAATTGAAATTAAAGAGAATCCATTCCCAACTTCAATATCATCAATATAATATGAAATTGATTTTTTATTAAAAAAAGGTATGCCTTTAACTAAATAAGGTTCTAAATTAATGTGAACTAAATATTTATATTCATTTTGCTTTCCAAAAGTATATTCTAAACCTAATTGACCATCATTATTAGAACCATAACCATATAAATGTGTATTTTTTAATTGATTTTCATTAGTTGTTTCAAATAAAAATAATGAATGTATATCTCCAAAAGCTATTTTTTTAACATTAATTATTGTGTTTGGTTTTTTAAGAAGTGAATTTAAATCTATAACTTTTCCGTAAGTAACACTTCCAAAAGTTATTAAATAATTATTAGTAGGTGATAATTTAGGAGGAGAAAATTCTTTTTGATTCCTTTCTAAAAGATCATTTCTTTTTTCTTTTTTTGGAAGAATTTGGGTGTCAACTGTTAAATCATCAAAATTATATTCAATTTCATCTTTACAACAAGAACACCAACCTGACATTTAATTTTTTTAAACAAAAATTTTAATAATTTTTAAATAATTTTAAAAAAGAAAAATATTATTATAACTAAATAAATCAACTCATATTTTTTTTCTTTATATTTTATTTAACAATCAATTTATATTTTATTATAAATGTACAATACTTCAAAAGATTATACATATATGGAATAAGTAAAGTAATAAAACAATTATTTTCAAGATAAAATATTTATGAAGGAAATTTTTGTTTGTTATTTTATTGGTTGTTAAAGAATTCAATTTATAAATTTATATGAATTAAATAAAAAATGATATTTCAAAGTTAAAAGATTCTAATTTAGAAAATAAATATTAATGAAAAATCTAAAGGAATTACAATCGATATTTATTTAAGAATATCATTTTTTTGAATAAAATATGTATATATTAAATGATTTATTATTATGCAAATTATTTTATAATTTAAATATATATAAAATATTTAAAGAAAAAATGAATAATAAAAATATAAAAACCAAATTTAAAACCTTTAATTTATATTGTAATTCAAGAAGGATATAAACTTTATGATTTATAAATCTATAAAAACCAATAATTACTAATAGGAACAATTCTAAGCAATGATTTAAAATATTCTCAAAATAAATATATAAAAAATAAATTAAAAGTATAAGAAACTAATTAATAAATTATAATTTATATATTAAAGACTGAATTATATTTATTTTTTTATAATATAAAATTAAGTCAAAAATGGAATATATATTTTAATTTAAATGTTTTTAGATTAACATTATTAACTTATTTATTCTTTTGAAAGTTTTAATAATTTTTCAATTTTATTTTTACTTTCTTCATCAATACCTTCAATACTTTTTGCTTTTTCTAAATCTTTCTGTGCTTCAAATAATTGTTGATTATAAAAATAAGCTTTACCTCGTAAATAATAAAAATCATCTTTTTCATCATTTCTTAGTTTTTCTGCATTATTAAAATCATTAATAGAACTACTGAAATTACCTTTATTACAATATGCTATTCCTCTATATAAAAGTGCTTTATAATCTTTATCATTTTTTGAAATTGATTTATTTAAAAAATCAATTGCAGTATCATAGTCACCATCTGCTATTGATATTAAACCACTTTGAGTAAAATCTTCCATAAATTCAAAAATATATAATAATAAAAATTAAATATTAATAAATAAACAATTCGAGAAAATTATATTTCTATAATTGATTATTTTAAAAAAAAATAATATTCGAAATTACCATATGTAAAAACCAAAGGAAATGTTGATGGTATTTGATTTAAAAGAAAAATATATTTTTAATAACCAATAATTTTTTTTAAATTTATATATTATTAAATAGGAAATGAATTTTTAAAGAGAAGTGAAAGAAGATAAATCATCAAAAATAAAAAAATCGATATTATTTAATTTATTTATTAAATTAATTATAACAAATATATCTGAATTTTCAGCTGAAAATGTGGGAGATAACTTAAATCTTCCATGTTTAATAACTTATGAACATTAATTACAAATTTATATTGAATTAAATTGTATTATTTTTATTATATAATTTTTTATTGGAATATTCAATATTTGATATGGGGATATAAAAACATCATCCCATATACGGATTTACAATTTTTTTTTTTGTATTTTCTTCTGTTGTAAAATTGTTGTTAATCAAAAAAAGTACATTTATCAGGTTTATATATAAATGGATAGATCATGCTGTTATTTCCACTTGATTTTATTTTATTTATTTTTTTATCATTTTTCTTAACTTTACAAAAATCCTAACCTGTTAAATCATTTAGGTTTTTTTTTAAGTTGTTTTTTAGAATTTTATTTCTATTTTTACTATAAATATAATGGATATTTTATATATTAATATCTTTTTACAAGAAATATATTATTTATTGTTTTATTTTACATTATTGTTTTAAATTATTGATAATGAAATGTGTTTTTTAATCTATTTTTTGTATTATTTGTTTTTTATAGTATTCATCAATCATATATCAAATATAAAGTTTCTTCTTGAGTCACTTCTCTTTCTAAAGAATCTCTTCCTTTTTTCAAAAAGTTTAAGTTGATTAAATATTTAAAAAGAATATGTGATAACAATAAATGAGTTGTGTTTAATTTATTCTAAAAATAATTTTTTAAAGAAAATTAAAAATGAACCTTTTTTGTTCGAAGAATACAAAAAATAAAGAATAAATTATAATTTGAAAATTTTGATTTACAAATAAAATGTATTTGTTAATTCATTTTTTGACTACTTTATATGTAACAATTAATTAATTTTTTTTATTAAATAAATATTTAAATCCAGGTAATAAGTGACATTCCATCTTTTTTATTCTATTTTATGATGATTAATTAAATAATTTCAAAATGTTATAATTTCTTTAAATTTAAATCTTATTAATTATTCCCATTAACCATTAATAAAAAAATATTTAAATATTATTATAATAAAGATACGATTTTCCATAAAACAATAATAAAAATTCAAATTTTAAATTGATATAAGGAAAATGTTGCATTCGGAAATTCAAAATTCATTTTCCTGAAATAAAATATTTAAATCCTCATATTCATAAATTTAAATAATTTACAAATTATTGATAAAAAAATAAATTCAATAAATAAATCAATTAAAATTTATTTTTAATATTAAAATATCGATTGATTCAATAAAAATGTTATTTTTCAAAACTAATTATTGAAAAGTTAAAATTTGAAAAATTAGAAAAAGTAATTAAACCAAATAAAAAAACCAAAAAAAATAAATACAAAAGTTATTTTGAAATGCTTAAAAAAAATAAAAAGGGAAGATATTTCCTAATAATACCAAAATCAAATAGAAAAAATATTATTTTCTAAAAAGAATTATTTATTTAATAAAAATAATTAGTCTTTATTTCTTATTGTCAATAATATTTCATAATAATTCTAATTATATAATAAAAAATGTCGTTAATTATAAGAGAATTGAAGTTAGATTCGTTATTATTAAAATTAAAATAAATCTAAATGAAAAACAAAGAAAAAATTCATTTATTCTTAAATACAAAATTATTTTTTAACCCATAACTTTTAGATTAAAAAATGCATTAAAATTGCAATAAATGGAAATTCATTAAATTGAATTCTCTAAAATTAATTTTTAGAGGTGTAATTTTTTATGGGTTAAGATTAAAAAGAAAAGAAAAATAATATTGAAATAAGAATGATTTCTCAAATGAAGGTGAGAATTTAGAGGGATAGTATTATTCGATATTGGTTATTCTTTGGGTAATATACTATGAGAATAATAATGATATTTTCTTAAGAAAAAGAAAACTTTTATTTTACGATAATATTGAAAAAGAAATATATACATTGTTTTTGTTTTCTTTTTATTTAAAAATTTTCTTAATAAATTTTATATTTTTGATAATTTTGATAGATTTTACTTTTTAAATCAAAGTTTTTTACTACTTTAAATTTAAATTTCATTTATTTTCTTTATTTAAATTTTCTCTTTTTTATTGAACTATCATATTAAATTTTTTTTACTTATTGTTTTCTGGTTTTTAATTCTATATTTTCCAATTCATTTATTATTTATTGATTTTTTAAAAATGAGTATTTGAAAATAGAATAAATGATTTTCATATTTAAACCATTTTTCATTTAAAAAAATTAAATGTATGGTTTATAATAATTATATAGTAATAGTGAAAAAATAATGTAAAATAATAAATGTTAAATCAAACAATTAAGTTTAAAATATTTTAATAAAATCAACAAAAATTAAAATAAACAATTAAAAATATTAAAACTAACTATATAAATCAATATATTTATTTATTATGTTTTCTCCTATATTCAATAATAGCATTCCTATATTCATGATCTTCAGTTAATTGATCAGGAGATAAAGGTTCCCTTGTTAATGGATCATTACCTTTAACTCTTATCCAATTTAAAATTGCTTCTTTTTCATAATAATTACCACTTGGAACTAAAACTGGATTATTCATATAATCTTGTGTAATTGGGCAAATACCGAAATTTTCATCTTCTTCATCTTTTATATTTTTTTTATTTTCTTCATTTATTTCATTCTTTTTTTTATAATTTTCAATAAGTGATTTTTGAATTGCTTCTTCTATCATTTTTTCTTCTTCTTCATTTTTAATTAAATTTCGTTGATTATTTGTAAAAACATTATTAAAAAATTGCATTTCTCTTATTCTTCTTTCATTTTCTTGTGCATTTATTCTTTGTCTTCTTATATTTTCTTGTGCAAGTATTCTTTGTCTTCTAAGATTTTCCTTTTGTATTCTAGCATTTTCTTGAGCCATTTCTCTTTGAATTCTTGCATTTTCTCGAGCCATTTCTCTTTGTATTCTTGCATTTTCTTGAGCTATTTCTTTTTGTCTTCTAGCATTTTCTTGAGCCATTTCTCTTTGTATTCTAGCGTTTTGTTGAGCCATTTCTCTTTGCTTTCTAGCATTTTCTTGAGCCATTTCTTTTTGTCTTCTAGCATTTTCTTTTATCATTTGAATTTGGAATCTTCTATCCATTTTTTTTTATTTTAGTGATTTATTTAAAGTTATTATTTTATAAAAAATACTAAAAATTAATTCACAATTGATTTAAAGAAATGATATTTAATTTATAATAGGAAAAATTCACCATATATTTTCAATTATAAATGTATTGTTTTTGCATGTTTTATTATTTAATCTATAAAATATAAAAAAATGATACTAAATTTTATAAAAAATTATTGCTTTGATTAACAAATATAAAAAATATTGGGATTACAACAATTCAATCAAAAAAAAATAAGGATAACATGTAACAATAAATATTTAATTATTTAGGGTATTTTATTTGAAATAATTCAAAATACAAAAAATAAAGAATATTTCAAAAAAGAAAAAATTATAAACCTTTTTTTTTATTTTAAAAAAGACAAAACATTTAATTATTTTCTGAACAATTAAATTTTAAATATAATAAATCTTATTCAACAATATATTATTTAATTCATGTTTCTTCTTTTTCAAAATTTTCACTTTCAGAAAAAGAGATATTTTTTCCTTTGAAATAATATTTATTTTATGAATATATTATTTCAAAAAATAAACATGGTATTTTAAATATTCCTGCTTTTAATAAACAATATTGAATTAAAACAGCATGAATAATAGTTAAGTAAATATATAATTTTTTCATTTAGAAAGCACTATTTTTTAAATAATTAATGAAATATGAATTATAAATTATAATAAATTAAATAATCAAATATAAAATTTGAATTAAAATATAAAATACTTTATAAATTATTCAACAAAAAAATTACTTGATTAAATCAAATAAAATATCATAATAATTCACAAAAAGAAAGTAATAAAAATTATTTACATTATAAATAAAAAAAAGATAACATCAATCCGAAAGGAACAAGGAAATTATTTTTTAACAAGTAAAAATATGGAATTTGGTTTTTATTTAATTACATAGTGATAAAAGTAAATTGCAGAAATTAATATTTTTTCTTTGGTGATAATACAGAAATTGAATCAATATTTATATATAATATTAATTAATTATCATTTAACTTAAATAAACAAATTGACAATTTGAATAATATAAGAGTAAAAATAAATAAATAGTAAAATAGATGGATTTTATCTTTCAAATTGTATAAAAAATAAAAATGAATTACCTTTAGATTTATCTAAATATGATTTTTTAATAAACT
>JAEEGI010015659.1_pt1 | contig 15766 bp, 13 predicted proteins | sample 8958751 | NCBI WGS metagenome assembly JAEEGI01 (sample SAMN16246545, study PRJNA631951) | gut metagenome | biome: gut microbiome; feature: rumen; material: KS-attached | host: Bos | place: Iran: Karaj | collected 2018-10
GGTGATGGCGGGCCTGGCTCCCTGACGGATGAAATTGTCTTTCACACGGCCGCTCCACCAGGGGATGTCGTAGGCATTGCCGGTGGCAAGACGGCCGTTGAGGGTGAGATGGCCTTGGGTGATGCCGATGGCTGGAATCGTGGGGGTGACGGCTGATGACCGCTGGGGAGTGCGGACTTTGAAGGGCGTGGTGGGAGCGACGGATGCCGTGAAGGAGAGGCTGTCGATCCAGGCTTCCATCGTCAGTCGGGGCTGGGTAAGCGATTCTTCGGCCAGTTGCATGGCTTGTTCCACGGTGGGGGAACTGGTGGCATTGGTGGGTCGGGGGAGGAGCTGCCCCAATTGTTCGGCAAGGGCAGCGTCCTTACCGATGGCGGAGAGACGTTTCGACAGCTGGTCGTAGAAGAGTGAGCGGGGACTGACATGGTCGTTGCTGCTCGTCCAGTTGCCATCGCCGGTCAATGTTCCCCAACAGCCATGGCCGCTGCATCGGTTGTCGGCATCGGGGGAGTAGCAGGAGATGGTCGAGGCGGTGCATTGCCAGAACATCGAGTTGGCGGTGTTCCATCCTGTCCCAAATTGGAATTGCTCGAGATTGCCGAAGTGCAAGTCGTGCCCGTCGATATTGACGATGTCAAACAGCAGGCCAGCAGCCCATGAACCGATACTGCCGCTGAAACCTAATGACGTCTCTCCCTCGCATTGCACAAAGGCATTCGGACCGGCGGCACAGTAGCCTGCAGCGAAATCGTGGATACCTTGGCGGGAGATGCAGCGTTGGAAAAGGGTCTGCTGACCACGGGTGAGGAAGACCTGCCGGCGCCAACCGCCAATCTCCGACACGGGATCGGTGGCGATACAGTCTTCCACAGTGATGCGGCTGGTGGACTGCTGCAGGTTGACGGCACTGCCCGCAAGATGGCGGAAGATGACGCGTCGCACCCACACGTCACGTGCGTGGTCAATGAAGATGCCGTCCCAACAGTGGTCCTCATCCTTGGCATTCCAACCGTTGACGGCCGACTGAAGGGTCATATTCTCTATGCCACACTCGCTGACTTCGCCTTCGGGCCGGTGGAGCAGGATATACGTGGGGGCTTCGGGTTGTGTCAGCGTGGTGGTGATGGGGGCGTCGATGGTGAGATGGCTGCCATCGATGGCGGTCACCGTGCGGTCCCAGGTGATGTCTATGTCTGTCGGTTTCCAACCTGTATAGTCGAGTCCTCCGCCGAAATCATTCATCTTCAGACGGGCTATCCATTCACGGGTGCTTTTGCGCACGATGTGGATGCGGTCGCCGGCATGCAGGGATCGTGGCTGTCTGACGGTGAGTGGGAGGCGGGTGCTGCCAGCCTTCACCGTGTCGGCTGCCAACCAGAGGGTGTCACCGGTATTGACCGTCGTAGCCTGCCCTTCCAGATAGATCAGGGCACCACGGTCGTAGCCGTGTTTCTCAAGGACTGTGCGGCGACGGTCTGTTCCTCGGAGGACAATGCCTGAGCAGGGGATATGAAGTGAGTGGTCAAGCCGGAAGACGCCTTCTCCGAGGAGGATGGCGCCTCGGAATCCTTGCTTGTCGGCCTTCAACTTTGACAGTTGGTCTATCGCCTGTTGGATCATTCCACTGCAGTCGCCTTCCTGCCAGGGGATATAGATGGCTACGGCCAGGTCGGAGATGACTGATTCGGAGGCGTGGTAGCCACAGGTGGAATAGTCCATCGGGACATAGAGTGATGGCTTGACTCGCTTTTGGGCAAATAGGGTGGTGGCAAACAGGAGGAGGAGGGCGATGACGGCTGGCTTTCTCATAGGTGTGCGTTGGAAGGTGGGGGACTTAAAAAAATATCCTGCTCCCACTGGCGGCATGACCGCTGCGGCAGGAGCAGGAAAAGAGAACTGGCTGTTGCCTAAATGGGCAAGGCCAAGGGTTATTCAATCACGACGAGTGGAGTGTCTTCCATCACGCTGGCACCTTGGGAGACGAGAATGGCGGTTACCTTACCGTCTTTTTCTGCTTCCAGGTTGTTGGCCATCTTCATGGCTTCGAGCACCAGCACCACGTCACCTGCTTTCACTTCGTCACCTACAGCCACCATGATCTCGGTGATGACACCGGGAAGGGGAGCTTTCAGCGCGTTGGCGGTGTTCACGGCTCCTGATGGGGCACTGGATTCGGCGGCGGGAGCAGACTCTTTGGCTGCGCCGGTCTTCACCACGACCTTCTTCTTCTCTGGCTCTGCCTCTGGTTCCATCTCTACCTGGAAAGACTCTCCGTTGACGGTGACCTGGGCGATGTTGTCGGTGATGTCGCCGATACCTACCTCGTATTGTGTTCCGTTGATTGTATACTTATATGTCTTCATGCTTGTTGGGTTGTTTTTGAGGGATTTGTCATGGATGCATGGTGGTCATCGGGAGATGGGCGTTCCACTCGGTGTGGTGGCTCCGGATCGTGATGATACCCGATTCTTTGTCATGCACATTGTTGCCCTTGAATTCGTGCAGGGCCATGGCAATGGCCGCATACACTTCGTTGCTTGATGTTGCCATTTCTTGATTGGTTGGGTATGTAAAAAGAATGGCTGTCTGGCCTTGTCGTGCCAGACAGCCTCGTATCATTACATAGGAATATTGCCGTGCTTCTTGGCAGGCAGATTCTCACGCTTCGTGGCCAACTGTGCGAGGGCGCGGCAGATGCGGAAACGGGTGTTCCGAGGCTCAATCACGTCATCGATATAGCCATACTTGGCTGCCTGGTAGGGATTAGCGAAGAGCTCTGAGTACTCCTCCTCCTTCTCTGCCAAGAAGGCTTTCGCATCCTCACCGGCGTCTTTCTTGGCCTTGGCTTCCTTGGCACAGAGCACTGCCACGGCACCTGAGGCACCCATCACGGCGATCTCTGCATTCGGCCAAGCGTAGTTGAGGTCTGTACGCAACTGCTTACAGCCCATCACGATATGGCTGCCACCATAACTCTTGCGCAAGGTGATGGTCACCTTGGGCACGGTAGCCTCACCGTAGGCGTAGAGCAACTGGGCACCATGCAGGATCACAGCGTTGTACTCCTGACCTGTACCGGGGAGGAAACCGGGTACGTCGACCAGACTGACGATAGGAATGTTGAAGGCGTCGCAGAAACGCACAAAACGGGCGCCCTTGCGGCTGGCGTTCACGTCAAGCACACCTGCATAGCAGGAGGGCTGGTTGGCAACGATACCTACGCTCTGACCGTTGAAACGGGCAAAACCGACGATGATGTTGCGGGCAAACTTAGGCTGCACCTCAAAGAACTCACCGTTGTCAGTGATGGCGGAGATGACCTTGTACATGTCGTAAGCCATGTTGGGATCATCGGGAAGAATCTCGTTCAGACTGTCTTCCATGCGGTCGATCGGGTCGTCACATTCCTTGCGCGGAGTCTCTTCCATGTTGTTGGAGGGGATATAGCTGAGCAGCGTCTTGATCATCTCAAGGGCTTCCTCTTCTGTGGAGGCTGTGAAATGGGTCACACCACTCTTCGTGGAGTGGACGGAGGCACCGCCGAGGTGCTCCTGGTCGACATCCTCTCCTGTCACGGTCTTCACCACTTTCGGACCGGTAAGGAACATATATGACGTGTTCTCCATCATCAGCGTGAAGTCCGTCAGGGCGGGGGAATAGACGGCACCACCTGCGCAGGGACCGAAAATACCGGAGATCTGGGGAATGACACCAGAGGCCAGAATGTTGCGCTCGAAGATCTCTGCATAGCCGGCAAGTGCGTTGATACCTTCCTGGATACGGGCACCACCGGAGTCGTTGATGCCAATCACAGGAGCACCCATCTTCATGCCCATATCCATCACCTTGCAGATCTTCTCTGCCATGGTCTCTGAGAGAGAACCGCCGTTGACGGTGAAGTCCTGGGCGAATATGTATACCAAGCGACCATCAATGGTTCCTGAACCTGCCACGACACCGTCGCCAAGAAACTGTTTCTTCTCCATACCGAAATTCGTGCAGCGGTGGAGTTTGAACATGTCGAATTCCTCGAAACTTCCTTCATCGAGTAACATGTCAATACGCTCGCGGGCGGTATACTTGCCACGGGCATGCTGTTTCTCAATGGCTTTCTCGCCGCCACCGAGACGGGCTTGTTCGCGCTTGGCGACAAGGGCTTTGATCTTTTCTAACTGTTTGCTCATTTTATGTTGTTTGTATTTGTCTGCCCGGATGGGCGGATGATGATGTCACTTCAGTGACTTAATGCTCGCAAAGTTCGGTGAGGACACCACAGGTGGATTTCGGATGCAGGAAAGCGATGTTCAGGTTCTCTGCGCCTTTGCGGGGGGCCTTGTCGATCAGGCGTACTCCCTTGCCGTCGCACTCTGCCAGGGCATTGGCCACGCCGTCTTCGATGCAGAAGGCCACATGATGCACACCGCGGCCGCCTTTGTCAAGCCACTTCTGGATGGTGCTCTCTGGTGACGTCGGCTCCAAAAGTTCCAGTTTCACCTCGCCGCATTTCAAAAAGGCGGTTTTCACCTTCTGGTCTGCCACTTCTTCTACTGCATAGCACTTAAGACCAAGCACTTCCTCGAAAAAGGGGAGCGCTTCCTCGATACTTGGGACTGCGATTCCCAAATGTTCAATGTGTGAAATTTTCATATTGTAAAAAGTTTAAAGTGAAGGATCTTCATAAATCGATGCAAAATTAATAAATAAAATTGATATCGATGTATAGTTTTCCGAAATTTATGTTTTTTTGATAGGTCAATGCCGCGACAGGCGATTTTTTTGACCGTTCACTTCAGGCTTTCACGAATGCTGTCGGCATGATATTTCCATCCGTCGGCCTTGGCGTATGCCTCACGGGCTCCATGGGGCACACAGATGACCGGCTGACTTTTGAACATGTCGATTTGCCCATTGTCGCTGTTGAATGTCGGTGGTATGGGTGATATGCCATCATCGAGGCAGCCACCAACAAGATGATCACTGGCTGTGCCGACACTCACGGCTTTTTCTGAATAATAGTGAATGGAAATGTAAAAGCCCAATAAGACGTTGTTGATTTTACGTTGCGATTTTCGTGGCGGTTCTTGGTTGGATGATTATCGTGGAAACTCATGGCTGATTTTATCCTTGATTTTTTGTGATTTCAGAGAAATTGATTATTTTCGCAGCCAATGACTTGGAACATGGAAAGAATCTTCAATACTGCCGGACCGAACAGGCCAGAAGTGGAATATACCATTGACCCATTGAAGCGATTGGATTTGGATGAATTTTTGACGCTAATCGGACAAAGCAAGTATTTTGAATTGCATGCACCTCGGCAGACGGGTAAAACCTCATGTCTGCTCGCCCTCCGCAACTATCTCAACAAAGAGGGCAACTACATTGCTGTCTATGCTAATGTGTAGGCAGGACAGGCCATGCGCAACAACGTAAGCGCTGTCGTTAAAGGGGTATGTGATATCATTGCAGAACGTGTCTTTGATATCGTTGAAAACGACATTCCTTATAAGGTAAGGGATGAGGCAAGGAAGATTGAAGTCACTTCCATGCTGTCTTTTATGTTGGGACGCCTGTCACGAGCACTACCCAAGCCTTTTGTTCTTTTTCTCGACGAGATAGATGCTCTGGTAGGCGACTCATTGGTGAGTGTGCTGCGGCAGTTACGCTCAGGCTATGACAATCGGCCTAAAGCCTTCCCGCAAAGCATCATTCTCTGCGGTGTGCGTGATGTGCGCGATTACCGTATCGTCACATCCAATCAAGACATTATCACCGGAGGGTCTGCTTTTAACATCAAGACAGAATCAATGCGACTCGGTAATTTCACACGTGAGGAGATTTATGAGCTCTACATGCAGCACACTAAAGAGACCGGTCAGGAGTTCGACGAGGCCTGTTTCCCCTTGGTTTGGGATGCTACTGAAGGTCAGCCATGGCTAGTCAATGCCATTGGCCGAGAGGTGACAGATAAGATGCGCGAGAACCGAGACCGCTCGGTGCGTATTATACCCGAGATGATTGACCAGGCACAAGAACGTATCATCTACCGCCGAGAGACACACATAGACATCCTCATCGACAAACTGCGTGAGGAGCGCGTACGGAGAGTGATAGAGCCGATGTTGTCAGGCGAAGGGGATGTAGATGAGGATAATATCTCCACCGATGACATGCAGCATGTGGTGGACATGGGACTCATCAAACGTGAGCGGGGCAAACCGCTGCGCATCTCCTGTGGCTTTTATCGTGAGATTATTCCACGCGAACTGACATGGTCGACACAGCAAACTCTCATCCAGGACCCTATGTGGTATGAGAATCCTGACCACAGTATTAATGTGAAAAAACTATTGCTCGACTTCCAACAGTTCTTCCGCCAAAATGCCGACTCATGGATAGGTCGGTTTGACTATGCCGAGGCAGGTCCACAGTTGTTGTTGCAAGCTTTTCTTCAAAGGGTGGTCAACGGCGGCGGATACATCGACCGCGAATATGGATTGGGGCGCAAGCGCACCGACTTACTCATCCGCAAGCCGATGACCAACCACTACGGTGGTCCTGTCCAAAGAGTGGTGATGGAATTGAAAATTTTACGCCATTCTCTGGAGCGCACGATAGAGGACGGACTGCGGCAGACAGCTGAATATATGGACTTATGTGGCAGCATAGATGAAGGACATCTCATCATCTTCGACCGCACGCAGACCAAATCTTGGGATGACCGTATCTGGCATCGCTCTTACGAGCAAGCCGGTCATTCCATTATTGTGTGGGGGATGTAATCCCGATTCCACTGTGGTGGTTGCGAAGAAAATTGTCATTTTTTGATAATTACTTTTTGATAATTGCGACAAAAGTGCTATCTTTGCGGGAAAAACAGCAAAGGACATGATAGACAACCCTTTTGTGACAAATGGCTATGCCGGTCCTGAGTACTTTTGTGACCGGGTGGACGAAACAGCCATGCTTACCAATCTCCTGACCAATGGAAATAACATTGCCCTGATGTCACCACGCCGTTTGGGCAAGACCGATTTGATAAAGCACTGTTTCCAACAGGAAAGAATGAAAGAGGATGGCTTTTGTTTCCTCATCGACATCTATGCCACTAATTCATTTCGCGATTTCGTCAGCATGTTTGGAAAATCCATCCTTGATACCTTGAAACCCAGAGGCAGAAAGGTATGGGAGGGCTTTTTGAACACATTGTTGTCGATACGTTCAGAAATTTCCTTCGATATTAATGGCAATCCCCAATGGGGCTTGGGGGTTGGGGCTATGGTTCCTCCGCAAACGACGCTTGATGAGATATTCACTTACCTGCGTACGGCAGAAAAACACTGTTTCATTGCTATAGATGAGTTTCAGCAGATTCTCTATTATAATGATAACAAAAATATCGAGGCTGCTCTGCGTACTCAGATTCAGCAATGCCCGAATGCAAACTTCGTCTTTGCCGGTTCTCAGCGCCATCTGATGAGCGAGATGTTCTTGTCTCCTTCGCGGCCCTTCTACCAGTCGGTGGTGCCCATGAGCCTTGGTCCAATACCTTTAGAGCGCTATTGGGCTTTCGCAGAACCACAGTTTGCCAAGAATGGTGACAGACGAATATCTTATGAAGTTGTAGCATCGGTCTATCAGCGTTTCGAGGGTATTACTGCCAACGTGCAGCGCATCATGAACATGCTCTATATGCTCACACCTAAGGGCGAGACTTGCACCTTGGATATGATCGACAGGGCCATAGACACATATCTGCAGTTGTCTTCCGCATATTATGGGGAACTGCTACGTCAGATGCCAGAGAAACAACGCAATGTGTTTTTGGCCATCGCTGCAGAGGGACAGGCAAAAAACATCTCTGGTGGCAAGTTTGTACACAAATACCATCTTCCCTCAGCCAGCTCCGTGGTTTCTGCCGTCAAAGGTCTTTTGGAAAAGGATTTCATTACCAAGAACGACAATGTTTTCTGCATCTACGACCGTTTCTTCCAATTATGGTTGGAGACAGGCAGAGGATAGAGGTGATAGATGGAATCACTTGAGCAAGCAAAGCAAGGTAAGGTCACTACCTTTGATAATATGGAAGAAATGAATGCTTGGCTCAATACGTTAGATTTATAAGATAAGTTTTGTTGATAGGGCGAAGGAAGACCTCGCCTATCTTAAAGCGTGTGAGCCAAATTGTTTCAAAAAAGCAGTGAAATTGCTGAACGAACTTGCCGAACATCCTAAAACAGGAACTGGACAACCTGAACAACTCAGAGGTGATAGGTCAGGACAATGGAGCCATCGTATTTCAAAAAAGCATCGTCTTGTCTATGAGATTCGAGACTTGGAAGTTATCGTACTTGTTCTTTCTGCTTATGGGCATTATAATGATAAATAAATTTGTAAAATAGCACTCTTTGTCCGTAAAACTTCTGCTTATTGGTTGCTTTTATATTTCAGCCCAGCAACAGCACAGACAGCTGTTACTGGGCTGAAAAACATGGTTTTTGGACTCCACTGTTTGACCTGTTTTTTGGCTGTCGCCAATATTCTCTGACAGCAGATAAAAACGCTCAGCGGAGGATGATCTTCTTGCCGTTTGAAATATAGACTCCCTTGTGGGGATGGGCACCGGAGACATGGCGTCCCGAGAGGTCGTAGAGACCCTTGTCGGTGGATACCATCTCATGGTTGACGGTACGGATGCCGGTGGTGTTGTCTTCCTCGATCGTCATCGTCTGACCGGCCCAACTGATGATCTCCCAATTTGAGAGGTCATCGGATTCAAAGTCGCCATTCACCACCATTTCCTCGTCGCTGTCTTTTTCCTTGCATGACACATCATCGAAATACACCTTGCCGCCGATCAGACCGAAGGCAAACTGCAACTTGTCATTGGGGAACTGGGCGTTGAAACTCCAGGTATATTCCTTGAAGGTCGAGGTCAGACGGTAGGAGGAAAGATACTGCACGTCGTTGCTGCCGCCCCATTGGTTCTTGTTGGAACTGCCCGTCCAGATTGGCCACAAAGCGCAGTCTCCGCTCTTGTCGGCCTTGATCAGGGCTTTCACCACGTAGTTCTTGCCTTTTACCATCGCTTTCTTCAACGTGGTGTTGCATTGCTTGTCCCAGGCATTCTGGCCCGCACTGCCGTTGTTGACCACAAGGATATGATTGGTGCCTTGCATCGTGCTCTCCACCTGGAAGGTGACACTCAGAGATTTTCCGGTGAAGTCGGTATAGGTGGCGGTGATCGTGCCGGTGCCTTCTTCGATGGCTGTGAACCTGCCGCCCTCCTCGGTCACGAAGTCGGGGACGCTATAAGTTATCTCATTCGACACGTCTTCCTGGTGACCGTCCTCGAAGGTTGCCGTGATGGAGACACTGCGGCTGCTGCCTTTCCTCATGACGAGGTCTCCGACGTTTTGAAGACTCTTGGCCGTGAAAAACTTCTTCAGGTTGTCGGGCAGGGTGTAGGAGGCATCCACTTTCAATGCTTTTCCCATCACGCGGAGGGCCTCAAAGGCATAGCGCTTGCCCATCATCCTATAACCTGTAGGACTGAAATGAAACCCGTCCTGACCGTTGCCAGGACAGCCTTTCGCACTCACGACATGAGCGGTGGGGATGACTTGGGGCAGACGGGCGATGACGGCATTGTGACCCCAACAGACACCACCCATTTCCTGATATTCCGTCTCTCCGGCAAACAGGGGCACGTCCTCGGCTTGGAGCCCGAGATCGGACAAAATATCATTGTAAATCTTTTTCACTTTCTGCGGCCAGTCTTGTTGGGTGTTGTTGGATTCGCCCTGATGGAGTAGGATGCCTTTGATGACACCCACTTCCTGGGCTTTCTTCGCCATATCGATCAGGCGTTTGTAGGGATTGCCGCCATAATACCAGTTGGCAAGGGTCACATGCCAGGCGGAGGGGTCTTCGTTGATCTTTGCCTGATATTTGTCTTTGTCAAACATCTCAATGGGGGCACCACCCATGGCGACGGCCACAACACCTATTTTCACATCGGAGGGCATCGCGGCGACCATCGTGCGGCCAAAATAATCTGACATGCCTAATTTGCCCATCGGACTGACTATCGGACAATAGGCGGTATACCATTGGCCCATCGTGCGCTTGGGGGAATCGAAAGCGGTCGTGGCCAGCATCTGGAAACGGGGATCCACATACTGGTTGTCGATGGTTTCCCATTGGGCATTCCCTTCCATGTTTGACTGGCCGAAGCACAGATAGATGTGAAACTGTGGGTCTACTTCTGCCTTTGCTTGAGAGAGCATGCTCATCAGCAAGGCTGCTGCAAATAATAATCGTTTCATCTTGTTTATTCTATAATATCTTTTGGTTGGTTGATGTGTTCAGGGTGTATTGCTCTTTTCCTCATCGGTCAGAAAATTCTGTTGCTGCCTTCCATTTTCAGAAGCCATTCCTTCTTGTCGAGGCCGCCTGCATAGCCTGTCAGTGAACCGTCGCTCCCGATCACACGATGGCAGGGGATGATCAGCGAGATGGGGTTGTGGCCGACAGCGCCTCCCACAGCTTGTGCTGACTGGCAACCGAGACGGCGGGCTATCTCACCGTAGGTCATCGTGTGACCATAGGGGATGGTGAGCAGGAGTGACCATACCCGTTTGCGGAAATCGCTGCCGCGCAGATGTAATGGAGGGGTGATAGAGGGCTCCTGACCGCTGAAGTAGGTGTCGAGCCATGCTCTGACTAAGTTGAAGACAGGCAGGTCGGGCCGTTCTGTAGGAGAGGATGACAGGCTGTCGGCAAAGTAATGCTGACCGCCAAACCAGAGTCCGATGAGCCGGGTGCCATCACTGGCCATCGTGATGTCTCCCAATGGGGATGGGTAACGGGCGGTGTATTCCATGACGATATCTATTTTTCTTCTCTTGGTTCCACATGGATGGCCACATGGGTCTCTTCGCCATACTTCTTTCGCAGCAACTCTTCCACTTCCGAAGCCTTGTCATGGGCTTCGCGCAAGGTGATGTCGCCATCCATCAAGATGTGCAGTTCGATGGCGTAGCGGTTGCCTATCCTCCGTGTACGAAGGTCATGGGGCTCAACCACGCCGGGCAGTGAGGCCACCAGATGCAGCATATCTTTTTCCATGTCATCAGGGAGCGATTGCTCCATCAAGTCGCCAAGGCCATTGCGAAGCAGAACGATGGCCACCTTGGTGATGAACAGACCTACTATGACGGAGGCCAGAGGGTCGAGCACGGTCCAGCGTGGACCTAAATAAATGGCGCCGCCGATGCCCACGGCTGTGCCGACTGATGACAGCGCATCGCTGCGGTGATGCCACGCATTGGCTTCCACGGCCTGGGAGTTCAGATGGCGGGCTTTCACCATCGAGTAACGGTAGACTCCTTCTTTCAGCACAATCGACAACAGAGCTGCCCACAGGGCCAACTTCCCGGGTGATGACAAGGGCTCTCCTTGTGCCCATGACACGATTTTCATGACACCGCTGTAGAGAATGCCGATGGCTACTGCCAAAAGGGCTATGCCGATCATCGTCATGGCAAGGGTCTCATACTTGCCGTGACCATAGTCATGCGACTTGTCCTGGGGCTTGCCGCTGATACGGACAAACACCAGGACGATGGCGTCTGTGACAAAATCCGACAACGAGTGGATGGCATCTGCCAGCATGGCGGCACTATGTCCCCAGATGCCTGCCACAAATTTGAAAATCAGCAGCAGCATGTTGATGGCTGCACCCACCAGCGTCACCTTATAAATCTCTTTGCTTCTTTCCATGACTGGTTCTGAAAAAACCGCATTGGGACCTCTTCATCGGCTGCAAAGATAGTGCAAAAATCTGATTAAGAGAGAAAAAACAAGAAAAAATACCGCATGACTCATACGGTATTTTTTCTTGTTCAAATGAAGGTGATTCTCATCTCAATCTATCGGAGATGATCGTCCTGTTAGTCCAGGTCGAGGAAACCGCCATAGCCTTCACCCCATATATCTGAAGGTGGCAGCTTGTCGGCTTCATCCACCCCTCCTTCCATTTCTACTTCAGTGGGAGGATTGCCGTCTTTCGCCCATCCTCGTGTGGCCTCCATCAAATGAATTGACAGGACGCCAATGACTTCTGTATCGGGTTGCAAATATAATTTCTTTTTCATATGACGTCTCCTTTCACTTCACCAATAGTTTCTTTCCTTTTACAATGTAAATGCCCTTGGGCAGACTGTCTACAGAGGTGCCAACCTTGCGTCCTGACAGATCATAGACATCGGTGATGGCTTTGGGATTCACGGGGACGATGGCATGCCGGTCGATGCCGGTGGTGTCGTCACCGTCGAGGACACCATCGATGGAGAAACTTGCTCCGGCAGCAGGGTTGGCTGGGTCGTCAAAGATGCTGTGCGTGAGCGTTATCCATCCACGGAAACCCTTGATACGTGTGTCACGGCTCAGTTCATACATCTTACCGCCGCTCATCGCATACGAACCCTTCGGGGCATAACTGTCGGCGTCGGATGTGATAGTAGAGAGTTTTGTGCCGTTGATATCAACGCGGAAATTTTCGAAATTGGGGGTCTGGATATAGGTGACATGGCCGCATCCGTCGTTAGTGCTCTCAAAAGAACCGACAGGTTGTTCTCCTTTCCATACCTCCAGATTCATGACAGGATACTGATAGTTAGGATCTTCACTCTCTCCCTTGGTAGAGAAGAACATCTTGCCGAGGTCATAGTAGTCGGCCATTTTGCCACGTGGGGTTTCGCCATAGGCAGGATCCTTTGTTGGTTTCAGCATGTAAAGGTTGCCAGGCGTGACGACGTTGTCGAGCGTAACCAGATTGACTGTCTGGAAATCAATGATGCGGTCATTCTTATTCGATAGGATGCCGATGCTGTGCAAGATGAGCAGCTCGCAATCGTCTCCGAAAGCATTGCGCACTTGCTCACCCGTAAGGGGCAGCGGGAACGAGAAGGTGTTCCACTCGTCCCTCGTGAACTTCCGTTGCAGGTTGACAGAACCACTATACCTGCCACTCTTGACTGCCGGAGCATATTCGTTTGGCGTAAAACGCGCTGCGTCAGCATCTTCTTGGCTCAAGTATCTCAAATCCTCTTCGTCCTCATAGAAGAACACGGGGCCTATACCCATATAGGAGGCGCGGATGTCATCCACGCACACCCAGTCGGTGTCATAGTAACCTTTGTTGCCATTTTTAGTCACAAGAGCGCTTTGGGTTGCCGCATCTTTCCTGAATCCTAAGCGGATGGTCTTTTTGCCTGCCTCGAAGTCTTCTTCCGAAACCAGTACCCACACCTTCTGTCTGTGGTTATCTCTGTTGCGGAGCAACTCCTTGCCCACTTCCAAACAATTCTCGTAGTTATTTTTCTGATATGCATCGTAACGCATTTTCTCCAAAGTCACCTGGCCATAGGTAGGATCATCCTCTGTTTCCTCATTTGGAATCGCAAACGAGCTTTCCGGAGTATTGATTTGATTGTCGGAAATCACCCGGGCAAACAGATAGGCATCATGGTCATCTTTTTCGCTCATCGAGAAGCCCGCACACTCTATCTCATACCATCCTGGTAAGGTGACTGTGAAGTTGGACGTGACGGTGCCCACGCCTTCAAAGATCATATAACCATACTTGGCATTCTTCTTTCCAGCAGCCTGATCGTTCGTGCTTGTTGAAGTCACCTTGTCAAACACTTCTTTCAACCTAACGGGCGTGTCCCATGGTTCATTAATAAAACCTCTCGATTGGTGGTTGTTATTATTCAAGTTCGATTGTCCTTTCCTGTAATCACCCCAGGTGTAGGCATAATGTTTCGTGGTTTTGTCTGTATTATTATAAGGACCGTAGGTATAGCCACTCAGCGTTGAGACCGTCCAATCGTGAGCACCGAAAAAGTCATTGGAGTTACGGGTGAAATCGCGGTCTTTTATCAGCGACGAGATGCTTGGATTAAGCCCAATCCCGTTACTGTTCAGCTTATCTATAAACTCATCGATAGATATCAAGCGCCACTGATAGAGTTTTTGTATATCCACAAGGTCTCCGTTTTCCAACATTGCCTTTCCGTTTTCTTGCTTCACATAAACACCATTCTCTGTTGTCGTATCCCACATAGAAACTGCTTCTATAGTATTTTCGTTCAGTACGTCTACGGTTGTCCAGCAAGAACGGTCATCATCCATAAATACAAACTGCCCGTCACCCTTGCCATTTATGGTGTTGTGACATTCTCCCCAAGCGGCACCAAGATAAAAATTCTTGCCGCCATATTGTTTGTTATGATATGTAGAGCCAGTAGAAGCATTAGGAGCATTAATCCTATATAGACTTTTAGAAGTTTGATACATATAATAGGTGTAAGTCTCTGTATTCGACGCTTCTTCAACTCGCTCAAAAGTCCAAGTCATTGGATAATTTCCCCATGAGGTGTCTCCATCCATCAAGGTGGTAAGGTTGATGTTAGCAATATTTGACCAGTTTCTTGAAGTCGGCTCAGGAGGCCGGGCGCAGAAACTGTTCTTAGTAGCAGTTGCACTCTCGGTGATTCCAGCATTGATGCGGCCATTGGAGTACAGATACATCTGGCGGCCAAAGTCCGAGAAGAACAGACGGCCTTCCATTGCCCAGTCACCACCCTGCATGATAAAACGACCGGTTCCTACATTATATAAAAGAAAAGGAAAACCTCTTTCAATGGTGTTATCGTCGGGAAAATTGCCATTAAGAACCGTATTCACATCAATACCATGCCATTGCTGGCTGGTTGCATCAGCATGAGTTTGAGCTTTTACCCCACAAACATGAAAAATGGCGAAAAGCACAAACAGCGTGAGTGTCTTAAGAAAACTATTATTCATCATCATTTTAACAGCGTATTTAAAATACACAACAAGTAATTATCCTAGTTAAACTTTACAAAGGTAGAGAAAAATTCTAAAAAAACGTCAAAAATAAGCTGTTATTTTCTATTTTACCCTGTTTTTTAACACATCTCCCGTGAAAAGGGAAAAACATATTACAAAACGAGCGCATCCTCTACTTTATATCCATCACCTTCGCGAATAAGCGGCAGAGCAGAGCGCATAAGTAATTTGCACTTAATTACTGACCCCACCCCTGCCCAATTGCTTTTCCCTTCGGCTAGTGACCGTTGGTTCCCTACAGGGGCGGGAACCGATAGAAGAGCGAAGGAAAAGGCTGTAGAAAGAAACGTGCAGAAATAAAAAAACGGGCGGCACTCCAATGGAGTACACACCCGTCGCGATTATTATCAAGATGATAAAGCTTGCTTAGAAATAGTAAGCTGCGCTGATCTGCCAAGCGTTGGCGCGACCTTTGTTCTTCAGTGCGTTGCCGGCACCCTCGAGAACTGAGAGTTCGCCAGTCTTGCCACACACGAGGTTGTAGTTGGCACCTATCTGGACATGGTTGAGAATCATTACACCGAGACCGAAGTTCACACTGAGTGTCGAACCGCTGAGTTTCCATGTCTCGCCATCGGTAAGTTTATGCTCCTTGTCGCCCACGTTGAAGCCGAACTGCGGACCTGCTGCGAAATATACGCTTGCAGTCTCACCGAGTCCCACACTGTAACGGAGGTTGATGGGCACGTTGATTGCCTGCTGCTTGATTTTATCGCCATCGACCTCAGCCTCTCGCTGGTCGTAGAGTGCACTGGCATCAACACCAAGTCCAACTATTGGCAGGGTGAACTTTGCGGTAGGACCGATGAAGAATCCTGCGCGGTTC
>JAEEGI010015664.1_pt1 | contig 15762 bp, 10 predicted proteins | sample 8958751 | NCBI WGS metagenome assembly JAEEGI01 (sample SAMN16246545, study PRJNA631951) | gut metagenome | biome: gut microbiome; feature: rumen; material: KS-attached | host: Bos | place: Iran: Karaj | collected 2018-10
CTGTTTATGGGTGTTTGTCTGTGAACAAGCTATTAGGCAAGAAATGGTATTTGGGAGTTGACTGGCATGATATGTTTGACGCATTCTGTGGGGGGGCAAAGGTCAACAGACATGCTGCCAATATGAAGTTGCAATATAGATTCTAACAATAAACAAGAAAGAGCATATGACAAGTATTGAACTGGATATGATACAGACAGCTGGCATAGGTGCCTTAGCCCTTATCGTCGGTATGGTTTTAACGCGAAAGGTTGCGTTTCTGCAGAATTTTTGTGTGCCGTCGCCGGTAAGTGGTGGTATCATCTTTTCATTGATAACCTTGGCACTATATGGCTGGTTACATGTTGAGGTGTCGTTCGACGGTACATTGAAGGATGTCTTTATGCTGGCATTCTTTACCAGCGTTGGTTTCCAAAGCGACCTTAAAGTATTAAAGCAAGGTGGCAAGCTATTGGTCATCATGCTGGTTCTGCTGGTTGTCATTATCGCTTTTCAGAACCTTATGCCAATGGGAATTACCCGACTTATGGGTGTTGATCCTTTGATTGGTATGGCTGCTGGCAGCATATCCATGACCGGTGGACACGGTACCGCAGGCGGATTCGCAAGCGTTCTCGAAAGCTTGGGACTGCATGGCGCTGGAACAATAGGTATGGCAGCAGCTACCTTTGGACTGATTGCTGGTTCCATGATTGGCGGACCGTTGGCAGAAAGAATAGTACGCACGAAGTTGACGCACGAACAGATGCAGACACCAGACGAAGATATTGACCCTGCAATGGCTGGTATCGAGAGCGACGAGGCATCACCTACTGGCCGAACAAAGCGTGTCAGCACGAACGAACAGGAGTTCCAACAGTATGCGAAGGCTACGTATTGCATTGTCCTGGTCATGGGTGGCGGCACCCTGTTGAGCTGGTTGTTTGAAAAGACGGGCATCACGTTCCCGACCTATTTCGGAGCCTTGATATTAGCCGCCATTGTTCGTAATACCATAGGATTCGTCAGCTACAAAGATGACGGCAAATGGGAGAAAGCTGAAAAGTTGCTTGACATGGAACGCATCATCAGTGTAGGCAACATCTGTCTGTCTATGTTCCTCGGCATGGCCATGATATCCCTTAAACTTTGGGAACTTCAGAACCTGGCACTTCCATTGATTGTCATCCTGGTGTCTCAGGTGTTGATGATGGCCCTGTTTGCATACTTGGTGGCATTCCCACTGTTAGGCCGCGACTACGATGCTGCCGTACTGTGTGCGGGCTTGTGTGGCTTCGGTCTTGGCGCTACGCCCAATGCCATGGCCAACATGAGCGCTGTCTGTTATAAATATCGCTATACCGTCAAGCCATTCCTCATCGTTCCCATCATCGGCGCCATGTTCGCCGACCTGCTCAATACAGGAATCATTACCCTCTTCCTGAATCTTTTGTAACGTCCCTTTCATAGGTAATGCCTTCGTAGAGGGCCTGGGTGCCGTTGTAGCTTTCGGGCAGGAAGTGGAGGCGGACGCCACGGATGTGCTTCTTGGCACGGAAGTCCTTGAGGTTGTCCACTTTGTCGCTCTCGATTTCGAGTTTCATCAAGCCCCAGTCCTGCAGGCGTACTCTGTCGCCAGCACGGAGGTGACGGTTGACGACTTCGGACAGGCGGATGAGGGCTGCGATGAGTACACCTTCGTCCAACGGGGAGTTTTGGGCAGCCTCCTTGAGTATCTCGTCTGAGCTGACAGTCTGGCTATGCACGGCCACAGCCTTGTATTTGCCGTAGGTGGGCAGCGTGGGCTTTGTTTCTTTCTTGAGTCTGTATTTCATAAGTCTTGGTTTTATGGTGCGAAGGTACGAAAAAGAAATTGTTCCAGCAAATTTTCTCGACCAATCTTTGAAATGATTACTCCTTTTTCTGTTTGGAATGCTTTTTAATTACTTAATCCTACTAAAATGTAATTAATTCATTGATATACATTGTAATATACTAATTCTATATTGCTATTTTAATCCTACTATAATCCTACATTAACCCTACTAAAACCCTACATTAATTCTATCCAAATGCTATCTGAATATTTCTTGTCGTTTCTTTTGTGAGTGTCAGTTTTTGGTTGGTGGCTTATGACTTGTAGCGTTTTACAAGGTGGCTCGCTCCCTTTGGGAAGCCCGATTCCTGTTATTCGGTCGTTCTTGCTTGGCAAAATTCTCTAGAGAATTTATTCGTTACCCTATGGCTTAGCGTCAGTGAGAAGGCTTCTCGCTGTTAAATTTTCTAGAGAATTTTTCCGCGAAACGTTCTCTGGTGGAGGGTAGGGCGGTGCTAAGCCCTCGGTAAGCTTACTCTGTAAGGATTGTTTGCCACTTGCTTGTGCTCGGATGTTAATAGGTGGGAATAATGTAGGGTTTTAGTAGGATTATTGTAGGAATATTGTAGGGATATATGAATGATAGAAATATCTGTAAATGAGGATGATGTAATTGTTTTAGTAGAAATAATAACCAGTTATAATATTTTTTTTCGTAAATTTCTTGCAAAAGGATGGATTTTTTAGTATCTTTGCAGATAAAAACGAAAATATATACTATGAAAGTCAGTTTATTGAAGATGTCAAGAAACAAGGAGGTTATCAACCGCCTTGAATTACAGCAGTTGGCGGACATGATCCGCAAGGGCCCGTTTGAGAATCAGGTGTATAACCTGCGTCTGAACTACCAGTTCCTGAAACCGCAGAGGCAGCCCAGCGGACAGATAGTTGTTGACAACCAGCAGCACACCGTGAACCTGCCTCGCATCCTCTTTGCCGTAGAGTGCATGAACTATAAGGAGATGCAGAAGGGGTTGAAATACACTGGTTTGGTGGTTGTCGAGGTGAACAATCTTAAGACGTATGAGGATGCTGTTGTCATCAGAAACCAGGCGGCACGCATGGACGAGACGGTGATGGCATTCCTGGGTGCATCGGGCAAGAGCGTGAAGATCGTATGTAGAGGGGAGCTTTTTGGGAGCCAGTCGTTGCCAGATAAAGAGACAGATGTACGACAGTTCCACAAGAATCTTTACGACACCGCTTGGCGAGCCTACAAGAACCAGTTTGGCATCGACATCGAATATCTGGAGCCCACGCTGGAACGTACCGTCTATCTGAGTGCCGACCCTGAAATGTACTTCAATGCTGAAGCACGTCCGTTCAAGGCCGACACGGAGAAGCACGACCTGCCCGAGAAGGCTGAAATATCGTGGGAAAGCGACTCTCTGATGCCTGGGCGTACCATTACGCGTACCTATCACTTTAACTGGCTGTTCATCGTGAAGCACGTCTTGGGCGACTATTTTAAGCTGGAGGATGTGAGCGACGAGGACCGCCAGATGCAGTTGTTGATGCGTGTGGCCAGTCTGTCGCTGGAACAGGGCATCCCGCTGGCTCACGCTCAGGGAATGACGCTGGAGCATCCCATCTTGAACACTGATCCTCAGTTGGTGAAGAATGTCTTTTCAGCCGTCTATGACGTATCGCTACAAGCCGACTACCTGAAGAAACACAAGGTGAAGCCGCTGAAGAGCGTACCCGACGAAACGCTACAGACCATGCGGACGGAGATGTTTCTGAATGCCAACTTCGACATGCGCAAGAATTTGATGACCGGTGTGGCCGAATACCGTTACAAATATGCTGAGGACCAGAAGTTTAGACCTCTGACCGAGGAGGTTCGCAACGACATGACCATCCAGGCTCGCGAACAGGGACTGAAGTCGTGGGACCAGGACGTCAACCGTTTCATCGACTCTACCCGTATCGAGCAGTATGATCCTGTCAATACGTGGCTCGACAAGTTGCCGAAATGGAATGGGCATGACTACATACACGACTTGGCCCAGCGCGTACCTACGGACCAGCCCCATTGGGAGAAGTACTTGCGCTACTGGCTCACCGGTATGGTACGTCAGTGGCGCGAGAGCGATAAGCAGTTGACAGGCAATTCGTTAACGCCGCTACTGATTGGTCGCCAGGGCTGTGGTAAGACGCGTTTCTGCAAAATCCTGCTCCCCCCAGAGTTGCGTGACTACTACAACGACAAACTGAACTTCAAGAACGAGTTCGACCTGAACATCGCCCTCACGTCGTTCGCCCTCATCAATATTGACGAGTTCGACAAGACCACCTCGTCACAGCAAATCGTGCTGAAGTACCTGTTGTCGTCGAGCGACGTCAAGTTCCGTCCTCCCTACGGCAAAACCATCAAGCAGTATCGCCGCTACACATCGTTCATTGGCACCACCAACCAGCGACAGCCCCTGGTGGACCCCACGGGCTCGCGCCGCTTTGTCTGTGTTGGCATTCCCAACGGCCAGAACATAGACTATACCGATAATCTCGAGCATCAGCAGTTGTTCGCCCAGGTGCTGCACCTGATAAATAATGACGAACGTTTCTGGCTCGACGACGACGAGATAGCCGAACTGTTGAAGGAGAACGAGCCTTATCAGCGCACCGTACCCCTGGAAGAGATGATTGCCGAGACCTTCCGCAAACCCAAGGATGGCGAGGGGCGTTGGTGGGGAACGGGTGAAATCCTGAACCTCTTTGCCTCCAAATACGCCTATTTCGATGCAGCGAACTATTCATCCAACAAGCTGGGCAGGGCGATGAACAGCTACAAGTTCAGCTTCAAGCACCGCATCGTCAACGGCCTCTCTGAATACTTCTTGATGCACCTTCACTAATACTATAAACGCATAGTTATAGCCATGTAGATATCAAAAGATTGGTCTTTTTCTCAAATTTTTGCTTGAATGAAGGTAATTTTTGAAGATTCCTGCATCTATGACGATTATTTTTAGTAAATTTGCCGACAAATAACATAATTCCATCATGGCAAAATTAAATCGGATAAGAATCGTTCTAGCAGAACACGACCTAAACAACAAGTGGTTGGCAGATAAGTTGGGAAAGGATCAGGCAACTATTTCCAAGTGGGTCACCAATACCACCCAACCCAGCCTTGAAGCTCTCATTGCAATAGCCAATGCGCTTGAAGTGCCTGTGCAGGAGTTGGTGAGACAAGAAGAATTCAATCAAGAGAAATAGTCAAATGATAACCAAAGACGAAATACAAGAACTGCTGCATAGCACGGAAACCTATCGTGTGGAGCGAACCACGTCAACAGGTGACATGGATAAGTTCCAGGAGGCTATCTGTGCCTTTGCCAATGACCTTCCAAACTCGCGAAAGAATGGCTACCTGATATTGGGTGCTTACGTCGATGGCGGTAATGTTGGCGGTAAAACTGGCGGTGATATCGTAGATAATGTCGTAGGAAAAGATCTTAATGACGTAGAAAAGCCCTCAGATGTCGTAGAAAATGTCGTAGAAAACAAGGAAAATGTCGTAGAAAACATTCTTGCAAGCATATCTAAGAATTCAACCATATCCACAAAAGAACTGGCAGCGATGTGTTCTCTTTCTGAAAGACAGGTACAGCGTATCATGGCCAAATTGAAAAAACAAGGGGTCATCCGTCGTATTGGCCCAGACAAAGGTGGGCACTGGGAAATAATAGCACCATAGTTTTTGAGGATAAGATACCCCTCCGGAAGAATAATAGAAGTAAACAAGAAAAAAAAAGAAGATACATAATAATCCTAAATATGACAAAAGCAAGTATAACGATTCCCGCTGGCGGAATGTATCAGGAGTGGATGAGCCTGATTGACTTGGTGGAGGAAGAAACCGCTAAGACATTGGAGCAATTGGCCAACACGAAGGGTTGGCGAGAAGTGCAGGTTTGTGAAGCAAAAGATATGGGTTTTGGTGAGCTTGCGGAGTGGTCAGTCCCTGAAACGGATGCACTGGTACTGATTGACGATAATTATCTTGTGTGTCTGCACAAGGGCGACCTTGTAATGAACTAACCCAATATGCCAAAAAAGAAACTCAAGATAGGACTTGTGGATGCCGACCTGCTTTGCAACGGGACGCGGCACCCTAATCTTGTCTTGATGAAACTGGCAGGATTCCTAAATGACAACGGCATTGACTTCAAACTGATTATAGATCAGGACGAGGATATCACACCTTACAAACTAATCTATATATCCCGCGTGTTCACGTTCACCCAGATGCCAGCGTTCTATGAGAATGCTACTCCCGCCCAGAAGCGTAAATTCCGCAGAGGTGGCACGGGCTTCTATGCCAACGAACTGAACGTGAACATCTACCGACAGAAACGTGATGACGATATGAATCAACTGGAACGTGATGAGTTCCTTTGCCAATATCCTAATCTTCGTGGTGGCCCCCGAAAAAATGGTATTGACCTTGCTCGCCAAATGCCCTACTATCATCTTTATGATTCATTTGTTGACCGCAAGGTGGCCGAAGGCTTTAAACGTGATAAGTACAAAGACTACCAACAATACAGCATCGGTTTTCTGACTCGTGGCTGCATTCGTCACTGTCCGTTCTGTATCAACAAGTTGGAAGATAGAATCTTCCCCTATTCCGACCTTGAATGGTTCCTCGATGATGAGCGCGATGAACATGGGCATTTGGTACGTCCCTACATCTATCTGTGGGATGACAACTTCCTTGCTGCTGACCCTGCTGTGTGGCGTGCCCGTTTACAACAGCTGATAGACACTGGCCGACCCTTCCAGTTCCGTCAGGGACTTGATGAGCGAATGTTGGCCGAGAGTCCTTATGGTGAGGAGATGGCAGAAATGCTATCGAGAACAAAGTATCATGGAGACTTCATCTTTGCCTTTGACAACTGGAAAGACCGTCCCAAGATAGAGAAGGCTTTAAAGATTTGGAAGCATTATAATCCCAAGAAAGGTACTAAGTTCTATTTGTTCTGTGGATTCAAGCAAAATAAGGAAAACCGTGATAAGTTCTATAAGGATATATGGGAGATTTTCCAGCGAATAAAAGTGCTGATGACCTATGGTTGTGTAGGTTACTTGATGCGTCACGAAGACTATCACGATGCTCCAATTTCAAACTTGTATATCCAGATTGCCCGCTGGTGTAATCAGCAGGCCTTCTATAAAAAGATGTCGTTCTGGGAGTACACCTATCGTAATCAAACCTATTGGGAGCAAACAGCAGGTTTTGAAGTTCTTCAGGAAATCAAATCGTTTGAGGAATTCCAACGTGATTATGAGACTGGGTATTATGAGAGAGAAGATTCACGAGGGAAAGTACGAAAGATTTGTAAGACATTACAGACCCTACTTGATACACTAGAGATGTTTCCTGAGCATCGAGAGGAACTACTCGAGATGTTTAACTATAAGATGTCTAACTTAAAGAATCCCATGCTTTGGGAATAGTTTAATCGAAACAAAATGGCAGAAACAGCACTAATTAAAGCGTTTAAGCGACTTAGCCAAGGTTCAAAGCAATCTGTTCAAAGCGGACAGAGCCTTGATGCGTTGGATAAATATTTGCATGTTGACCGTCCTATAGATATTGCCGTACGCACTGAAATGGATAATATCTGTAGAATAGGGGGAGGTATTGTCATGCTTGTTGGTAGTGCTGGTGATGGCAAATCACACATCATATCGACTTTGCAGGATGATTATAAAAATGTATTTGAATTCTGGAACGATGGTTCTGAAAGTCCATGGCCTGATGTAGAGCCAACAGAAGCCTTGAAGATTATCCTATCAGATTTTAAAGACAACAACATCAACTCCACTAATTATAAGTTGCTTTTGGCCATTAATATGGGGATGTTAAACAAATTTATAGATGACGAAGAAGTACAGCAACAATATGGAGAAATAGAAAAATGTGCCAAAACTCTTTTTGATGCAGACAACTTGAGACATGAGCAAACAGATCGGGTGCGTATAGTGTCATTTGGTAATCATCAAATCTTTGAATTATATCCAGAGCAGGACGATGTTTATCCTGTGGATTCTACATTTATTAAAAATGTGCTTAGAAAGATAACGTCAACAGATAGTACCAATATTTTTTATCAAAGCTATTTAGCTTCAAAGCCAATAGGTTCTGCTTACGACCCTTCATATGTAAATTATCAGATTCTTTGTATTCCTGAAATTCAGGACTCGATAGTTAAGATTATTATTGAAGCAATTGTTCGCTTTAAGCTAATGCTTACTCCTCGCGAACTATTTGACTTCATTTATAGAATTATCGTTCCAGAGACCATTACGACGTTTAACAAAAGTAAGGATTTCTTTAGCACGTTACTTCCTTCCATTTTGTTCGGAGGAGGTGAAAACAAGATACTAAAGGCATTGTCTCAACTTGATCCATTGAAGCATGGTTGTATAGAGCATAATGATGAACTATCTCACCTGTTCACTTCAACAAACATACCTGACGAGCAAGAATACAACAATCTGAAAACAAAACTTGATGCGCGATTCTTTGATATTTTAGATGAGTATTTTAGGAATAACCGAGCTAACGTTGAAGATATCTCAAAGTTGTTGTTTAGACTTAAGCATTTAATGCATTATCATTCTGAGTCAAAAGAATATAAGGATTATCTGTCAATACTATGTGGTTATTACTCAAATGATACAGAGAGGTTATACCCTTTGTATGAGACTATCAAAAATAGCATACCTCATTTTTACGGTTCATACACAGACAAGACCAACATAATCCCTTTAGATATTCAAGGTCGCAATTTTAAAATGTTTGTCAGTTGTGACAACTTAGAAGAAGCACCAGACAATAATATACCATTCAACCCAGATAACCGCAATCAATTTGTAATTGAGATAGATACTTGTTGGAAAATCAATAGTCCAATAGGTCTGAAAGTGGGATATCAGTTATATGAATATTTGTGTAGTATAACTCAAGGAAAACTAGCGCAAGCAAATGATCGAGATCACAACCTTGCCTTTAGCGATTTTATCAGCAAGTTGGTTCGTCAAACAGACTATCAAAAGAAAATTACAATTTTGACGCCTGACAATCAACAACTCACATTAATTAGAACACCATTTAGCAAAGTAACATTAAAATGAACGGTTTTTCTGATAAAAAGTTTCTAGAGAACTATTTTAAGACAGATAGTTCAGGAGGGGAGAAGATGCAAGATAACTTCCAAACCTGCGATACGAAGTTACTTCCCTTTACACTTAACCCGTTAAGTGGCTGTGTTTATGACGGAACTTGTGGATTACTTGGTGTTGCTGGAGAGTTTTACCGTTTAAAAACCCAGTCCGATATTGAGCCAATCTATTCCGTTTCTTCTTCAAAAGAACTTGTAGCAAAGGAACTGAAATCAAAATATAAAATGCCAGATGAAGATATTGAGCGTTTCATTAAAGTGTTTGAAGATGTAATGTTTGAAGATGACAGTGTGAATGTGATAGATCCATCATTTTTTGCATATGTTCCCATGAAATTCTTCGACAAGTCCTCTCGTGAGATCTCCAAGCTAAACAAATACCGTTCTGGTCAGCCTAAAATAGCCCAATATTACACTTCAATTGCAGAAGAATTCATGGACGAGATGGAAAAATCTCAAAAGGATTTGTTCTGTGACCTAGTAAGCACTTGTCTTCAAAAAGACAATGACTTCAAAAAAGAAGCAGATACGGAAAAATATTTTGTTTTACCATTCATTAAGCATTCATTCGCAAAAGACCTAGAATGGCTATTGAAGCAAAGCAATGGTGTAGTAGTTAAATATATGCCTTTAATGTTATACTTTTATGCTTGCTACTCTTTGATACAGACACTTTCATTCATGAACAAGAAGAATTGGGGAGAATCTATATCAAATCCCAAGAAAGTCACATACATGTTGACTTCAGAAAAAGCCACTCATCATGCCGATGCAGTACGAAAAGGTTGGATGTCTGCTGATGTTTTGCCAGAATCCTTTCTCAACAAGATGTCTTCATATGCACAAGCTTTAGATATTTTAAATCTTTTATTTGAAGACAAACAAGAGTATATGACCTTTCAAGATATTCTCGCTCTGTTTGACGCTATTGACTTCGAGAAAGATATCGATGCGAGAAGTGTCTGTGAACGAGTCTTATCAAAGTATCAGCATCATAAGAGGGAATTGCTTAAAAGCCGAACAACAGAAACAGGGGCTCTCCCTGATGAGATTGATACTACCGTATTATCAGGTAGGCAGTTTGTTGATAAACTATTAGACTTGTGTGTATCATTACAATCGAAAGACTATCCTCGTATGAAACACGCAATGTATTCTCTTGCATATATCAAATTATTAGAAAGCAGAAAAGAATATAAAGTATTAGTATTGGACGAAGACATGCTTTTATTTCTCGTTGCAATGATGGCAAAGGATGAAAGAATACGAATAGATGATTTATATCGTCGATTTGAATCATTCGGAATATGTTTTTCTTTTCAAACGAAAAATGCCATATGTGATTATTTACAGAAGTTGAACTTATTAGAGCGCAAAAGCGATTCAGGAGAAGCACAATATGTACGAGTTGTTTTATAATTTTTTGATAGAAGAGTTACTTGTTAGCTATTTTAAACAGGCTGACATCGAAACAGCAGACAAGTTCTACATCGTAATTGAGGATGCAGAATTAAGACGAGATTTCTATAAAATGCTGAAAAGTTCCGAATTTACGGAATCATATCATCTTTGTTTCCCTGGATACGAAAAATATGGTATTGCATCGAAGCCCTATGATACGGTGGTGTTTAATTGCTGTAAGAATAATGTAAAAATACTTGTAAGCGGTTGCGATGACACCAATGATGGTTTTCAAACAAAGATTCGCAACTCTATTGGCAATGTCGGTAATCCCATTACTGATATGGCCACACTATTTATTCTCCCTGGAACAAATGCCATAGAAACGTTACTCTCGTCTGGGCATAATCTTCAAGAAAAACCTTATCCTCTCAGTATTGAGAATATAACAAGAGTTATTAATAGTAAAATAGATACGATCATTAATGAGATAGAAAAAACTTATTTAAAAAATCACAAAGAAAAATTGAAAGGACTTGAAGATTACACATCCCTATTTGATTTTGCTCCTATATTGTCAATATTGCAAAAAAAATCTATTAAAGGAAGCTTTAATGAATTAGGGGCATTTGAAGATAGTGAGATATATGATATGTTCTTCGAGGCATCCGATGTCCAAAATCGTATAAAAGATAATACAGATGCATATGCGATAATATCCGATATTATGGGAGAAGCATATGAACAAGACCAATACAATAGATTGCGTAAATATATTGATAATAAACTTGCTCGGAAAATTACAAATGGAGTTGTTGACTGGAAAAGAATAGATTATAGAGAAATACGTAAGAGTCATCAGGACTGTATAGCGAATGCTGTTTTGAGACGCCCATCAATCCAATTGCAGGGTTTGACAAATGCGGAATTAGTAACTAATCAAAAAGGAACTGATAAAAAATCAAAAACATATGTAATCGTATGCACTCAACAGGATGAATCCCCTCGTTTAAAAGTTACTTTTAATAAAGATTTAAAGGATTATTCTCATAATGGCGATGCAAGTATCTCTGGATGTAATATGATCTTCACAATAGATAATAATCTTTCAAGGGATAGCGTTGGCGATGACAAAAATAATCATGAGATAATTATTCTTAAACTTGAAACATCTAACGTATTCCATGATATTGAACATTTTTTCAAGATTGATTATAAGGGGAATATTATTGTTGACGTACCAGATTCAATGGAATATGCGAGAATTGGAACAGGAACGAAAGAGTTGAAATATGACAAATTATCGCCAATAGAACTCGATGATAATACGTTCTTCAGAATTGAGTTTGATCAGAACTCTGTTGAAGAGCCGTCTATTCCATTTAAATTCGGTAAAAAAGTCGTAACTATTAATTTTAAATATAAGGGAGTAAAAACTCCAACTCTTCCTCCCACTACCATAGTCAATACCGTTTGGGGTAATGAAGAAGGAAGATATACTTATGAGGGAGATGAAGGTGAAATAACGGGAACTATTGCTGGTCCCCAAGGACCTGTTTACGTTCATGAACGATTCCGTAAGCTACTTAATTATGAGAAATATATGGTAGATGGCGGGATAAACCATATTAGAATCGAAAACAACGAATTCAGTGGAGAGCAGACAATTGTTAATAGCCCTGTAGATGTTGCTCCTGACATAACTACGGCTTTGCAGAATATTTTCAACTACTTTAGGGTACACAATACTCTTCCGTCACTTACCAGGCCGAATGATACCCTTGTTCAATTATACAAGGAGTATCTAAAACATGTTCACGAACAGATTGCAAACATACCCACGGATAGTGGATTAAGCAATGACATAATGAATATTGCAAGATTGGGAGTGGTAGAGCGCATAGATGGTTCTATTATGCTTTCCCCGTTCCACCCTCTAATGATAGCCTATTCGCTAGAGCTGAATGACTTGGTTGACGCTTCTGTTACTAGAAAAGTTATGGATGAGTTATCGCCATTACACCTTATGCCGTTTATTTATTTTGGGAAGAATGTTTTGAAGGCTGTCAATTCTACAGAAACAGAAGACCTATTGACATGGGTTGTATATGATAATGCTCAGAAAATACGACATCTATATGGTTCAAAATCAACTGCAAAGTTGGTTGCGGATAAGTTAAAGAAGTTCATCAGTAATTTCAAGTATTATTTCCCTGATTTGGATTGTCCTTTGCGGATAAGTGCCATTGGCCTTTCGCAATCAGTTGATGTTGTAAGAGGGATGGTGGATTTCATATTATCTTCAAGAAAGAATGGAAATGTTCAGCGTTTAGAGTTGCATGAATATGTTGATGACATGCTAATGGAAACATTTTTTGAGAAGATAAATCGCCTATCTACACGAGACAATATTTCATCGCTGTTTGATCAACACAACTTCGGTGTTTCTGACAATGAACTAAATGAGGTAATCCGTCTGTTATTTAACCGCGTAAGTTACTATAAGCATACTTTCAAGGAAAGTCGTATGATGTCAGGGTATAGCCATCTGACCTTTTATAAAATAGACACTGGCACTGTATTCTCACCTATTCCTTCTAATCAATTAAGAACAGAAACGTCACTGAATGGTTTAGTCTCTATTCCTTCGACCTGTCTTAATGATAACCATCAGTATTTGATGGGGTTTGGTACGCGAGGGCTAAAAGACAAGAAAAGTCAACTCTATCAGATGGCGACTGATCTAAATAGCTTGTACGCAGGTCTGGAAAATGGTGGATTGAAATCGTACAGCCATAACCAGTGTACTGCGAAAATCTATAGCTTTGACGATTCTGACTTCCTTGAAGACGTATACAAGAACTCTACATGGGTTACGTTTATTAATCCCGATGTAGACATAGATTTCTTCTATAAACAAAATCTATATGTGGTTCATTATGTAGAGCAACACTCTATTTCTGCACGACTTGAGAGTATTACAGTGACGAAGCATATCAAGCAATATGACAATATGCTCTTCAACTCGTTACAGACTTTCAAGTCGGTTATCGGAACCAGCGAGGATTTTAGTCGTAAAATGATAAGCTATTTCAACTGCTTGAACGGTAAGTGGCTCCTTGATGTGGTGAACAAACCTGAGTTGATAGCTCGTGAGAAGATGAGCTTGGTGGCAACGTGTTTTGTTATGCAACACTTCATGCAGCGAACTGACAATACGATTTGGGTACCACTGGCTTTAGACGATATTGTTAAGTCCACAGGTTCTGGCGGTGGCAAGATGGACGGAATACTTACCAAGAAGGATCTGGGCATTGAAGGACCTCTGTCTGATGACCTTCTAATGATTGGTTTCCAAATAACAGCAGATGGTTTCGTCAATTTATATTTCTATCCTGTGGAAGTGAAGGTGCTGAGTAACGATTCTGTTGAAAAGGGAGAAATGCAAGTTGCGAACTATTACAACAAGATAATTAAAGCCGTATTGTTATCGAACAATAGTTTCAATCAACAAGTGTATCGTGTGTTTTTTGCTTCGCAGTTTCTTTCGAATGCGGAAAAGATGAAATCTAACGATCTGTTGAGCGATGAGGATTATGGTTTGATAGATTCTTATCGATATGAGTTGTTGAACAACAAGTTTTCTATTTGTGAGGATTTGCCGGAAGAAATAGGTAAAGCCGCCTTGGTTGTTTATTCTAATGCAACGGCAAAATCGTTGAATACAGAATGGGTTGAAGGAGTTCCCGTTTGTCATATACGTATGATGGAGTCGGACTGCTATCGTATAGTGACAAACCCAGATACAGATCTTTTGTCGTTTGTAGAACAGTCGGCAATTATCGTTTCTGACACATTAACAGAAGAAACGCAAACGGATGGAACTGATATGCTGAAGGCTATCACTGTAATAGATGCTGACTCACTGCTGTCAGAATTACCAAAGACATCACAAGAAGAAGTTGTTCCAGAAGGAGAAAAGACGTATAGCTCAAATTCTGAGGAAGACAACGATGAGGAACCGAAACAAATGCTCATTAAGATTGGTGTGACAAAGAGGGAAAATGATGTGACCATTGAACCAAATAATCCTCGTGTGGTTTCTCATCCTAACATAGGCATTACTGGTATTATGGGAACAGGTAAGACCCAACTTGTAAGATCAATCATTGCTCAGTTCTCGAAGGAGAAAGAGAGTAATGTAGGTGAGAGACCTATCGGAATGCTAGTATTTGACTACAAAGGAGACTATAACGACGACGCCTTTATTGAAAAGGTCGGTGGAACATGTACCTTCTATGATATTCCGTTCAATCCGTTAAAACTGTTGAAGACCAAAAAGAATGTTATGCAGAATCTGCCTGCTATTACTGCTGAAGCAATAGCAGACTCATTGGCAAAAGCATTTGGAGCTGGAGCTGTTCAACAAGCCAAGATGAAACAAGTTATCATAGAAACGTATGAGGACTTCGGAATAACAGCAGATTTTACTACATGGGATAAACCTGCACCTACGATAAATGACGTAATAGAGCGCTATTTGGCTAAGTATGATGCGACTGATACTGTTTATTCATATTTTAGCAGCATGAATAACTATAAGATATTTTCATCGAAACCAGAATCATGTGTCAGTATCTTTGAATGGATGGATAGGGTCAGAGTCATTGATCTGACTGAAATCAACTCAGATTCCGTAAAACGAGTGGTCGTTTCCTTGATACTTGATGTACTTAATAAGGAAATGCTTCTGTTGGGAGCCAGCAAAACCGATAGCGAAGGACGACGTGAATTGCGGGCGATGATTGTAGTGGATGAGGCGCATCAGTTTATGCAGAGAGACTTCAATGCTATGGAGCAAATCCTCAGACAAGGACGAGCCTTTGGCGTTGGTATGGTATTATCTAGCCAGAATATAGGCGACTTTAAGACAAAGAATAACGATTATACTAACTATGTGGCAAGTTGGATACTTCACCATGTGAATTCTGTAAGCAAACAGGACTTGGTTAGTGTCTTTGGCGCTACTGACAAGTATATTCAACAGTATATGGATTATATCAACAATGCCCAAATCTTTGAGAGTATCGCAAAAATAGGGATTGATAATGCTTGTTCAATGCATGACTATCCATATTTTGAACTCATCAAGCAGGATGAAAGATTTAAACCAAAAGAGTTGCCGCTGTTTGACACAGAATAAACTAAGAGGTTATATTATGGGAAAGATAAGTTTTGATTCAACATCATCAATAAAAGGAATAATATTCCAGTTCCTTGTTGCATTGGAGCGTTGCTTTGAGATGCAAG
>JAEEGI010015665.1_pt1 | contig 15762 bp, 6 predicted proteins | sample 8958751 | NCBI WGS metagenome assembly JAEEGI01 (sample SAMN16246545, study PRJNA631951) | gut metagenome | biome: gut microbiome; feature: rumen; material: KS-attached | host: Bos | place: Iran: Karaj | collected 2018-10
GAACTATCGGAAAGAAGATAATTCCTTGCAGGTTTTCAACATCGAACGGATTTTGGGTGGACACGGTATCCAATACCTGTGGAAGCTGGAAGACGGGAGCTTGCTGGCCATCGGGATCGGGGAAGCGTTCCGGATCGGGAAAGGCGGGCGGACATACGGTCCCGTCCAAATCCCGGAAGGAAGCATCTTTTCCTGCTCCATGGACCTGAGTGATTCGACGGTCCGGCTGATCATCGATGAGAAGCAGATGGTTTCCCTCGACTTCGACAGCATGCAAGCTCAGCCCGTCGACCTGACGGATGCGGATAATATGCTGGCCGTACTGGTCAGCGCCCAAGGCCTGTGGGTTTCGATGGACGGGATCGGGGTCCGGATGTATTTCGACAATGGAACCGATTTCCGGAATCTGCCGACCTCAGCCCTGTTCGATGGCCACGGGGGAAATATGTTGGATGTCGCTGAGGGGAGGAATCACGATCTGGTGGTCAGTTCTATGGGAAACGGCCTGGCGTCTTACAATTATGTTTCAGGCGCCATCCGGCGCATCGAGTCTCCCGGGCTGGAAAGGGTTTTCTGCCTGGAGGAAGATGGGGCGGGCAACATCCTGGCAGGGGGAGAGCACAGCCTGTTCCTCCTGTCGGGGGGCGGTGACGGACGTTATTCGGTCCGGAGACTCGCCGACATCGGCGCCAAGATCTTTTGTGTCACCCCCGACCCGCAACGGCAGTGCATCTGGGTCGGCACCATCATCGGCGGTCTGTTCAAGATTGACTGTCCCGGTTCCTGGGGCAGCTATCGGGTGAGCGCGCCGGAGGCGGTTTTCCCGGAAGACAGCGATCTCTGCCGGGATATCATGTCCGTCCTGACGGATGCGGACGGCTCCCTTTGGATCGGGACGCTCGGCGATGGCATATACCGCTATGACCCGTCCCTTCCGGAAGGGGAAAACGTCGTCCGTTTCAATACCGATGCCGGCTACAAGATAACGAACAACGATATCCTGCATTTGACCTGGAGCGCGGATTCGACCGTCCTGGCCGGGACCGGATACGGTCTGATGGAGATCCGGCCGCAAAGTGGACACTTCTCCCTCAAAGCCTGGACCACGGCGGACGGACTCGCCGACAATTCTATCCACAGCATCTTGGAAGACGCCCAGGGCCGGATCTGGGTCGCTACCAGCCGGGGTTTGTCCAGGATCGACCGGGGTACGCGGGAGGTGCTGAATTTCAACAGCGAGTACGTGCTGAGCACTTATGAGTTTTGCAATCACTCCTGCCTCGTCCTCTCCGACGGCCGCCTTTTCTTCGGCGGCATCGGGGGAGGCTGTCTCTTCCGCCCGGAAGAGATTACGACCCGCGATTTCTCGCCCGAGATTCATTTCGACAGTTTCCTTCTGCGAGGCGAGGCGCTGGAAGGATTCCATCCGGAAAACCCGGTCAACCTGGCCTACAAGGAGAATTATTTCACGATCGGCTTCAACGCAATCGAGTATATCAACAACGAGAACTGCGAGTATGAATACCGCCTCCTTGGCTTCGAGGATGAATGGAACCATGCCGGGACCGGCCACTTCGCCACATATACCAATGTGCCCACGGGTCAGTACCGTTTCCAGGTCCGGAGCACCAACGGCGACAAGGCGGTCTGTGATAACATCGCCACCCTGGAAATCAACATCGGCCGCCCCTGGTGGAAGAGCGTGTGGGCTTATCTCCTGTATGCCCTGGCGCTGGCGGGAATGGGCTTTTCCGTCATCCGGATCCTTCAGAACCGGATCCGGAGAAAGAACGAGAGGGACCGATACGAAGCCAAACTGGACTTCTTCACGAGCGTCGCCCATGAATTCGGCACCCCGCTGACCCTGATTTCCAGTTCATCGGAGCGCCTGGCGGGCATCACGAGCGGGAAAGAACCGGATAAGTATCTGAAAATCATCAGTTCCAATGCCGAACGGATGCAGAAGCTCATTTCGGAAGTGATGGAATTCCGCAAGATCGATTCCGGCGGATACAAGCCTAGCTTCCGTTCCGGTGATATCCGGCAGCTGCTGGAAAGCATCCTCTTCAATTTCTCCGATATCAACGAACGGAACAGGATCACGCTGCACGCCGATCTGCCTGAGGAGGCGATCCGGGTCGTGACCGATCAGGAGGCCGTCGAGAAGATCCTGACCAATCTGGTTTCCAACGCCTATAAGTATACGCCGTTCATGGGTCAGATTTCCATTGTCCTCCGCCCGGAAGAGAACGGTTTCCGTTTCCGGATCCGCAACAGCGGAAAGGCGATACGGAAGGCTGACCTGGACAAGGTCTTCGACCGTTTCACGATTCTCGACACCTTGGAGAAGCAGTCTTCCGAAGGACGGGTACGCCGCAACGGGCTCGGGATGGCCCTGGTCAAGAGTCTGACCGACCTGCTGCACGGCAGCATCACGGTGGACAGCCGCGTGGACTCCTATGTCTTGTTTGACTTGTTCATTCCGGGCGCGCCCGAAGGAGCGGATATTGTCGAAGCTGAAGAGACAGAAGAGCCGGACCGGCCTGAAAAGAAACAGTTGCCGACGGACATCCGTCCCCTGATCCTGGCCGTCGATGACGAGGCCTCCATCCGCAAGATCCTGCTGGAAATCCTGTCCGCGGACTACCGGATCGTGACGGCAGCCAGTGTTGCTGAAGCCCGGGAACAGATCATGCGCGACAAGCCGGACATCATCCTCTCGGATATCAATATGCCGGGGGAGGACGGCTTGGAATTCCTCTTAGAGCTGAAAAAGAACGAACTTACGCGCAACATCCCGTTCATCTTCATCGCCTTCCACAGCGAAGCGGACAATGAGACCCGCGCCTACGAACTCGGTTGCGACAGATTCCTGTACAAACCGTTCAAGCCCCGTCTCCTGAAAGCGATCATCAGGCATCTGCTCGGGTCCCGGGAGGACCTGAAGGCCTACTATACCTCAATGAATTCGCGGATGGACAGCTTCAATGGCCGCTTGATGGACGTCGAGGACAAGGGTTTCATGAAGCGCTTCGTCAGCATCGTGGAGGAGAATTTGACGAATCCGGACCTGACCCTCGATTTCGTCGCGGACAAGATGGCGATGAGCAAGGTCAAATTGTACAACAAGACGAAAGAACTCGCCGGGATGGCTCCCGGCGAGTTCATGCAGTCGGTTAAACTGGATTATGCCGCGAATCTGCTGAAGACGACACGCCTGACGATCCAGGAGATCCTGTATTCATCCGGATTCAACAACAAATCCTACTTCTACCGCGAATTCAAAAAGATCTTCGGCATGACGCCTAAGGAGTTCAGAGCCCGGAATTCCGGAACCTGAGCTGCCCCCATCCGTGTGCCGGTTCGGCGGCCAGCCACAAATCCAGGACGCCGCCTTCAGTCAGCTCTTCCCGGCTGATCTGTGACCAGCCGTAACGCTGCCCGTTCAGCGCGGCATCCCGGATGTAACAGTGCTCCGGGGCGTTGCCGTGCGTCCGGATGACGAAGAGGTCTCCCTTGCAGTAGCGCCGGTCCAAATGGATCCGGACCTCGTCGAAAATCGGAGAAGTGATGTCATAGCAAGGCGTGTCTCCCTCCAGGCCGGTGACGCTGAACAGGCCGATGGACATCAGCGCGCTGATGCCGCCCATCTGTCCCTGGTCCTCGTCGTGTCCGCCATAGCCCTTGTCCGGAGTGATGCCCGAGTAAGCCTGCCGCTGGACGCGACGGACCCAGTATTGCGTGAGCCATGGCGCCCCCGCATACGAGAACAAATGTGCGTTGGAACAACCTGGCTGGTTGGCGTAGCTGACATACCCGTTGCTGTAGGAGGCGATGAAGTCGTCCTTCGCCGCCAGCTCGAAAGCCCGGTTCAGGGTGCTGACAAAGGCAGTATCCCCACCCATCAGCGCCGAGAGCCGTTCCAGGTCGTGGGACACTGACCAGGTCGCCTGCCAGGCATTGGCTTCGACCCATCCGGCTCCGCTGAGCGGGTCTTGGTGCAGGAGTTTCCCTTCCTTGTCGCGGGGCATCAGCAGACCGGTTCCGGCATCATACAGGGCTGTCCAGCCATGGGAACGCTTCCGGAAGGTCCTTTCATCGGACTTCTTGCCCAGACGGCCGGCCATCTGGGCCAGGCCCCAATCCTGGAAAGCCCACTCGAGTGTTTTCCCGGCATTGCCAGGACACCAGCCGTGACGGATGTAGAAGCGGAGGTCGTCGTCGTTCTCGAAGCTCATCATTCCGCCGGGCAGATGGTTCTGCCTGAGCAGCCGGAACGCTTCCTTCGGATCGGAGCGGGTCATCACGCCCTGCATATAGGCACTCACCACCAGGCTGGTGGAAGGGCACCCCGTCATAATGAACGAATACCCGCCGGCGCATCCCCCGCGGGGCAGGAGATAACCGTTCCGGGCGTATTGCAGGACACAGGCGCTGAAATCGTCCAGGATCTCCGGCCAGGCCAGTCCCCAGAGAGTATTCAGGTTCCACTGGGTCAGCCAGATCCCGTCGAAGCCGTACATGTTGTGGACCGGTTTGCCGTCCTTCATCGGAAGCTGCCGGACCTTCAAGGGATTGTTGGACCGTTTTTCCACATAAGGCGCTCCGGTATAATCGGGATAAGTTCCGGCCAGGTCGTTGATCTTGTGGCGCCCGAGCAGCACATGCCAGAGATCGGTATAGAACTTGGTCTTCTGCGCAGCCGTGCCGCCCTCCACCTCGATTTTGCCGAGGGCTGCGTCCCAAGCTGCGGCGGCCTGGGAGCAGGTCCCGTCGAAGTCGAAGCCGGGGAGTTCTCCGGCCAGGTTGGCCAGGGCGTTCTCCTCACTTGTATAAGACAGGGCGATCTTCATCAGGACGGTACCGTCCCGGTCGGGCGTCAGGGTAAGGAGTGTCCGTCCGCCCTCCGTCTTTGTCGTGAACGGGGCATCGGTCTCGACGGCATAGAAGAGCCGGACCTGGTCCGGTCCTCCCCAGAAACGGTCTGTCGTCGAGAAATTCCCGGTCAGGCAATGTGAGTTCCGGGGATGAAACAGTCCGTCCACCATCGAGCAGTTGCCCAACGGCCCCTCGGTATCGAGGATGACATGGGCTTCCGAAGCCTCTCCGAAACGGAAACGGTAAAAGACGACCCGGTCTGTCGCCGTATACTCGACCCAGGTCTGATACCTGTTCAGGAAGAGGCGGTGATAACCGGGGCGGATGATTTCGCTTTCATGATGGAAAGTGGATTTCCAACCCTCCTGTCCGGCAGACAGGTCGGGTTCTCCCGTCACCGGCATGATATCAGGACCGGAAATCATCCAGTCGTTGATTTGGGAGAAGCCGAGGATTTCGTTGAAATTGTAGTTGTAGCCTCCTCCACCTTGGTTTTTGTTGCGGGTGAAAGCGTGGGCGGCTACCATCCCCATCGGTAATCCGCCGGGTGTGCAGTAGAACCAACGGCCGCAAGTAGTCTCGATATACGGGTCTACCCATTCCGAGAACCGTGTCCCGGGACCGCCGGCGGCAAAGACCTCGATCTCGGACAGGCCGATATCTTTTCCGGCCCCGTCCCCGGCCTGGAAGCCGAGCCAGCGGATCTTTTTGGCGGGGAAACGGATCTCGCGGGGCGAACCGTCGTTGGGGATGCAGGTCACGCTGAGGGAAGTGCCGTCGCTGAAGGAAAGCGTTCCTCCGGCGAGGTGCTCCGCCAGCGTCGTCCGGTCGTACAGGACGACACGGTCTACGCTCACTTCCTCGTCCCATTCGAGCAAGGCCCAGGGAAGGTGCATGACCCCCCAGGAGGTGACGGAACCCTGGCAAGCCCATTCGCCGCGGCCATCCTGGAGGAAGACCCCGTCGTTGAGGCGTTCTCCTCCATGCGCGTCGTCCAGGGCATCCGAAACCGTCACTTTCGCCTGTGGCGCGATGTTAGGCAGCGTGGCGCCCGCTACTTGCGCAAAGGCAAATACGGACGCCACCGTTGCAATAATAGAAGACAAACGGATCTTCATGAACTGCTATTTGATCTTGTTGTCACTCTGGGGGACTTGGAAATCCTTAGGCTGGCCCGTGACCGGATCGGTATCCCGGCACACGACCGACTTATCCTTGTTGACGAAATAGACATCCAGGCTGGTGATCTCTGCCGACTCGGGAAGGTTGAGCATTTCCTTGGGATAGATGTAACGGAAGTAGCTATTCTCCTCCTGCCGGATCAGCAAAGTCTTGGCGGACACATCCGTAAGCTCTTTCGTGGAACCGTCGGCGAGGGTCGCTTTCAGACAGTAGTAGATCTCGGCCTCACCTTTCAGGTTCAGGGAGACTCCGTCCACTTCGGTCTTGAGGTTGAGGGAGAAGATATCTCCGTACCGGACATCGGCCGGAGTCGTCGAGAAGAAGTGGAAGACGGTGTAGTCGTCATTGCCGGAACCACCGCTGACGGTCATGACCTTGGCCAGGGAATTCTTCTGGTAACGGGAATCGTCACCATCGTCGAAACCGCGGTTGTAGGAGCACCATCCGGCGCCGAAGAAGAACTTGATGTTCTTCGGGCCCGTCTTCATCTTGACCTTGACCGTCGCGTGGATGTGTTCCGTGGAGAGTTTGTCATTGATAGTGAAAGCCGTTGCGGACTTCCAGGCCGTCCACTGGACGGTACCCGTGTTGCCGAGGGCTCCCAGCTTGTTCTGGAAAGCGTCGGACCAGTTCATTCCGGAAGAGAACTCTTTCTCGTCAGCCGGGATCAGGATCATTTTCTCATCCTTGACATCGGCGCCGCCCTGGGTGGTGTAACCATCCGTGGTGAGATATAATTCGGCGTTGCTGCCGAGATCCCAGGACTTCGGGGTCAGGATACCGATGACCATGGGCGTATTGGCAAGGTCGGAACCGGGCTCGCAATGAACCTTGACGAGTACCTCGATCTCCGAATTCACCTTGATATCGCCCTCCGGGAAGATGATGTCGTCCGTGTACATGCAGGAGAACACCGCCAAGGCCGTTACGATAAGGGCTAAGACTGATTTTCTATTTGATTTCATGTCCTTGAAGCTTTAGATTATTTGAACCAGAACTCATAGGAGATGTCCGAGCAGTCCAGTTGGAAAGGGACGACGAACTGCCCCAGCCTGTAACGGGCAAGGATTTCTCCGGAGGACAAGCGGATTGCCGTCGGGAAGACGCTGTTGTCAAGCGAGCAGGCCTGCTTGCCGGAAGGGAGTTGGAATCCGTAAGGATTGAAAGGGATGTCACCGGTATTGACTTCGCAATAAGCGTATTTCCCATTCTCCACATAGACGGTCAGGGAATAGGAGTCGAACCAGTCAAAATAGCTCTTGATATCGATGCCGCTCGTGTTCAGCGGGTCGATCTGCAGCACCTTGCTGAGTTTGTAGGTGTAAGTATAGCTTCCCTCGTTCTCCGTCGGAGCGACGGTGTTGCCTGGAACCAGGTTGACGCAGGACGTCAGAGCCAGGGTCACTGCGCAAAGCCACAATACTGTTTTTTTCATATCTGTCGTTATTTTATTTCAGTATGGAATCAATGTCTACCCAAAAGAATCTGGGCCGGTAAGTCGATACGTCCTTTGCCTGCTGGGCGAAGTCGGATGTGTTCATGTCGTAGGAGACCAGGATCATGCCGTCCTTGACGAATTGAGGATGGGCCATCGCATTGTAGCACATCAGGTTCGAGTCTTTGAAAGGCGGCACGACATAGATCGTCTTCTTGTTCCCCCAGGGACCGGTGGGCGAGGCCGAGGTGAAGGTGTAGATCTCATTGACCCACAGCTTCTTATTCTCAGTCAGGAGCACATATTTGTCTTTCAGGGGGAATACGTTGAACTGGGACGAGACCGAGACGCTGGAGAGTCCGGAGAGACCCACCGCGGCAGAGGAGTCATTCGTCCAGGACGACCCGTTCCAGTATTCCCAGGATCCGTAAAGGTTGGCAACCGTCGCTCTCGCGCAGTAGACTTCCGTCTTGGCGTCGAGATCGTTGGTGACATCCACCTGGGCATAGATGTAGATGTAGTCTCCGTCGTTGAACGCAGCCGCGCCGTAGTGGATCTCCTTATCCGATTTGAAAAGGATCGGCGCGTCTTTCACCAACTTGAGGTCGGGGAGGCTGTATTGCAGGAGACGGCTGCAGTCGTAGGCGAATCCCCACATGCCTTCCCCTTTCATATACATCAGGGACTGGAAGATATACAGGCTGTTCCCCGCCACGAAACCGTCCAGCGGCCAATACCATTTGTCCTCGAAAGGATGCTCCGGATGAACCGCCGCCGAAGAATTGGTGCCGGGTCCCCTGAAATCATAGATGGGACTGGCTTTCCCGGTAGCCGGGTCGTAAACGATGTACGTGTTCCGGTACATATGGGCACTGGCAGGGCGGCTTCCGTTGGTCACGTCGCAGACGAACGAATCTCCGATGAGGAAGATGCTTCGTCCGTCGGGAAGGGCGACCGAATACATCCCGTCACCGGCACACACGCTGCCGTGATCCGGCATGACCTGGGCGAGCATCCCCGCATCCAGACCGTCGATGTTGACGTGGATGGTCAGTTCCTCGATGACCTCGGAGCCTTTCATCAGCGCGATATTGCACTTGACCGGTTCGTTGTAACGTGCGAAATGCGTGATTTCGCATCCGCTGGAGGATGCCGGGACCGTAAAACCGATTCCGAGATCCTTCACTTCGATCCGGTACGTATCGAACTTTTTCTTGGAAAGCAGCTCCCAGTCCAGGCGGACCGTGTCCGCATGGGAGGTGACGTTCACCTTGAGCGCCGCTTCCCCGTCATTGTCGAAAGGATTGTCGACCGGACCGGACGGAGTCGTGCACATGCAAGCCGCCAGCGCCACGAGGGGGATCAGGAACGTATAGAATGTCAGATGCTTCATTATTTCTTCAGATTGTTATTCAACAGTCTGTCATGGGCAGGATAAGGGAAGAGCAGATCCGCTTCACTGAAGGCGGAATCGTGGTTGGGGGCCTGGTAACCGATCATGTTGACGATCTGGTCACCTTCGAACTTGTAGGCTTTGCGGGTGCGGATCATGTCATACCAGGACTGGCTTTCGCAGCAGAACTCCCAGAAACGCTCCCTGTACACATCCTCGAAAGAGATGGACGAGGGTCTGATCTCGGCCGGCATTGCCCGGTGACGGACCTGGTAATAGGCATCGATGGCGGATGCGTCGGACGTCGTGCCGCCGTCTGCCATCGCCTTCGCTTCGGCCATCGTAAGCAGGACATCGGCATAGCGGAGGAGCGGATAATCTTCGCCGGACTTGCCGGAACTGACCGCGCTGGCATCGAAATACTTGTAGAAGTAAGGCCGGCTGAAAGTCACGTCTCCGGAACCGTCCAGGGCTGCGTAATGGGTGTAGAAGAAGCCTTGTCCGTCCGCTTTCCGCAGGTCGGCGTCGTCATACGAATTGTAATAGACCAGCGTCGGGATCACGCAGCCGCCGTAGGCATTGTTCTCGTCGATCGCACTGGAAGGGACCGGGAAAGGAAGGCAGGAAACGTGCATTCCGCTGCCGGCGTGGTCCGCCTCGTGCTGGCTGGAGAGCATGAATTCGCCGCGGTTCTCGTTGGCGGGGTTGCGAAGGTCGGCATAGGTTCCGAAGAGGGAGTAGGCCTTCTGGTTGACCAGGGCCTTGGCCTCGTCGTAAGCCTTTGCGTAGTTTTCCGTCTTGTTGAGCGGGAAGCCGGCCATCGTCAGATATACCTTGGCAAGCAGGCCGGAGGCGACGCCTTTGCTGATATAGCCGTCGGTGCGGGACCAGGACGCCAGAAGCGATTTGGCCTGGGTAAGGTCGGAAACGATGCCTTCATAGACATCTTCCTGGGAAGCAGGGGATACCTGGGCTTCGGAAAGGTCTTTGGTCTGTTCCGTCAGGTGCGGGACCGGACCGAAAAGACGGACGAGCTGGAAATAATACCAGGCGCGGAGGCAGTAGACTTGTCCGAGGAGGTCATTCTTGATGGCGGGATCGACCGCCGCTTCGGAATTGGAGATTCCGGTGATGACGCTGTTGCAGTTGTTGATGGCGGAATAGGCGCCCTGCCAGATGAAACCGATGTAGATGTTGGTTTCCTTGACGGGAAGCTTGATTCCGAGGTCTTCATCCGAACCGGGCTGGGTCCGGTCGATGTTGCCGGTCAGCAGTTCCAGCATGTGCCAGGGAGAGACGCCGACGCCGACACCACCGGAGAAGATGTTGGTCAGACCGGAATAGCAGCCGTTGACAGCCGCTTCCATCTGGTCCTGCGTGGTGAAGAAATCATCCGGCGACAGGAACGTCTTGGGATGTTCCGTGAGGAAGCCCGAGCAAGAAAGCAATACGGTCGAGAGCACAGTGGCACCGAGTATCCTGAATAATATCTTTTTCATGTCTTGTCTGGATTAGAAGGTTATCTTGAGGTTACCGGTGATGGTCATCGGCCTCGGGTAGGCATACCAGTCACGGCCGAATCCGCTGGCACTGTCATCCAGCCAGGAGATCTCAGGATCGTAACCGGGATACTTCGTGAACACATAAGGATTCTCCACGCTCACGCCCAGGATCAGGCCCTTGAAGAGTTTGGAGCGCTTGAGCACGGAATAACCGAAGTCATAGGCGAGGGAGACGTTGCGGATACGCAGGAAACTGGCATCGTAAAGATGGAAGGTATCGTCGATGTTTTCTCCGTAGAGGTGGTCGCCGGGATGCCTCAGGGCCGGATACATCGTATCCTGATGCTCGGGGGTCCAGGAATTGAGGATGCCGCGCTGGCCATTGGTGTAGATGATCTGATTGTCGATGAGCGCATGGGTCGTGCTGAAAATCTTGTGACCCACCTGGGCACCGAGGTCGAGCATGCAGGTCAGTCCTTTCCAGAACACGGTGTTCACCAGGGAGAATTCCGCCTTGGGAGCGGGCTGGCCGCAATAGACGCGGTCGTCGTCGTCGATGGTGTAGTTTGTGTCGACATCCAGGTACTTGATATCGCCGGGATATTTGCCGTACTTAGCCGCTTCCTCGACTTCGTTCGTTCCCCAGACGCCCAGGCGCTGGAACACGTGCCACTGCTGCCAGATCTGGCCTTCGTCGGTCCGCAGGGCGCCGTCGGCGCCGATGATGTCACCGCCGAGATCCACGGCGATCGTCTTGTTGGTCGAGAAGATGAAATCGGTGTCCCAGCTGAAGTCGGGACGGGAGATGTTGTGGCTGTTGATGGTCAACTCGAAACCGGTGTTCTTCAGCTCGCCGATGTTGGAGAGGGTGGAACCGTAACCGGTCGTCCACGGCACGTCCTTGTTGTAGAGGAGCTTCATGTTGCGCTTGATGTAGAAATCAGCGATGAGCTGGAGACGGTCGTTGAAGAAACTCAGGTCGAGACCGGTGTCAAACTGACGGGCGGTTTCCCAGGTGAGGTCGTTGTTGCCGAGGTTGCCGAGGACGACCTGCGGAACCAGTTGGTTGTTGAACACCCGGTTGCCGGAAGCGTACTGCGCGAACGTGTTGTACGGGGAGATGGAGGCGTTACCGACCGAACCGTAGCTGAGACGGAATTTGGCGTGGTTGACCGTCTCCCGGAGACCCTCGAACCAAGGCTCTTCAGAAACGATCCAGCCGAAGGAGGCGGAAGGGAAGTAACCGTAACGATGATTGGAACCGAAGTTGGAGGCACCGTCGGCGCGGAACGTGAATCCGAACAGGTAACGGTCCAGCAGACTGTGGTTCATCCTGAAATAGAAGGAGTTCATCGTAATCTGGGACATGCCGGATGAAGGTGCCACCAGCGTAGTTCCGGTACCGAGGTTGTGGTACTCATACAGCGGCTCGGGGATGTCGCGCGCTTCAGCCCTCGAACTCTCGGTGTGGTAGTAATAGAGACTGGTACCAAGGACGAAGGAGGAACGCAGGCGATCCTGGAAGAAATTCTTGTTCCAGGTGAGATAGTCCTCGTTGGAGATCCTTCTGGAATCCGCGTTTGCGATGGAGGCATTGGTGTTGCCCTGGGCGTTCTCGGAATAACCCTTGATCCCGGCTTCCGCGAAATGAGTGTTCTTGTTGTTCTGATTCTGGTAGTCACCCTTGACGGTGAGCGTCAGATCCTTAGTGAGGTGGAAGTTGAGGCTCAGGTTCATCAGGAGATAGTTGACCCGGTTGATGTCCTGCATCATCTGGAGCTGCTTGACCGGGTTGTCGGCCTCTTCACCGAGGGGATAGTCGGACTTGGAGCCCCAGGTCCCGTCTTCATATTTGACCGGGACGATCGGGGGCATCTCGATCATGTTGCGGAGTGCGCCCTGGAACATCGTACCTTCATTGTCAGCATTGTTCGTGGAGCTGTTTCCGGCATTGGCCAGCGCCTGGATATCCAGCCACTCATTGATCTTGGACTTGAGGTTGACGGTACCGCTGAAACGCCTCGCATACGTATTCATGACCATACCGCCCACATCCTGATAGCTGAGGCCTGCATAGATGGAGGTGCCGCCCGCATTCTTGCGGAAAGACAGGGAGTTATCCGTGACAAGCGCCGGGCGCATCACTTCGTCCACCCAGTTTGTGTTGTACTTCGGGGAGGCGATCAGCAGGCCGTTCTCATCATATTCGTAGTTGCCCGCGGAGTCCTTCTTGTACCAGAACATGTTCTCCATCGGGGTCGTCAGGTGAGGCATGGTCGTACCGGAATACTCGTAAGCCATGCGCTGGACTTTCATGAATTCCTCGGCATTCAGCATGTCGATCCGCCGGGTGAGGATATTGACACCGGTCTTGGAGTCGAAGGTGACGGTCCCTTCTCCGGATTTACCGGACTTGGTCGTGATGATCACGACACCGTTCGCACCTTTGGCGCCATAGACGGCCGTCGCCGCGGCATCTTTCAGGACGTCGATGCTTTCGACGTCGTTGGAGTTGATCATGTCAGGATTGACGTCCACGACGCCGTCCAGGACATAGAGCGGATTGGAAGAGGCGTTGATGGAGCCCTTACCACGGACGCGGATGCGCATCGATCCGCCCGGACGGCCGGAAGAAGACATCGCCTGGACACCGGCCAGTTTACCGGCGAGGCTCTGGCTCAGGTTGATGGCGGAAGCCCTCTCGTTGAGACTCTCGCTCGTGACCGACGCCACGGAGGACGAGATGTCTTTCCGGATCATCGTTCCGTAACCGACGGCTACGGCCTCGTTCAGGACTTCGATGTCGGTGTCCATCGTCACGTCGAAGACGCGGGTGGAACCGATGGGAAGGATCAGATCCTTCATGCCGATCATGGAGAACATAAGTTCTCTGGAAGAAGCGGGAACCGAAAGTACGAAACTTCCGTCGACAGCGGTCAAGGTGCCGATGGTGGTTCCGACAGCGGAGACAGATACGCCGACCAGGGGCTCGCCCTGATCGTCGCTGACCTTTCCGCTCAACTGTAGCGATTGTGCCTGTATCCCTACGGCGCAGAGCAGCGTTGCAGCTCCGGTAAGGACGGTCGCAATCGTTCTTGCTAGAAAGTTGTTTTTCATCAGATGATTATTGAGTATAGTTAGTGATTAATCCAAGCTGTCATGCGGCTCCGAATCCATCCACAGCTCGAGCCGGCCGCCGGCGACGAGGTCGCTGTGGTCGATCTGCAGCGTATGGAGCGGAGTTCCGTTGAGGGTGGCCTTGCGGATATAGACCTGCCCGGGACCGTTGCCGTGGGCGATGACGGTGAAATCACCGCCTGGGAGACGGAAACGGATCCGGTTGAAAACCGGACTGGTGACCTGGTAGACGGTATTGCCCGGGCAGGACGGATGGAGTCCGGCCGCCGCCAGGATGTACCATGCGGACATCTGCCCGCAATCCTCATTGCCGCAGATTCCTTCCACGGCGTTGGAATAGGCGTTCCGGCAGATGGTCCGGGTCCATTTCTGGGTCTGGGAGGGTCTTCCGAGCGCATTGAACAGGAATGGTACGAAATGCACCGGCTCGTTCGCATGGTTGTAATATTGGTTCCAGCGGAAATCCAGCGGCGTGTGTTCGAAGAACTCTTCCAGTTCTGCCAGGGCCTTTTCCTTGCCGCCCAGAAGTTCAAAGAGACCGTCCGGATCGTGCGGGACGAACCAGCCCTGCTGGAAAGGGTTGCATTCGATACAGCCGTACCATTCAGCCGTGCGTCCGGCTTCCGGAGCCGGAATCCATTCCCCGTCGGCGGACCTTGGCCGGAACCAGCCGAAGTCCGGGTCGTACAAGTTGCGCCAGGCGCCGGCCTTCGTTTCATACAGGGCTTTCCCGTCCGCGTCTCCCAGCGCCTCGGCCATCCGGCTGATGCACCAGTCTCCATACGCGTATTCAAAGGTATGGGAGATGCTCAGTGAACCCGGGGTGAACCCGTCCGGACCATTGCCGGTGACTTCGGACGACCGGCGGGCAAATTCATAAGCTTTCGCAAGATCGAAAGTCCGGATTCCTTTGGCCCAGGCGTCGGCTACCACGCTGAGAGCCGGATTCCCGAGCATGCAGCCCGAATAGGAATTGACGATCTCCCAGCGCTCGAAATATCCGCGTCCGCTCTGTTCCGCCAGGGTCATCAGGGAATGGATCAAATCTGAATTGACCTCCGGCCAGATCAGGGCATACAGAGGCATCTGGCTCCGGAATACGTCCCAACCGCTGAAAACTGTCCGTTTCCGGAACGAGGGATCCTTTTCATGAACCTGCAGGTCGCCTCCTACATAGCGCCCGTCCACATCCGATGCAATCCGGGGATCGATCATCGTATGGTAGAGTGCCGTATAAAACACGGTCCTTTCCTCGGGCGTACCGCCTTCGATCTCGATTCGGCCGAGTTCTTGCTCCCATTGCCGGACAGCCTGGGCATGAACCTCGTCGAAAGATTTGCCTTCCAACTCTGCCTGGAAATTGCGGCGCGCGCCTTCCAGTCCAGTAAAAGACAGGGCGACGGATACACAGACCGTTTCTCCTTCCGTTGTCGGGAATTCTGCGAAAAAGCCGATGTGTTTTCCTTCAATCTCTTCCATGCCGGGGAGAATTTCCGCCTCCGAAACCCGCTGAAGATAGGCTTGGCTCACGACCTCTTTCCGTTTACGGACCCAGTCGTCAGGAATGTCCGCCGACCAGAATCCGCTGCGGGTAAAGGGTTTGCTGAATTCGGCGTGGAAATAGAGCGTATAATCCGCTCCGCCTTCCCCGTTGCCCCAACCCCCGCAGGCAGGCGTGCAATGCATCCAACCTTCCAGAGACCTGTCATCCAGGATATGGGCATATTCCATTTCAGCCGTTCCGCCTACCCTCCGGGCGAGATCCACCTGGATCCGGGAGACTTCATCGGCCGGGAAGGTGAAACGCATCACACCACCGTGGGGCGAAGCCGTCAGTTCGCTACGGATGCCATAGTCCGTCAGGAGGGTGCTGTAATAACCCGGACTTGCGGTCTCGCCGGACTTGTCATAGCAGGAACGCCATCCTTTGACACTTCCATCTGCCAATCCGGCCGTCGTATGCATCGGGCCCGTGGTCGGCATCACCAGGAAATTTCCGAATTCCCCGTACCAGCCGGTCCCGCTCATCTGCAGCATCGAAAAGCCTTCAATGGTTTCCATTTCATAGCTGTAGCCGGGCGCGTTGTCTCCGCCGGTGACGGTGTTGGGATTCACCTGTGTCATCCCGAACGGCGTAGCCGCTCCGGGGAAAGTTTTTCCCAGGCCGTGATATACACCGGCGGCGTCAATGCTGGTCGTCGCTCCGATGAAAGGATTCACGGCATCCGTGACAG
>JAEEGI010015668.1_pt1 | contig 15760 bp, 10 predicted proteins | sample 8958751 | NCBI WGS metagenome assembly JAEEGI01 (sample SAMN16246545, study PRJNA631951) | gut metagenome | biome: gut microbiome; feature: rumen; material: KS-attached | host: Bos | place: Iran: Karaj | collected 2018-10
CCTATGCCGTTGCAGATCTGATCTTTAAGAAGAACGTCACAAGGTTCAATTCCCCAATAATACATGTTGTTCGCTTCACTTATATCTTCAGGAAGACGGGATGCATATTTAAGAAATGTAATGAATTCATCACTGTCAAATGAAGCACTGCCGGATTTTGCATCTACATAAGAAAAACCGTTAAATTCAACAACTCTTTTAAGAAATGCATCTTTATGGTCAAGCATGAAAAACATAGAATTAACATCTGTGGAATCAGCATAATCCATAAATGTATTAATATCCCATTTAACATCTGAAAGTCTTCCGGAATCACCGACAACAGTTCTGTATGTGTATGAAGGAACTATAGAATATATCGAATCACCCGAATAGAATAAAGAACTTGCTTTATCGGTAAACTTGGAATCAGAAAGATCACTGTCCTTGGATACTATATTTTTAAGATCAAGCGGTAATCCCAAAGAAACAAGCTTGGAAGTGAAAATTTCATCGTTACCCGTAGTATTAAGTATAATATCAGGCTTAAATCCGCCCAATACATCCTCTTTAAGAAGACTCCAGCCTTCAAGAGGATCCTTTTCAAGACTTTTATCCGAGTAATCGATCACAGTAATATCAACTTTATCATTTTCGGAATTAAATGCAAGAACATCACTCATGAGATCAAAATCAAGGTCACTTGATGCAATGACAATGGCTTTCTGATCGGAAACGCTTACATCACGAATAAAACAGGAAAGTACAGTTTTGTTCTCGGCATTTCTGTATATTCCTGAAAATGAATCGGAATTAATGATCTGAACATGATCAAATCCATACGAAAAAATACCTGAATTGATAAAACTGAAATATCCTGATAAGTACTGATTATTATCATCAGTATGTATGATTCCGGAAGTTGTTAATCTATAAAAATTATTGTTTAAATCCTTTATCTCAGAATCATACAAAGAATAGGAAGCTGAATAATCATCCTCTACAGGCGATACCGATATACACTTTCCGGTGTTATCCCAATTCACGCGATAATACTCGGAAATAGTATCACCCATACCGTTTTCAAGTGCATAAGTAATATATACATTACATACCGATGAAAATGCTCCTGATACGTCGAAAGAATACTCACTGTAATTTACAAAGCAATCATAATCATTCGAAATATGGTCAAGCAGCCCCAGATCACCACAAACGGATGAAAATGATAATGATCCGTTATTCACTGTAATAGGCTTATCTACGTTATTAAATATCCCCACATTTCCGTTCTTATCAAGAGAAACCAGATAATCAACATTTGCTGCAGATGAATAATCATAAGAAGACAGGATATATGAATATCCTGAATCATTACAAACTCCCGCACTTTTATAAAAATCACCGGGAATAACTGAAGTATCAATCAATACTTCATGAAATCGCCCATCGCTGAGATAAGATGCATCGGAAATATCATTGCCAACAGGAAGTTCTACTTTTTTTCCACATCCGGATAAAACCAGCAAGATAGAAAGAGATAAAATAGATAATAATATGCTTTTAGTTTTCACATTAACCTCTGTAATATTTTACAAAAAATTAAAGCCGGAGAATAAATCCCCGGCTTTAAATTTTTGAATTAATTAAACATTGAAGTATACATAAGTATCAAGATCAAATGTTCTGGTTCCTGTAGTAACTGTACCGGCTGCACCATTAATGCTTGTTGCACAAGGATAATCAGTTATGAAATGTAATCTGTACTGAGTTCCTGATGAAAGCATGTCAGTATTTAATCTGACAATCTCAAGATTCTGATTCTTGAATCCGTGAAGATTCTCAATATACTGACCAACAGGGTATGATCTGGTATCGGTAGGATCATCAAATCTTATAGTGCTAACACCATTATAACTGCCGGCATTCTCAGTCCAATCATATCCGTTAACAACATTATTGACAGTCTGCCATGTGTCGTGCTCAGCATCTACACATTTTTCAACAACACACTTAACCCAATTATGGTTATTGAAGTTACAGCCATCAACAAATAATCCCATTCTATAATCACTGTTTTTAGGTACGGTAACAGAATCGGATGCAGAATCTGTTAATCTAAACTTTGAAGAGCCGGGATTATATACATAAGGAGTAGCAGAAGGAACATCGCCGGAAGTTCTGAACTTCAATTCATCCTTACATTCACTGCCCTTCCATACCTGATATTCAAGGTATATATCATATCCCTTATCAAGATCAAATATGGTTGTTGATGCATCTCTGAGTCTTCTGGAAGCTTCAGCAAATGAATCGGTAATATTACCGTTAGGACTTGAATATACAAAGAAGGAACTATATGCACCGGATACATTCTCTACATACTTATTCTGTGAAGGATCCCAAACATATGAAGGTCTGTAGTAAAGAATAGTCTTATAGGTAAAGGTGTTAATATTAATCTGCTCATCAGAAGTTCCGGGATATGCTGTCTTTATTGCCAGTCTAAGCTTTGCCTGGAAATTAGGATCATAGAAAGCAAGCATACATGCGGGAGTGCCTCGTCTGACACCGCCGCCTACATCGGTGAAAGGAGGATATCCGCCTGAACCCTTCTTTATCTTGATAACATCGAAGTATGCATGATTACCTGCAACAGCTCCGCCTGAACCGTAGGAAACATTAAGTCCAAATGCTTTGGGCTTGTTGTTTGCAGCAACGGAAACACCACAGCCGGCTTTCCAATCAGAGTTATTGGCATTTCCGGAAAGTGAACCGGAATGATCGGCAACAACTACAACATAAAGGTCTTCGGTAAGATCCTGATTCAGTGTAACCTTAACTGAAGGAACGCCATCTACAGAAGAAGTGCTTACAGTAGCAACGCTTGAACCGACATTACTCCAATGACCACCGGTATAAGAAACAGCAAATACCTGTATTGATGCAGGATCCTTATAGTTATAAGGGGACTTATCAAAATCAGCACCCTGTACAGATTCATCTGCCTGATTGGTAATTCCGAGACTTATCTCACTCTCGTAAACAGAACCTGATTTTCCGGTTTCACCGGTCTTGGCTTCCCAAAGCTTAAGATTACCTTCACCTACAGATACACTCTGGTAAGTGCCCATAGCATCCTTATAACCCTTGAACTTACAATCGGTTACTCTTCTGATCTTAATGGCAAGTGCCTTTGTATCAGATCCACCGGGAGCAGTTGCGGTAAAGGATACACTTTCGGTACCGCTTGCACCTGCATTTGAACTAACAACACACTCATATCTTCCCTCTGAGGCATTCCAGGTGGGAGTAGTTATGCTGGTATTGGTAAGTCCGGAAGTGTTTGTGGTAAGGGTATAACTTGAATCGGTAGGATCGAAACCACAGTTATCAATATAGATATAGAAAGTATATGCAGCAGCGCCTGTCTGTCCGGGCTCAAGAGTGACATGAGCTCCGCCGAGACGTGATACTCTTTCAAACCTGATAACAGGTCGTGCATTTACAGCTGCACCACCCGTAGAAATAAAGTCGTGGCTTCTGGAGGTGGAATCGGTTACCGAACGATAAGTTCTCTCACTGACATTAAAATCAACGGAAATCCTGACATTTCTGTCAGTCTTAAATGTATTATAGAAATAACAGCCTGTTACATTCTTGGCAAGTTCTCCGCTGTAAGTATCTCCGCCGGCAACTACATCCCATTCGTCATTAACCTCAACAGCTTCATATTTAAGAAGCTCATTGGCTGCATCGGCGAATACATGAATTCTCATGAGCTTATCGCCTTCGGGATGAATGATATAAAGCTCAGTAAATTCACCTTCATCAAATTCACCGGGCTCATATCCGCCACCGGGTGCAGCTGTAGGATTAACTGCAACGGCGTCTACGATCCAGTCGCATATAAGATTAGATGCTACCTGAGCTTCCTCCTGGACATTAACCTCGGCAGTCGCTCTGGTATAACTTCTCGAACTGGCATACATTGCACCTCCGATGGCAATTCCGACAACCGCCAAAATAGCCATAGAAATGATCAGTTCGACTAATGAAAGACCGGCTGAACCAATTCCTTTAAATAGTTTCCTCATTGTAAGCTCCTTTTTGCAAATAATGCAATTAATATGCTCTGAATGAATAAATATTATGTCAACAATTCAAAACAAAACTAACCTATCACCTATAATTTATCAAAAAAATAATACAAAATCAATAAATCATATATAAGAAAACAGGTTAAATATGGTTAAATTATAAGCGATTGACTTCTACTCTTCCGGTAAAGCTGTCAATTTTGACTTCCATAGTCCTTCTTCCGTTAGTAATCTCAATACGTGAAACCTGATCTCCCATATCGGTTCTGACACTTCCATTACTTCTGGAAAAATAAATCTTAACAGGATTGGTACTGCCTCTGACAGTCAAAATTTCATCGGTACCGCCGGAATAAAACACATGAAGTTCCAATGCGGGATGGCCAACCGAGACCTCATCACCGTATGTATTGCCGTCTACATGTATCTGTACATAAACATAATCACCGGCATCCTGATAAATCTCAATAAAACCGTTTGATTTGCCCATAACAAGATTTCTGGTCTGTTCAAGGGAAGAAGCAATCTTCTCAGCACATGAAGAAACCTGCTTGTCGGTAGCAACGGTTGTGGATAGCAATACCGCACCTCCGATAATCGCCATGATTGCTACGACGATTACGATCTCGACAATAGAAATACCCTGATTATTCAATTTTGTCTGATGTTTTTTACTCATAATTTAATTATTCTTCCAATTTACATAATAAATTAACTGATAAACATTCCAATCAAAATCAGGATCGGTAAGTCTTCCGCCGTCACCCCAGTCAAACGGAGGGAACTGAATCGCAATATCGGTGGAGATCATGGAGGTGTATCCGTCATTGACACATACAACGCAGATATTCTTGATCAGGATTCTGCACTTATCGGCAGGCTTAAGATTGGTATGAGCGTCATCTGCCCAAATATCCAGTTCTACAAAATTTCCGGCATCAGCGGTTCCGTAATTGCCATCCAAAGTTCCGGTCGATAAAGGACTGTAGCAAAGAATGTAATAATCGGGATTGGTCGCGGAAACAAAATAATCATCATCTGCGAGAAGAATCTTATCAACAAAAGCTGAAGCGGAAGCATAACCGGTTGCCTCATAGGCGACAACATCATTATTATTCAGTACTATATTCGCAACAGGAACTCCTGTCGTAGCTGCATTTGTAGGATCGGATCCCGAAAGATTATGAAGGATATTCTTTACAAATTCAACATCGGAATCGTTGGGAAGAACTTCCGTAATATTATCTTCGATGGCATCACTATGAGCGTAATGAACAAGAAGAATATTCTTCAGTTCATCATATGTATTTCTATAGAAATCTTCTCTTCTAGCATCATAATCGGCAAGTGAAGCATACTTGGTATTTGTCGTCATGAATGCATTATTCAAGGCCTCGGATACAGGAATGACAAGATTGCCCTGCATGCTCTCCAGAATGTGCTCACCATGATAGAATGATTTCTTGGTCTGATAATCATTCTTCTTCATTCTGTAATTGACTCCGGACATATAAAGTATGACCGTAGCAAGAATACTGACAAAGAGAAGTATAATGATACATACGATCAATGCCGAACCCTTGTTGTTGTCTTTTAATTGTTTTCTGAAGTTTCTCATACTCATCACCAATTAACAAATTCAGCGGTCATAGTTTCTATGGGGGTTTCTCCCGTATGGGTGTGCGTATCGTTTCTGGCAAATACTTCAACGGTTATCTCGATCCTGGGTACAAACATAGGAATTGAGGATCCGACACCGCGAAATGCACTATACATAGGAAGAACAGCTTTGTCTCTAAGGATAGGCGACTCACCTCTGGGCGATGTCTGGCAAAAATATGTCGAATACTTTGTAGCGACATAATCACCGCTAACAGGACCGGCATTAGTATGACCGGAGCGTTCTGCGTATGTCATATTAAAGCATCCTAATGAAAAGTTAGCATTTATAACAGGCTGATATGCAGCAGGCATATCATCACCATCTGTGACATTCCATAAGAAGTTATGATACAGATCGGTGTATATGGATCCTGCACTCGTCATATTGACAGTGGGAACATAATGATCATCAAGTGTTTCAAGGTTTATGCCGGGATTAGCAGTAGCATCATCAAGATCGGCATTGTACTGCTTGAAAATATAGCACTCAAATCTTTCATCCTGAGCTGTGCCGGCATAATATGAAGTGTTCATCTGATTATCAATATCAAATTCGTCTTCAAATTTTGCAATGGTATTGCACTGAGTTGATGTAGGGCAAAGGGTATAATCGTAGGAAGGATAATAATATATATAACATGCGGGGGAAATAACAGGAGCGGTAGGTCCACCGACCAGCCAGTCATCGGTAAATCCCAGAGAAGCATGATATATGGCCGTGGATGTACTGGGAGTAGCTGTACAGGTTACATTATATCCACCGGAGTTTGTTTTAAGAACTATCTGATCAGAAAAAGCTCCGAGGTTATCTACATATCCTTTGTAATAATAATCAACCGACAATTTTACACCATCATCACTGGCTGTTATGCTGAAGACTCTCTTAATATACAGATTCTTGATAACGAAATCGTCACGATTAAAATAGTCCGTGCCATCGGTACTCATACCGGGACCGGCAGTAACAGTACCGTTCTGAATAACATCAATGTAAAGCTGATCAAGCACTTCGTCCTGAGCCACCGCATCCTGGGCCAGAAGTGTATCGGCATTGACGAAATTACCGGTTGCACCGGAACGCATGGAGATCATTGAAGAATAATCGGTATAAGAAACCGAACCCGCTCCGTCTTCCGCTTCCTTGATGGTTACAACAACATCATAAGCTCTTCTTGTGGTGCTGCCGTTATCGACAGCATCATTAACGACTGCTCCGGCGAATGTTGTAGCTTTTACATCGTCAAAATGGTAAACATTCGTTGAGGGATGAGAATTACCGGACATGGAGAAACGTGCATTAGCTGTAAGAATGCTACCGTCAGCAAGGGCATCCGATATCGTCTTAAAGTCGGTATTGGATCCCTTGCATTTTTCTATGATAGCCTGGGCGATACCTGTGGATTGCATCGTCTGCTGAGCTTTGAAATTAAAGCCGGTGGAATAAACAAAGGCATAAAGCATGGGAATAATGGCCGCAACAAATATAGCAAGTGCAACCAGCAGTTCCACCAGTGTCATACCGATATTATTCTTGATCAATCCACATTTTTTCATAATTTTCCCTCTGGATCAGAAATCAGTCTGATCAACCTTCAGTATCTTCTGAACTAGCAAATCCGGATCCGCTTATTCCGAACAGGTTCTCAAGACCGGTCTCATACTCGTTAACGGGAGGAGCTGTATAGTCGAGTCCGGCACCCTGGACGAAATAGAATGAAAGCTGTGAAGATCCTTCAATATAGCCTTCGGGATTGATCTGATATTTCATCTGGCCGATAGCAAGATTGTAATCTCCGTTTGCTATCTCTCTGATCATGCCCTTAAGGCCTTCATAAGTAATTCTGCCTTCATATGTAACATTGTAACTGTAGAAATCAATCTCATCCTGATATTTCTCAATATCAGCAGCAACTACAGTCTCTTCGGGAACCTGTTTGATAATGCTTGGAGCCTCAAATCCGATGGAAGTGAGTTCAAGCTTCTCTTCGGATCCGCGGACAAGATTATATGCCTCGAAAATACCGTCTTCGGATCTGACAACAGCCTGATAGTGTGAGAAGATCTCATCCATTGAAGCGATCATTTTCTCTGTATCGGCTTTATTCTGTTCTTCGGTCAGATAATACTGTTCAAGTTCTGCAATCCTGGCTTCGAGATTACTGCTGTCAACATCAAGCTCGGCAGCTTTTGCTTCAAATTTCCTATATCCAAGGAAGAAAGCGACACCGCAAAGTACAACCATCAAAAAGACGGTAGTAAAAAACTTTGATTTTTCATCAATCTTAACGTTCTTCATTACTCTTCCTCCTCAGATTCAGCTTCACCTTCACCTGTAACATTGTTCAGAATAACAACTTCATCAGCAGGAGTATAAACACAACCGACTGTGAATGAAACGTATTTTCTTACATAATAAGGTTCACCGGTCTCACTATCTATTCTGAGATAATATGTACCGATGGGCTTAACGCTGAGAGCGGTACCATCTTCATCCTCTGTGCCTTCAATAACAAGAACGGGTTCTTCCTCTTCTTCGTCGGCATCTTCTGCATCCTTGTCCTTGGGAGCTTTCTTTTCATCCTTACCGGTCTGATCGATGACGGTAAATCCGAATGTTTCAAGAGCAGTTACCTCTTCTTCGGAAAGAACATCTTCACGCTCTTCAATGGATGCAACAACTACATCCTCAACGGTATCGAATGTTCTGAGAGTTTCAATAATACCGATTGCGGTATTTCTGTCGAGAACGGCAACATTCATGGCGAACATGCTGTCATCGGTCCTGAACTCGGAAATTACCATATTGGAAGGCATCTTCTTTTCAAGTTCTTCAAGGAAATCAGCAATGTTATCGGATGCTCTCTGAGTTGACTGTTCGCCTGAATAAACCTCTCTGTACATATCAAGTACAGCGGAATACTTCAGATATATCTGTTCGGATTCCTCATATCTCGCTTCCGTAACCTTAAGAGAATCATTTCTCTCTTTGGAAGAATTGTAATCAAGGAATCCCTTCCCGAGCAGTGCCAGAATGATAACTATACCAAGCACTACAACAAGAGGAGAAATCTTACTGTAATTGGTAGCATTCTTCTGCCTGTTGGACTTTGCTCTCGAGAAGAATCCTACAGGAGCATAGATAGCTCCGATTGAAGCGACGTAATTATAAAGGTCGGCATTGTCACCGAGAACGGAGTAGGATACATTCTCAAGCTTTCTGAGAACACTGACCTTAAGTCCGAGTTCGTTGGAAAGCAGATGTGAAATACCGTTTATTGATCCACCGGCACCGCATACATAGCAAAGATCGAGAGGATTCGAAGAATTGGTTGAATTGTAGTAATTCAAAACTCTCTGAATTCCCTTTACAAGATCTTCGAGGCTGTCGGTAACAGCCTGGCGGGCATTGGTCATAGCCTGGCCTTCTGAAGGCTCGGGCATATCTTCATTGTCAGTGATCGCGGTTCCTTCATTAAGAGTCTTGCGGATGCAGGCCCTCTTCATAGCGATATTGCGGGCATCAAATTCGCTTACAGCCTGGAAAGCGGGCTGATGCATGATCTCCTTGATCGCAGGAAGGAAACCGAAACCGATGTTTCTCTGAAGGAGAAGGCTCTCATTCTTGATAACGAGAACCGAAGTTGCATTCTCTTCAATCTTAAGAACCATCTTGCACTGAGTCTTATTCTCAGACTTCAGAACCTGATATACGGAGTTGGCAACGTTATCGACCTGAATAAGAACAAGTCCGCATGATGCTGCCAGCTGTTTATAGCTTTCAACAAGATTATTCTCGGCAGCCATGATGGATACACGGAGCTTTCCGGCATCTTTTCCTTCATCAATGGTTCCGAGAACGGTGTAAGCAACCTGATAATTGTCAAGATCGATGGGGAAATAATCAGACAGGTTAGTCTGAATCATCGAATCAAGCTGCGCAGCTTTCATCTGGGGAAGCTGCTGTTCACGAGTTACGATCTTGGTCGAGGATATGGTGAATATGACATTCTTGGTACCCTTGATCCTGTTAGAAACCAGAGCCGTTCTGATTGCATTAGCAACGGCATCGGGGTTGATGAGATATCCATCATTGATGGAGTTCTCGGGAGTGTTGCAGACTACATGATAATAAACCCTGGGGTTCTGAGTCTTGTAGTCCATCTGGACGATACGGATGGTCGTGTTACTGAGCTCAATACTTAGAATCTTTGAAGCCATATCCTACCCTCTTTAATAATTTATTATGAACAGATTTCCGGATCATCTGTTTCATTCAAAATAAGATAAAACCAGCCAAGAGGCGATCCAGATATCCAAAATATCCGGATATAATTCTTTCACCGATCAAAACGGCTATAACAATTCCCGCGGAAAGATAAGGACCCATTGCAAGCACATGAGACTCTCCGCTAACCTTCATGCGCGTCAAATGTATCACTGAACCTAAAAGACAACCAAGGAAAAAGGCCAGAACGATCAGTTTCCATCCAAGCAGAAGCCCTGCGGCTCCCATGAGCTTGATATCCCCGCCGCCAATGCCTCTTCCTTTGGTTGCGTAAAAGATCAAAAGTAGTGGAACACTTACTGATACCAGGCCGATAATATATTCAGGCCAGGAATTGTGGTCGTTGATGAACTCGCAGACCACTCTTATCGTACCCAATACCAGTATAAAAATATTAAATCCGACCGGTATTTCGTACGTACGAAAATCGATCACACTCAGTGCGATCAAACTGCTGAATAATCCGCAAAACAGAAGGGTTGTAATTGTCAGATCATAGAACAGAAAAGATAATAACCACAGAATTCCGTTCAGAAGCTCTATAAGAGGATACTGAGCCGAAATCTTAGACTTGCATTTCCGGCATTTGCCGCCAAGTGACAACCAACTGAATATTGGTATGAGATCATACCATTCAAGCTGATAACCACAGCTCATGCAATGAGAGCGGGTCTTCACAAACTCTTCCTTCTTCGGGATACGGTAGATCAGCACATTTAAGAAGCTGCCCACCGTAATCCCAAATAGGAAGACGATTATTCCGATGTAAAGCCGGAATTCAAACATTTAAGATAGATTATGATGTAGCGGTCTTGTAGTCAGAAGCGCCTGCCTCGGTGGTGAGGGTGTGGCCGCTGAGAACTACGTAGCAGGTTCCGTTTACAGCATCATAGGTAGCGCCGAAGGTTGATCCCTTAGCAATAGATCCAGCACCGAGAGGCTGCTCGTTAATGGTGGTAGGAGTACCGGAAACAGGGTTAACGGTACCGGAACCGGAAATCTGGTTATCAGCGATGTCAGCAAGAACTGCTTCTCTGATCTCCTGAGCGGTGGTGATGTCACGGCTTCTTCTGGACTGCTCAACGTACTTGATGAACTGAGGTGCAAGAACACCAACGAGAACTGCCATGATAGCGATAACGATGATGAGCTCTACGAGTGAAAAACCTTTGTTGTCCTTCTTCATAATAATTTCTCTCCTTTTAAATTGATTGGTTTTTATATCTCAAACGCCTCTGCCCTTCTACAAAGGCGATTGATTCGAAAGGTATTACAGGTTGTCGAGTCCCTGATACATTGCAAGCATTGGAGCCATAACCGCACCGATCAGTACGCCAACTATTGCTGCAAGTACGATAATGATCATAGGCTCGAGCATTGCCATGAACGACTGAACTGCCATCTCGACTTCTTCTTCATAATACTCAGCGTTCTTGTTGAGCATGTCCTCAATGTTACCGGTTTCCTCACCGATCCTTACCATGTAGTAAACCATGGGAGGGAATATTCCGGCTTCTTCGAGAGGTCTTGAGAGTGCCTGACCTATTGTGATCTCTTCTCTCGCATGTTCAAGAGCTTCTCTGAAATAGATATTGCTCATGACTCCGGAGGTGATATCTACCGCCTCAACAAGAGGAAGACCTGCGCCGATAAGAGTACTGAGTGTTCTGGACATAAGAGCGGATGCACTCTTTACGGTTATATCATGGGTAAGAGGAAGCTTGATAGCTATCTTACCGAAGAAGTGCTTACCCTGATCGGTGTTCTTGAACGTGATGATTCCGAATACGATCGCGCCTATAAGGGGAACGATAATGAACCAGTAATTCTTCAAGCCGTCGGACATTGCGACAACCGCTTTGGTGATTGCGGGAAGTTCGGTATCAAGTTCTGCGAACATTGAAGTATATGTAGGAATAACTACTTCAAGCATTACAACGACAACCGCGATAGCAACGATAACAACGATTATGGGGTAGATCATAGCCTTCTTGATGAGAGCCTGGGTTCTGGATGTACGCTCAAACTGCTTTGCCATACGGTCAAAAGCTATATCGAGTGAACCGGAAGCCTCACCGGCTGTAACCATGCTGATAAGCAGCGAAGGGAAAATGGTGGGGAACTCAGCCATAGCACCGGAAAGTGTCATACCGGTCTCGGTGCTGGTCCTTACATCGAAAATCGCTTCCCTGAGTTTCTTATTCTCGGTTGATTCTCCAAGCATCTGGAGTGAATCGAGGATTGTGACACCTGCTCTGATCATCGAAACAAACTGACGGCAGAAAACGGAAAGATCTCTTACATTAGGTCCTTTGGTAAGATCAAAATTAAGATCCTTGCTGATAGCGCTTCTGGAGCCTACGCTTACAACGGTAAGTCCCTGAGCTTTAACGCTGTCTCTTGCTCTATCAATATTGTCCGCTTCGAGGGAACCTTTGATGAGTTTTCCTTCAGCATTAATAGCTTCATAAGCAAAATTTGCCACAACCGAAACCTCCTAGGAATTCTTGTTTACGTTTGAAATAATACAATTTTTTAATGAAATATTCAACATTTATTCACAAAAAACTTAAGTTTTTCTTAACTTTATGCATTTAGTATCAAAATCATTTTTGTTAATTGTGCACAATGGACAAGAAAGTGCTTCAAAAAAATGCTTATTAATCAAGATTTTGCTTTTCTTCTTTTTTTTCATCGAAAAAAACATATATGACCATTGTGATCAAACCGATAAAACTGACAATCAATGCAGGTTTCAGACCCGGCGTAAAATATGAAATACTGATATCATGCGTACCTGCGGAAACAGGAACCGAAAGCACACAATCCGCGTAACTGCCGTATTCCGTGGGGATTTCGTCAATCTTTATCTCATATCCGGCTTCGTAAGGTAAGAATATTGCAAGGTTACAATCTTCATCAGCCGTGATCGATGACACTATAGCTTTTGGGGAATAATCAACATTACGCAATCCAATGTCTGTAAGCGTTCCGACCGTGTTTACAAACAGCTCGTCATCAAATGAATAAAAGAATATCTCATTTTCGATATCATCTGTTTCAAAGAGGAAATTAAGGGTGGAACCGTCACTGTATCCGAGATCTACTATGTAACGGTCGGGAGCATCGGTATAATAAGCAACCAGTGCGCCCTCAAAATACAGATAATCATTACATCCCTGCATATTATTCCTGTAGTAATCATTGGGTGAGATATACATGAATATGTGTTTACCCGCTTCGGGATAAATGGTTATTTCTTTAGCGAAAGCGATATTCTCATCTATCGGCGAAGCATCCTTGTCTTCTCTCTCACACCGTATGAATACATCCTCACCGGTAAAGTCATGATAAAGGTGATTCAGATTGCTGAACACATCATTGGATACGGCCTGTGAATAAGTATCATCCGTATAAAGATATCCGAGGGATCCCTGATAAGGATTCCTGTAAAGTGCAAAATCTTCTGTGTTATATACAAGCTCATACATGCTGAACATAAGCGAATACTCAGTGCTGGAGCCTATACTGTAAGCTACCGCACCGTTGACGTTCAATACGGAAGCGGATACAGGGCATAATCCGCAATCACTTGTGTAATGGAAGATTGAATTCATTCCGAGATCACGGAAAAACATCGAAATATTGTAGTTATATGATGAGCTGTAATAATCCAAGGAAGGGACATCAAAAACAAAGCCGTCATCATGGGAATAGTCACGATATGAAGCGATTCTGCTCGGATAAGTATAACCGAGTGCTTTATAGATCTCATTCCTGTAATAGAATTCATAATAGTTTTCACTCTTAAGATAACCTCCGGCAAGCCTGTCGTGATCAAGAGAATAAATGCAGTATGCCGAATTGACGAACACATCGGCAGCTGCAAAGAGGCAGACGGCAACATTAAGAGCTTTCGATACTTTTTTCCTATCGGGAAAAAGCACCTTGTCAAAGCTTTCGGCAAATATCGAGATCATAAAAAATGAGATAACAAAAGAATACCTTCCGGGGAAACCGTTAGGCATCCTAAAGCAGTGCCATACGACATCAAACAGGTTGTATGACAAAGAAAGCCAGAAAACTACAGTTACAACAAGCGCAGATATTTTCTTCCGTAAAGATATCTTCTTTTGAAAGAAATAGAGAACAAAAAAGACGGTGATAAGAAGTCCGCAATACAGGGGAGGTGCATCGTTACCTGTAATACCGGAAAATGAAAAAGGCAGAAACTGACGCAGGTTCTGCAAGGGTTCTCTTATAAGTCCGTAATACTTTCTCGATCCCTCCTGGAATTTACCTTTGGAAAGATCGACAAGTACGGGAAGCCACAGCCAGGCAGAAACAAGAGCTGATAATATACCGCAGGAAAACAGCTCCAGAGTATGACGAAAGAATCTTTTCACATCGTAAGACTCACATGCAGCTCTGTAGATATAGTAGATAACACAGTAAAGAACGATCATATAAGCCGTGTAATAATTTGCTATCACGGCATAAGCAAGTGAAATGATAAATAATTCTTTCCTTTTGGAATCGAGAATATTATCGATACCAAGGATCACCAGGGGAAGCATTATCGAACCCGACAGCCACATGATGTCAAGAGAATAAGTGATATTAAATGACATCAGTGCATATGAGACCGAAGATATAAGGATCACTATGGTTTTATCACAGCCGATATGTCCCTTCTTCAGAAAAAGCGCAAAAGTAACGCTGCATAAGGAGATCTTGATCAATGTAAGATAATAGATCGCATCGGCCAATCTGAGAGGATCGAAAAGAAGAACCACAAGATTAATCGGATCGGATGAATAATAAGCCCATGTTCCGAAATATCCGCCACCGAGCGCACCCATAGTCTGGTACATAACGGTATTAAAACCCTGTCCCAGATATCGAAGATATGAATAAAACCCCACATACTGGGCTCCCATGTCCGAAATAAAAATGTTTTTTTCCGAGCCGGGGAAAATACCGTTGGCCATATAAGCAATGACCAATATCAGAAAAGTTATGATAAATGCAGCTATATAGATATATGAACTTTTTATCAGTTTACCTGTATTCATGAATTATTCTCTTCTTTTTTATTATTTACGGCTGATATAACGCAACATGCCGACAGCACGAGCAAAGAAATCAATGATATAACGGCACCCGCAGTCAGACCAGAAGGAACATATTGCAGTTCGATATGGTGTTTGCCGTACTCAAGTTTAAAGCATATCAATGCGCCTTTATAAGCATAATAATCTATCGGTTTTCCGTTGTCACGGATCTTGAAGCCTTTGTCGTAAGGAAGTGTGACAAGAACATATTTATCTTTATCCAGATTAATATCGCAACTGAAGCCCGAACTGATTTCGGTATATCCGGATGCGGCATTTCGCTGAAGAACGGATATAGCCTCCGAGGTAAGTGTTTCGTTCATTGATGCAAAGTAAATATCGGAGGGTTTCTCATCAAAAGTAAACGTTGCGTAATCTCCTGCTCCGAAACCGAGACTTACACAGTAAGGAGACAGATAATTTCCGTAAGCCTTCAGAGGAATACCGTTATAATACACATAATCAGTCTCACCGTCATCAAGACCGTGTATATCTCCTCCCTGTCCGTTATCGGAAACGGCATACATCCAAAGATCTCTTCCTTCATCAACAAACACGGTTGCGCACTCCGAATCTGTCGAATGATCGAGTTCATCAAACACTCCTTCAACTCCGGAAAG
>JAEEGI010015670.1_pt1 | contig 15757 bp, 12 predicted proteins | sample 8958751 | NCBI WGS metagenome assembly JAEEGI01 (sample SAMN16246545, study PRJNA631951) | gut metagenome | biome: gut microbiome; feature: rumen; material: KS-attached | host: Bos | place: Iran: Karaj | collected 2018-10
AGCGATGTTACCTACGAGAATCGCTTGAATCTGCAGACAGGTAATCCCTATCTGAAGCCCGTTAAGTATCACAACCTAAACGCGATGGTGATGTGGAAGTGGCTTTATCTGATGACCAACTTCTCCCATTGTGTTGATCCTATTCTCTATACGGCGGGCGGTCTGGAAGATGACTCAAAGGTTAATTTCGTGACTTACTTGAACTACGATCATGCCGACTGGCTTACTATTACTTTGGGTGCACAGAAGAACGTCAAATTAGGTAACGGGATAACATGGACTCCGCAATACAACGTGTCGTTGATGAAGCCCTGGTTCAAGTCCATGTTTAATGGTCAGGAGAAAAGTTTCTGCCATCCGATGCTGACCCTGCAACTGGGCAACATCCTGACTTTACCTCGCGACTGGCTGTTGCAAGCCGACTTCTACATGCACACCCACGGCAACACAGGTTCAAACATCTATGTTGACAGTACCAATCCAATGCTCTCACTCAGTATCAGCAAAGACTTCTTCCAGCACCGTCTGAATGTTAAACTGACTGGTAATGACATTTTCAATGGCGGCATCAACCATGTCATGCTTTACAGCAACAGGATGATGTTTAGGAAAATGGAGGACAATGATTCCCGTTGCATCCAACTCTCCTTGCGCTACAGATTCAATGTTACCCCGTCGAAGTATAAGGGTACTGGTGCCGGTAATGCTGAGAAGAACAGATTATAAATTCTCTCTCGTTCGGGCAGTCGTCAGCATTCGTGCTGACACTGCCTATCCACCAATACTGTAACATTTAACGCCAGACAAATCTTTTGATGCTTTTTCGGTCGTTTGTAGTGATTTTGTTCGGTCGTTTGTGAAGAATTCGTTCGGTTGCTTGTGAAAATTGACAGACCGTAGTACCCAGATCACAGGGGGGCAGGAACGATATGTAAATTTGTTGCTCGCCCTCTCATATAATTACTGAAATGAAACACCAGACACCATATCGCCTAAACGAAACATCCCTCTCGCCGGTGAGGGAGAGAGGGATGGTGTATAGGGGTGAGGTAATCACTTTATCCATTGATCAGCGAGACGAGCCATTTCCAGTTCCTTGATGAAATCGTCGGCACTCTGTAGTTTGCGCCCTTCACGACGAGCCTGCTTCATCTCGTCGAACGCTCTTTCGGACAAAATTCGATGACAATCAAAGAATTCGCATAAAATAACATGAAGTGCAACCCTTTAAGACGGCTCTTCTTCAGTTTGGTTGAATATTTTGTCAATATTTCAGAAGAAGTTCATAAACATGTACCAAGACCCCTCATTATATTGACTCGAGCCAAACGATGAATTGATTCGGGCCAAATGGCAAATTGACTCGAGCCAAATGATAGTGTGAATCTTGTCACCGAATTGTAGTCAGCTAAATTGTCAAAAATTACGATCTTTCAACTAAATTAAAGAAGAACCCTTTAAACGAGAAAAGAAGTATGAGTCCTTATATAAATAGCAAAACATTTGGGAGATTCAAAGTATTGTCATTCCAGTAGACTGTCTTTTGATTTCATAGTCAAGTGGCTTACTTCCCTTGATACCATTCCTTGAGAACGTAGAAGGCTTTCTTCTTGTGACCATCGTCGGAGAAAAGACCCTTGCGGTTGTAGTAGTCCTGAATGCCGTTGAGGACACGGCGAGGGGAACGGAAATCCTTGAGAATCCAAGGGGAGGTGCCTGCCAAACCGTCTATCTTGTCGAGCATGGCACAGTTCTCACGATAGAGATTCTCTTGGAACTCTTCTGTCCAACGCTGGTTCTTGGCTCCATGCAGACCATACTTAGCTCCACCACCGAACTCGCTGATGATGACGGGCTTGTCGTAGGGTATCTGTATTTGATAATGCTGATGATTACGAGAATAACGCCACGAATACGCCTGTGACAAGGGAGAAACACAAGATGATGATGGGCACGTAGCAATATTTCAGTTCGTATCGGGCAGGTATGGTGATGCGGCAATAGAGCCAATGCACAAACCATCCGACAAAACCGCCCCACAGCAGTCCGATGGTGATATCGCCAGGATAATGCACACCCAGGTAGAGGCGCGTATAGCAATTGAGCAGCGACCACCCGACGAGGAAGAAGGTGAGCATGCGCTGACGGATGAGCAGCGAGAAGAAGACGGCAATGCTGAACGTATTGGCGGCATGGGCTGAGAAGAAACCGTAATTGCCTCCGCGATAGCCGTTTGCAACATCAACGAGACTGCCTATCTCTGGATCGTGAGTGGGACGCCAGCGAGCCACAGTGGGCTTGACGAACCAGTCGTCAAGGCCACCGGCGAGGAGCACACAAAGTCCGGCAGCAGCCATGATAAGCAACACGTCACGATAGGTCTTGTTTGACTTGATAACCACATAAAGGAGTCCGACATACATGGGAATCCACGTTTTTGCGTTGGTGAGGAACAGGATAAGATGATCCATAAACAACGAGTCGCTGCCATTCACCATCAGCAGCAGTTGTTTGTCTAAATGAATGATTTCTTCCATATTGTTGGTCTGTTTGACTATTAGCTTTTGCTGTTAAATAATTTCAATCTTATTGGTTTCTATCCAGCCTTCCTTGCCGTCGTCCACCCGGATTTCCTTCCAATCCTTCATGGAGTTGTCGGTAATGGTGACACGGGTGCCTTCGTGAAGGATGAAGAGGTCGGTTCCGTTCTTCGACGGAGTGCTCTTCACCGGTACGGAAGTGGTCATGATGACGGCTCCGGTGCGGTAGGTCAGCTTGCGCTTCTGATGGAAGGCAAAGAGATTGCTCAACAGGAATACCACCACCAGCAGCAGGGCACCGAAGAACCCGACTTTGCGCAACCATATCCTGTCGGAGAAGAGATAGGCCAATGCCAGGATGATGGCTATGGCAAGGGCTATCAAGGCTGTTCGCGCCCAAGCATCGACACTCATCAGATTGACCAGCGAGCGATACCATGTGACAAAGAACATCTCCGACTCGGGCGTTATCTTATCGATGGTCTTTGAACGGGCCATCTGCAGATTGAACCGTATATCGGCGTCGCCAGGCGACAACAGCAGGGCGCGTTCGTAGTTCAGCACGGCCTTCGGCATCTGGTCGGTGCGATAATAGGCATTGCCCAGGTTATAATACAGCTCGGCACTAACACCTTGCTTCAACAGGGTTTCGTAATCGGATATGGCCTGCTGATAGTGTTCCTGGGCGTAGGCGCTATCGGCCTGCTGGCGCGTCACGGTGGACGCTGAGAGCGAGATGCTGACGAACAGCAGCACCAGTGTGACGGCACTGCGACGGATGTGTTTCTTACCTTTCAAAAAGTCTTCTATCTTCATAATAGCTTGGATGGCGGCATCATACACCTTATTCATATTACCACGTGGGTCGCCCGGTGCATAACGTGCATATTCGCACTCGTCGAGGGCACCAAGGAACTGACTGAGAGTGGCCTCATCGACACCGCGCTCGGAGAACTGCTGACTGATGTTCTCGCGCGAGAGCTGGGCAACTGGCATATTGAGTTTATCGCCCACATAGCCCCAAAGAGCACGTAGCACCTCGTCGTAGAACTCGCTCTGCTTGCCAGCCTTGAGCAGTTTATCAGCTACGCGCAAACGGCGCACAGCCACCTTGTTGGCTCGCTTGCCACGCATCTTACTGATGTTGGCATTCTCGATGGCCCTGTGACGGAAGATGATGAAGAGCGAAATGAAGACTGCCAGCAGGACGGCAAGACTAATCCAATAGAACGTGGAACCGAAGAAGAACTCATCGACAGCACGCAGACGGGTATTGTCGGTCTTGATGTAGCGGATGTCCTGATTGAGCTGCTTCAACTCCTCGCTGCTATAGCTGGATACACTCGACGAACCGTCGCCCTTAGCCACATTGAGGGTGAAGGGCTGTGATCGCAAGGTCTTATAGCTGTTCGACTGTATGTCGAAATAGGTGAACTCAACGGGAGGAATATCGTATTTGCCCTGATGACGAGGCACAATGAGCATATCGTAAACCATGCTGCCCTCAATACCATTGGTGGTGAGCTTGGTCTTATCCTCTATCTTGGCATCATACTGGTCGAAGTCCTTGGGCAGATTGACAACAGGCTGCTTGATGAGTTTCAGGTTGCCACTGCCACTTACCACAATGCGCAGATTGACAGGATTGTTGGCCTTGACTTCGGTCTTATCCAACTGAGCCGACAGGTTGAAGGTGCCCACGCCACCCGAGAAGTTCGTTGGACGGGCTGGCAGCGGATCGACCGTGATGGTGAGTCCAGGCGCCTTGATTTCCTTCTTCACCTCCACATAGCCCGAACCGCCATTGAAGAAAGCCTCGAAGGGATCGACGTTGCGGTTCTGCAGTACCACCATACCATCGTAGGTAATGCTGGGTATCTCGAGTTTTCCCGTTGTCTGGGGGAACATCACATATTGTTGCCACGTCACGGTGCGATAGGGGCGTCCGTTGAGCGACTCTATCTTAAAGCTCTTCTCTTGAGGCAGAGGAACCTCACGCGTATAGAAGCTCTTCAGATCGGGCATCTTACCACTGAGCGACGTGAGGTCAACGAGGGTGTAAACCTTATAGGTGAGCAGAATGGGCTCCTGCTCGTGAACGCGACTCTTGTTGGCGCTCACCTTGATAAACAAGTCGTTGCCCGAGATGTGGGAGCCAGCAGCACGCATCTGTCCCCCACCCTGCGAGGGCTGTCCGCCACCATTGCTACGTCCCTGCTGGGCAGTACCTGACACCTTGATATGCAGTTCGTTAGAGTGAACGGTCTTACCATGCACCGAGGCATGAGCGGCAGGAATGGTGAACGAGCCGTTCTTCGTAGCTGAGAGGATGTAGGTATAGGTGACCGATGTGGAACTGGACGTATGACCGTTGACCATCTGGAAACTCGACTGCGTGGAGGTGCTGGGTCCCATCAGTACGTCGAAGGCGTCAGGAATATTGCCTGCACGGAACCCGCTGACGTCGTCGGTATTGACAGTATAGGTCAGACGGAACTGCTCGCCCACAGCCACCTGCGAGGGAGCCTTACCGGTAATCTGCTGTGCCAAGGCGGCTACAGTCAGCAACGATAAATATAATAATGTAATCGTCTTCTTCATTTTCTTCTTGTATTACCAGTTTTTCTGCAACCGACGGTTCTGCTTCTGATGCTGGGCTTTCTTGATACGCTGTTGCGTATTCTTCTCTTCCTGCATAGCGGCATTGAGCAACTGTTCGGCATTCTCCTTACTCATCTGAGGTTTCTGCTCCTGTTGCTTCTTCTGATCATCCTGTTGCTTCTGCTGGTCTTGTTTGTCTTGATCTTTTTTCTTGTCTTTATCTTGTTTATCCTTATTGTCTTTGTTGTCTTTGTTATCCTTGTTCTGCTGGTTCTGCTGCTGTTGCTTTTGCTGGCGCTTACAGAGCTCTAGGTTATAACGTGTCTCATCGTCGTCAGGATTATTGCGAAGCGACTCCTTGTAAGCCTCGATGGCCTCGCCAAACATCTGATGGCCCTGACAGACGACACCGATGTTATGGAAAGCATTGGCGCGACGACGCGGATTGGTCTCCAGCTTGGCGGCCTGCTGGAACTGCTCGACAGCTGCCGAGTCTTTCTTCTGAGCCAACAGAGCATTGCCTAAGTTATAGAGTGCCTGCGGATTCTTGGCATTGCGCTCGATAGCCTTGCGATAGTCAACCTCGGCCTCAGCAAATTTGCCGGCACGGAACTGCTGGTTGCCACGACGCACATAATCCCTGTCGCTCTGGGCATGAGCAGCAGCTACTGTCATCAGCAGGAGCAGAAGCGTCACCGTCTTCTTGCGATTGAACAGATGGATGTTGCGCAGATGCGGGTTCTTGATTTCAAGAATACATATCTCAGCAATTAAGAGCAGCAGAACGAGGATGCCTACTGCCTGGAACTGCTCGTCGAAGTCGCTATAGACCGTACTGGATATTTCCTTCTTTGCCAACTTGTCAAGTTCACGGTTCAGCTGTTCCTGTGCATTGCTGTTGTTCTCGACATGGATATAGGCACCGCCACCAGCCGCAGCCACCTGTTTACACATATCTTCGTTGAGCGCCGACATCACCGTCTCGCCCGAGTCGTCCTTCATATAGTCGGAGGTGCCTGGAATGGGTATCGGAGAGCCCTTGGCAGAACCGATGCCCAACACATAGACACGCATGCCTTTCTCCTTCGCCTCCTGAGCGGCTTCCAAAGCCCCACCCTCGTGGTCCTCACCATCGGTAATGACGATGACGGCCTTACCGACACCTTCCTCCTGCGTGAAGCTATGGGTGGCCATATTCACAGCTGCTGCTATGTCGGTGCCCTGGGTCTCAATGAGTCCTGGCTCTATGCTGCTGAGGAACATCTTTGCCGACACGAAATCGCTCGTGATGGGCAACTGCACATAAGCCTCGCCTGCAAAGACGATAAGACCTATCTTGTCGTTGGTGAAATGATCGACCAAATTCTCGACCATCATCTTTGCACGGTCGAGACGACTGGGGCTAACATCTTCTGCCAACATCGAGTTACTGATGTCGAGGGCTATGATGGTTTCAATACCTGTCCGCTTCTCGTGACTGATCTTCGTACCCATCTGCGGACGAGCCAGCATCACAATGAGCAGAGCCAGCGCCGTGAGCAACAGACCGAACTTAACCAACGGACGGAAGCGTGAGACATCAGGCATCAGCTGGCGTACCAACTGAGGGTCGCCAAACCGACGGAGCCTCTTGCGCTGGCGAAGCATCATCCACCAGCGTATCAGTGCCAATACGGGTATCAGCACCAGTGCATATAGATATATAGGGTCTTCGAATCTGAACATATTTCTATTCTATGGTAATTTTCTAAAGACAGTTATTCGCAAAAGTATCTCGAGTAGCAACAGCAGAACGGCAGCAATGGCAAAGGGCTGGTAGGCCTCGTAGCGCTTGCTGTAGGTCTTGACGCTGAGCTTCGACTTCTCCAGTTTGTCAATTTCCTTATAGATATTCAGGAGTTCCTTGTTGTTGGTGGCACGATAGAAGTCGGCATCGGTAGCTGCGGCTATCTCGCTCAGCGTCTTGCTGTCAATCTCGACGGGGATGTTCACATACTGCACACCGCCAGCGACAGGCATGGGATAAGGAGCCACCTTGTTGGTGCCCACACCGATGGTATAGACACGGATGCCCAGACTCTTGGCAATCTCGGCAGCTGTCATTGGCGAGATATCGCCACGGTTGTTACTACCGTCCGTCAGCAGAATGACCACCTTGCTCTTTGCCTTGGAATTCTTCAGACGACTGACAGCATTAGCCAGCCCCATACCGATGGCTGTACCGTCCTCGATGAGTCCGCGAGTGGCTAAATCGGTACGCACGCCATGCAGCAGATTAAGCAGCGAAGCATGGTCGGTAGTCATAGGACACTGGGTGAAAGCCTCACCGGCGAAGATGGTCAGTCCGATATTGTCGTTGGGGCGGCCTGCTATGAATTCAGCAGCCACCTGTTTGGCAGCCTCAATACGGTTAGGGCGCAAATCCTCAGCCAGCATAGATCCGGATACGTCCATAGCCAGCATGATGTCAATACCTTCAATCGACTTATTGTTCCACGAATTGTGGGTCTGAGGGCGAGCCAGTATGAGGATGAGCAACACAAAGACAGCCAGGCGCAGGACAAGCTGCACAGGCATCAGCATCACCTTCCAACTGCGGGGGGCGAAACGATAGGCACGCGTATCGCTCATCCGTATCGTAGGCTCGGTTTTCTTCCTGTACAGCAGGTACCATATTATATAAGGTACGAGCAGAAGCAGGAGAAACAGATATTCTTTATTGGCAAATTCCATCGTTCTTTTGTTTTAATTACATCACGCCTGAGAGAACCATCAACCGATAGACGACAAATCCCAGCATGAGCAGGCAGGCTGTAAGGATAGAACCTATAGCCCACTTCAGGATGCGTCGGGCCTTCAGCGTGCGCTGGTCGGCTTCGGATATCTGTGGTTTCTCCTCTTCCACCACAGGCGTTTCAAGCTTGGTCTGATTGATAAACTCAATGGCATTGACCAGATTCATATCATTCTCGTTGATGAGCGTAGAATACTTGGCAAACTTCACGAGGTCGGCAGTGGTGAAGAGCTGGCGCAACTCGTCGAGCGACTTCTGGTCGCCGTCCTGGGTGAGGCGTTCAATAATCTCAGAGCTGGTCATCTCCATTGCCGAGAACTTATAGCGCTCCTCGATATAGCGACGCAGCGTATCGGTGAGCTTGGTATAGTACTCCTTCTGATTCTCTGACGACACCATCTTGTCGGCCTTAATCTGCTCAATCTCCTTCATCGCCTTCTGGTGAGGCAGCAGACGCTTTACAAGTTTGAAGCTCTTGATGAGCGGCTTGTTGTCGCGCAGACGGACATAGAGATAAGCGGCAACACCCAACAGCACCAGCAACAGGACACTCAGCCAGAACACCAGTGACCAGTCGCTCCACTGGAAGGGATTGTCCTGCACATCCTTTGGTCCGAAGAACTGGTTCATCTTGGTGGTATCCACATCAACCTCCATCACTTTCAGGGCAAGACTCTTGCTCTGATACTCCTTGCCATTGACCTTCACCTTGAAGGGAGGCAGATAATAGAGGTTTCCGTCAAAAGAGGTCAGTGTATAGATACGCGACAGGCGCTGTCCGCCATCCATCGTTTCTTTCTTTTCTTCACTGACAGTCAGCACCTCGACACCTGCTACCAGCTGTTCACGCGACTTATAGGTGGGGAACACCACTGTGGCATCAACAGGGGTGGTGGCAGTCAGCGTCACATGCACCTGCTGGCCTATCAGCATCTGAATAGAGTCAATGGTAGCCTCTACCCCAACCTGTGCCAAAGCGGTGGCTGTAACGTATGTCAGACTGATCAGTAATAGTAATCGTTTCATGTCAACTTCGTTGTTTAAAGAGCATTAGCAGATGTTTCACAAAATCATCGTTCGTGGCGATACTGATCATATCTACATTACTCCTGTTCATTGTCTCGCGGAGCTGTTGCTGACGCGTCATCCAATATTGCTCATGAGCCTTGCGCAACTTCTTGCTGCTGGTGTCGATATACTGTTCGAAACCCGTTTCGGCATCAACTACACGCATCAGTCCTACGTCAGGCAACTCACGGGCACGCTGGTCGTACACTTGTACAGCCACCACGTCGTGCTTGCGATTGCATATCTGCATTGCCTGCAGGAAGTCTTGCTGCACATAGAAGTCGCTCAGCACAAAGGCTGTGCAACGGCGCTTAGCCACACTGGTCAGGAATTCCAAGGCCAGTTTCACATCAGTACGCTTACTCTCGGGTTTGAAATCCAACAGTTCGCGGATGATATAGAGAATGTGCTTACGACCTTTCTTAGGCGGGATGTATTTCTCAATATGGTCGGAGAAGAACACCACACCTATCTTATCGTTGTTCTGAATGGCACTGAAAGCTATAGTGGCAGCTATCTCCGTCACCATGTCGCGCTTCATCTGCTTCTGTGTTCCGAAGTCAAGCGAACCGCTGACGTCAATCATCAGAATGACAGTCAATTCGCGCTCTTCCTCAAAGACCTTCACATAAGGACGATGGAAACGGGCCGTCACATTCCAGTCAATGTCACGCACATCATCACCGTATTGATACTCACGCACTTCGCTGAAGGCCATGCCACGCCCCTTAAAGGCAGAATGATACTGACCTGCAAAGACGTTAGCACTCAATCCGCGTGCCTTGATCTCAATCTTGCGTACTTTCTTTAATATCTCAGATGTTTCCATCAAGGAACTTCCACCTTATTAATTATCTTAGATACTATCTCTTCGCTGGTCACATTGCTGGCCTCGGCTTCGTAGGTGAGTCCGATACGGTGACGCAGTACATCATGAGCCACGGCACGGATATCCTCGGGCACCACATAGCCGCGACGCTTGATGAAGGCATAGGCACGACCTGCCTTAGCCAGATTGATAGAAGCACGGGGACTGCCACCGAAGGAAATCATATCCTTCATATCCTTCAAACCGTATTTCTCAGGATAACGGGTGGCAAAGACGATATCGGCAATATACTGCTCGATTTTCTCGTCGATATATACCTCACGCACCACTTCGCGGGCTTTCAGGATTTCCTGAGCTGTGGTAACCGGAGTCACCTCAGGCAGCGCACCTGCAATATTCTCGCGGATGATGCGTTTCTCTTCGTCCAATGTAGGATAGTCAATCACTACCTTCAGCATGAAACGGTCCATCTGGGCCTCAGGCAAGGGATAGGTGCCTTCCTGCTCGATGGGGTTCTGTGTGGCCATCACCAGGAAGGGTGAAGGCAAATCGAAGGTCTCCTTACCAATGGTCACCTGTTTTTCCTGCATGGCTTCCAGCAGGGCACTCTGCACCTTTGCCGGAGCACGGTTGATTTCATCTGCCAAGACGAAGTTGGCAAACACAGGACCCTGCTTCACCTGGAACTGCTCGTCTTTCTGCGAGTAGATCATCGTACCTGTCACGTCGGCAGGCAGCAAGTCAGGGGTAAACTGAATACGACTGTAGGAGGCGTCAATCAACTGGGACAGTGTCTTGATGGCAAGTGTCTTTGCCAATCCCGGAACACCTTCCAGCAGTATATTGCCGTCGCTCAGCAATCCTATCAATAAGCAGTCGACCAGATGTTTCTGTCCGACAATCACTCGATCCATACCTGTTACCAAGTTGGTAACGAATCCACTCTGTTGTTCAATCCGGATATTCAACTCACGGATATCAATAGATTCTGCCATAATTTTCTTTTATTTCTTATTGTTCTTTATTTATCATACAAGTTCAAAAATACCAGTCGGCGTGTTTCGCTTGAGCACTTCCATCTTCAAGTCGACACCCACAATGATGCCAAAGTCGCGCAACACACTCTCTACCGTCTTACGCGCCAGCTCGGGGTGATTGTTCTCCTCGCTCAGATGGCATAGCCACACATAGCGCAACTGCTCGGTCATATTCTCGACCAGCGCAAGTCCACAGGAACGGTTGCTCAAGTGGCCCGTATCAGAGAGGATGCGCCCTTTCAGGAACTGCGGATAAGGCCCGTTGGCCACCATCTCCTCATCGTGGTTGGCTTCGATGACCAGATAGTTGGCTCTCGAGATATAAGTCTTCATCTCGTCAGTGACACAACCGGAATCTGTGATGATGCAGAAGTTGACACCTTCTGCCTCTATCATATAGCCCACATTGTCACTACTGTCGTGTGGAACGGCAAAGGGCGTCACCTTGAAATCGCCCAACTGGATAGTCGTGCCCTTTTCCACAAAATGTTTCAACTCTGACGGCACTTTCTGCTGCACAGAATAGTTCTTCATCATGCCCTCATGCACTTTCTCAGTGGCATAGACTGGCACATGAAAATCTTTACTAAACGAACCTACTGACTTGATATGGTCTGCATGGTCGTGAGTCACCAACACGTGGTGTACTTGCGACATGCTAAGTCCGTAATCCCTAAAGTCTTTTTTCAGACCTCTTAAACCTACTCCGATATCTATCAAAAGTCCATCCGTCGGGGTCATCAGCATATAGCAATTACCGCTACTGCCGCTTCCAAAGGATATAAATTTCAGCATTTTAGTTAATATTTTGTGCAAAAGTAATAAAAAGTTGGGAGTTTTTCCTTATCTTTGCAATGTTTTATGATAATTTTAAATTTATGAAATATTGCTATTCACTTTTTCTTGGGGTTCTTTTGGCTTCCTGTCAGCTTGAAAACAATGGTTTCAATGATGCCGACAATGCCTTAAACAAATGGGCTGAAGCCTATTTTAACTTTGATTACAAGGAGGCGATGGGCTATATGACACCTGAAAGTGCGAAATGGATTCGCTTTGCCGCATCGAACATCACGGAGAAGGATGTTGAATTCATCAGAAGCCAGAATCAGAAAGCGGTGATTCATATCACGGACAGGCAGGATGTTGTTAACGACACACTCTACAACGCTACGATTCACGTTTCGAACTTCATACAGTTAGGAATCGGTGAAGGCAATAACCAAATGATTGACGAGGCCGATTTCGATATTCAGATGGTGAAGCGCGACGGGGAATGGCTCGTCAGAATGGAAGGCCTACCGCGAAGTGGAAAGCAAAGTCGCGACTAAGTTTCGGATGGACAATGGGGAAACGGTCGTCGCCCTTTTCGTAAGCAGGATTAATGGCCTTCATACCCATATCAAAGCGAAGCACAAAAAAATCGAAGTTAAAACGGAAGCCTAAGCCGTAGCTGACAGCCATCTGCTTGAGGAAATCGGAGAACTTAAACTGGCCTCCCGGTTGTTCATCATATTCACGGAGCGTCCAGATATTTCCAGCATCAGCAAACAGGGCTACACCTAATTTCCAGAACAAATGGGCCCGATACTCTACGTTGAGGTCGAGTTTCATATCACCTGTTTGGTTAATAAAGTCGATACGCCCGTCACGACTGATATATTTTCCGGGTCCTAAACTGCGCACGCTCCATCCTCGCACACTGTTGGCACCGCCCGAGAAATAACGCTTCTCGAAGGGCAGAATGGTACTGTTACCATAGGGATATGCAACGCCCAGTCCTGCATGGAACACCAACTGGTCGTTATAATTGAAGTTGATGGTACGCGTCACGTCCAAGTCAACCTTCACATACTGGGCATAAGCCACATCCAGGAAAGTGTATTGATCGTCATTATTCCGGTGGAATCCAAAAGTCCTTGCCATTAGTCCTAACAGATTACCTGCTGTCTCGGCATTGGCCTTGATGGCAATAATACCGTTATTATAGGCATAGCCCACTCCGAACTTCATAATGAACAGGTTCTCATAGTTATAGCGGAGAATGGCATTGCGACTCGTGGTATTGTCAAGATATTCTTCCCTGAAAGTATCACTAATCCACGGCATGGAGATATAGTTCATGTCCAGCAGGTCGATACGATAAGAGTCGTGATGACGAGGGTCGTTCCATTTGTAACGCCAACCAACGGAGAATACTCGGCGATGAAACTCGGGACGGTTCTGCAGGTCGTAGAGCATGGACACCTCGCTGGTGGCATTGACACGACGCTGGAAACTCGACGACAGGAAGGGGGCTATGAAACGGGGGAACGTCAACTTTGTACCCAAACTGTATTCCAGGAAGTTATGACTGGAATAGCCCTCCAAACCCTTAATGGCTTCATAGGCGCCACGCAGTTCTATGGAGAGATTCTCGCTTCCCCTGAACAGGTTTCGGTTCTGATAGGTCAGTGATGCGGCAAATCCCAAGTCGCCTGCCGTATTGGTGCCTTCCGGCTGAAACGAGATGGTGGATGGCTTATTGGTGCTGATCTGTATCTGACAATCCAGCAGACTGGTATCGGGATGTTCCTTCCACGAAATATTGGTATATCTCACGGCGCCCAGTCTCCCAAAGTGGTTATAGGTGTTCTGCAAATCCTCAGCAGAATAGTAATCATCTTGCTTTATGTAGGTGTTTCTTCTCAGCACACCTTTGCGCAGGTGAATCACCGAATCCTCCCTGTCGCCACTCTTGAACATCACCTCGTCCACCTTATAACGCTGATGGGCAGACTCATGACCGTCATTGTCGCGCTGTTTACGAAGTACGAGTACGACGTCGATTTCCTGTGTACCGACGGAATCTGCCTCGAAAGTGATGTATTCCTTGTTGAATCTGTAATAGCCCAGGTTATTCAGTTCCCGGGTAATGCGCTTGCGCTCGCCATCCAGATTCTGCACACTGAACTGCATTCCTGTCTTCAACTGACGGTTCTCGGGTTTGTCGAGCTGCAGAAGTTGAGCTATCATAGAGTCCTGAATGACGTAGTCCACATTGCGGATAAAATAGGGCTTGCCTGGGTGCAACAGGTACGTGACATCAATCTTTTTGTTCTTTGCCTTCGTCATTGCATCCACACTGGCCCTCAGATAACCCATATTGACCAGTTGCATCTGCAGGTCTTCCATAGAGCGGCGTGTGCTCAGCGAATCGTAGATAACTGGTTCCTCGCCTATCGAACGGAGCATCCTGTTCAACCACTTCGTGGTATCCCTGCCTGACAACGAATAGGTGTGCAATGGAATCTTGGCTGCTGAGAACCAGCGGGAATTACCCACCTGCCGCACATAGGTCTTCATGTCGGATGCATTGACATCCTTTCTCTTGGTGTCGTTCTTTACCTTCACCTTATCTAATAAATACTTACCCTCAGGGACATATTTTGTCTCTGAACAGGCACAAAACAAGAGTGCCGACAGTAAGAAAAAGGCATTTCTGATTCTCATTTTGTTGCAAAGGTACGAAAATAATTGAGAATTGACCACCGTTAATTGAGAATTATTCTTATCTTTGCCGTAAAATTCAAGAAAATGATTAGTAAAAACCAAATTAAATTCATCCGTTCACTGGAATTAAAGAAGAACAGAAAGCAAAACGGACTCTTCGTCGCAGAGGGGCCGAAGGTGGTGGGCGACCTCCTTCATGCCGATTACAAAGCCAGGATGCTGTTTGCCACCAAACCATATCCCGGGGCAGAACTCATCACGAACGACGAGCTGCAACGTATCAGTTTCCTGCAGCACCCTCAGGAAATCCTTGCCGTCTTTGAGATGCCAACTCTCAACTCTCAACCCATTCCCGAGCAAAGCTCGCCTACCCGTAGCCTTTCAACCCTCAACTCTCAATTATCTCTCGCTCTCGACGGCATTCAGGATCCAGGCAATCTCGGCACGATTATCCGCATTGCCGACTGGTTTGGCATTTCCACCATCTACTGTTCACCCGAAACGGCTGATGTCTATAATCCTAAAGTGGTTCAAGCAACAATGGGCAGTTTGGCCCATGTGCAAGTAGTATATACCGACTTGCTGGCGTTGGTAAGTCAACTTCCCCCATCCTATCCCGTTTACGGCACGCTGCTTGACGGCGAAAACATCTACCAACAGGAACTCACCTCCGAAGGTATCATCGTGATGGGTAACGAAGGGAACGGCATCTCACAGGCTTTGCGTGAGCATATCAACAGGCGACTGCTAATTCCCGATTTCCATACTGGCGAACTGCGTGCCGAAAGCCTCAACGTGGCTATTGCTACTGCTATAACGTGCTCTGAGTTCAAACGCAGACAATAAAAAAAGGGAGCCGTCTTCACAGATAGCGTCCCCTCGAGGAAAATGATAAATATAGATTAAATTACTAGTTGTGTCGATGCAAAGGTAGGAATTATTATTGAATGTGCAAAATAAAATTCATAAAAATTTCAACATTTAACATTTTTATCACTCTGTGAAACCCTTTAAGGCTTCATAAATGCGTTGAACGGGAAGTCCCATCACGTTGAAATAGCTGCCGTTCATTCCCGTGACACCCACATGACCAATCCATTCCTGAATGCCATAAGCTCCTGCCTTGTCGAAAGGACGGTAGTGGTCAACGTAATAGTCTATTTCTTCGTCAGTGAGTTTCTTGAAGGTTACGTCTGTCTCCACCGAGAAACTCACCTGCCGCTCCTTCGTTGTCAGACAAACGCCTGTAATGACTTGGTGTGTCTTGCCACTCAACTGGCGCAACATGCTATGAGCCTCTGCCGCATCATGTGGCTTACCCATCACCTGCTGTCCTAAAACAACGATGGTATCTGCCGTGATTATCAACTCGTCGGCACCCATCGTCAGTTGATAGGCA
>JAEEGI010015671.1_pt1 | contig 15756 bp, 10 predicted proteins | sample 8958751 | NCBI WGS metagenome assembly JAEEGI01 (sample SAMN16246545, study PRJNA631951) | gut metagenome | biome: gut microbiome; feature: rumen; material: KS-attached | host: Bos | place: Iran: Karaj | collected 2018-10
CGTGGGGGTCTGTTCGCTCATGGCGTAGTAGGCGGTGATGTCGTCCCCGATCTCCCCGCTCACCAGCTTGGTGTAGCCCACGTAGGGCTCCCCGAAGCCGTAGTCCCGCACCACGTACAGGTCCCCCTCCCGGCCCACGGCGCCGCCCACGTCCAGCTTGCCCTGGGCATTGGGGGGCAGCTCCACCCCCGGGTCCTCGCAGCAGCCCCGGACGTTGCCCAGGGCGTCGGACACGCAGGTGAAGCTTCCGGCGGGGCCGCCGCCGTTGATGCGCAGGGTGACGCTCCCCTGCCCGTCCTTCAGGGTGCCCCCCATGATGGCGGCGGCGGTGAGGCAGCGGCCCAGGGCCGCGGTGACGGTGCGGGAGGTCTTGTGCCGCAGGGCGGCATAGGCCACGATCTGCGTGGTATCCGCAAAGAGCAGACGCGCTCCCCCGTCCCTGGTGAGGGCGGTGAGGAGGGTCCCCTCACAGGCTTCCTGATTCTCCATGGTCCTTCTCCTTTGCTTTTCGTTTCTTCCGGCGTCCCGGCCTTTCCAGCTCCTCCTGCAGGCTCAGGGGCATGTATCTGGGCCCCCGCACGGTGCTGACCCCGTGCTCCCGCAGGGTCTCCAGGGGGATGGGCGGATCGTAGGTGGTGAGCGCCCGCAGGCGCATCACCTTCGTCATCCGCACAGGCCCGTCCGCAAAGCGGAAGGGGATATCCGTCTCCTCCGCCCGGCAGCGGTACACGATGCCGGAGACCGGGGCCGCCAGATACAGGAACACCGCGTCCCCCTTTTTCACCCTGCCGGTCTGCTTCCAGAGGAAGGTCCCCTTCCCCGCCCTGCGGATCTCGGCGGCAATATCGAAATACCGGGGATTGGCCGGGACCAGCCAGGCGGTCCCCTTTTTCCCGTCCCCCGCCCCGGTGAGGCCGAAGCTCAGGTCCACCAGGGGGTACACCTCCTCCGGCGGGACCGTGCCGTCCAGCAGTACGCTGATCCAGTTATCCCGGTTCATGTGCCAGGCCGGCAGGAAGCCGGGGCGGCTGCGCAGGGCGCCGGACAGGATGGGGGAGCATTTCAGGTCCAGCACCTCCGCCTGCCCCTCGCCGGGCAGGCCCAGCTTCCCGCGGTCCACGGCCATGATGATGCCGAACCACTTCCGGCTGCCCGCATGGCGCAGCACCGGGGTGTCCGGGGAGCCGGAAAAGGGATAGTCCGGCTCAACGCCGTAGGTCTTTTTCACATAGTCCAGGATCGCGCCGCGTATGCTCTCCACCCTCCGCACCCCCTTTTTTGCTCCTGCGGCATTGTACCACAGGCGGACGGGAAGGGCAAGCGCCGGGAAATGCGGGAAATTCCGCAGAAATTTACCTTTTGTTCACAGTTTCGTGATACACTGTCTCCGCAAGCAGAAATACCCAGTTACGGAGGCATGACCATGATGCAAGCCCCCCGCATGCCGCGCTTTCCGCGGCTCCTGAAGCTCAGCGCCGTCAGCGCCCTGCACTATATCCGCCTCACCTACCGGGGAGGCGTGTTTCTGGTGCTGGCCCTCATCTATATCGACCACCGCATCCGCGGCGGCAAGGGTCTGGAGACGATCCTCGCCGCCCATCCGGTGATCCTGTGGACGGTCTGGGCTCTGTTCGTGCTGGAGATGGCCCTGCGTTTCTTTCCCTCCCGTCTGGAGAGTCCCGGCTGCCAGAAGCAGTTCAGCCGGAATTACGTGAAAACGGGCAGCACGGATATCCGCATCCAGGACAACAACGCCGCCGTCCTGGTAGCCCTGGTGTGGATCAGCTTCAACGCCCTCTTCGGAGTGCTGCACATGCTGGGCGTCCTGGATGACGGGCTCATGATCCTGCTCAGCGCCGCCTACGCGGTGTGCGACATGATCTGCATCCTCTTCTTCTGTCCCTTCCAGACCTGGTTCCTGAAGAACAAATGCTGCAGCACCTGCCGCATATACAACTGGGACTACGCCATGATGTTCACTCCCCTGTACTTCGTCCGCAGCTTCTATACCTGGAGCCTGCTGTTCCTGAGTCTGGCCCTGCTGGCCCGGTGGGAGCTGACCTTCTACAAGGCGCCGGAGCGCTTTTCCGACGCCACCAACGGCTACCTGAGCTGCCAGAGCTGCACGGAAAAGCTCTGCGCCCATAAGCAGCAGCTCCGGGGCCTGTGGAAGCAGATCGCCGCCTTCCGGGAAAAACGCCTCCGGCGTCTGCGGAAGGAGTGAACCCGCAACCAAGCGCCGCCCACCCGCAGCTGCGGATGGGCGGCGCTGGTATTTCCTTTCGCGCTCAGCCGGTAAGGTCCGGATCAGTCCTCGGGCTTCACCGGCACCCGGTCGAACACCACGGTCACGTCCCCGGGCAGGAGGACCGTGAGGACCAGGTCGGGATGCTCGCCCTGGTCCGCCGTGAACCAGGAGCCCTCGCCGGCGGGCCACAGGTGGGTCTTGTCCTCCCCGTCCACGGGCCGCTCCACAGCAATATCCAGCCCCTCGCCGTTGAAGGTCAGGCTGTAGTCCAGCCGCTCGTCGGAGCTGCCGACGAACACGACGGGGACGCTGCCGCCGCCGTGGGCGCCGAAGATATGGGGATTCAGCATAAATTCCTCCCCGCCGGCGCAGACGGTGACCCAGGTGCCAAACCAGTCCTCCCCGTCCCTGGCCAGGTACGGATCATGGACGACAACCGTGGCGCCGGGTCCGGCGGTGATCCGGAAATCGGATCCCCGGTCCGGCTCGCTCCACAGATCGGCGGTGTGTCCGCCGTTCTCCGCCCAGGTGGGCCCGAAGGGGGCGTCCACGTTGAGGACCGCGCCCTCCGTATCCAGATCCGTGATGTCAAAGCTGCCCTGCATCAGCCGCAGCTCGTCAAAGCCCTCCAGGGAACCCGCGATATACATGGTCTCGCCCAGGTCGCTGTCCCCCTGGAACACCGTCCAGGCTTCGCTGCCCTCGCCCTCGAAGCGGATGCTGCAGCCCCCGTTGGGATAGTCTCCGCCCCGGAAGCCGGCCTCCACGCCGTTCAGCAGGAAGGAACCCTCCACGAACATGCCGACGTTCACCGGCGCCTCAGCCGTGATATTCAGAGCCCGGGCGCCCACGATCTGGATGCGGTCCGTGAGCTCCCGCAGGTCCGCCACGCCCTCCGCGCTGACCAGGACCTTTTTCCCCCCATCGAACCAGGCGTTGTCGAAGAACTCCGCCGTCAGGCCTCCGTCCCCCTCGCCGTACAGCAGGGTCACGCCGCCATGGAAGGCGCAGCAGTCAAAGCCGTAATACCGTCCGTCCCCGCCGCTCTTCAGGATCAGGTCGCCGGTGAATTCGCACTCCCGGAAGCTGTATTCTCCGTCAAGGGTCATCCCGGGCAGGATGGCCCGGCGGACAAAGCCCGGCGTGCCCTCCAGCTCCACGGGCATGAAATCGCCGTCGTTGTCAAAGGTGCTTCCCTGCCGCAGCAGCACGGAGCCGGTGGGATAGACCGTCAGCCGGGAGCCGCCCCGGATCTGGAGATACCCGTCCACCAGGATGCGGCCCTTGTTCTCGCCGGTGAGGGACCCGACCTCCAGGTTCTGGTTGCTGTCCAGGCTGCCCAGGATATCCAGGTCGCCGTAGACGCTCACGTCGCCGTCGTTCCACATATGGCCCATCAGGTCCAGGGTCACGCCGTGGGGGACGATCAGGCCGCTGCCCGGATCGATATCCAACTCATCCGCCCAGACCGTCAGGTCCTCCTCCAGGGTCAGCACGCAGTCCTCCCGGATGAGGATGCGGCCAAAGCCGGAATCCTGGGCGGACGCCGTCTGCAGGGCCGGGATGGACCGGACCTCCGCTGCGTGCACGGTATTCTCCGGCTCGCCGATCACCACGCACTCCTCCGGGCGCTCCAGCCTGCCCTCATGGATATAGACGAAGCCCTCCTCCTCGCTTTCCTCTCCGCGGCCCATGTCATAATAGCGGATCTCAAAGTACCCGTCGTTGTGCACGGTGCCTTCGTTCACAAAGCTGCCGAAGGACCAGATCTCCACACGGCCGCAGTCGTGCCACTCCCAGTCGTTCTCCTCCGTGCCCTCCTGGCCGGGCTCCAGCACCAGGGTGCCCAGGACCTTCAGGGTGGAGGGGGAGAAATAGGCCATCATCTCCGCAACGCCGTCCACGAAGACGCCGTTATCGTGGGCCACGGTGAGGGTGACGCCCTCCGGTATGGTGAGGGTCACGCCCACGGGGATCATACCGGCATACTCGGCTCCCTCCTCCTCCGGGCCGCAGTCCACCCAATCCTCCAGAGCTTCGTCCCATCTCTGGAAGGTATCCTTCCAGCACCACTGCAGCCAGTAGGAGCCGAAGTCGGCAAAGGTCACGTCGGAGGAGAAGGTCACGTCCCCGGTAAAGTCCAGCCGGTTGTAGCGCATGGCCCAGGGCCGGGCGTTCTGGGCGTCCACAGCCTCATAATACCCCGCCTCGTCATAGACCTCCGCCGCCACGTCGCACCAGTTGGAGTCGTTCCCGTCCTGGTTCCAGGTGGTGAAGAAGTCCTCAAAGCCGCTGAGGTCGCAGGGGGCATAGTCCGCGCCGTACCGGTCCGTGACCCGCATGTAGCCCTCGTTCCGGAAGAAGGCCCCGGAGGGGACGGTCATGCTGCCGCTCACGACGTTCAGGCCGGCGGCATTATAGGTCGTAAAGGCCGCTTCGGCGCTCTGGACATAGCGCACGTCCACCAGGTCCATATTGCCGTTGTTCACCAGGGTCCCGCTGTTGCGCAGGCTGCCGCCGTTCTGCCAGATGCTCCCCCAGGAGCCGCTGAATTCCTCCCCCACGCCGGTGAGGACGCCGTTATTCAGGGTCCCCTCCACCAGGATCTCCGGCGCGGGCAGCGCAAAGCCGTTCATGGCGGCATGGGGATCGTCGCTCCACCAGGCCTGGCTGTCGCCCTGATCCTCCAGGCCGATGTGCTCCCGGTTGTTCAGCGTGCCGCCGGGTCCCACGTCCAGGACCCCGTTGCATACCTGGATGCTGCGATAGTTGTCCAGCAGTCCGCCGTCCTTGACGGCCAGCGCCGCCGGATAGACGCCCAGGACCTCGCGGGTCTCCTCCACGGTGTGCCAGTAGCCGTTTTCCTCCCAGCGGACGAAGCTGTCCCATTCGTCGTACTCCCCCGGGTCCCCTTCCCGGAATTCCAGGGTCCGGGTGAGCTTCACCTGCAGCGCGGAGGACACATAGCAATCGCTCCGGTTGGTGAAGACGCCGGTGTTCGTCATGCCCGCGCCGTTCAGGTTGACGCTTCTTTCGTTCACCAGCACGCCGCTGTTATCGATGCTGCTCGCCCGGCTCACCGCCGCCAGGACCGGCTCCGCCCCGGTGTACGTGTCCCAGAGCTCCTCCTGGCAGTCCCCTTGGAGGAGCTCCCGGTTCAGCAGGATACCTTCGTTCACCAGGCTGCCGCCCCGCCAGACATAGAGGAAGCCGTCGTTCTCGATGCTGCCCGTATTGGTGAACACCGCGTCGCCGCAGATCCGGAACTCCGCGAAGCGGCCGTCCTCCCAGTCGTCTTGCATAAAACGGATGCACTCCATGTGCAGATAGCCGCTGTTCTCCACGCTGCCGCCGTCCTGGATCTCCAGGGAGCCGAAGCGGTAGTCCGGCTCATCGCCCTCATTGTATACCACATCGTAGGCCCGCAGCTCCATGCTGCCGGCATTGACAAGGCTGCCCCGCACTTCCGCTTCGCCGCTGATGTCGCTCCTGCCGCTCAGGGTCAGGCTGCCCTCATGGAATACCGTGAGTTTTGTGTCCATGCCCACCAGGACGCCGGACAGGCTCACGTCGGCCCGGACAAAGACCTCCGTCCAGCCCCTGGACCCATCCGTCACCAGAACGGAGAAGACCCCCGCCGGGATGTCGACCCGCAGCTCAAAGAGCCCGCCCCAGAGCTGGAGCCTGGGAAGGCCGTATTCCTCGTCGGGCACGATGCCGCCCGTGAGGATGGCCTCGGGGTCCTCCCCGTCCGTGCTCAGCAGCCAGGTCTCCGGGTCCCCGACGCCGCAGACCGTCAGGTCCCCCAGGGAGAGGGCGCTGCCCTCCTGGGGATGCAGGCGCAGCCGGGCGTCCTGAATGAGGCCGCTGCCGAAATCGCCGGGCTCACGGAACTTCGCGGAGCCGAAGGCGCATTGCTGGGACATGACCGCCAGGCTGCCGCCGGCGATATCCAGCTCAAAGCCTCGGGGAAGCCGCAGTTCTCCCACGGCGTCCATGCCCGTCAGGCGGATGGTGGGATGCTGCAGGAAGGGCCCGTCGTCTTCCAACCAGATCCCCTCCACGGCTGCCATGGCGCTCTCCAGGGTCTGGTAGTTATACTCTATATCGTTCACGCTCACCCTGTAGGGCATATAGGTGACGGCTGCCTTCCGGGTCTCGCCGCAGTCTGCGCAGGTGAAAACCGTTTCACCGACGCTGCCCAAGGCGGGCTCGGTGACCACCGTCTGTATCCAGGTATGGACGTGGCCCGCAGGCTGGGGCTCCGTTCCGCCGCCGTGGGAGCCGGTGATCCTCGTCTCGCCGCCCGCCACGGACTGTCCGTTCTCCGTGACGCCGCCGGTCCCCTCCTCCACCGTGAGGACGGTGCCGGTGACGTTGAACTCCGTGCCGCTGCCGGAGACCTGGGCGGTGACGATCTGCCCGCCGCCGCTGATCGCGGCGTTCTCGCCCCGGGCTTCCAGGCTGTTCACCCGGGTGCCCTCCCCGGCCTCCAGGGATGCGCCTTCCGCGCCTGCGTCGATCTGCACGGCGTCGACCCGGGTCTCCTCCTCCAGGGTCACGCTGGCGTTCTCCGCCTTCACGGTCACGCCCGTCACCGTCGCGCCGGTGAGGACCACGGGCACGTCCGTCTCCACCACCACCTGGTTATACACGCCCTCCAGGAAGATGACGTCGCCGCCGCCCTCGGTATAGACCACGTCCACCCGGCAGCCCTCCTCCGTGCGGAGGTAAATGCCCTCCTCCGCCGTGCCGCAGATGCGGATGCTGCCCACGCTGGAGCTGTTCTTGATGGTAATGCCCGCAGGCGCGCCGGGCTCGCCGTCCATCAGGGCGGCCTGCTCCATGCGCACCTCCAGGGTGCCGGAGACGTCCACCCCGTCCAGGGTCACTTCTCCGCCGCCGCAGAGGATCAGGTCCGTGACGCTGGCGTTTTTCAGCGTCACCGCCCCGCTTCCCACGGCGCCGGTGACCACCACGGCGTCATAGCAGCCGCCTTCATAGCTGCTGCCGGGCTCCGTGACCACCAGGACGCTGCGGCTTTCGTTCAGGGGGTTGTAGTTCTCATCCGTCTCCAGAGCCTTCAGGAGCACGTCCGCGCTCCCCACGGTCTCCCCGGAGTGCCTGAAGCCCAGGAACCTGCCCGTTTCCGGATCGTAGGAGGCGATGGTCAGCTGGCCATCCGTCTCCGCGCTGCCTTCGATCCTGCCGTCCCCGTCCACGGTCAGCTCCGGCGCGGCCAGGACGCCCGCGCTCAGGGTCAGGATCAGGATCAGGGAAAGCAGGCAGCTGAATATCCGCTTCTTCATGGGTCCTCTCCTTTCATCGCATCAGTCCGGGGCGGATGCCGTATACCCCGGAATTGCATATACTTTCACAAATTGCATTCTATCAACACATCCTGTTTCTGTCAAGCCGGACGGGCTTCCCCGCCGCAGCCAAGCCTTGACATCTGAGGGGGTATGCTGGTATACTTTATTTTGAAAGAGTCTGTTTGCAACAACTATTTTTACATCAAAAGGAGAGCATACAATGAAAAAGTGGAAATGCACCGTCTGCGGCGAGATCGTGGAGAGCGAGACCAGGCCTGAGATCTGCCCCCGCTGCAAGGTCCCGGGCGACAAGTTCGTGCTGGTGGAGGAGAACGCGGAGCTGACCTGGGCCTCCGAGCATGTCATCGGCATCGCCCAGGGCACCCCCCAGGAGATCATCGACGGTCTGCGCGCCAACTTTGAGGGCGAGTGCTCCGAGGTGGGCATGTACCTGGCCATGGGCCGCGCCGCCGCCCGGGAGGGGTATCCCGAGATCGCCGCCTACTGGGAAAAGGCCGCCTATGAGGAAGCCGAGCACGCCGCCAAGTTCGCGGAGCTGCTGGGCGAGGTCGTCTCCCCCTCCACCAAGAAGAACCTGGAGGTCCGCGTCGCCGCCGAGAACGGCGCCACCGAGGGCAAGACCGCCCTGGCCAAGCTGGCCAAGCAGCTCAACCTGGACGCCATCCACGACACCGTCCATGAGATGGCCCGGGACGAAGCCCGCCACGGCAAGGCCTTCGCCGGTCTGCTGAAGCGGTACTTCGGCGAATAAGAAAACGGCATACGCCCCGCGTTTCCGGGAGGGAAAGGATCGGTCCTTTCCCTCCCGGTCTTTTTGTCCGGAGGGCTGCGCTCGTCTCCGCCCGCCTGACGGGCGCGGCGAGGAAATTAACGGCAATTCCCGTGTAAAGCGGCCCTTGCGAAGCACATATCATATGACGCTCAGAAATTTGTAATTTTAATCTTTCGTGTTCCGCTTTTCCGCCGGGTCCGGCGGCCCGTATTCCCCGCCGCGGGTCCGCCCCCCATGCATTGACTCAGGCGTCCTTCCGGGTCCCGGTCCTGCTGTCCAATATAATTTATATTGGACAATGTTAGTTTGCAATACTAATGGTATAATATTTAACACTTCTATCCCTTCAACGCCTCAAGTGCCGGGGATACCACAAGACGTTACGAATTTTTTAATTTAAGTCTTGACACGGCATTCCACACCGTGTTAGTATGATATGCCTATTCATGTAATTGTCGTTATTTTTACTGATTTGCCGTATATCCGGACTTTAACAATATGATATGACAGAAAAAGAACTTCACAAGTTAAAAAGGCAAGATTTACTGCAGTTGCTGCTTATGCAGAGCAAGGAGATGGCGCAGCAGCAGGAGGAGCTGGAAAAGCTGGAGGCTGCCGCCGCCGAGCTGCGGCGCACCGCGGCCAGACTGAAGCAGCAGGCGGAGGAGAAGGACGCTCTGGCCATCAAGCTGAGCGAGCGTCTGGACGAAAGGGACGTACAGATCTATAAGCTGAACGTGCGCCTGGACGAAAGGGACGTACAGATCAAGCGGCTGCTTCAGCGCCTGGAGGAACGGGACGCGCTCATCGCCGCGCTGAACCGCCGCCGGGACGCTGCGGACGCCGAGATCGCCGCCCTCCGGACCGGGCTGAGACAGCCGGAGCGCCCCGGAGAAGCTCCCCTTACGCTGAACGCGAGGCTGCAGCGTCTCTGCGCGGAATTGGAGGCCTACCTTGCCGCCGGTCAGGCGCCGGACGCCCCTCCGGCAGAGGAGATGGCCGCTGCCGAAGCCCCGGCAGAGGAAACGCCCGCTGCCGAAGTCCCGGCGGAAGAAATACCCGCAGCCAAAGCCCCGACAGAGGAAACGCCCGCTCCCGAAGTCCCGGCGGAAGAAATGCCCGCAGCCGAAGTCCCGGCGGAGGAAATACCCGCAGCCAAAGCCCCGACAGAGGAAATACCCGCTGCCGAAGTCCCGGCGGAGGACATACCCGCTGCCGAAGTCCCCGACGCCGCTGCTGCTGCCCATGTCCGGCCCCCTGCGGCAGTCCGGGCGCACAAAGCCCCGGAGGCTCCCGCCGAACGGTCCGCGCCCCAGAAAGGCGGATTTGCCGCCCTCCTGCGGCACTCCGCGGCGGCTCTGCGGAAGGATAAGGGCGACCGCAGTCGCCCCTGAGGAACGCCATGTCACGAAATAAGCAGATGGAGCTTCCGTCCATCGAACAGCTGGAAACGGAGCTCTCCAAGGAACGCTACAGGTCGAATTTCGGACGGATCCTGCGCAGCACGATCTTTTCCCTGGTGGTGGTGGCCGCCATTGCCGTGCTGCTGGTGGTGCTGCTGATGCCGGTGCTGCAGATCGCAGGCACCTCCATGAGCGACACCCTCTATGACGGGGATATCGTCATCGCGATCAGCGGCGCGGACTATGAGACCGGCGACGTGATCGCCTTTTATTACAACAACGCCATTCTGATCAAGCGGGTGATCGCCGCCCCGGGGGATTGGGTCGATATCGACGCTGAGGGCAGCGTCTTTGTCAACGGCGAGCCGCTGTACGAGCCCTACGTCAGCGAAAAGGCCCTGGGGGAATGCAACATCGAGCTGCCCTATCAGGTGCCCGACGCCCGGTATTTTGTGATGGGCGACCACCGGGCCACCAGCATCGACAGCCGGACCACCGCGGTGGGCTGCATCAGCGATGAAATGGTCATCGGCAAGCTGCTGCTGCGGGTCTGGCCCATCCCCCTTTTCGGTATCATTGATTAGCCCGCGTCTATTTCCTTTGTTTTATTGAACGGAACGAACGGCTCTGCCGGAACCTCCGAACAGTAAATAAACCGCGCGCGCCAACGGCCCGGTCAACCTGCGGCGCCCGCACAATAATCAACGCAAAGCAGAGAGGAAGGAACGAAACATGAAGAAACTACTGGCATTGGTCCTCGCACTGCTGTTGGTGCTGGGACTCGCGACCACCGCCTTCGCGGCGGGTGAACACACGGAAACCGACTCGCACACCCTGACCATCACCCCGACCAACCCCAGCGTCCCCCACACCTATCAGGCCTATCAGGTCTTCAGCGGCGTCCTGGAGACCGGCGAACCCAAGACCGACGGCTCCGGCCAGGTGAACACCATCGCCTGGGGCTCCGGCGTGAACGGCCCTGCCCTGCTGACCGCTCTGAAGGCCGCCACGTTCCCCTATAACGCCGACTTCGCGGACGCAAACGACGCGGCGGATGTGGCCGCCGTTCTGGCGACCTACACCAACAACAGCGACAAGCTGAAGGCCGTCTCCGACGTGATCGCGCAGAACCTGACCACCACCTTTGCCCAGGGCACCGCCCCTTCCGGCCCCGTCACGATCTCCGGCCTCTCCGACGGCTACTACTTCGTGAAGGATAAGGAAGGCACGCAGGACATCGAGAACGGCTCCTACACCGACTTCATGCTGGACGTGGTGGGCGATACCACAGTCACCGCGAAGGACGTTCTCCCTTCCCTGGAGAAGAAGATCAAGGAAGGCTCCGCACTGGTTGACGCCAGCAACGGCAGCATGGGCGACAAGGTCGAATACCAGCTCAGCTCCACGGTGCCTGACATGAGCGCCTATGAGTCCTATAAGTTCGAGGTCGTCGATACCATGTCCAAGGGTCTCACCTTCAACGACGACACGGCCATCACCATCGGCAGCACAACTCTGGACCGCGTCTATAAGAGCAGCACCGGCTATTATTACGCCTCCGAGGACGCGGCGACCACCGACGACAACACCGCCGCGGTGACCCAGGGCTTCACCGTCGCCTCCTCCACGGACGGCACCACCGGCGTGACCACCATCACGATCTACATTGTTAACTTCAAGCAGTTCACGGCGGGCGACGCCATCACCATCGGCTACTCCGCCACGATCAATGAGAACGCCCTGGTGAGCACCGGCAACCCCAACACCGCGCGCCTGAACTACTCCAACAACCCGAACAGCAGCGGCGCGGGCACCAACGGCGAGCCGGATCCCTCTAACCCCAGCGGCCATACCCCCGACGACACCGTCGTCACCTTCACCACCGGCATCGAGCTGCTGAAGATCGACGGGAATGATCCGACCAAAAAGCTGGCGGGCGCCGTCTTTACCCTGACCGGCGACGCAAAGAACGTGGTGATCACCAACTCCGAGATTTTCGTTCAGGACGCCTCCGGTACCTACTGGCGGCTGAAGGACGGCACCTACACCACAGAAGCGCCGAACGGCGACACTGCCCATGACGACGCCTACGAAAGCACCACCGCAAAGTACAAAAAGATCACCGAGATCACCACGGACTATAACGCCGCGGCGCTCACGTCCGAGGCCACCGGCGCCACCGCCAATACCGGTCTGCTGGAGTACACCGGTCTCGGCGAGGGTCTCTACACCATCACCGAAACTCAGGCGCCCGGCGGCTATAACCTGCTGGACACCCCGGTCTACGTGTTCATCAGGTTCGTTCCCAATACCACCGACCCCACCACCAGCACCTTCGAGGCATACAAGTACAAAGGCACCGGCACGCCCACCGCTCCCACCGGGACTCCCGACACGACCAGCTGGGAAGCGTTGAGCATGAACGCCACCGGCACGAGCAGCCTGGAATTCGATCTGCAGGTGGAAAACAAGTCCGGTTCCGTGCTCCCCAGCACCGGCGGCATCGGCACCACGATCTTCTACATCGTGGGCAGCATCCTGGTCCTGGGCGCCGGCGTTGTGCTGGTGACCCGCAAGCGCGCAGGCAGCGCTGAGTAAACCTTCTTTTCTCTCTCCTCACAGGGAGCGCAGGATATCCCGAAGATATCCTCGCCCGGATACAGGCCCGGAACGGGGCTGACCCGTTCCGGGCTGCGGGCCGGGAGAGGACCCGCCGAACCCCCTTTCGGGGAGAGGAAGCGCAGAAGATGAAACAAGATCCAAACAAAAACATGGCGGAAACGCCTCTGCCGCAGGGCGCCGGTGCTCCGGCGCCTGCGGCCGGGCGGACCGGGAAAAAGGGGAAAAAGCGCAAGAATTCCCGGCTCGGCACGGCGCTGCTGTTTCTGCTCTTTTTCCTGGGGGTGGGGATCATCGCCTACCCCACCGTGAGCGACTGGTGGAACAGCTTCCATCAGTCCCGGGCGATCGCCTCCTACGCCAACACCGTGGAGGCCGCCGACAATGCGGAAATGGACGCCATGCTGGAGGCGGCCTACGCGTACAACAGGGCGCTGGCCGCCGGGGACGCAGGCTACGTGCTGGATGAAAAGCAGAGGGCGGATTACGAGTCCCAGCTGAACCTCTCCGGCAACGGCGTTATCGGCTTCATTCAGATCAACGCCATCGGCTGCAACCTGCCCATCTACCACGGCACCGACGAGACGGTGCTGCAGATCGCCATCGGGCATCTGGAATGGACCTCCCTGCCGGTGGGCGGCCCAAGCACCCATTCGGCCCTGAGCGGACACCGGGGACTGCCGCGGGCGCGGCTGTTCACCGACCTGGACAAGCTGGTGGAGGGGGACACCTTCACCATTACGGTGCTCAATCAGGTGACCACCTATCAGGTGGACCAGATCCGCATCGTTCTTCCCTATGAAATGCAGGACCTGGCTATTGAGCCGGGTATGGATTACTGCACGCTGGTGACCTGCACCCCCTACGGCATCAACACCCACCGTCTGCTGGTGCGGGGCCGCCGCATCGAGAACGCGGCGGACGAGGTCGTGGTCACCGCCGGCGCTATCCGGATACCCAATTATGTTGCCATTCCCGCAGTGGCCATACCGCTGCTCTTCGTATCGCTCCTGGCCATGCTGATCTACGACTCCCTCCGGCGCCGCAGCGTTTCCGAGAGGGAAATGGAAAAGCACGTCCGGGAGGTCAGAGGGATCACGCCGCCCGAGGACGAGGGCGACGAATAAATCAGAAATCAACCGAAGGAGGGAAACGCCTGTGCAGAAAGTAAAGACCGCACGTACCGCAGCGGTGCTGCTGACGGCGCTGCTCCTTGTTCTGTTCTTCTCCCCGGTGCCGGGCCGCGCAGTGGACGCGAGCCGCCCGGTCACCCTCACCGTGGGCGTCGAGGACGCCGGCACGGCGGGCGGACCGGCTGCCGCAGCGGTGGAGATAGACGTATACCGCGTCGCCCGGGCCGTATCCGACGGCGGCGACGGCCTCACCCTGGAGGCTCTGCCCCCCTACGGGGACCTGGACCTGAGATCTGCCGCGGACCGGGGATCCCTGCGCCTGCTCACGGACGCGGCGCTGGAGATCGCTCTGCGCTCCGGCAGCCCCGCCGTGGCCGGGGCCGCCCTGGGGACGAAGATCAGCCGGGCTGACGACGGGACCGCCCTGGGGGCGGGGATGTACCTTGTGGTGCCCCACGGCGCGGGTCTGGACTCCGCCGGGTACCTCTGCCGGGTCGCCGATGAGACCGGCGCGGTCCACACAGCCACGGCGGCGTACTCCGACTATTCCCGCTATCTCTTCCAGCCCCAGCTTCTGACCCTGCCCATCCGCGCCGCGGAGCTGGCCTCCGGCCTGTATGACTGCGACGTTGCCGCCGGCGGCGAGGCGGTCATCTATGACGCAAGCATATCCTTCAAGTATGAGGAGGACCCGCTGGAGGGGAGCCTGCTGCTCACCAAACGGCTCCTGAGCCACGCGGAGGGCACCGCGGCGACCTTTGTGTTCTCCGTGGACGTCCGCCGGGGCGGGAGCCTGGTATTCAGCGATATCCGCACCCTGACCTTCGACGCGGCGGGGGAAAAGACCCTGCGCATCGACGGGCTTCCCGCCGGGGCAGAGGTCACGGTGACGGAGGTCTACAGCGGCGCGGGCTATAAGCTGGTCTCCGCCCCCTCCGTAACGGCGGTGGTGGCGGCGAATGCGCCGGCGGAAGCCCGATTCGTGAACGAATTCGACTATACGGACCGGGACGGCGGCAGCATCGTCAACCACTTCTCCTATTCCGGAGGCACGGGCTGGAGCTGGCAGACGCTGCCCGAGGCGGAAGGCTGAAGGGGGAGGCGGAACGGATGAAGAGACGGAATGCCCTGATCCTGGCCGGGCTCGCCCTTGTTCTGGTGCTCTGCGCCTCCATCGGCACGGCCCTGGCCTACTTCACCACCTATGCTCAGACCCGGGGCGGCTTCGCCCTGGACCTGAGACACCGCAGCGAGATCGAGGTCACGGAGAAGTTCTCCCAGTGGACCAAGCGGATCACCCTGACCAACAGCGAGACCGCCGGACCGGTGTTCGTGCGGGCCAGGGCCATCGCCCCCACCGCGCTCACCCTGCAGTATCTGGATGAGAGCGGAAAGTGGACCCCCGGCGAGGACGGATTTTACTACTACGGCGGCGTGCTGAACGCCGGAGAGAGCACCCCCGAGCTTCTGGCCAGGATCGCCGGAGTGCCCGTCGCCCCCCGGGAGGGAGAGAGCTTCAACGTGGTCGTGGTCTATGAGAGCACCCCCGCGCTGTATACGGCGGACGGAACCCCCTATGCGGACTGGACGAGCCGGCTGGTGACAGGAGGGCAGAGCTGATGGAAAAGCTGAAACGCGTCCTGCGCTCCCCCTGGGCCACGGCGGTCCTGTTCCTGCTTGCCGCGGCGCTGCTGATGACGGGCACAATCGGGGGCACCCGCGCCGCTCTGACCTACTTTTCCGAGGTCTACAGCTCCCGGGTGGAAATGTACGATATCGGCGTCAGCCTGCTGGAAAACGGCAGCCGGGTGAGCTGGCGGGACTATGACAGCAAGGCGGACGGCACCTGGGACGAATGCACCGGCCTGCTGTTCCGGGACCGGTTCACGGAGCCCGGCAGCTGGAAGCCCGGAGTCAGCTACCCCGAGGAGCTGGCCGTGCGCAACAGCGGCTCCATTGACGAATACGTGCGCGTGAGCATCTATACCTACTGGGTGGACGGCAGCGGCCGGAAGCGCACGGACCTCTCCCCCGCCTGCATCGAGCTGGCCCTGGCCAACCTGGGCGAGGGCTGGATCCGGGACTGGGAGAGCTCCACGGAGGAGCGGACGGTGCTGTATTACGACAGGATCCTCCCCGCCGGAGAGACGACCCCCGTTTTCACCCGGTCCGTCACGGTAGCCGCCCCCGTCGCCGCCAGGGTGACGGAGGAGCGGACCACCGAGGGCGCGTATACCGAGATCCGGTA
>JAEEGI010015673.1_pt1 | contig 15755 bp, 13 predicted proteins | sample 8958751 | NCBI WGS metagenome assembly JAEEGI01 (sample SAMN16246545, study PRJNA631951) | gut metagenome | biome: gut microbiome; feature: rumen; material: KS-attached | host: Bos | place: Iran: Karaj | collected 2018-10
ACGGGGCGCGGTTCGCCGAGGTCGATTTCGATTCCGCTCCTGTTGTCAGTCAGCTCCCAGTCGGTGGAAAACGTTCTGTCGGTCAGCACATTGCCGATCGGTTGCCCATTGAAAGAGACGCATCCATCGTCTATGGGAATGTCCTCGACGGCGTAAGGCGGCGGGACGATGTCCGTGGCGATGTGCAGACCTCCGACATTTGTCACGCAAAGGGAGCCGCCCGAGGCGACGGCCCAGCGGGCGATGCCGTGGAAGTCCTCGACGAGGGCGGGGGAGTCAGTCCGTTCGGCACGGCGGCGGAAGGACGGGACGCGTTCAAGGTCGCTGTCCGTGAAGGCGACCTTGCCGTCGCCGCAGAGATTGAGGGAGTTGTGCCGGAAGGAGCAGTAGGCGACATCGACTCCCTTTTCCCCAAGGAAGGCGGCGGCCTCATGGTAGCCCGCCTTTCTGTCCGCATCGTCGCGTCCACGTGCCGCGAGGCCAGAGAACGAGCGGATTTGCCATCCAACCAGTAGGACAAGCATCGCAAACGCAAGGATGTTTGCCGAACGGAAGCGCGTGGAGGCACAGGCGGCGCCGGCGAGAACCGCGACGACCGGCACGGCGGGCAGCAGGTAGCGGGGTGTCTCGAAGACGGCGAAGTGCGAGCAGGCGAAGCAGGCGAGGAAGACAACCATGCAGACCATGCAGACCGCAAGCTGCTCCTTGGCGCCGTGGGGCAGGGGACGTTCGTCGGGGTGGATGCGGCGCGGAAGAGGCGCGAAGGCGCGGAACGCGAGCGCCGGAAGGAGTATTGAGGCGGCGACTACGACAAGCGCCATGACGCGCGGGGCTTGCGGCGCTGCCGCGTCGAAAAGCATTGGCCAGCGCGCGGTGGCAAGCGTGAGCAGATTGCGGCCTACGACAACGCGGTCGAAGACCAGGCTTCCCGACATCTGGAACGATTCCCATCCGTTGTGCGCGTTCCAAATCCAGAACGGGGCTGAACCGATTGCGAATCCGAGGACTCCGCCAAGCCAGAGTCGAAGGCGCGCGAGGAGTCGAGGCGCGAAAAGAACTACGCAGATGACGACTGCGGCGGCGGCGGGAAAGACGAGCTGGTTGCACCAGAATCCGATTCCGGCGAGAAGCCCCGCCGCAAGGCAGAGGGCGAAACGGCAACGGCTTTCGCGGCGTTCCTCGACAATGAGTTGCGTGCCGATGTCGAGAAGAGCGGCCGTGGTGAAAAGCAGCACGCCGTAGCCGCCGCGTGGCGAGACGGCGTAGTGGGCGAATGGCATCGGGCCTGCAACAAGGAAGGCAAGCGCGGCGACGGCCGCCCACTCACCGCCGGCGCGACGCGCCATGCGTACGACGAAAACGGCCATCAGGATGGCGAACAGGGCCGTTCCAAGTTCGGTGCCGAAGTCGGTGCGGCCGAAAAGAAGGTGGAATGCCGCGTTCGCAATCGGTTCAAGCGAACCCATGTACGGCTGCCCGTAGAAGAAAGCGGGGATTGGACCGCCAGCGGCCATGTCGCGCACCATCATCTGGACGATGGCCAGATCGCCGTTCACTTCGCTGCGCAGAAGCCATGCGGTGAAGAGGCGCATGGCCACGAAGAGGAGCGCAACAAGAGCCAAAACAACGCCGGCCGTGCGAAGGGGACGGCTCTTGGACAACTGTTCCCTACGGCGTCTCATTTGCCATCCCTCCCGTAGCGGATGACGGCTGCGTCATTACCCGTGAACCTGACGCGGATGAAGGTAACTCCTGGCGCGACTTCAACGGGCTCCAGGTCGGCATCGCCACCGGCAGTGAGGTGCGGGTTCCAGTTATAGCGCAGAACGCCTTCCCAAAGACCCGAACTGAAGACAGGGAGATAGTCGAAGCCGGTGACGACTTTGGCGCCCAGCGTGACGTCACCGGACAAGGCACGCCCTCCTGTCGCGCCCTTCAGCGCGAAGAGGGCGATACCGTACTTGGTGTCAGGCTTGCCGCCCGGCATGAAGGGGATTTCGGTGAAGAACCCCGAATCGCGGATGAAGGCGGCGCGATGGGGAATGGTGGTTGCGAGGTGCGTGGCCCCGTGGAGACGCATGAAGTCGGCGATGCCCTCCGCAGTTTTCCGCCAGGGCTTGGGCGGATAGTCGTATTCGACCATCTTCGGCGGGAAGTGGTAGTAGTCGCACGCCATCATCTCGCGTTTCGCTAGGATAGGGAGATAGGCGACGTGTCCGCCGCCGAAGGAATGGACGGTGCTGCCGTAGAAAAGGAGGCGGCCGTCCTGAGGTACCACTTCATGGACCTTTTCCGCGAAGGCGCGGATTTCCTGCGGGAGCGACCTGTAGGGGGCGTAGCCTCCGCCGCCGTAGAGAATGATCGTGGTGACGCCGCAGAGAAACAGAAGCGACACGATGGCGGATTTGACGGCGCATAGGCTCGGCGTTTTGGAAGCCAGTGTCTTCCCGGCCAGAATCGCTGCCGGAATGGAAGCGAGCATCAAGGCCGGAAGAGCCATGCGCTCAAACTGGAGGCGTGGAGCGGCCAGAGGTCCCCATGCCGCCAGCAGAAGCAGGCCGATGACAGCTGGAAGCAGCATGCGTTGAAGGCGTTTCAGCGGGAGGACGAAGAGTCCGCCGAGTCCGAGGAACGTCACAAGTGGATTGGCTTCTGGAAGGCGGAGCGACAGCATTGCGGGCAAGGCGCGAAGCCAGTCGCGCAGTGGCGGAAGGTTTCTTTGCGCAGGGGAAGGGGACTCCGCGACGAATGCGAAAAGATCTCGACTCGAAAGAAGCGCGGCGATGTTGGGGAGGAGCAGAAGAAGCGTGACGGCTGCGGCCGCAAGCAGTCGCAGGAACTCGTGTCTGCGCAGGCGGCGGACATTCAGCAGGAGGCCGGGAACGAGAAGAAGGGCCATGATGAGGCAAGGCGGCCATTGGGCAAGGAAAAAGGCGGATGCGACGAGCCCGCAGAGCGTGGGGATGTCTGGGCGCCGCATGACGGCGGCCCGGTAAAGCAGGAGCGCGAAGAGCGGCAGGAACTGCATCGAGAAAACTGCGCCGACAGTGCCGAAGTGAAGTCCCCAGACGAAGGTCGCGCGCGAAACGCAAAGGGAAAGAATCGCGCCCGTGACGGCCGACAACCACGATGCGCGCACGGCGCGGAGGCCGGCAAGAGTCAGAAGCGGTGCGATGACAACGAACAGCAATCCAAGGGCAGGCGTGTAGACGAGGTGGACGGGAACGGCCTTCCACAGCGGGAAGAGAGGCAAGGCCACGGCGCCGACGCCGGAGGAGGCGCCCACGGCGTTCACGACGCCGGCGTTCCACCAGGGGTTGAAGACTGTCATGGCCGGATAGGTTTCGACGAACTCGCGGATGCGGAACATAAACGAGGAATGGTCGTCGCCGTAGAGCGCCGCCATGTCCGTGTGGCGGAAAAGGGCGGCGAGTGATGCCGCTTGAATGGCGACGAGCATCAAGGCGAGAATCCGGGCAACGCCCTTCTTGCCAATTGGCCGTGCCAGGAGAAAGACTGTCCCCGCTGTTGTCAGGATGGCGAAAACCAATGCGAAGGGTATGCCGCGCAGGCCATGTCCGGCCTGGAACCAGCGTTCGATGAAAAACCACGGATGTGCCGCGGCTGAGGAAAAAAGGCTGATTGAAAGACCGCAAAAGAGCGCCATCGGCGCGGCTTCAAATGGCGAGGCGGGAACAAGTCTCGTTCCCCTTCGGCGAATGAGCGAAGCTGCAAGCCCCAGCCCAACGGCGAAAAACAGCAGGGACAACCATCTTGCCTGTAAGGCGATTGGAAAGGAAAACGATGGATCCGCCCACACGGCAGTGGCATACACCATGAGCCCCGCCAGCACGACGGATGCCGACAGGGCTCGAACCGCAAGGTGCGGCGGATTGGAATGGACGGATTGTCCGTTTTCCGGCATCGCGACCGCTAGAAGACGAGGCGCAGCGCCGCGCCTATCATCAAGGTGTCGGTATCGACGTTGTCAGGTGCGTCCTTGATTCCGTCCCAGTTTTCGACGCGGTAGTTCACGTTCACGTCGAGTACGAGACTGTCTGCGAGAATCGGGACCTTGAAGCCTGCCCGGAGCGCATACCAGACGTCTCCATAGAAGTCGCCGTCATAGTAGTAGGTGCCGACCCCCAGGCCTCCGTAGATGCCGTTGCCGAGGATCGCGTATGCGGCGGGAAGGTAGAGGTGCTTGTCGAGGAACACGAAATTGTCCGGCGACTGTTCGACCTCAAGTCCGATGGCGAAGAAGTCCGAGAGGGGAATGCGGCTGGAAACCATCCACCCAAGACCGTCGCGGTCGAACGACTGGTCCTTGGCCTCGTCGATTGAATACCAGTAGGTGGCTCCGGCGCCAAGCTCCAAGCCGCTGCTGCGATAAGCGGCTTGGGCTTCGTGCGCGAGGATAATGGCGGCAACGGCCGCAATGATCGATTTACGCATTTTCAGTCTCCTTCGCTTCTTCAACCACAGGCTCGGTCGGCACAGTCGCAACTTCAGGCTCCGCCGCAACCTCAGGCGTAGCCGCAACCTTCGCCGCAGGCGCAACTTCGGCGGTATCCGCCGCCGCAACCTCGGCCCGCGGCTCAGTCGCGGCCCCAGCTTCAGGCGTAGCCGCAACCTCGGCCTGCGGCTCCGCCGCGGCCGCAACTTCCGCCGCAGGCACAACCTCGGCCTGCGGCTCCGCCGCCTTCTTGGGCTTCGGCAGGTTTTGCTTGAAGACCGGATGAGGTGCTGGCGGCGAGAGGAAACCGTTGAAGAACTCCACAAGATGGCCTTTTTCCACAAGCCACTTTATTTGTGAAACAAGGCGTTTCGTCTTTTCCTCATTGTTCTCGGGATTGAGTGCTTCGATGAGGTATTTCGGTGGGCAGGACGGATGGTCAAATACGTATTGCGCGATTTCCCGCAACTCAGGAGTGGCGTGGTCGACATCCAGCGGGACCGGCTGCGATGCCATGACAAACTCCTGTCCGCGCTCGTCGCCCGCGCGGAAGAAATACAGGCTCCGGTGGTGGAATGCCGCATGCACGGCGGCGAACAGGGTGCCGTTGCGCTGCATTCTTGACTGTTGCGGCGCACCTTCGGTCTGGGGGCGGTGGTTGAAACGCCTGCCGGGGTCGGTTTCCTCTGCGAAGCACTCGTTGAGCACGGAGGCGAGGCGGCGGTTTGGAAGATCCTTGAGGGAAGTCGCCGGGCATACGACATGCGAGGCCGCACCAATGAGGCCTGGCATGATTTCGCGGCGGAAGACAAGTTCCGCCTCGTGGCGCTCAAGTGCGGGCGGGACGGGCTTCTGTTCCTCTGCTGGCGCAGCTTCCGCAGGGGGATCCGTTGTTGCGGAATCCTCGGTCTTCTTGTCCTCCGCCTTCTCAGACACATCCGGCTTGCGGCGGAATACGCGCCGGTGCTTGCACTGCTCCCGCCATTGTTCGACGACTTCGGGATCGCGCACCATCTCGATGTGGCGGCGGTACTCCTCCTCGTTCATTCCGGGGAATCGGTCCGCAAGCATTTCCTGCACGCGGTGCGCGTAGCTGTGGTGGTTGGGCGGGCCGAGTAGCTCGCCGGTGAGGCCGCAGCGCGCGACGCACGGGAAGTTCCCCTTTGGGGCTTCGGTTTCGACCTCCTCGAAGTCAAAGTAGTCCGCAAGATGCTTTTTGAGAAGATGGTCGGCGACCTCGGCTTCGGTGAGGGCGGGCATGCCGCATGCGCGGCACTGGAACAGCTGCTGCGGGCCGGTCCCGTCCTTGCGGGCCTCAATTCGGACCACCATGCTGGAGTCGTCGTTCTGGAAGAGCTTTACAACGTCGCGGATAGGGTAGGCGCGGTGCGTGGCCTGTATGCGCCTGATTATCGCGGCGAGCGCCTTGCTTGCCGGCATGAATCGGACGTCGAGGTCAAGAGGCGGGGGCGGTGGCGGTGCCGAACGCCGGTCGTCGTCGCGGCGGGGCGGCCTGCGGTCGTCGTCGCGGCGGGGCGGGCGTCTATCGCCGTCGCGACGCGGTCCACGTCTCTCTTCACCATCGCGGGGCGGGCGACGGTCGTCATTGCGTCGTGGAGGGCGGCGATCATCACCATCGCGACGCGGGGGGCGGCGGTCGCCATCGCGACGCTGCGGCCCTGTCCCGCGGCGGAATCCGCCGTGGTCATCGTCGTCGTCGCGGGCGAAGCGCGCGGCCTTCTGCGCAACTTCATCTGGTGTCTGCCGAGCCCAGCTCGGCGCGAAAATCTGGGAGAGGTCTTCCAATCCCATTTGGCTGGCGGAATCCGCAGCGTTGTCCTGTTCGTCGCTCATGGCTTGATCCGTGTTGAAGAGTTGACGCAAATATTATGCCTTAAAAACCCCTTTCAAGTAAAACTGAAATTTTGGCAGGGGCGGGAATGGCATGTGGACTAGAAATTGATCACGCACTGGGGGAGGGCCTCGCGTATGCGGTCGCGCTCCTCCTTTGGAATGCCGCAACCGGCGAGCGTCAGAGTACGCAGAGCCTTCATGTCGCCTATGTTCTGGGGAAGCGCCTTGATGTTCGCGTTGCCGCGCAGGTCGAGGTTGCGAAGGGACGCGAGGCCTACGAGGACATCCGGGAACGCTTCGAGGCGGTTGTTGGCGAGGGCGACGTCCTCAAGGGCCTCAAGCGAGGCGAAAGAAGGGGGCAGCGAAGCGATTGAGTTGTCGTTGAGGTAGATGCGGCGCAAGTCCCTGAGCTTGCCTATCGTCTCCGGGACGGACGTGAGGCCGTTGCCGTTGAGCCTCAGCCAGCGGAGGTTGGCGGGCAGGTCGTTCGTCAACGCCTGTATCCGGTTTCGGTCGAGGTTCAGGTAGACCAGTTCCTTCGCCCCCCGGACCGAAGCGGGGAACTCCGTGAGGCCGCACCCGGTGAGGTAGAGGCGGGCGAGATGAGGTAGAGCCTCAAGTTCATCCGGTGTCTTGGCCAATTTGATTCCGGAGAGGTCGAGTTCGACCAGGCCGGTGATGGAGGCGAGGCCGGAGAAGTCGGCTATGGAAGCATCCCTGAGATAGAGGGTGTCCAAAGATGGCATTGAGGCCAGCTCCGCAGGTATCGCCTGCAGCGTTGAGCCGTTCAGAATGAGGCGACGCACGTTCTCGCGCTTTGCCACGGCCTCTTCAAGCGACCTTGCCGTGACGGGCCTCACGGGAGCCTCACGGTGGCTGAAACAACCCGAAAGAAGCGCCAGCGAAACCCCTGCTAAGATAGGAAAAATTGACTTCATGAATAAAACTCCTTGCCTTTTCTGGCTAATCCTGTAGGATAATAGTATTATATTCTTTCCCGAAGAATGCGGCAACTGGTTAGCCGTTTGGCGGGAAAATAACGCGAGGATTATTACAGCATGAAGACGAACAACCTCTATTTGGCAGGTCTTGCGGCCGCCATTATCTGTGCGAACGTTGGCGACGCCTTGGCCAATCCCAGGGCGGCGGAGGCCTCCGGCGCGGACTTCATTGTCGCGGCCGACGACCTCAGCGGCTGGCATGTCGGCGGGTTCTACCGCTACGATTCGCGGGAGATCGACCACGAATTCTACAACCTCAGCCGCGACGCATTCGCCTTCCACGTGGGGCGCGACATCTTCCGCTGGTTCTCGGTCTACGGTTTCGTCGGCACCGTCGACTGCGAGCTGGAGAAGTCCTTCTATGATTCGGACATCGCCGTACTCTACGGCGGCGGCGCATGGTTCAACATCGTCGACCAGGATCTTCTGACATCGCTTGCGGTCGAGACCAAGATGCGCATCCAGGCCTGCGCGCAGATCAGCGCCGCATCGCCTGAGATGGGCGGCCGGGACTACGACTACACCGAGACTTACGCCACCCTCACCTTCAGCGTGATCAATGAGCTCGTCGGCAACAAGGACCTCTGGCCAGACGCCATCGGCCTCTTCTTCGGCCCGGTCTACTGCGATTTCGACTCCGACGATCTTGACGCCACCGGCGACAATCTGGGTATGATTTTCGGTCTCGACGTCTACGTCTCCCACAACGTGAGCCTCAGCGCCTCGTACGAGACATACGGCCACGGCGACGACGCCATCAACATCTCCGTCAACTGCCGCTTCTAAGTGGCAAGACTGCCGGGCATTGCGTCGGCGCGGCCCTGCCAGCGCCTCGCAATGCCCTTGGTCTATACTGGAACCGCCATGGACCTCAGGCAATACCTTGAATCACACGAGGCGCTTGAGAGCGACGCGCTATTCTGCGGCATCGACGCGAAATCCCGCGCGCTCCTGCACCTCGCAGCCCGTGAAATCCTTGCTTCCGGCCCGGATCTTGAAACGCTGACTGAAATCGACGCGGCAATCGTCCTGGGCGACAAGGAGTGGAACAACGCCCCGTGGCGAGGCTATCCGCGCCATGACAGCGCGGCGTCCTCGTTTATCCTCGTGTTCCCGATCCTGCACCATGTCGCGGACATGAGGGCCTTCTACGGGAGTCGCGGGATTCCAGAGTCCTACTTGCGCGCGCTCATGGAAGACCTTCCACGCTGGATAGAAACCTACGCCGACCGCACGCGTGGGCTCGCGGGCTTCGCCGAGGTGGCATGGCTGCGCGAGCACATTTCCGCCCGCATGTTCCAGATCGGCCGCCTGCAGTTCCAGCCATCCACCTGGCACGCGCCGTGGACGCTCCTGCGCAACGCGCGAGGCGAATTCGCCCTCATAGCCCACGGAGGGGACAAGGTCGCTCGAAACGGGCAGTTCGCAAGCTGCCTCGGCGTCGACGCCTCTTCCGCGCGCGACGTCGCCTACGAAGAACGGCCTGACGGGTTCTTCGGCCACCGGGCCCTCGCGGACGGTTCTCTGTCATTCGAGCCGGAGTTCTTCCCAGCGTCCGAATGGACGCGCCATGTCGCTCCAGGAGAACCCACAATCAATATCCACATACCCTCCGGATCCCCGCTCGATCCGGAAGCGTGCCGTGCCTCCGTCCGTGCCGCGCCGGACTTTTTCAGGACATACCTTTCCGACTGGCCGATTGCCCACGCGAAGGCCATGACCACCGGCACTTGGCTGCTCTACCCGGACTTCCAGAAGATCCTGCCGGCGGACTCTAACATAGTGGGCTTTCAAAAGCTCTTCCACCTCTTTCCGCTGCACCACATGGACGACCACCAGTTCTACGAGCGGGCCTTCGTTCCAGAGGGCCGCGCCATTACGCGCGACAAGTTGCGGACGCGACTTCAGGTCGCCCTCTTCAATCACATGGTCGCCGGCCATGTCCCGCTCGAGGGCGGTGGCGTCATCCCGCTTTAACGGCGCGCCAACATGGGCAGGCCCATTGCAATGGAATAAAGCGGTACGACGGCGGCGTCGGCGAGGTTGTACTCCACTAGGCCGAAGACAACCAGCGACGACAGCGTGGCGAGCGGCATTAGCGCCTCTGCCCCCAGGAGGCCGGCGGAAGGCCCGTCGCGCCTCAATCTCGCGGTCTGGCGGAAAGCGAGGAACAGCCAGAAAAGCCACACTATCGGCCCGGCCCATCCGAAGTCGACGAAGGCCTGGAGCGGAACGCTGTGGACGTGCGTTCTGTTACGCTCCACGTGCCAGTCCACATTGTGCATCTTGATCGCCGTGAGGGAGCGGAAGCCCATGCCGCGCGGGTATTCCGCGTGTAGCGCGGGGACGATGTGCGTCCACATCAGCATGCGGCCGCCGCGCTTTACAAGAAGATGCTTGTTTGTCGAGAATTCGTTTGGCAAATCAAGCAGACGCGCCCGTGACTGAGGCTGAATGAAAGCGGCAAGCACAACTATGGCGGCGAGGACGAATATCTTCCACCATCGCACACGGCTGGCAAGCACAACCGCTGAAACGACTATGCCCACAAGAAGCGGTCCCCGCTTGCATGTCATGACCAGGCCAACGGCGACAATGGCCGCAACGCCCCATCTTTTGCGCGAATCGCGGCCATCCGCGGTGACTATCGCGCAAACCGACGCGATTAGCGCGACCATGAGGCGCTGGGCGTCATGCATCGTGCCCAACGCTGAGAACGCGAACTGGAAACTTGGCGGCCGGCCACCCCACGGCTTCCAGAGCGGGCTGGAAAGCCATTTGTCGAACCATGCCGGACCCGCATGGCAATGCACCTGAAGCCAGGCGAGCGGCGGATGGACGAGAATTACAAACAGCGCGAGCAGCGCGCCGCCCGCTATCCACGCGCGGAAGGCGGAGCGGAAACGCCCTGCGTCGCGCACCTGCATCGCCGTGACCGGTATTGCCATGTACCACAGCAGTTTTGGAAGTTTGCGGAAACCGCGCGCCGGCTCAATGTATGGGTCTACGGCGGGCATGAGGCCGTGTGCGACGCCCCAATCCGAATTTGCGACGGTCATCGCTCCTGATACCACCACGGCCAGGACGAAGTATGCCAGCCAGCCCCATCCGGGCGGTGTGAGGCGGAAACGTGAGCGCACGTGTTTATCCACGAGGGAGAAGACCAGCGAGAGAACGAGCGAGGCACGCGCCAGCGGCAACGACAACATGCCGAGGAAGACAAAGGCAAGGAAAAACGCCCATGACGGATCCGCCGTTACGCAGTCCCGCATGGCGCGCCACGCCCTCGCAAACCTGTTGTTGTCTTTTTCCTTCACCACTAAACCGACACAAGCAATTGTATCACCTTTCCAGGCTTCGTGGGGATGGAAATTAAAGGGCTAGTTCAATTCCGCCTAAAAGATCAGTTCCGGGACCTCTTCTACGTTCCAGTCTGTCATGGTTCCCACCATTCGTCTTCGTCATACGGCTTGGCGGCGCCCTCCGAAACAGTCCAATGAACGGGCCAGAACGAGCATACATAACTAGGGTTTTCCATGACGAGTTCCGGATGTTCGTCAAATGAGAACCATTCTGATTGCTTCATGTCGCCATATCTGATGCCAGACGGGCGAACCAGAAGTCTGAATCCATCGTTGCCCGAGACCCTCGCGCGGTAAAAAGGGACGAAGAGTTTTTCAGGTTCGAACTTGAAATCGGGCGGAACCTCTTCGACCATGGGTTCCCAGCTGGCCGCCTCACTCAGGCACCTCCGGGAACTGTACACAAGTCCGTCGTCATCAACATTGGACTCGTCAAAAAGAAATCCGCAATCCTTGAATGCGAGGCCTTTGGGATTGGCGAAGTCAAGGGGACTACTGAACATCTCCTCCCCGTCTAGGAAGACCCTGATCTCGGCATTGCCGGGTGTTGCCTCCGCATACCAGGATGATTCCATCGATGAAACATGGCCATCGGGTTCATCCTCTGGGTGATCGCCTGCCGCAACATGTTGCCGCCAGAGTTGAATTGGGAAAATTCGACGCTGAGCTCTTTGGTCATCTTCGTCCGCGGGAATGTCGAACAGAATCTCCAGTATTTTCCCCTTGACGTTTTTCTGACGCTTCGCCGTTTCGGTAAAACTTGGCCAGAGCCTTAATAGGAAGGACACAATTCTAAGCGGGATGTCCTCCCATTTCAACTTCTTGAAATAGCAAGGGCCGTCCTTGCCGTGAAATCCGCGCAACGCATCGTCTGATTGCGGTATATATTCAATGGCGACGAATGGGTCACCCCACCCACGCCCCACACTACACCTAAACTCCAGCTGTAGTGGATCGGGGACTGACAATAGTGTAACCCAATCAACATAGTCCAGCTCCCGCCAATTGCACCTGTCCGCCAAGTGCGGCTGATAGCAAAGAAGCTCAACCCATGTCGGACCATCAAAGTAGCCCATGCCCCATTCTCGAACCTTGTCAAACAATGATGGTTGGTCGCACAAGATGTTGAACAATTGCAAGCTTTCAAAGCTGTCCCACTTGTCGCACTTGTCGGCGAACTGTGGCTGGGCGCGCAGAAGATGTTCCCAGCATTCCGTGTCAAATTGGTCCCACTTGTCGCACTTGTCCGCGCATTCGGGATGCTTCTGGAGGAGTGCGACCCAGTCGTGGCCGTCAAGGTCTCTCCATTCGCGACGGCCTCTCTGTACAAGTTCAGGATGGAGAGCGACCAGATCGGCCCACTCGTTTCCGTTAGTTTTGTTTTCCATTATTTCTCCTTCGTTACCACCTGCCGAACGTCTTGTAGAATGGTGAGAACTTGCCCTGCTCCTCGACGTGACGGCGTGCGCCGCCCCTTTCGAGGATAGCAAAGACGACATTCCGGAACTTCCTCCTGAACTCAGGCTCTTCAAGGACGCAGCGGAACTGGTTCGCCACGGCATCCGAAGGCAACTTGTTCACGCCGCATCCGAACGCGCCGAGGACTACGCTGTCATGCCCGTTTGCGAGCGCCAGCCGGAAGATGGTGCGGATTTTGTTGAGCTGGATGGCCTCGCCCTCCGGCGTGAATCCGCCGTCGGGCGCCATGTACTGCCGTTCCTCGTTGCAGAAGTCGTTCGGCTCGCGGAAGCTGAGCGCCGCAACGGTGATCACGCCGCAAGTGAAGGGCTTCTCGCGGAAGGCGTAGCCATCGCGCGCATTTTTGCGGAAGAAAACGACGCCGGGCGAATAGATGCCGCCGAAATTGATGTCGAGCGGATAGGCGTTGAAGCGATGCGGCACGTTCGCGTCCTGCACGCACTTGTAATTCGGGTCGTAGTACTGGTAGAGCGACTGGCTCAGGGTGGAGAGCCGGCAAAGAGTCTCCTCCTGCGCGCCCATGCCCTTGTCATAGCCGCCGCCCGGCCTTCGGCGCGAGGCGAGATTCAGGATGGCCGGGTTGAAACCGGCGTCGAGCAGCTCCTTGGCGACATCCACGCAGTCGGCGTTGGCGCAGCCGGTCTTCGTTTCACCATCATGTGACGGCACGTTGTTCACATTGAAAGCCCGCGAATAGACCTTTGTCCCTGTGAGCAGCGCATCGCGGTCGCCAAGGCCCACAATCCGTCCCGATGGAAGTTTGTACCCCCAGTTCCGAAATACCTCGACGTTATCCTTATACACGGCCTCCCGGACGCGTTTCGCGCCGAAACGCCCGCCATGCCGGATTGTCTCCAGCGCCTCGTCCACATTCCAGTTTGTCATACGCCCATTATATCAAATGGTTTTCAAATAGTTGACTGGCGAAAACACGATGGCCGACCATGGAGGAGCAGGAACATCTCATGGCAATCCCAAAGACTACCCCAGGCACTGTCCAACTCCAACTCAAAGCCGTCCCACTTGACGTCGAACTCGGGCATGCTTTTCATAAGTGACTCCAAGTCCCGGCTGTCAAGCTTTGCCCAGCAGCGCTCGTCCGAGAATTGGGGTTTCCCCGCCAGAAGCGAAAACCATGCTCCGCCGTCAATCTTTTCCCAGTCGCACTTGTCGGCGAACTGCGGCTGTTTATGCAAAAGCAAAATCCAATGCCAGCCGTCCAGCTTTTCCCAGTCGCACTTGTCCGCGAACTGGGGTTGCTCCATCAGAAGAGAACGCCAATCATCGCCGTCAAGGTCTTTCCATTCGCGACAGCCGCTCTGTGCAAGTCCAGGATAGAGAGCGACCAGATCGGCCCACTCGTTTCCGCTTCCGTTAGTTTTGTTTTCATCCATAGGGTTATCTACCACTAGAAAAACAACTCAGGGACTTGTCCGAATTGGGCCGCGAGCATAGACTCGCCTTCTGCCATCTCCTTGGCGAACTTGTCGCTATGCACGTCAATTTCCTCACTGGTCGCATCGGGCCCGGTGGTACCCAACACCTTCAGAGGCACCCCTTCATCGTTCCACAGCTCATACTGCCTGCAAGCGCCAAAATTGCCGTAGCGAACCTCAAGCCAGCACTTGAATTTCCGGCAGAAGTCAGTTACTCCAACATGCAGATCCCCGTCGTCCGGGAACCAGACGAGGTCATCCGCCTTATCGGCTTCACCATCCTTCAAAAGAGTAGGGACAAGGCATCTGTGGAAGAAGAAGTCGGCATCCTCGTTCTCCGGGACGAGAATGGACATCGTGTCGCCGGAGCAAACCAAGACGGCGCGCTCGCTTTGCCCTGTCCCGCCATGGGGCGTCTCTTTCTTAAACCATCGTTGGAAAAGCGGGTCGGCGAGTTCGGGAATGGACAGAATCCAGTTGATGCGGCTGGTGAGATCCTTGAATTCGCGCTCTGACTGTTCATCGCGTCTGCGGATGATCCTTGCTCTAAATGACATGATTGTTGCTCCTTGCCTTGTCTTGCGTTTTCATGCTTTTATTATAACAAACGGGCGACTAAAAGTTACCATTGCTTTTGCCTTATCAACCCACTTCGGGCCCTTCCGACAGACAGGCCCTTTTGGTTCAGGTATCAGGGAAGGTCGAGTTTTGTAGCCGTGCGTCTCCAGACGCAGCAGCCGCGCTTGCGCGACTCTTCCCCGTTAACTGTGAAAAGGCCAAGGAACCGGTAGCAGTATCCGATTCGCGCCGGAGGCCTGTCACCATCGACAACCGCGAACACTATGCGCGTCTTGGTTTTGGCAATGCTGTCCTGCATGGTGGTATCGTTTCTTATGGCATCTTTTTTGTTCCACTCCTCGATTTCCGCTGGAAGCCCGTCAACGACTTTGCGCGGTATGTTCTGCCATCCGGCCGCATTGGGTTCCGACGCGATCCTCGGCCACCAAACCTCCGCGTTTTCCAAGCCTGGGTAGGCCGTGACAACCTGAACGAGAAATTCGTTCCTCTCGGCCTTCACGCCAAGAAGCTCCTCAATGTCGCCTATGCGGTGAAGGGAATGGTGTTTGGCAGCGTCAATATTCCCCCGTGCACGGTGGAATTCAGCGGCATACGCCGTTTTTTCATCGGGAAGGGACAAACCTATGTTACACATTCTTTTTTTCTCCTTGGGGTCTCATTTAGTCTATTTTTCCGCCGCAGAGTTTTTCAAATGTTTTGCTGTCAACAATCATCGGACCGAAATCATCGGGATTGCTTGCCCACCCCACGGCCCTGGCCTTCCTCTGGTTGTCCGATCCAAGGTTGAAGAACTCCTCCACCGTATAGACTTCCACTACACTCACCGGAACATCTTCCTGTCCACAACCATGGGGTCTCAATCGTACAATTCGCTTTCTCACCGGAATCTTGGCGCGATTCTTAATGGTTTTTGCCATTTTCGTCTTCACCGTTTGCCTGCTCGTTGTCTTGTCTTGCGTTTTCATGCTTTGATTCTAACAAATGATTGCAAAAAAGTTAACTGGGAACATGCGCAAAATACGTTCTCAGTGGCTTGCTTTACCACCAAGAAAGGAAAATAAGCCGCACCCAAAGTTTTTAATCGAAGAAATAACCTCTCAACGAGTTCGGGCATCTGCCAAGATGAACCACCTGGCCTATGAACTGATTTCTCGTTGGTTCATCAACGTCTTTCAGGTCGCATCCGAGTCGAGGAGGCGGCGGGACAGGCTGATCCCCGGGCCATGTTTTCTTTTTCGAGGCTTCCGGCTCCATCCAGCCTCTTGTCGTATCAATGCGCCAGACGCCAATAATCTTTCCGCCTTTCCTTGCCATAAGCCAACTGCACTCTTCCCCGTGCGCTGCATGGAGGTTTTCCACTGACCAATATCCTCGTGCACAATCTTCAAGACTTGCTTTCTGACTACTTTCCTTGGGTTCTATTCCAAATGTCCCGTCAACGCTGACGAAAAGTGTGCCATTGGGTGTTCCTTCAGGAACTGAAACACGACTGTTGACTATCGGATAAACCATGGACTCCTCTCCTGAGTGTTGATGTTGTACGAGTGTTCCACTTCTCGTGCCTTCCGGTCGGGCTGTAGATGCAGCC
>JAEEGI010015678.1_pt1 | contig 15747 bp, 11 predicted proteins | sample 8958751 | NCBI WGS metagenome assembly JAEEGI01 (sample SAMN16246545, study PRJNA631951) | gut metagenome | biome: gut microbiome; feature: rumen; material: KS-attached | host: Bos | place: Iran: Karaj | collected 2018-10
TATGTTCGCACTTGTAGGTCTGACCATCGGCAGCGAACTCCTTCAGCGCATCGGCCTTAGCCACCTCGCGGCGAACCACCGGTTCGTCCTTACGGGCCAGTTCCAACATCTTAGCCTCAATGGTGGGGAAGTCGCTTTCCTTGATCATCTCACCGCCCGGCAGCAGCACGTCGTAGAAGAATCCATTGTCGACGGCCGGTCCGAAACCAAACTGAATGCCAGGATAGAGTTCCTTCAAAGCCTCGGCAAGCAGGTGGGCAGAGGTGTGCCAGAAGGTGTGCTTACCCTCGTCGTCGTCGAACTTGTAGAGTGCGATGGTGGCGTCAGCCTGAATAGGACGGTTGAGTTCTACTGTCTCACCATTTACGGCGCAAGATACAACGTTGCGTGCGAGAGCCGGTGAGATGCTCTCGGCGATTTGATAGCCAGTTACACCCTGCTCATACGAGCGAACAGATCCGTCTGGAAATGTGATTTTTACCATATACAAAATAGTTATTTAAGTTTAATCGGGTGCAAAGGTACGAATAAGTGAGCGAAATGGAAAGGAAAACACAAAGTTTTTTTCATTTCATTTCCGAACGTGAGTACTTTCGGCGAAGCCAAAGGTAGTGCAAATCGAGGGAAATGCAAAATAAAATCGAATTTATTTTCATTTCCGAGATGCAGCCTACCTAAGACCAAAGGTCAAAGTTCCTTCTCCACTGCGTTATGAAAGGCCACTGACGATACGGAATCTTTTTGCCCACAGATTGCACAGATTTCACAGATTACGTTGATTTCACAGATTGGAATTGCTGTCCTTTAGAGGGGGGATAAACAGTGCTTTAGAGTTGTAAAGCACCGCTTTTTTAGAGAGTCGTGAGCCGCGTTTCCACCTGTATGGGGCATCGTGGCTTCCACCTGTAGGGGCAGACTCCCGTGTCTGCCCGTTGTTCGGTGGTTCCTGTCTTGCTTGGGTGGTTCCTGTCTTGCTTGGGGACAGGCGGGCAGACACGGGAGTCTGCCCCTACGCGTAGTCGTGTCCCAAAGGGCTGAGCGAAGAAGGAAAGGGTAATCTCGCACCTCCGTACCCTCGTACCCCCGTACCCCCGAGAAATGCTATTCAAAGCACCCTCCCTTCTTTCTCCGCTGCGCTACGAAAGCGTCCCAAAGGGCCGAGCGCGGGAGGGAAGGGGTGGGCTATTCTCCCTCCCCTTCCTCCTTGTCCACGGAGTACTCGTTGTCCTCGCGGGCCTTTGCGGCGAGTGCGAGTTCCTTCTTGGTGAACTCTCCGGTGGCACGGGCGCGGAGCCGGTAGCCGACGATGTTCTTCGAGGCCATGAACTCCTTGGCGGAGTTGGCGGGCTTGGTCATCAGACCGATGGAGAACATGGCCAGCTCGTCGAGCTTGACCTGGTTGCCGTCGAGGGTGAGCTCGCGGATGCAGCGGATGGCGTCCTTCAGAACGCCGTGGATGGTGCCGGGCGAGAAGGGACAGTCGTGGTTCGACATGTGTTCGACGAGCTTGTCGAGGTCGAAGGTCTGCTGGACCTTTGCACGGGCATACCACTTGCCTCGGGTGAGCGATTTCTCGCGGTTGTCTTGATAGAGCTGATAGATAACTGCCATAATTTTTGTGTTGGTTTTTAAGGGTTGAACTTTTATTACGATTGAAGCTTCAATTTCGGTTTGTCGGTTTGTTTCGGAGGTGCGGTGGTACGGGGGTCAGCCTCTTCGAGGCCGAGGGTACGAGATTAGCCTTTCTGCTCACTGTAGGGGCAGACCCCCGTGTCTGCCCGTGTTTCGGTGGCTTGTCTGCGGCTTGGGGATGGCGGGCAGACACGGGAGTCTGCCCCTACACATGGCGGTCGTGGTTTCGGGCTGGGGCTTCGGGTTGGTGCCCTTGCTCTGGCGGAAAGAGTATTCTCGCACCACCGTACCCCCGTACCTCCGTACCCCCGAATTCCGCACCACCGATTTACGGCTGCAAAGTTACGACGCAAAACCAACTCAAAAAAATGCGACTACCCGGAAACTGCATTTTGTTTACACTATTTAACAAATCGCGGATAAAGCTCCTCCAAAGGTCACCGATACGTCCCCTCCAGCACCCGCAGGAAGTTCTCAGGCTCGATGAGCCAGTCGAACGTCGCCTGGAACTTGTGCTTTCGGCCCCGCTCATTGAGGAAGTCGCTCGCTGCCGCCTTGCGCACGACCTCGGCCAGATCCTTTGTCGAGAATTCACGCCAGATCACCCTCAGCTTGTCCATCCTCTTTGCACTCAGCCGACGCACAGGAGGTATGTTGCTGCCTGCTATCAACTCATTGAATGTCTTGATAAAAATTTTGCTGCCAAGCCGCCGCCGCATCGGAATTAGCGCTTTTGTCGCTAATTTCTTTAGTAGCCGCTAGGCTACTTTCTTTATCTACACTAAGACTACTTGTAGGATTAGTGTTTTTCTTTTTCTTTTTCATTTTCCTTTTTATGCATTGCCGAAAATGCCGCGGCATCATCAGCATGTTTTTCGCTCCTCCCAACGTTTTATTGCCCTTTGCCGGTTCTGTTCGCACTTGTTAAGCAATTTGGGGGAATTAGGCAGAATTAGCAACACTTTATAACAAACTATTTTGCTAAATAAGCCGTTAAAAATAGCCATATAGCCGTTAAAAAAACGGGTATAATCAGAATGATATCCGTTGCAAACAAATGGCGATGATCATGAATTCATTGAGTGTGACTTGACGACCGATCAAGGTTGAAACAGTGAGAAGTTCACACTGCCATAGGCTCGGTGCTCGCGGAAGTGAGGGTGCTGCGAGAAGTCGTTCTGCTTGCCGTGTTCGAATACGAAGATGCCGTTGGGTGCCAGCAGCTGGTGCTCGAAGATAAGGTCTGGAATGGTCGGCAGATTGGGCAGCTGGTAGGGCGGGTCGGCAAAAATCAGGTCGAACTGCTGTCGGCATGACTTCACAAAACGGAACACGTCGCCACGGATGAGCACGTGGTTGTCGACCTGCAGCTTCCGCACGCATTCGCCGATGAAGCGGGCATGGTCGCGGTCGGCTTCGACGCTTACCACCTGGCTGCATCCTCGCGACAGCATCTCGAGCGATATGCTGCCCGTTCCGGCAAAGAGGTCGAGTGCCGTGGCACCATCGAAATCTACATAGCCACTGAGCACGTTGAAAATGTTCTCCTTGGCAAAGTCGGTCGTCGGCCTTGCCTTGAAAGTGCGCGGTATGTCGAACCGCCTGCCTTTGTATTGTCCGGTGATAATTCTCATTTTAGAACCCTATAACCTATTACCTATAACCTCTTACCTGTTACCTATTTCAAAACATCATCATCAGGTCGAAAGGAATGCCTTTCACCTGTGTGACGGGAGCGCGGTTGAACTCGGCCGATGGGTTCACGGTGTAGACCTTTTGGACATAGCGGCGGAGTGCCTCGAGAATCCATTCGCGGTCCTGACGGTTCTCGGCCGTGTCGGCCTGAGCATTGTCGTAGGCAAGGAACAGTTCGTCGGTGTCGGGCTGGCATCCCAGTTGTTTCCAGACGTGCAGCACGAAGTAGACCACGTCGCGCGAACGGGTTCCCTCGAAGGTGTTGGCAAAGCGGAAACGGTTCTTGTCGAAACTGAACACCTCGGCTTTCTTGTCGTGGAAGTATACATATACCTTGCGTCGCCCCATGGCAATGGCGTTTTCGCTACGGCCCCCCACAGTGGAGTAGCTGCGGTTCTGCATGTGGCTCCAGACGACAGGCATGACATGTGTCAGCCGCACGTCGTCGAAATGGTCGTTCACCACCATGCGCAAGTCGCGGTTGACGGCGAAGAGCAGCACGGCATTCAGGCTGGGCAGCACCTCGTTGACAATCTCGCATCCCTCCTGCTGGCTGATGGCATGCTGGTAGAGGTCGGCGGCCTGCTCCTGCTCGAACTCCTGCAACGGAACAAGCACGGTGGGCGTATCAACGATGAGTTGTACCCGTCGGTAGCCGCTGTTCAACAAGTTGCTGTTGCGGAATGCTTCGCGCAGGTTGGCAGCCATCGAAACGCCGCTTCTGACGATGTATGGCTCGTAAATGACCTGTCCAGTGGTGCTATCTTTCGCTGCAAACGCCATGGTTTGTTGGCTGACGCGGATGTGCAAGCGATTGCTGAGAGTCGTTTCCATCTTTTCGGTTTTATTGCTTTTGGTTGCAAAGTTAATGATAAGTGAGCGAAAAACCAAATATTATTTAAGTTTTTCCGAGCAGGAGTCCTCACCCGTCAAAACTTAATAGATGTTAAAAATTTAGGTAATTGTTTGGTTTATAATGCATTTGCATTATCTTTGTTGCAGAAATCCTAACTATTATGCAATTATGTAATTATGAAAAAACTCTACACTACTTTTTTAGTGCTCGGACTGCTGATGGCAGCTCCTGGAGCAATGTTTGCACAATCCAGTCCAGGCAGCCTCTATGTGGGTTACGCTAAGTACGACGACCAGCTGTGGGAGTACGACGGTGTGATGCTGAACAAGGACTCAAAGGTGGGATGCGCCATCTTGGTCACGAAGGACATGATTGCTCCCTATGCCGGCGGCACCATCAAGGGAATGCGCGTGGGCTGGGGTACCACCCAGATGAATGGTGAGTATGAGGGATTCGTCAGAAACGACTTCAACGGCGAAGACCTCTCGACGGGTAAGGCTGCTGTGAAATACAGCTATAGCGACAGCAACCCGGGTTGGAACACGATGACGATGACGGACTACGTGATTCCCGATGATGTGGAGCAGCTCGTGGTGGGCTTCACCACGAATGTGAAGAGTGGCGTCTATGCCATTCCCACCATCTATCCGCACTACACGAAGAACAGCTGCTACCTCTGGGTGGACGGCGACAACGATGCTGAAGGCAACCCGCGCTGGGTGGACCACAACGAATATGGCATCCTGCCCATTCTGCTCATCGTGGAGGATACCCAGGGCACCTTCAGCCTGCTGCCCGTGCTGACGATGCTCACACCCAACGGCGTGGTGACGGCCGGCGAGCCTTCCGACTGCCTGATGCGCCTGAAGAATGCCGGTTCGCAGACCATTAACTCGATTGAGGTGACTTCGCGTCAGGGTGAACAGACCTACAGCAAGAAGGTGACGCTGTCGAAGGCCATCAAAGCCAGCTCCACCAGCAGCTCGTTCCTGGTTCCGCTGACATGCTTCGAGAGCGGCGACGTGGAGCTGAGCATCACCAAGGTGAACGACACGGAGCTGGCGAAGCCCGTTGCCAAGACCGTGAACATGCTGGCTGTGCCGAAGGAGGTGGCTGAGAAGTACACCCGCCGTCCGCTGATGGAGTACTACGAGTCGGAGAACAACTACCGCTCTGCTCGCTACTACGATGAATACATCGTGCCGCTGCTCGAGCCCGTTCGCGACAACCTCACCTTCGTCTGCCAGCATCTCGACGACCAGTTCATGACGGGCGACGACGATGCCACCGTGCTCGCCCTGCAGCTCTGCGACAACGACTCGTCGCGTGTGAGCATTCCGGCGATGACCGTAGACCGCGCTATGAGCACGGGCAACATCCTCGTGCAGATGAACACGTCGGTGAACCCGATGTTCGACGTCATCATCGACCCGACCTACTTCAATCTGATGCTGGATGCCGCCAAGGCTGTGCCGACGTTTGTGGGTCTGAAAGCTTATGGTCAATATAACGATTATTCAGATGGGTATGTTATCGTCGAATGCTGGTATGACACAAACGTGCTGCCAAAAGGCGAGAATCCTCGCCTGACGGTCTACCTGATGGAGCGCGACGTGTTCAGCGACAGCCAGATGTTCTGGACGGAGAAGGAGAAAGAGGAGCACATGGGCGAGTATACGCACGTGAACGTGATCCGCGATATTCTCGTCGACGGCCTTGAGTTACCAGACGACGGCGCCTACTCTGGCGGGGCAGTGATTCACGATCCTGACCCGATGTGGAACGCCGAGAACCTCTACATCGTTGCCTTCGTGCATCGCGACGGTCAGAAGGGTGGTAAGTACATGCATGTGTTCAACAGCACAGAGGTCAGCCTGAGCATCTCAGACGGCATCAACAGCCTCGAGAATGCTTCTGCTGCTTCCGCCGTCTACGACCTGAGCGGACGGAAAGTCTCTGTGCCCTCCGCCTCCTCTGCGACCTCCGTGCTCCCGAAGGGAGTCTATATCGTGAATGGTAAAAAGCTCGTAGTGAAATGAAGAAACTGATAGTCACTTTGGTTCTCTGTTGCGTGGGGGCTCTGACAGCTTGGTCGCAGGTGCCCTACGGCTATGCGCCCGGCAGCCCCGCCGCTGAGGATCTCTCGGCGCTGGGCGGCAACAAGAACCAATTCGTGCAGGGACTCACGAAGTTCGACCCGGCGCAAGACCCCGTGCTGCAACGCCTGAAGGGACGTGAGGTGAAGGGTGTGCGCTGCTATGTGCGTGCCGACTACAAGCAGGCCCGGCAGAAGCGCTCCGGCATCCTCGCCAGCGAGAGCAAGCCCGAGAACATTGTGCGCCAGACCTATGCCGACCTCACGGAAGGTTGGAACGACGTGATGTTCGACGAGCCATACGTCATTGGCGACGAGCCGTTCTTCCTGGGCGTGCAGACCTATGAGACGCTCGGCGAACCGCATCCGCTGGTGGCCTTCGCAAAGGCTACCGTTCCGCAGTCGTGCTTCATCAATCAAGGTAAGAAATCGTGGGAGGAATACACCGACCGCGGCACGTTGCTCATCTTCGCCCTGCTCGACGACAACACTGTGGAAGCTTTCGACAATGCCGCCTATGCCCAGAACACCACGCATCCGCAGACGGTGGCTCCCGACCAGGACTTCACCGGCGGACTCTACATTCATAACTTCACCCCCTACTCCATGGGCAGCATCGAAATTGCCATGCAGGGCGAGGGTGCCGCAGAGCCGACGTACAAGGACATCGAGTTGCCTGAGCTGCTCGAGCCCTACGGCAGCACCATTATCGTGACACAGCTGCGGGCAGGAAGCACCGAGAGCACAACCGCCGACTGGACGTGCCGGGTGACGTATTTGGACAAGGCGCCTGCACAGTCGGCGCGCCCGGGTGTGACGAAGCTCTATGTGACGAAGGACAACTTCCAGCGCACACCGCTCATCGAGGAGTTCACCAGCCAGCGATGCATCAACTGTCCGCAGATGGCGTACTTCCTGGAGAAAGCCTTCGAGCAGTATGATGGGCCGTACGTCTACATCTCTCACCACAGTGGTTTCCACGACGATGCCTTCACCAGCGATGCCGACCGCGCCGTGGTGTATGTGTTCGGTGGCTATGAGCACGAATACAACCCCGCCATCATGTACAACCGCGCCATGTTGGAAGGCGAGGACGTCATCGTGCAGGGCATTCGCGACATGTCGCCCACGCCCTATCTCAATGCTTTGGCAGAGGCAGCACAGATGCCGGCAATGGCGGAAGTGAACATCAGCGATGAGAACGGAACCGTCACGGTGAGCGGACGCGTCGCCCGTGACCTCATCGACAAGCCGCTCTATCTGTCGTGCTATCTGGTGGAGGACGGGATGACCGTCGACAAGTATCCGCAGACGGGCATGGACGATGCCGATGCACCCGCCGACCTGAAGGATGTGTTCCGCCACAATGGTGTCATCCTGCACTACTTCAACAGCGACCCGGTGGGCGATCTGCTCAGCGTGAATGCCGACGGAAAGTACAGCGTCAGCTTCCCCATGGTAGAGAAAGAAGGCTTCGGTGGCACCGCCCGCCGCTTGGTGGCATTCGTGCACAAGGTGAACAAGAACGACCTGCGCGACAACCAAGTGCTGAACGTCGCCCAGCTGATGCTCACGAGTGGCATTCGGCAGGTGGAGGGCGATGAGAAGAATGCCTCGACAGTCATCTATGATTTGCAGGGCAGGAAACTAGAAAATAGAAACCAGACACTTGAAACTCTTCCAAAGGGCGTGTATATCCAAGGCGGAAGGAAGGTGGTGGTGAGGTAATCATCAGCCCCGACTTTGCCAAAATGAATGTAGGGACGCGACGTGTCGCGTTCTGGAGCAAGTTAGGCAAACAAATCGTGCCGTGTCTTGGTGTTGCTTTTCCACACCAGAACGCGGCACGCAGCGTCCCTACATGTATTGGTAGCAGCCAGTAGTCCCCTCCTCAAGGGAGGAGGGGTCAGGGGTGGTAGAGAAAAATAATGATATAACCTATTAAAAATTAAATATTTAGGAAAGGTCGAGCCTTATTAATCTCTACCACCCCGCACCCCTCCTCCCAAGAGGAGGGGACAACAAATGGACTCCTTTCTTCATTTTGACACATCCACTTTCGCTCGATTTGATCTCGGGAAACCTTTGCTTACGCCGTTTCCGGCCTCTCCCCCAGCCCCTCCCCAAAAAGGGAGGGTAGCTTTAAGGAAACTCAAATGTATTTCGCTCGATTTGCACTATCTTTAACCTTTGGTTTAAGATACTCACGCTCGAGAAAAAAAATAAAAAATCTAGTTTTATTTTGTTTTCTCCTCACTTATTCGTATCTTTAACCTGCGGTTTTAGATAGGCTGCATCTCGGAAATAAAAGAAAAATGGCTTTTTCTTTTGTATTTCGCTCGATTTGCACTATCTTTGCAGGTTGAAACGTGCGAAATCACAATATCAAATAATAAACGAAAGATGAAACAGTACAAACTCGTGGACAATGTGATGGGTTGGCTGGCATTTGCCATTGCCGCATTCGTCTATTGCTCCACCATCGAGCCGACAGCCTCGTTCTGGGACTGCCCGGAGTTCATTTCAACTGGTTACAAACTGGAAGTCGGCCACCCGCCAGGTGCACCGTTCTTCATGCTCACGGCCAACTTGTTCTCGCAGTTCGCCAGCGACCCCACGCAGGTGGCACGCATGGTGAACATCATGAGTGCATTGCTCTCGGCCACCACCATCCTGTTCCTGTTCTGGTCGATTACACACCTGGTGCGCAAGCTCATCCTGAAGGACTGGAGCGAGCTGACGAACGCGAAGCTCATCGCCATTGAGGCCAGCGGACTGGTGGGCGCACTCATCTACACCTTCAGCGACACGTTCTGGTTCTCGGCTGTAGAGGGTGAGGTGTATGCCTACTCATCGGCACTCACGGCACTGGTGTTCTGGCTCATCCTGAAGTGGGAGGACCATGCCGACGAGCCTCACAGCGACCGCTGGCTGGTGCTCATCGCCTACATCATGGGACTGTCCATCGGCGTGCACCTGCTGAACCTGCTGTGTATTCCTGCCATCGTGCTGGTCTACTGCTACCGCCGCTATCCGAACATCGAGACGAAGGGGTCGCTGCTGGCGCTGCTGGTGTCGTTCGTCATCGTCGCCGCCGTGCTCTATGGCGTCGTGCCGGGCATCATCACCGTGGGTGGATGGTTCGAGCTGTTGTTCGTGAACGTGCTGGGCATGCCGTTCAACACGGGTGAGATCATCTATATCGTACTGCTCGTGGCTGCCGTGTGCTGGGCTATCTGGGAGACCTATCAGGAAGGCCACGACCGCCGACAGAACATCGCCTTTGTGGTTGCCGTCGCCCTGCTGGGTATTCCCTTCTACGGCTACGGCTGGTCGGCTGTGGTCATCGGCGTGGTGGTGCTCGCCCTGCTGTGGTGGGTGCTAAACTACAAGAAGACCATCGACAAGAAGGCTGTCCCCGTGGTGGGTGCACGCCTGAAGAATACGGTGCTATGCTGCTTGCTGATGCTCATGATTGGCTACTCGTCGTATGCTCTCATCGTGATTCGCTCTTCGGCCAACCCGCCGATGGATCAGAACTCGCCGGAGGACATTTTCACGCTTGGTAGCTATCTGAGCCGCGACCAGTATGGCGACCGCCCGTTGCTCTACGGACGTTCCTACACGTCGCAGGTGGCGCTGGAGACCGATGGCAACATGTGCAAGCCCGTGATGAACGAGGGCGCTCCCATCTACAGCCGCCGCGAGAAAGCCTCGCAGGACGAGAAGGACTCCTACTTCGTGGTGAGCCATAAGAACACTTATAAGTACGCACAGAACATGCTGTTCCCGCGCATGCACTCCGCCAGCCACGCACAGGCCTACGAACAGTGGATGGGTGGCATCGATGGTACCATCATACCCTTCGACCGCTGTGGCGAGATGGTGAACGTGAAGATGCCGACGATGTTCGAGAACCTGAAGTTCTTCCTCTCGTATCAGTGTAACTTCATGTACTGGCGCTACTTCATGTGGAACTTCGCTGGCCGTCAGAACGACATACAGGGCAATGGCGAACTCGAGCACGGCAACTGGATATCGGGTATTCCCTTCATCGACAACATGATGCTCGGCGACCAGTCGTTGCTGCCCGACGAGCTGAAGATGAACAAGGGACACAACGTGTTCTACTGCCTGCCACTGCTGCTCGGACTCATCGGTCTGTTCTGGCAGGCGTGGCGCGGACGCCGTGGCATACGCCAGTTCTGGGTGGTGTTCTTCCTGTTCTTCATGACGGGACTGGCCATCGTGGTCTACCTCAACCAGACGCCGCTGCAGCCGCGTGAGCGCGATTATGCCTATGCCGGTTCGTTCTATGCCTTTGCCATCTGGTGTGGCATCGGCGTGGCTGCCCTCATCGACATCGTGAAGCGCTACCTGAAGCTGAACAACGCCATCGTCGCCGCCGTGGTGAGTGCGGTGTGCCTGCTCGTGCCGGTGCAGATGGCATCGCAGACGTGGGACGACCACGACCGCTCGGGCCGCTACACCTGCCGCGACTTCGGACAGAACTACCTCATGACGCTGCAGGACGAGGGCAACCCGATCATCTTCACCAATGGCGATAACGACACCTTCCCACTGTGGTATAACATGGACGTGGAAGGCGTGCGCCCCGATGCCCGCGTCTGCAACCTCTCATATCTGCAAACCGACTGGTACATCGACCAGATGGTGCGTCCGGCCTATGAGTCGCCGTCGCTGCCCATCACTTGGTCGCGACTGGAATACTGCTCGGGCACCAATGAATATGTGGAGGTGGTACCCTCGGCCGAGGACCAGGTGAAGCAGTTCTATGCCCAAGACCCCGACGCTGCCCGCGAGCAGTTCGGCGACGAGCCGTTCGAGCTGAAGAACATCCTGAAGTACTGGGTGCGCTCGAAGGATCAGAACATGCACTTCATCCCCACCGACACGGTGTTTGTCACCATCGACAAGGACGCCGTGCGCAAGAGTGGTATGCTGATGGCATCCGACACGATTCCCGATAAGATGGTGATCTCGCTGGCTGGCAAGCGCGCGCTCTACAAGGGCGACCTGATGATGCTCGAGATGATTTCGCAGGCCAACTGGGTGCGTCCCATCTATGTGGCGATGACCGTTGGACAAGACAACTACATGAACCTCGGCGAGAACTTCGTGCAGGAGGGTCTGGCCAATCGTATCACGCCGTTCTCAACCTACCGCACCGACGACCGTGGAAACCTCCAGCCCATCAAGGACGTGAAGAACTTCGACACGGAGAAGACCTATCGCAACGTGATGGAGCGTTATAAGTACGGCGGCCTGCAGAAGCCGGGCCTCTACCTCGATGAGACGGTGATGCGCATGTGCTACACCCACCGCAACCTAATGGGCTCGCTTGCCAAGAACCTGCTGCAGGAAGGCAAGGACGACAAGGCACTCGCCGTGCTGCAGAAGTGCGAGAAGGAGATTCCTTACTACAACGTGCCCGTGAACTTCCGCAGCGGCTCGTTCGACATGGCTGAGACCTATGCCCACCTGGGCAAGAAGGAACAGGCGCTCAACATTCTGGGCCAGCTCTGGAAGAATGCCGATCAGTACATGACCTACTATCTCTCGCTGTCGCCAAATCGCTTCGCAATGTCGCAGAACGATTGCTTGACGCAGATCTACGTGATGCAGCGAATCATCCAGCTCACCGGTCTCGTCGATGGCGACCTGGCTCAGAAGATGGAGGCTAAGCTCAACACCTATTACAATGCCTATGCCGGACGCGGCGGGATGATTGAATAGGTAATAGGTAATAGGTAATAGGTAACAGGTAATCGTTGACCATTGATTATTGAGCAACCTGCCAAATGGCTCCGATGGCTTTATCCAAAGGCCACGTGGAGAATGGACCCGTCGGAAAGGTCGGTATACCTGACGTTCGACGATGGGCCCATTCCCGAGTCTACGCCCTTCCTGCTTGAGACTCTGCGCCGCTATGGCGTGAAGGCAACCTTCTTCGTGGTGGGCGAGAACGTGCAGAAGCACCCCGACCTCTTCCGCCAAATCATCGAGGACGGACACCAAGTGGGCAACCACACCTATCACCACCTCGGCAGCTTCAAACATTGGGCTGCTACCTATCTCATCGACACATTCAAGTGCCAGCAGGCAATAGAGAGAAGACCCTCCCCCCAGCCCCTCACCGAAGGAAAGCGACCCACCCCCCAGCCCCTCCCGTGTAGGGAGGGGAGTGAAATGCCTTTGCAAGCTGCGACCCCTCAAGCAGAAAGAGTATCTACTCCCCTCCCTACACGGGAGGGGTCTGGGGGTGGGTCTGCAGGGGGTGGGTCTACAGGGGCTGTGCCTCCTTTATTCCGCCCTCCCCACGGCTGGCTGCGCCACAGCGTCTACTATTGGCTGTCGAAGGAGTTCCGAATCGTGATGTGGGACCTCGTCACACGCGACTACTCGAAGTGGCTCACAGCCGACGATGTCTACGAGAACGTGCGCCGCTATGCACGTAATGGCAGCATCATCACTTTCCACGACTCCCTGAAAAGTATTGACAAACTTCATGCCGCCCTACCCCGCTCCATCGAGTGGCTACAGGAACAAGGCTACGAGTTCCGAACTTTTTAAGGGCAGCGGAGCTGCGGTTCAAAGCGACGAAGTCGCTGTTCAAAAGCCCTTCGGGCGTTCAATGCTCTTCGCGCGTTCAAAAGGTGTAAGGCTGCTGCGCAGCGTGTAAGGAGTAATTATTAACACCATTATTATTCAATGAAAAAGTCTGCCATCGAAATACCAAGCGAACTCCTCCACGCCTCACCGGACGTGGCTCCCCTCCTTTCGAAGGCGACTGGGGAGACACCCAACGTGGTCCCCTCCTCCAGGGAGGAGGGGTTAGGGGTGGTAGCGAAACACGGCTCCAACGTGGCTCCCCTCCTTTCGGAGGCGACTGGGGTCTTCAGAGCAGCCACTGATGTGGCTGCGGCCCCACAAAGGGGAGCGAATCCCTCATTCGCGACGGAGGAGTCGGGGGAGGCCCCCCTCCTCCTCCACGCCTGCTGCGCCCCTTGTTCGTCGGCCATCGTTGAGTGGATGCTTGCGCACGGTCTGCGCCCCACCATCTTCTATTACAATCCCAACATCTTCCCACGCGAGGAATACGAGATTCGCAAGCAGGAGAGCAAGCGACATGCCGAGAGTCTTGGTTTGCAATGGATCGACGGCGACTACGACCACGAGCAGTGGCAGCACGACATCTGTGGTCTGGAACACGAACCCGAGCGCGGTCGTCGCTGTGAACAATGCTTCACATTGCGCCTCATTGCCTCGGCACGCAAGGCGCAGGAACTGAATCTGACGTGGTTCACCACCACCCTTGCCTCGTCGCGCTGGAAGAGCATCGAACAGATCACGCGTGCCGGACAAGCTGCCGAGGCTGCCGTGCCGGGCACCCACTTCTGGGCACAGAACTGGCGCAAGGGCGGACTCTACGAGCGTCGCAACCAGTTGCTGCGCGAATATAACTTCTACAACCAGCAGTACTGCGGCTGTGAATTCAGCATGCGAAAAGAACCATGAGTATGGAGAACGAACGTGACATCGTGAAGAACGAAAAGAAGGAACGGCTGAAGGAGTCGCGCATCTACCAGTCCATGCAGGGCATCACGCAATGGATGGACCGCTACTACCTCGACGGTGTCGCTGGCCTCGTGCCTGGCGGCATCGGCGATATCGTGTCGGCAGTATTCGCAGTGGTGCATGTATACTTCTCTGCCTTCCGCCTGCGCTCCATCCCTCTCACGTTGGCCATCCTCAACAACACCCTCCGCGATATCTTCCTCGGCATGCTCCCCTTCTTCGTTGGCGATGTCATCGACTTCTTCCACAAAGCCAACAAACGTAACATGGCACTCATCGACGGCTTCCTAAACGATGATGAAGCCATCATTCACGAAGTAAACCGTAAGGCCACACAGTCCGCCCTCGTCCTCATCGGCCTTGTCATCGGCATCATCCTCGTTGTCTATGGACTCATCTGGCTCACCAAGACCCTCGGCACGGCCTTGTTCTCGTAAGGTGATGTAGCGTATATTCCCTTTTTTTGCTATCTTTGCAGCATAAACAAAGTACAGGAACCGAATGAAGACAGCAATCGTTGGTGGCGGAGCGGCAGGATTCTTCCTTGCCGTGAACCTGAAGGAGATGATGCCGGAGATGGAAGTGACCATCTTCGAGCGGGGTCAGCACGTGTTGCGAAAGGTAGCCATCTCGGGCGGTGGTCGCTGCAACTGCACGAACTCATTTGCCAGCGTGGGCGATCTGAGTGAGGTGTATCCGCGTGGCCACCGACTGATGCGACGCCTTTTCAACGTGTTCGACAACCGCGATGCCTTCCAGTGGTTCGAGCGACACGGCGTGCCACTAGTAACACAGGACGACGACTGTGTGTTCCCCGCCTCGCAGGATGCACAAAGCATCGTGAGCTGCCTGCTCGGCAATGCCCGCAAACTGGGTGTTGAAATCAGGACAAACACAAAGATTGCATCGCTCGACGAACTCAACGGCTACGACTACATCGCTGTGACAACGGGGGGAACAACCAGCGAAAAACTATCAACTGTCAACTATCAACTATCAACTATTTCCCCCTGCCCTTCTCTCTTCTCTTTCCGCATCGACGATGAACGGCTGCAAGCTCTCATGGGAATCGTGACCGAAGCCACGGCGATGATTCCCGGAACAAAGCTGAAAGCCAGCGGACCGCTACTCATCACTCACTGGGGCATGAGCGGACCGGCCATTCTTCGCTTGTCGAGCTATGCGGCACGCCTGCTCTACGACAACCAATACCGTCTGCCCCTGAGTGTAAACTGGACGAATGCGAAACCCGACGAGGTGCTCCAAGAGTTGTATGCCATTGCCGCCACCCACCCACAGAAGCAGATTGCGAACATCCGACCCTACGGGCTCACAGGCCGTCTGTGGGAATACATCATCAGGAAAGCATTGGGTGAGCGTTCGGAAGGTAAGTGGTTGAGTCTCAACAAGAAAGAGATGAACCGCTTGAGCAATATGCTAACCAACGACGAATACCAGATAGCTGGCCGTGCACCATTCAAAGACGAGTTCGTGACCTGTGGCGGCGTGTCACTGCAAAGCATCAACCCTTCAACACTGGAAAGCAAGACGCGCCCCAGACTTTACTTTGCCGGTGAGGTTCTCGACATCGATGGCGTTACTGGCGGCTTCAACTTCCAAGCCGCCTGGACCACCGCTTATGTCGTGGCGAAGAGTATTGCGGAGAAAGGATTTTAATGATCGTATTATTTTTCAATTACACAAAATGTGTAATGGCGATGAATTATTAGCGAATAACGCAATGAGGGTGTGTCAAAATAGAGCAAGGAGTCAATTTGTAGTCCCCTCCTTCTGGAAGGAGGGGTCAGGGGTGGTAGAGACAAATAAGGTTCGACCTTTCCTAAATGTTTAATTTATAATAGGTTATATC
>JAEEGI010015679.1_pt1 | contig 15745 bp, 9 predicted proteins | sample 8958751 | NCBI WGS metagenome assembly JAEEGI01 (sample SAMN16246545, study PRJNA631951) | gut metagenome | biome: gut microbiome; feature: rumen; material: KS-attached | host: Bos | place: Iran: Karaj | collected 2018-10
GTCGTAGGAGAAGGCGCAGATGTCCTTTAGTCTGATGGGGTGGTAGCCGGCGCCTATCAGCGCCATGAGATGCGAACGGAATGCCTCTACGGATATGTACCGGCCCGAAGGGTCGGGGAGCCGCGACACACCCTCGTAGGAGATGGCAAGGAAGCAGTCGGCATTGCGCGGTATTTCCTTGTCCTGCTCCAATTGGCGGTTGCGAATCTTCCATGAGAAGCGCGAAATCGGTCCCCAAAGCGCCACTACAAGGCAGACGAGGCCGATTAGGCCAAGCCAGGCGTAGATGTTGCTGTCCTTCGCCATCGCGACGGGGCGCTTCCAGTTCGACGTCTTGTTGAACTCGTCGGCATTCGCCTGCTGTTCCGGCTTCCCGTTCTCTTTTTCGGTATCGCTCATAAGTTCCTGGTTCCTAGTTCCTGGTTCCTGGTTCTTGGTTCCTAGTTCCTGGTTCCTGGTTCTTGGTTCCTGGTTCTTGGTTCCTAGTTCAAGTCCACTTGTCACTCGTCACTCGTCACTACCCTCTTGTGCCCCATTTTTTCCCGCTGATGGTGCAGAGGGCCCAGTAAATCTGCCAGCTGAAGAAGACGATGTACGAGATAGTGAATGCGAAGCCGGCCTTCCACCACCTTCGCCCGGTCGTCGCGAGGAAGTGGAGGGACCAGACGGCCGTGATGGACATAACGCCGATGATGAATGTGCGTGGCACCAGAAGCGCCTGCGTAAGGGCGTAGATGGTCATGTTGACATTGCCAGGCTCTAGATTCGCCGGCATCACCGCGCCTGTCTTCCAGGCCAGGTATACGATGTAGAGAATGACCAAGGCCCTCGCCGTCCACAGGCGTACGCCACGCATGGGGGATGTGAACCACGCGGCGCCTACGATTACAACGCCAATGGTGCACAGGAATGTGGCTGACTTTGCAAGGGCCCAGAGGAACGATGGCGAAAGCGTGGCGAAGAGCACGGAAGTGTCGGAAAAGGCGGCTACGGCCTTCCAGATGAAAAAGCCGAATCCGGCGGCCATGAGAATGTAGCCCGGGATCGGGTTCCAGTATTTACCCTGTTCTCCTTTTCGCAGTTCGACGGATCCGCGGCGGGCGAACCAGAGAGCTGCGATTGACAGACCTAGCCCGAGTAGCGCCTCCGGCGTGAGTATGGCTTTGAATATCGAGTAGTCAAGCTTGTCGTCCAGCGAGCCCATGAAGCCGTTCTTCAGGTGGGAGCCTTGAAGCAGCGCCTGCGTCCTTCCCGCGGTCCATGCCCTGAAGTTCGCATCGTAGGCGGGTCTGGCGTCGAGGTAGGCTTTTACCGGAATGTATACCAGCGCCTGCAGCATGACGAAGGGTTCCACGAGCGGCATCCACATCATGGCGTACCAGGAGAGAGCGGGGATGGGATGCTTGCGCCAGATGAATTTGCCGGTCTTCCATATCTCGCGGAGATACGAGCGCTCCCAGCGTGCTTGCTGCTTGACGTACTGCTTCCAATTTTCAGGGCAGATTGTCGTCGCAAGGGCCTGGTCGTCGTATTTGATCTGGTAGTCGCGGAGGATCTGGTTCGTGAGCGAACGATCATCGGCGAAGTTGCCGTGTTTGCCGAGGACGGTCGCGTTTATCCACTTGTCCATCACGGCCAGCACGCATGTGCGCCTGTAGGCCGAAAAGCATCCGGGAAGGCAGCTGACCACGCCGAAAACGCTTTCGGCGGCCTTCATGATCTTGTACGAGAAGTAGTAGCGCACGTCCTGGAGGCGCGTAAGCGTGTTGACGTCTGCGTTTTCTATGTCGCAGTGGCCGGAGATTCCCCCGACGGTTGGGTCGATGAACCCCTGCATGAGCTTGTGGAGCGATCCGGGGAAGACGAAGGTGTCCGAGTCTACGCAAACCATGAATTCGCCTCGGGCGAGGAAAGTACCCACGCCCCAGCCATGGCAGAGTCCTCGATTTTCCTCGAAGTCGACGACTACGAGGTGCGGGTGGCGCGTCTGCGCCGCGAGCATGTGGTCGAGGGAGTCGTCCTTGGAGCCGTCATTTACGCAGACGACCTCCAGCTTGGATTCCGGGTAGCCAGATGAGAAAATGCGCTCAATCGTCTTTCGGATGGCCTCGCCTTCCTTGTAGCACGGGACTAGGACGGTCACCGTCGGCTCGAAGCCCACGTCGGGAGGCGCTCGGTAGAAGGCCGCGAAGATGAAGCGCGTGATGACGAACAGGCCCGCGACAATCGAGTAGGAGGCGATGAACCAGTGCTTGTACCAGAAGTCTGTCAGGGAGCGCAGCTGCTCTTCGACGGCCCATCCGAGAATCGCTACGGCGATTGCACCGAGAATGTACGCGATTATTATGTGCGGCCGATGGTAGATGTCGTGGATGCGCTGGTCGACTTCTTCTTTAGTAGGTGGCTCAACGGCATCCGCGAGAGGCTGGTATTCCTCGGTTTGGTCCAGCGCGCGGCTGCAGTACGGACAGACGGTCGGCGGCTCGGTGCCGTGAGATCTTACGGAGATGAGGCAATGCGGGCAGCGGCTCTTGTGTATGTGGACGAACTCCCCGCTGCCGGGGGGAGGGGGAGGCGGAGGCGGCGGGGCCGGTCTTGCCTCCACGTCTGATGGGTCGTCGGACGGGTGCGAATGTGGCGGCTTGTATGGGACGAAGAGCGCCATTAGTGGTAAGCCTCCAGTATTTCTAGCAATGAGTCATTCAGGGTGAAGAAGACCACGCCGGGGCAGTCGGAGCGGATTGATTCAATGGCTTCGGCGGCGGCTGTAGGCGCATCGGTCTGGCTCTCATCCGCGCCGGTTCCGATGCCAGGGAGAATGCGGTCGGCGGGGGCGACGGCCAGGCAGGATGTGAGCTGGGATTTGAACTCGGCCGGCGACTCGGTGTAGATCATTGGACAGACATAGTCGACGAGACCCTCGCGCACCCATGCTGGCCAGTCCTGGTTGCGGCGCGCGGCTGATTCCGGGGTTGGAAAGACCGCTGCGGAGAAGACTACGTTGGAGTTGGCGGCGCGGACGGCCTTTGAGGCCTTGCGGACGAAATCGGTTATTGCGGCCGTCGTCTCGGGCGACTGGGGCGTGGCGTCACTTGTGCGGGCGTAGTCGATGTGGACTCCGTCGACCCCGCGCTTGGCCATTTCAGCTAGACGGGCTACGACAAGGTCGTGGTTCTTGGGAAGGGCGGGGTCCAGCCAGTTGGGATTGGACGCGGAAAGGCGATTCTCGCGCGCCAGTTTGGCACGCTCCTCCTCGGAGACGCCATCCAGCGTGAAGCAGGTGGCCCAGGCGTGGATTTTCAGCCCTGCGGCGCGTCCCTCGACGGCTAGATCCTCGATGTCGTATTTCTTGCTTCCCGCGCCGTTTTCCGGGAAGGGACGCTTGTGTTCGTGGGCCGTCTGCCAATGCATGAAGAGCGTGTCGAGCCCAAGCTCGCGCAGACGCCCGAAACCTTCGACGGGCAATTCAGCCGTGTTTACCCACGCGGCGCAGGTCTTGCCTTCTAGGCAGGACAATGTTTGACGGTTTGACGGTTTTACGGTTTGACGGTTGTTTCCCGTTCCCTGTTCCCTGTTCCCTGTTCCCTCGCTTGCGGCCGCAAGCGAGGGAACAAGATTGGTGGCTATGGTGTAGATGAGATCGGCGGCCGCCGGATAGGCGCGCGGCGGGACGTGGGCGAACCAGGCTCCAGATGGGGAGAGGGCGATGGCCGGGCTTGCGACAGGGCGGTTGAAGGCGGCGACCCATGTCGCGACCTTGCGGGCGCCGTCGCTCTGTAGCGGCCGTGGCGCGATAATGCCTTCAGTGAAGTGCGGGATGCGGCGCGCGTGGCCGAAGAGGGGCGATGCGTCAATGGCCGTGTAGGCGCGGGTGCCAGTCGACCGCCAGGGGCCAGGCTCGACGCCGAGCAGCTTGCCAAGTTCCTTGTCCGCGTTGAAGAAGACGATGAGTTTGCCGCCGGCTTGAACGAAGGCCTTTATGCGGCCGAGTTCGTGTACGGAGAGGCGAGGGGAGTAAGGCAAAAGGGCGAGGTCGCAGGCGCGGGTCGGCTTGGTTCCGCATTTTCCAAGGAGCGAGGCGCAGTCGTCGGACACGAAGTCATACGGCAGGGCGGACTTGTCGAGAAGCCTGGCGCAGCGGTTGGCGAGGTCGTTTGCCAGGCCTGCGTCGCCGGGGGCGGTGAGGTCTGTTGACCGGACGATCGCGATGCGGGCCGGAGCGTCGAACGTCGCCTCTGCTAGTTCGATGGGCTCGTCGAAGTCGGCGTTCTTCCACGCGGAGACTCGAATGACCTCCGCCTTGGCGATTGGTTCGGGGGTGCCTTCCGGCGCGAATGCGGAAAACTGTATCCGTACAGGAAGCCCGTCGCAGAAGGCGTCGGTTGAAGAACCGAGTTCGGCGCTGTGCCACCCCTCGCCTGATTTAAGGTGAATCGTCACGGCGCGGACTTTTCCACGTGGAAGCGGAGATGCCAGACGGACGCGGAGGGACGTGGAGTTGTCCGCTGGCCGCGATGGGATGAAAGCGAAATCGCGATAGGTGCGGCCCTCGTCTGCGATTGCGTCTCCTAACGCGCGCGCTACGTCCGCGCGCGTATGCGAAACGCCAAATGACGCTAGCAAAGCTAGCGCCTGAATGAGCGTTGTCAGAATGTGCGGGCGGCTTTTCACGTCAGTTCCACTTGTAGATTTGCTCAGGCGGCGTTGGGGCGGGTGGCGCGGCCTGTCTCGAGATCTTGTCGGAAGATGCGGCGGGAGCAGGCGCGGCTTGCGCGGCGGCAGGGGCGGCCGCTGGCGGCGCAGGTGGGGGTTGAGGTTTTTCGTCCGATGGCGGGGGCGCCATCGGAATCGGCGCGCCGTTTGGGAACGGGTTGTGAAACTCCACACCCGAATCCTGCCCGACATGGGACTGTTCAAGGCTTTTGGCGGCCGAGGCGTTCTTGCTGGCTTTCTGCGAGAGCCACTTGTAGACCGCGATCGATATGAAGAAAAGGGCCAGCCCCCCGGCAATGTACTGTATGTTGGGAATGAACATGGCGGGTTTTCCTATTGCTTGGATTCCTGCGGCAGGAGGCAGGTGTCGATAGCCGCCAGTCGGATGAGTTCCGGCGTGATGGAGCTGGCCCGGCTGGCGAAGCCTAGCATCAAGGCTGTGTCGCAGAGGTTGTTGATGTTTCTTGGAATGCCGCCGGCGTATGTGTGGACGGCCTTCAGGGCTTCAAGCGAGAACGACCAGATGTCACCCCCGGCGGAGCGCATGTGGTGCTGGACGTACTCAAGGGTCTGCCGTTCGTCGAGCGGGGTGAGGGCCCATGAAAGCTGGACGCGTCGCTGGAGCGATTCGTAGTTGCGGACGCTCACCGCGAGTTGCGGGGTGCCGGAGAGAATCGTCGTGAAGAGATTCTTGTTGCCCTTGGAAGTCTCTATCATGAGATTGCAAAGGAAGTGGACGAGATAGAGACCGTCCTTTTCCGTGAGGTATTGCGCCTCGTCGATGAGAAGGATATGGCGCGTCAGCGGGCGGCGTTCCGTCTCCATGCAGCGGGCCCGCATGAGCATGAGCGCGTCGGCAAGTGTCTCCGCGTTGCCCTTGATGTCGAGGCGCTGGAGGATGTGGCGCGCCATCGGCAGGCTTCCATCCGGTATCGCGTCGAAACGGATGAGCGGGAGATTGAGGGACTTTGTACGCCGCACGAGGCAGGAGAGAAGATAGGTTTTCCCTACGCCGTATGGCCCCGTAAGCATGCCGGCGGTGCGCTCCTGGTCGATGAGATAGTAAAGGCGCGCCACGCCCTCCTGCAGCTGTGGTGACGGATAGAGAAGGGCTTCATTGTCGACGTTCAGAAAGGGGGATTCCCTCAGATTCCAATAGGCGGTGTACATTTTCAGCGGATCACAGAAGAAAACTGTATGCCCGAGTCAATAGGCGGGGGCTGATTTGTGGGCTCGGGTCTTGCAGCGGGTTGGCCATCGTGCTGGAATTCGGGCATGTCGATGACGCTTGCGAAGGAGAAGCCGTCCTCGGCGCCTGAAGCCGCGGCATTGGCCGAAGGTCGCATCTCCAATTCGGCTGTTTGCTTTTGGGTTTCAGCTTGTGGCTTCTGGCCGCTGGCCGCTGGCTGCTGGCTGACGGCTGCTGCCTTGTGGCCATCGGGCTTTGGTTCACCGGGGCTGGTGGCGCCCGCCGCGGCCGCGCCGTCTCCTGCAAAGGTTGCAAGACCGCCCGCAAGGAACGGGCGAAATGCCGGGGAGGCATTTCGCCCGTGGGCTGCGGCCGCGTGGTTGGAGGATGCGAAAGCCTCGAGATCGCTCAACGTCTTGGCCTTTGGGGCGTCGGGCGAGTCGAAGCCTACCCCGGGTGTGAGGTCGAGGGCGAACTTCTGCGGAAGTTTCCTGGCCGCCCCCTGCAAGCCCGGGGACTTGGGCACCTGCATGGTGAATTCAGCGCCGAAGTGCTTGGGCGAAATCTCAATGGTGATCGGGCAGACCTCGCGCAGGACGGTCGCCAGGCTGAGGGCGGCGGCGGAAGCCGGCTCCGGAAGAAGCAGGAGCGATGTGAGGCCGAGGCCGTCCAGCGTGGAGAAGAAGGTGTCGACGTGCTCCTGCATCCCTTCAAGCGGCTGAACCGCCGTCCATGGGACGATTGAGTCGAAAATCGCGTAAGTGACCCCATTGGCCTTGACCAATTTGCTGAGCTCGTCCAGCGCCTGCGGGAATGGCAGGGGGGCGTAAGGTCCCGTGCCGGAACGCTCCATGCTGGAATACGGGCAGATAAGCAGCTGCCGGCTTTCAACGGCCTCTTCGAGGTTGAGGGTGTCGGTTGGAACGGCGCGTATCACTTCCTCCGCGTTTTTCGCCGTGAAAAGCACGACGCGGTCACCCACGCGGAGCGTCTTGACCATGAGTTGCGTGGCTACGACGAACTTGCCGCTTTTGCGGCGGCCGCAGAGAATCGTCGGCTTGTGCAGGTATATGCCGCCGAACGCCTGGTCGAAGACCGTTATTCCCAATTTCGTCGTGTTGGGAGCTGTCGACATGATCGCCTCCGCCTCACTGATCCGTTCCGCCGTCCTGCGCCCGGGTCTGCGTCATGTTGACCGCGGTGCCCACGATGTCCGCGACGTTGCCCGAGGCGTCGAGGATGGCGTTGAAGACAACCGAGAAGCTCTGCCCGCCGATGAAAAGCGGAACAGGGCGCTGGATGCGGTGCGTCAGAAGTTCCGAAACGCCGGCGAGGATGGCGGCGTAGTCGGCGGGCTTGAAGATTTCCGCGAGCGTCATGTTGGCCGGTGAAGGCGGGACGCCGGGAATTTGCGTGAAGGGGGCGTTGCTGTATTTCACACGCATTGTCGCGTTCTCGAAGACGAAGACGGCCTGGGGAAGCGAGTCGAGGATGGCGGTGTAGTAGGAGGAGGTTTGATCGGGCGTCGGCGCCTGTCGGCGAAGCTCGTTCATGTGGGCGAAGAAGTCCACGTAGTGCTTGACGCGGTTGAGCAGAAGCTCGCCGTTGAATGGCTTTTCGATGATGTCTATCGCGCCGGCGTCATAACAGGCGATTTTCCCGGCGGTGTCGGATATGGCGGTTACGGCTATTACGGGGATCTGGTCGACGAGGTCGTGCTGACGCATGAAGTCGAGCACCTTGATGCCGTCGACGACTGGCATGAGGAGGTCGAGCAGGATGCATGAGACGTCTGTCGAACCGGATTCGAGAATGTTTATTACTTCAAGGCCGTTCTTGGCCTGGATGACGTTGTAGCGCTTGCCGAGCAGCGAAACAAGGAGCTTGCGGCCGACGTCGACGTCGTCCGCCACGATAATCGAGGCCCGCTGGTCCTCGGGCAATATGGGTATCTCTGCCATTTTCGCTCCTTAAAGCTGGTGCCCCGAGCGCGATTCGAACGCGCGACCCACGGCTTAGAAGGCCGTTGCTCTATCCAGCTGAGCTACCAGGGCGCAAAATGATACATCATAATTATATCACTTTGCTCCAACGCGCGCACAAAAAAAGCTTTTTTGCGCGGCTGCGTTTCGGGCAAATGCATGCATTCGCCCGAAACGCAGCCGCGCAAACTGTTATGACGGTTTTACCCGCCCGCTGTCCGGGCGAGCTGGAGCATGGGGCCGAGGACGGAGACGGTGACGATGAGGACGACGACGCCTACGGCCACGATCAGCGCGGGCTCAAGGAGTCCGAGAAAGCGCGCCAGCGCCGTTTCGTAGGCCTGGCGGCTGCGCGTGGCGGCCTGCCCAAGCATTTTCCCGAGGCTGCCGGACGATTCGCCCACCGCAACCCATTCCGCAATGTGGGGCGCGATTGGCGTGAGCATCTCCGCGGCCCGCCTGAGGGTGGCTCCGGCCTTGACTTCCGCGGAGGCTTTTTCGGCCAGCGATGCGAGCCATGCGCTGCCCGTCGCGGCGCCGGAAACGGCGAGGGCCGATTGCGGCGCGACGCCGGCCCCGACGAGGAGCGACATCGTTCCCGCGAAGCGGTGCGCCCAGAGGAGCGGCAGCGTCTTGCGCGAGAGGGGCATGCGGCAGAGCGCCTTTTCGACGCTTGTCGCCGTTGCCGCGTCTGTGCGCGACTTACCACGAAGCCAAACGGCCGCGACGGCCCCGATTGCCAGCACTGCGAGGAAGAGTGTCATGCCGCGAGGTCCCCATACCGCCAACCGGCGGGCGGAAGCGGGGAGCGCGTCGCCGACCTTGTCGAAGACGTCGATGGCCTTTGGCAGAACGACGTAGACCATGAAGGCGAGGAGCGCCGTCGCCATGAAGAGCACGGCGAGAGGGTAGGAGAGGGCGCCGCGAATGCGCTCCCCGACGGCTCGTTCCGATTCAATGAACTCTGCAAGCGTCTGGAGCATGCCGCCCTGGAATCCGGCCTCTTCCGAGGCGCGCAGCGCCGTGCGTTCGTAGGTGGGCAGATTCGGGATGAGCGTGACGAGCGCGTCGCTGAGCGAGGCGCCGTCACGGACAAGGCCGCGAAGATGCAGGGGGAGGGCGGCGCCATGGCCTTCGCCCGCTTCGCCGATGAGCATCCCGAAGGCCTGTTCAAGCGGGAATCCCGCGTCGAGGAGGACGCCGAGCGCATTGTAGAATGTCGCACGCTCTGATGCGGGGATGCGTTTCGGCGGGCGCGCAACCTCGATGGTTTCGGTCAGTATGCCTTGCGCGTCGAGAGCCGCGCGCGCGGCCTTCGGCGTGTCGGCTTCGGTCCAGCCCGTTCTGCGACGGCCTTCGGCGTCGCGCCCCGTGTAGGTATAGAGGCTCATGCCCGCAGCGCCCCCGCGACTTCGGATAGCGCCGTGACGCCTTCCAACACACGCTCGAGCGCGTCGTCGGCCAGCTGGTGCATTCCGGCGGCGACGGCGGCCTCGCGGAGGTCGTCGCCCGACTGGCACCCGTTTCTAATGGCGGCTTGAAGCGCTGGAGTGCAGACCATGAGTTCGAAGATGCCAGTGCGGCCGCTGTAGCCGTCGAGGCAGTTGTCGCATCCGACCGGGGTGAAGAACTCCGCTTCTCCGGCCTTCTCAACCCAGTTGGCGGGCAGGTCGAGACCGTCTGCGGCGGTGTCGAAGTCGACGAGTTCCTTGCAGTGGTCGCAAAGAGTGCGGACGAGCCTCTGGCCGAGGACGCCGCGCAGGCATGAGGCGAGCAGGTAGGGCTGCACACCCATGTCGACGAGTCTCATGACGGCCGAAGGGGCGTCGTTGGTGTGGAGCGTGGTGAAGACGAGGTGTCCGGTGAGCGAGGCGCGGACGGCGATTTCGGCCGTTTCCGGGTCGCGGGTCTCGCCGACGAGGATGACGTCCGGGTCCTGTCGGAGGATGTGGCGGAGTCCGTTTGCGAAAGTGAGGCCGATTTTTGGCTTGACCTGGATCTGGCCGATGTTCGGGAGGCGGTATTCGACCGGGTCCTCGATGGTCAGGACATTGCGGTGGGCGGAGTCGATTTCGCCGAGGGCGGCGTAGAGGGTCGTCGTCTTGCCGGAACCCGTCGGGCCCGAGACGACGATGATGCCGTTCGGCGCCTTCAGGAGTGAGCGGAAGTCATCAAGCAGGGTTGCGTCCATGCCGAGGGAGGTGAGGGGACGCAGCGTGTCGGAGCGGTTGAGGAGGCGCAGAACCACGCGCTCGCCGTCCGCGACGGGGACTGTTGAGACGCGGATGTCGACCAGGCGGCCGCCTGCCGTAACCTGCGTCATGCCGTCCTGCGGGAGACGGCGCTCGGCGATGTCCATGTCCGCCATGACCTTGAGGCGGGAGACGATGGCCGCGGCCTTGTCGCGCGGCTGAGAGGGACGGGAGTAGAGGACGCCGTCAATGCGGTAGCGGACCGCGAGGTGGTCGGAGAAAGGTTCGAGATGGATGTCGGAGGCGCGCTGGTGGATGGCGTCGAGGAGCATCGTGTTCACGAGGCGGATGACGGGCGTCGACTCCGACGAGACGAGAATGTCGCTCGCCACGCCGCTTGCCGGGGCGGGAGCCTCTTCCGATTTCTCCTCTTCGACTGGGGCTGCTTTTTTTTCTTCCATGGGAGGCGCTTCGGTTCCAGCCGAAGCGTAGCAGCGCTCGATTGCGGCTGCGATGGCGCTGGCGGGGGCGACAACGGTCTGGAGCGGGCAGCCGACGGCGAGGGCGGCCTTCTGGTGTGCCTCAAGGTTGGAAGGGTCGGATGTGAGAAGCGAGGGGACGCCGTCGATGACGACCGGAAGGAGGCCCTGCTCGCGCGCCCACGCGACCGGCAGCGGCCCTGCGAGCTCCTGCGAGAAGCACGAGTCTGGCACGGTCTCGACAAAGAGCAGTCCGATGGCTTCGGCCAGAGCCCTGAGACTGGAAGTGGATTCCGGATTGTGTGACGGAATGTTCATGCCTTTGATTGTAGCAAAAGCGCGTGTAACGCGCAATGCCGTCATTTCCCCGGCGCAAAAACCGCTTGCCTATAATGCCGCGCTATGGCAAAATATGAACGTGTTTTTTATCAACCACCAACCAACTCAGGAGACAACACCATGAACCACAAAAAGAACAGGGAGACGGTCTCTTCCGACGAAATCGACTTTGAGAATCTGACTGGCGCAGATTGGGCGGATTTGCTGTCGCATAAGCCCCAGTTCGCTGACAAGTGCGACTGGTCAAAACTGGACGGCATGGCCTGGGCGTCACTGCTTGAGGAGCAGCCCCAGTTCGCGGACAGATGCGATAAGTGGGAAGAAATGTCCGATTGGAACTGGCGGTATCTGCTAATTAAGCAACCGCAGTTCGCTGACAAGTGCGACTGGTCGAAGCTGGACGGCCGAGACTGGTCGGATCTGCTTGTAAAGCAGCCCCGGTTCGCGGACAAATGCGACAAGTGGGACGAGATGTCCGCCAAAAACTGGCGGCGTCTGCTAATTGAGCAGCCGCAGTTCGCTGACAAGTGCGACTGGTCGAAGCTGGACGGCAGAGACTGGGCCGACCTGCTTAAAAAGCAGCCGCAGTTCGTAGCCAAGCTTGATTGGACGAAACTGGACTGCAGCGACTGGCGGTCCCTGCTAATTGAGCTGCCGCAGTTCGCGGACAAGTGCGACTGGGAGAAGTTGGAGGGCTGGGCTTGGCGGGAGCTGCTAATTGAGCAGCCACAGTTCGCTGACAAGTGCGATTGGTCGAAGCTGGACGGCTGGGACTGGAGAGGGCTGCTCGAAAAGTACCCCGAGTTCGCGGACAAGTGCGACTGGGCAAAGGTGGAGGGCAGCGACTGGCGGGGCCTGCTAATTGAGCAGCCGCAGTTCGCTGACAAGTGCGACTGGTCGAAGCTGGACGGCTTGGACTGGGCGTATCTACTAACTGAGCGACCGCAGTTTGCGGACAAGTGCGATTGGTCGAAGCTGGATGGCAGATACTGGGCGTCCCTGCTTGAAAAGCAGCCGCAGTTCGCTGACAAGTGCGACTGGTCGAAGCTGGGTGGCGGGGATTGGGCGTCCCTGCTTGAAAAGCAGCCGCAGTTCATCGACAAACTTGAGTTGTCGGAACTGTCCGGCGGGGCCTTTGCGTCCTTGCTTGAAAAGTATCCCCAGTTCGCGGACAAGTGCGACAAATGGGCGGAGATGACCGGTGTGGACTGGGTGTCCCTACTTAAAGAGCAACCGCAGTTCGCGGACAAGTGCGACTGGTCGAAGCTGGACGGCAATAATTGGGCGTACTTATTGAGATATCAGCCGCAATTCGCCGACAAGTGCGACAAGTGGCACGAAATCGAAGCCGATGGCGACGATGGCGATGGCCGGTATTATCCATTTTGCGCCGGATGGGACGGCATCTTGGAAAAGCAGCCTCAGCTTATTGAAAGATGCGACTGGGGGCGCATGAAAAGCGAGGATCTCGCCTGGTTTGCCGTTAATTATCCGCAGGTCGCCGACAAAATCGACTGGTCCAGAATCAATCGTCGCGACTGGTCCTTCATTTTACGATACCAACCTCAGTTCGCGTCCAGACGCGTCAAATAGCCGCGCCGACCCCTAGGGACGAAAATTATTGCCACACTGATTTGCGCGCCGCGGACGCGGTTCACATTTCGGAGATGCGGCAAACGGCCGCATCTCCTGTTTTGCGAACGCCGTTAGACGTGAGTATATCCGTGTGGCAAAAAGAATGAAGGTCACACGAAAATCGCGTTTTTTTGGTATTATATAAGGTACTCTTTTTTCAATCCAGCAGGACATTCCGCAATGGACATTTTTGACAGCGATCTCAAGGCCGACGCCACGCGCAAGCCTTTTTTCCGCCGCATAGACTGGGCCTCGTTCTGGACGGCCACGGTTATTTCGTTCGTGGTCTATTTTCTGACCCTCGGCCCGACCGTCTCGCTTGAGGACTCGGGCGAGCTCGCCGTCGCGGGCGACCACCTCGGCGTCCCGCACCCTCCGGGCTACCCGATCTGGTCGATGATTTCGTATGTCTTCGCCCGCGTCTTCAGCTTCGTCACCTTCCGTGGCCAGCCGACGCCTGCCTGGAGCATCGCCCTCGCCTCGGCCGTCGCCGGCGCGCTTGCCGCAGGGTGTACGGCCATGCTCATCACGCGTTCGTCCTCCGACATGATCCGCACGGCGGACGACTCCGTCCGCGACGACGACTCCTTCCGCGAAAACCTGGCCTGCTGGGCCTGTGGTGTCGCGGGCAGCCTCATTTTCGCCTTTTCGCCCGTCATGTGGTCGCAGTCGACAATCGTCGAGGTCTACGCGCTCGGCGCCCTCTTCCTGATGCTCGTGATGCTCCTGACGTACCGCTGGATGCGGCAGCCTTCCGACAAGATCCTCTGGCTGACGGCCTTCGTCTTCGGCCTCGGCCTCACGAACTACCAGGTGCTGCTTCTCGCCGCCCTGCCGCTCATTGTCATCATCTTCCTGCGCAACGTCGCCCTCTTCCGCGACTTCCTGCTTGTCCTCATTCCCTTCGGCCTCGCGGCGATGATTCTCAAGCTCGGCTCGCTTCTCGTCCAGCCCGGCCTCAAGAAGCTCCTCTACCTCGATCTTGAAACCGAATCCGTAAGAGGCTACGGCGGCGGGGTCATGCTTCGCAACGGCGCGGCCAAGGCGAGTGTCGTCCAGATTGACAACAACCTCGTCGTCGCCGGCGTCGTTCTCTTCTGCCTCGCGCTTCTCTTCCTCGTCTTCGTTGTACCGGCCCTTCGCCGCCGCACAGCCGTCGAAAAGGCCGCCGACCTCTCGCGGACGCTCATGACCATAGCCGGCGCCGCCTTCGGCTTCGCCGTCCTTCTCGTTCTCTTCGCCACTCTTCGCACGCATGTCGGCGTCCTTGACAACGATGCCAACCATGTTCTCCTTCCGCCGGCCAAGTACGCCGTAATCGGAGCGGGCCTCATGGCCAGCGTCGCGCTTTGCGCCATCGCCGCCGTCTTCGGGAAGGACGGCTGGGACGACCCGATTCGCCTTTGGCCGCTGGTGGCGGCGTTCTTCGTGTTCCTGTTTGTCCTTGGCTACGCGGCGGCGGTCATTCCGACAAGCCCCGCCTCCTTCCAGTCGCCCGACCCGCAAATGGCGCAATTCTCCACGGCGCTCTACAAAGGGGCGTTCTTCGTGGGCGTGGTTCTTTTGATCGGTCTCTCCCTGACAACTCCGCGCGGCATCTGCTTCGCGCTGCCGGTCGCCATCGTCGAGACTATCGCCTTCGTGCTCGTCCTCAAGGGCGCGGCGCTCGGCCTCACGCATCCGAGCACCTGGTGGTTCTGCGCCCCAGTGGTCTTCAACTTCGTCGTCCTGCTCCTCGCGGCCCTTGCGCTGCCAAACGGCGTCCGCGTGGCAATGACGGTCCTTTGCGGCGAGCTGGGCGTCTCGTTCTACGTCTACATGCCGATCGTCTCCGACCTGCGCAACCCGCCGATGAACTGGGGCTACCCGCGCACGTGGGAGGGCTTCAAGCACGCCATCACCCGCGGCCAGTACGAGGCCATCAAGCCGACGGCCATCTTCGCGCCGAAGTTCCTCAAGCAGCTCGGCGGCTACTTCACCGACCTCCGCACGCAGTTCACGCTGCTCGTCGCGCCCTTCGGCTTCCTGCCGTTCGCGGCCTGGCGCTTCCGCGCCGAGTCGCAGCGCAAGACAGACATGCGCTGGGCAGGCCTCTTCGTCGCGCTCGTCGCCGCAGCCTTCTTCTGTTGGGGCATCGACGGCTGGGTCGGCGCCGAGGCCATCTCCGACAAGACCGGAATGGCGCTGCGCGGCCTCGCCGCCATCCTTCTTGTGGCTTCTGTTTTCACCGGCATCTGGGCGGGCATCGAGCCGCTCCTGATCGCCGCGCTCTTCATCCTCGTCGCCTTCGTCTGCGTCGTCATCGGCGAAATCCACGCCATCGAGCGCGTCGTCGACGTCACGCGAATCGACAAGCTCGCCATCGCCGGCCTGCTTCTGACAGGCCTTGTCGGCGGCGTCATGCTTGCCTACCGCAAGATTGAGGAGTCCGTCGACGAGATGCTCAAGTCAAAGGATGTCTCGCGGAAGGTGACCGTCAGCCTCGTTCTCATCGGCATCGTCCTCATCGCCGTCGGCTTCGTCTACAAGACGCTTCAGGCGATCTTCGTCTGGAGCCGTCTGAAATCCTTCTGCAACGGCGACGTCACTCTCGCGATGTCGCAGTGGGACAAGCTCATGGAGGCGAAGACAAGTGTGGCGGCCGGCGTTTCGCAACTGGTTGCCTCCAGCCCCACGAGTGTCGGCGCAGGGCAGGCCTTTGAACGCGTCCTTTCAGGCCTTGTCGCGCAAAACAAGGTTTCCACCCTCGTGGCCCAGACTTTGCGGTACATGTCGCGCACATCCTTCAATCTGCAATGCTCCATCTTGGCCATTGTCGTTGTCTCCCTTGCGATTTTCGCTTTGCACTACATCTACAAGCGTCGCCTCATCAAGCTGTCGGTCGACGACGTGACGCAGGAATGGCTCATCGGCGTCTTCACCAACTTCTTCGTCATGAGCTTTGTCCTCATCGTTCTCGCCAACCCGAAGGGCGACCTCCAGGACTCATTCATCCAGAAGGTGAAGTTCATCGCCTCGCACGGTCTCTTCGCGCTATTGATCGGCTACGGCTTCGTCTTCGCCCTCACCGTCGTGCGCCAGGTCGCGGCATCGCTCTTCCGCAACGATGAAGACGGAAAACCGGCTTTTGCCGGTCGGGCCGTCTTCACCGCCGCAGTAGGTGCGGTCCTTCTGTCATCGGCCATCCCGATCTACGAGAACTACTTCAACGACCGG